>Ga0306926_10004369_pt1 | contig 14836 bp, 18 predicted proteins | sample flu12Cox44000178_FD_203759 | JGI IMG/M metagenome (GOLD analysis project Ga0306926, IMG submission 203759) | Lab enrichment of tropical soil microbial communities from Luquillo Experimental Forest, Puerto Rico - flux8day.12C.oxic.44.000.178 (v2)... | ecosystem: Environmental > Terrestrial >...
GCTGCTGGAGATAACTCGCGCTCCCTTTCTGCATCGCTGGATTGGCGGCAGTATCTCGCGATGATGAAGGATTCGAGGACGCTGGATCACGCGGCAGTCGGAAGTTGACTTGGATCGTTGCAGCGACGATCACCGGGTTCCCATCCTTGGAACCAGGCCGAAACTTCCACTTTTGGACGGCCTCGATCGCTTTCTCGTCGAGACCCATACCGAGGCTCCGAACCACCTTAACATTACGGGCAAAACCATCGGTGCCAACGTCCACGGAGAGGATCACGGCACCCTGGAGCCCGGCTTTCCGCGCCTCCTCGGCGTACTCAGGTTGCACCTTGTAGAGCAAGGCTGGGGCCTTCACGCCGGGTGAGGCGGCCACCTTCATGCTTGTTGTCGTCGTCGCCGTTGAGTTTCTTGCCGTCCCGGCGTTGTGCGCGGGATCCCCTGCGGAGATCGAGGTCGGTGTCGCCAAGGGCGCGGGCGGTGTCTCGATGGCGGGTCGTTGCTCCCCGGAGTTACCAGGCGTGCTGGATCCACCACCGGTTTTCTCATCTTGCGTCGGCGGTTTCGATTCCTGGGGAGGGACCCTTGGAGTGCCTGTGGCCGAGGTCTTCAGCAATCTTTGTCGAAGAACCCGGCATTGGTATTCCATGTCCTCTGACAAAATCCACGCCTGTGTTCCCTCCGGCGCAAACGTAATCTCCTCCCCGACGTTTATGCGGGGCGCGACCGGTCCATGCGCCCCGGCAGGGCCATTGGCGGTGCGTACAGCTTGCAATCGGATGACAAACTCTCGAGTCCCCGCCTGGATTGTGTAGAGATAAGCTACGCCGGCGGTTGGTCTCTCGGTTGCGGAGATCTCTACGACTGAGCCGGTGATCCAGTTGTGTTTGTCCGAAGCGGCGATTGAGAGTGTGCTTGCCAGCGTGGCGGTGAGCGCCATTGCCACAGCGCAAGACGTTCGCATTCGAGCAGCCTCCTTCCGTGGGATGGTAGCAGGTTTAGAGGACAGTCGGAAGCGGGTTCAACAGATATAACGCTGGCAGGGCGCGCTCAACGTTTTGTGGAGGCCCGGGGTGGGCACGGTCCAAACATTTCGATTTCTCCTCGTTTTTTGGGAGAAGGCCGTCGCGGCTGAAATGGAGTCGAGCAAAGCTCTGGCCCGCCTAGCCTTAGCCTGGGCGAAGCATAACTGCAGGCGAAAGTCATGATGTCTATTCGATCGGTCACGCGTTTCGACGCACCTGTCGCCCAAGCCCAGGAGGGACTCCAATTCGGCAGCGATCGCCGCGGCAATCTCGACCTGCTGCTTGAGCGCCGCACGCTCCGCAGGGTCTTCTGGCAAAGCACGCCAGCGCGTACGGAGTTGCCTGCGTGGCACCCGGTCAGTTCCAGACGGATGAATTTTGCCGAAGATCCCTGTTCGGCGTAGCCCACGTCATGATGCGCAGGTGGTGGCGATGGTCTGAACGTATCACGGGGCGCTGGCGCCATAGGAACTCTCTCGGACGATTCCCGCGGGGTCCGCGCGGTACGGTGCTGTCGCACACCTCAGCTCTGCCGACCTCGACAGTAGAGTGCCGCCTCATGGTGAAAGTCCACACGGGCGGGCGTCGAGAGCAGCGCCGGCCCTGCTCCTGCCACGTGGGAGCCCACCGGGCCAGCCGATGGTTCGGTCCCTCTGTCGGCCCGGCGCGGCACCCGGCATCGGTGAGCCCTCCTTGTGACCCGTCTGCGGTCTGGGTTGCATTGACGTAGTTTAGGTCTTATTTTTTTCACGAGGCCTCAGTTCTCTGCACCGCAATTCCTTGGGGCCGCTCACGCCGCTGTCGCGAACCATCGCCGCATTTCTGCCCGTGGGACAACCCCCGTCCGCTCCGCGATAATTATTCCCCCGCGCAAGAGCACGAAATACGGAATCGTCTGTACCCGAAACTGAGCGGCGACAGTCGGGTATTCGTCTATGTTGACCTTGAGGACTAAGCCCCGCCCGGCCATTTCACGCGCAAGCTCATGGACTTCAGGCGCAGCCATCCGGCAGGGGCCGCACCATTCCGCCCAAAAATCCACTAGGACGGGCACCTTGGCTTCACGGGTAATGTCGGCGAATTCGCTTGCGTCCACCTCGATGGGCTGGGAGACGGGGGGTAAGGTGGCTTTGCAGAAGCCGCAACGGCCGGTATCAGACAGATGTTTGGCAGGGACACGGTTGCTGGCGCCACAGGCGGGGCATGGTCGGATCATGTACGCCCTCTAGCTGTAAGCTACCACGAGCGCAATACGCCGATCGACGCGCTCGGGAAAGGGCTGCCAATTCTTCGACACGGAGATAGCGAAGCATGGGCCGGTTTTCGTTAACGCCCGCCGCACGGATGACGAAGAGCCCGGCCACCGGGCAAGTCCGAAAACGGGTTCGTGGAGAATAAACCGTAAGGCCGACCATGGTTGAGAGCGCCGCCGAGAAAATACTAGGCCCGATGTACGGCTTGTGGCAGGGCGGCTTCGGCCGGATTGCGCCTGAGTTCTTGATCGCGAAAGTACCATCGATGCTCCAGAAAACCAGCTGTGGCGAACTCGCAGCCCCCCTGCCCCCCCGGCTTCCACCGGCGCAACCTGGGCCATTTCCGCCCCAAGAAATGGCATTCCTCAAGGCGGCTGGCTGAAACATTTTAGCCCCTTCATGATTTTTGGGCAGGGATTCCCCCTAGTCGGCGCGCCCTAAGCGAAGAGCAAGCGAAGGTCGTGCACAGATTCGCACGATGAACCGAGACTCAAAATTTCTTGAGTCGCCGCCGTCGCAAAGGCATCAAAGATTGCCAACACCAAGACAGTCGCAACAGTTTGGCGTGGTGCTCCAATTCTTCGGTGGGACGCACCACGCCTTTTTTTTTGTCCGTGGATATACGGCCTCCGAGCTGGGTTAGTTCCGGGTTGGGCAAGCGACGATCTCCGCTGAAGTCTCCATCAACTACAGAAGGGCTTGAGGCCGAGTTGTTTCGGTTAGTATCGTGTGGGGCCTGGCGTTTTCGTAAGTGGAACTCCTGGTTTCTACGCTTACTTGAAAGGTCGCCGCAAGTACCCAGGAGGGCTTCGCTGCGTTGATCGTAATATGAGTCGTGAACTATTCCCATTGGTAGTGGCCAAAACGGTGTGAGGCTGAATGAGTCGCTGACCGGTTCTTCCCCTGGAGGCGTCCCGTCAGGGATGAGCTTCATGAAGATTTTCAGAACGCGCAGGTATTCTGTCCGCGCTGTGGACTCCTCTTGGAGGGCCAGATGCAGAGCGAATCTGCCGTCGGGGTCAGGCTGAAGATTTATTGGCCAAACTCGAACGCTCGGCCAACATCTCTTTACACATGGCGACCTTCTCTGCGTAGCGGGAACGAGCACTGTCAACCTTTCGGTTGCCAGCTCGCGGGGTGATGGGCCTGCGGCCACGGCCCCAAGACTAAATATCGACTGGCCCGGAGTTATACGGTATTTTCATCCAGGGCTAACAAACGGTCATGAAGATTACAATCGATCGGAGCGTGAATGTGCGACCGCGTGGTTCTGACTCGAGGAAAGTTCAACATACCCGCTGCCGAAACCCGCAGATCCGAGGCCGCGACCGTGACACAATCCGCCCGGGGTTACAGTGAGCTCTGGCAGCACGTACGGATTCAGGTGGCATCGGCCCTGGCCTCTCGTGTATGTCTTTCCTGGGTCAAGGGTCTGGAGAGGGGCCTTCCCGTGAAGAAGGGTCGCCAGCTGGTTCGGAGACCCTCTGGCAGCGACTTAAGATATCTTGAACAAACATTGTGAGCGGTCTGCCTTCCCAAAGGACATCAACCATTCGCGTATTGTCCAAGCGAGGCCCACTCAAAACCTCGATTATGGCATTGGCCGGTATGATGACGGCTACTCCGTGCTCCCCAGTGTAATCAACGCCTATGAGTGCCGTTACGATACGGAACTTCGCGCCGCTGAACGGGTGCAGTCGCATTCAAGTGGAACTGGCCATTCAGTGTACAAGCGCGTTCTGGGTTGCGTAAAGGGGTCGGAGGTTAGGTTTTGTGTTTCCGTGCGTAAGAGGCCATACGCAGGATGCCTGAGAAACTTAAGTTATAAGGGCCTCCTGGTACACTTTGACCTCCTGCAAATTGCGGGAGAGCCTATGCAAGAGTATCGTTTTAGCCGTTTGGGACGTCGCGTCTTTGGAGCGCGAGAGAATTGTTTTTGTGCTATCCTAAACACCGGTCTTTGCAAACTGAAATCGTGGCTGATCTCGTGACGTATGCTGGTTACCAAACTGAACAGTGATCGGATCGACAACCGGACACCTATCGAAAGCGGCGATTACAACAGAGTGATTCAGCCTGGCGGCGTATTGTCGTCACCCTACTTCAGAGCAGCCCTAGGCATCGCGGGCCTGGTTTCGGGCGTCGTGTTTTTTCTCCTCGGCATTCAAAACAAGAGACCAGTCTATATGGTCAGCCCGGCCGAAGTCGTCACAAAGCCGAAACGCGGTTGTGCGTCTTGCCTCGGACTGGCATGGGATGGCAGGCCAGTCGATGACATCCGCATCGTGCGAATTGCATTGTGGAATAGTGGACGAAAATCGATTGACAGTGCCGATTTCCTGGCATCTGATCCAGTGCGGATTGAGCCTTCAGGTAAAATTAGACTCCTCTATGCAGAGCAGAGTGGAGGGAGTCGAGAAAGGCTTCGGGTCTCTTTACCGGTTGACGCGCCCGATGGAACTGTCTCAATTGGATTTCCTGTGGGCGACGCGCTCCATCAGAATGATGGTGTAACTATCCGCGTCGTTTACACTGGGAGTGCGAGTGTAGAATTTACGGTCAGGGGCAGAGTGAATGAAGTACCAGGTGGTTTTTCCAGAATAGTAACCGACAAGCTTTCTTCGGACAATCCGCTATTACTATGGGCTCCCCTTAGTGTGCTTCTCGCTGTGCCATTCGCCTTACTATTGTCTTTGCTTGAACGAGTCCAACATTTTCGATGGGCCGTAATGCTGGCGGTAGGGGCGTTGGCGAGTATGTTGATAGCTTTCGCCATTCTCTGGTTTCAACCCCTGCGTCCACCTTGGATTGGCTTCTGAAATTAGACAAGGTAGGTATCCGCTTTTCCCCGCCGTGCTAGGAAAAAGCGCCAGCTTCGTCCCGTGATTCAGTAAGTAGGAGATCGCTTTTCCCAGCCGAGAGTTCGGCTCAGTCTTGTGATCCGCCACCTGTCCAGCCTATCCAACCCGGGAGTGACTTCCGTCGCGGCCATCGTCTCCTCTCGCAGTCTCAGCTGGCGCTTGGCGTTGTCACAAGATCGGTCTGGCAACCCATGCAAAGTGCTCCGGCGCGGCGGCCCCGGTCCAGGCGATCCCTCCCCATCGCCTTTTGATGGTGTGGGTTCGCCGGTTCACCTGTTCAGGACTCATTTTTCGCACGATGGAGGTTTTGGAGTGCTAGTAGTGGGGCGATTTCCTTGGTGGGTCAATCCGCGGGTACGCGATTCGTCCAACTCGACGGCGTCCGGCAATTGCGTTTTGTGGGGGGTAGTCTCCCAGACGCGGACTTGTGGCCGCACAGTTTAGGTCCATGTTGCCGAGGTTCAGTTCCGGCCGCGTAAACACAGTATGCTGTAGAGTTGTGATCAAACCTTGGCGTTTTGCTGCGTGGTCTCTGTTCGCGTCTTACAGTCTGCTCGCCCAGAACCCAGCCTGGCAGCCGTCGGCGAGCCATACGCAATTGCCGATATGGCCAGCAAATCCGCCTGATGCGGCGTTTGGCCCGCCGGCCAACATCGAAACAGCAGAGGTCGAGGGCTCGGTTGCGGCCCCGCCGTGGCTCGACGTCGCGTCCCCAACCTACGATGGCGGTTTCTTCGCTTCGCGGAAACAGTACCGGGGGGTTGCGTGATCGTGTTTCCCGGTGGCGGCTATGAAGACCTAGCCATCGATCTAGTGCGTCGGGGCAGGGTGCGGGCCCATGCTCTGACGGCGACGCGCCGTTTGTGGATACACTCTTCTGTTCTGGAGGCAAGCGTATGAGCGCTGGTGGTAAGAAATCGCTGACGGTCTTGTTTCGGTCCTCTCTCCTATTCGGTCCACTCACATTCACAGTGGCGGCTGTGGCGCAGAGCGCTCCCCGTCCGGACGCCTGGAATATGCAACTGGTTGGGGTCTCGCAGAACAAGGGGCAGGCGGATATAGGACCTTATTCGAAAATGAGCCCGTGGCCAAACCCCGACGGCGAGTATTTCTATTCGGGATGTTACGATCCCGCACCGCTCGATCCCAGACCGGAGGCGGCGCAGTGCTTCATGACGATTAGCCTGAAGGATCCGAATAAGCCCGAGCGTCTCGCCACGGTATACGTCTTTGACCCCGTGGCGTCGCCAGAGCCGCCCACCTCTCACCCGGTCTGGAAATCCAAGGAACTAGCCAACCTCCCCGTAAGGGTCCCCTGCGATACTTTCAAGGACGCGGAAGTGCTGGCTGGAACCAAGCGTCCTGTCTGCTGGGATCCCGGCTGGAACACGCACACGCATTACGTCGCAGAGGGGCCGGGAAAGATCCTTGCGGTCAATGAGGAGCGTCGGCGCGGCATCGGCTCCGATTATCAGGCCAATTACCACGGCGTCAGTTTTTACGACGTTTCCAACCCCGCCAAACCCGTGTTCCTATCCCGCTGGCAAGCCCCTGTCTCCGATCCGGTGGACGGAGAGTACCCGGACTCGGATGGAACGCATCACTTCAACTTCCGGAACCAGGGCCAGCCAGGGTTTTTGAACAACAACGACAATCGCTATCTCTTCCTCGGGACGGAGTACAAAGGGTACATTGGGATGATCCTCGTCATCCTCGACGTGCGCGATCCCCGTCACCCGGTCGAAGCGGCTACCTGGCATATTCCCGGACAGAAGACGCCGGAAGAGGATGCCCAGCGAGACTGGGTTTTTCAGCGGAACTTCAGCAACCCCATCCGGAAGGACCCCGCAACAGGAAAGCTGACCAAACACGTGGCCATGCACTATGCGGCGGTTTACGGAAACACAGCCTATCTCTCCTACCGGCAGGCCGGCCTGGTCATCCTGGATGTCTCCAACATCCATAGCCCCAAGCTCCTTTCCCGGCTCGATTATCTTGTGCCCGGCTTTCACGACCCGACCATGCCCGATTCCATGAAGAAATTTCCGCTCGATACTACGGCGTTCGGCAACGCCCACTCCGCCAAACTCGTCCCGGGTCGGGCGAACCTGCTCTGGCTCACCGATGAGTACTTCAGTTGTCCCTATGGGCACCTGCGCATGGTGGACGTTGCTGACCCCAGGAGGCCGAAGATCATTTCGCATTTCCTCTATCCCGAGAATACGGCTTGCGATCCGGCCAATCCCTCAAGGACCGCGTATCCGTCGCGATTTCCGAGGCGCGGCCCCTCGACTCACATCGGCAACGTCCGCGATGGCCTGCTCTTTCTCGCCTGGTACGGCATGGGCGCGCGGGCCATCAACATTCAGGATCCACTCCACCCGGTCGAGGTGGGCCACTTCACTTATCAAATCGATCCCAGCAGGCCGGAATTCGCGGGGTGTGACACTTACGACATCATCTTAGGGCAGAACGGATTGCTCTATGTATCCGACGGTACTTCCGGGCTCCGCGTCGTCAGATATACCGGAGAAGTTCCGCAACCCGCGGGCAGGCTATAAGCGTCAGATGCGGCAGGAAGTCAAACGGGAGGGAAACGGCGTTCTTTCAGCCAAACGTCAAGGAAAAGATTACTGGCCAGAGCGCTTTGGAGTGCGGGAATTCCGATCTCCGACCGGGCGTTTGTAGCCGATGCTGAGACTGGCCGGAAACAAATACGTGTGCACGCGTCGCAGGACCAGATGGATCGGGAAATGATCTGTTTGGATGCCCCGTGGGTCCAGCGCAGGTCCCAGTTGCTACTGGACCAAATGGTGACGAAATGGGAAACGCCGCGAACCAAAGCGAAGCTCCATTAAATACCATCTAACCGCGTGAATTAAATGGGGTTGCTTTCTTTTCAGCCGGTTCGGAATCATATCAGTCCAGAGCCCTCTGCGCGTGCCGCGGCAGTAAGCTGAGCGTTTAGCGCGAAGGGCATCGCTTCCCGGAGGGCCAGTTCGAGATACGGAGCATCGTAGACGGACAGGCCATGAGTGCCTGCCAGCCTCAGGACCATACTCTCCTCCGGCTCCCGATCGACCCGGACCGCAGGCCCGCCAAATCTCGCTAGAAAATACCCATGATGTTGTGCACAACATAATGGGTCACTCTTCCCGAGCGTCGAGGCGCGTAACGCTTCCTGGATTTCCCGCACAGAATTGTTGGAGGGTGCGCCGATGAGTTTTCAGCCTACCCCCAGGCTCGGCTCAAAGGGCCGCATGGGGAAATCATCGTCACCAAAACCTATACCAACTGGCGCTACAGCGTCACCATGCGAACCGACGGGGCCATTCACGTCAAGCACGGTGACTGGTTAAGCAAGTATTCTGCGGCGATGTACAACGACTTTACACATGTCCACGAGTTCGGGCGGATGGACAAGAATGGACAGCTGCGGCCCATTCACAATGTGAATCTCATCTTCGCCGGGGAGGCGGTCTATCACATCCCGACGTATCGCAAGACTCACCCGATGAGGATGGGTGCGATTGAAATCGCCGTCAGTCCTCTCACCGCGGAACAAAAGGAGAAGGCGTGCTCGACACGTTGAAGCACGACTATGATTTGCAGGGTGAGCGGCTGGAGTGGCTGGACCATGCCGCTCACATCTCACACGGCACGGACACAGCCGTGGAAATCGCCGAAGTTGCCAGCTTGATCGCGGAAGGGACGGCTGCCGCGACGGCGCTGCAGCTCGTGGCAGCCGTCCTTACACCGATCATGATCGGAATCGCGATTCTGAACGCCGCGGATACAGACAAAAGGCTGGCCGGAATGCAGGCGATCGGCTACACGTTGACGGCCTGGGCGTTCGGCGACCCGAGTCCTCCCTTTCCCCGGTCGCTAAAGGCGAATTGGTCGTTGTTCCCCGGCAAGCAGGCCCTGCCCAGGGTCGAACAGGCCTGGAAAGACACTTCCGATGCCACCGTTCGCAATCTAGAGGCGCAGGTGGCCAAGAAACGGGTCCACAAGAGAAGCTATCAGCTGTTCTGGCAGGCGTTGGGCGAAGGCGAGCGAAAGAGACTGGCGCGGATGCTGATGGAAGTGCGCGCCGAAGAGCTTCGCGGTGTCGAGCGGGATTCCTTCTGGGGGCTCGACCCGGACGGCTATCCGAACTAGAGCCCATCTCATAAATGCCGGAGGAGGATGAGCGCGCAAGCGAGGTGAAGCATGCCCGTGAAGTTCTCCAGATAATACTCGTAACGCGTGACCAGCCGACGATAATTCTGGAGCCATGCAAACAACCGCTCAATCTTCCATCGATGACGGTAGCGCCGCAGGGGGCGGCCATCTTGCGTCAGTTTCTTGCGGTTCGAGCGATGCGGCGCGATCATCTCCACACCGGTTTCAGCCAGTTCTCGATCAAGCTGGTCAGAATCGTAGGCATTGTCGCCAATCAAGCGCTGGATCGGTTCTTCCACGAAGATCTCTGCCAGGGTTTGCATCACCAGCTTGACTTCGTGTGGCGTCGCGCTTTCTGCGCAAACCGTGATCGGAAGACCACGGCGGTCGGCAACGGCCATGATTTTGGTTCCTTTGCCTCGCTTGGTTTTGCCAACGCCTCGCCCCCCTTTTTCGCAGGAGCAAAGCTGCCGTCGATGAAGGCTTCTTCCAGATCGAATCCACCACGGCTGCGCAGGTCCTCCGCCAGAGCTTCCAGCACACCGCGCATGACACCGGAGCGAACCCATTGCTGGAATCGGCGGTGGCAGGTCTGGTAAGGAGGATACCGGTCGGGCAGATCCGCCCACGGTGCGCCGGTGCGTAGGATGAACAGAATGCCGCTGAGAACTTCACGACGCCCGCGCCAGGGTCGCCCGCGACCGTCTCTGCGTCGTGGTGGTTCAGGAATCAAGGAGTCCAGGAACTCCCATTGGGCGTCAGTTAGATCCCGTTGAGAAGAAGGCATACTTCAAAGGGGTATCTCCCCTGAGGCGACAACTCAACCCTGCGCAGCCGAGCCCCAAGCTGGATAGTGCCGTCAGACCGCCTTAACTAGGTAGAAGCCGCGACTTCCCTGTGGCCGTGCAGCTTTGTCCGAGTAGGCGGTCACTCGGCCATGCGAACCAGAACTCCGACACGGTGGTGCAATTCAAAGTCGACCAGAGCACGGGCACACTCACACCGACGGGCCAACCCATTCAAGTCCCCAAACCGGTGTGCGTGCTGTTCGTAAAGGTCTAACCACCGCCAAAGTGCAGTATTCTGGAGCGATATGGGAAGTCCATCTGCGTTGGCGCTGGCGCTACTGATCACGCTCCCGGTGTTTGCGGCCGATCTTCCCGACGGCCCCGGCAAAGACGTGGTCGCGAGCGCCTGCACAACTTGCCACACCGTCGATCGGATTGTAGCCCTCAAGCAGACGAAAGAAGGCTGGCGCATCACCGTCCGCCAGATGGAAGAAGAGGGCGCGTCGTTCAACTCGGCGGACGTGGAGACCATCGTTGCCTACTTGGTCAATAACTTTGGCCCGAATAGCGATCCACCGGCCACGGCCACGCCCGCGCCGGTGACGGCGCCACCGGTAACCGCGGGCCCTGTCAGCTTCAACCGCGACATACGGCCCATCATGTCGCGCACGTGTTTCCGCTGCCACGGTCCCGACGCGAGTTCACGCCGCGCGAACATGCGGCTCGATCAGCGCGAAGATGCCCTGAAACCCAAAGCACGCGGCACGCCGATTGTCCCGGGCGATCCGGAAAAGAGCGAGATCGTGCAACGCATCTTCGCGAGTGATGCGCTCGTGATGCCGCCCGCCTCGGCCAACCTCACGCTGACACCCGCCGAGAAGGAAACCATCCGCCGCTGGATCGCCGAGGGAGCGCGCTACGAAGAACACTGAGCGTATCAGCCGGTAACACGGCCCGCCGTGCCAAGCGGTGCCCGCAATCCAATCGACTCATTCATTCAGACCCGCCTCGCCAAGGAAGGACTGAATCCGTCGCCCGAAGCCGACCGCCGCACGCTGCTGCGCCGCGTCACGCTCGACCTCACCGGCCTTGCGCCCGAGCCCGAGCGCCGCAAATTGCGGAGTATTTGATTGTCCACAGGGTCTGTGCGCCGGCAGCGCTTACTGAAGGATTACGGACACTCCGCTTGTGCCGTGCAAGCGAACTGGATCGTGTCCGTGTGGTCGGCCACTCGGACAAAGGTTAGGGCCAACTTTCAGAATCTGGCTTCCTGGCCCGGGTCGAGGTTAGATCAGCGGTGGCGCTCCTGTCGGCTAAGAAGGACACTGCTGCCACGCCAGGATTTATGAGATAGGTTCTAGTGTCGTGCGTGGCAGATTCTGACGTTTATGAAGTCGGCCTAGTCTGCGAGCTATTTTGGCTTCAACCGCTTGCATCCTTTGACTGGGAGAGGGCATCTAACCGAATACAAGTGCATCTAGGCGGGCCGCTGAGACATCCGTCCACACTTCTTGGCGGCCCCGCTTTTGGCGGCGCCGCACAAACCCTCGCCATGTTTGGTCCGCAGGCTCAAAAACGCCCCCACTACATGGATATCTGCCCACGCTCAAATGCTAGCCGTGACTGGCCGTTATCATTTCGGACGAGTAGGACGCCGATTTGTTAACTCGGGCGGTCACGACACACTCGTCGCATGCGCGATCAGGAGGGCACCACCGATGGCAATCACGTCTTCAACCAGCGCGATCGGCAGATCATTCCCTCCGAGCGCCTTTACCAGCCGGACCCGCAATTCATGTCCGCCCAGAGTCCCGACAACGCTGCCACCGACGCCCGCCAGCACCTCCCCAATCAGCGACGGGCTAGCGGTGCCGAAGGCCGCGCCACACAATCCCCCTGTCACCAGCCGGGCGGCAAAACTCGCCGGCGCCTTGCGGCTTGGAGTCTTCGGTAGCTTGTCCGCAACCAACTCGACGACCGCCAGCACGCTTAACAGGTAGCGGGTGCGCGCATAAGCCAGAAACGCAAGCCCGGTATTTTCAAGGTGCAGCCACCCAAGACTCGCCGCCCAGCTGAGCACCGCGGGCGCCGTCAGGGAACGAAGTCCGGCTATCACGCCAATCAGGAATGCCAGCACATAGAGCGACATGAGATTCATCCTTCATCAGCAGGAAACTGAACAAAATCCGTCAACTGCGGCAGAGGGGGCACAGGTTGCCAATAATTGCAGGTGGATCACTCCGCTTGGGCTCGGATCGTGCGCCCACGGCCTGGGAGGGGGCAGCATCGCCTTGTTTGGCCGACAGGTGCGGAGGCAGGTAAGCCTGGCGGGCCTGAGGATCGAAACATACCAACCCATTCTCTTCGGAGAGCGCCAGAACCTGCGGGACGACCTTTTCGGATTGCTCCGGCACGATGGCCATGATCACATGGCTACCCGACACCTCCATGCTGCAAGCCCAGGGGCTGTCATCCAGTTCATCTTCCGGAAGTGTTTCGACTTCGGGGTAGAGGCTGATCAGCCGGGAGTAGAAAGCATAGACCTTATCGTCAAAACGGCGCTCGGATCCTACGTCTTTCAGCAACTGGTATTGGTGGGCGGCATCCTCATCGGAAATCGGCGTCAGACTATTCCACACAGCAAGATAAACCCGAGTTCCCATTTTTTCGAAGCTCACACCCCGTGTCTGCGACAATATACAACCAAGTGCCAATCCGGCAATATTAAAGATGCGTTGTACATACTTTGATAGGTTCTAACTGCATGAATAAGATAGGGAGATTTGCAATTGGGTCCCATCAGAAAATCGGTGTACACCCGATAACTCAAGCTCTATCTCTCCTCCACGCGGGCAGGCGCGTCCCGAGTGTTTTGTGCATGGCATCTGTTTTTGTGATCGGGACTACTCGCTTCCGGATCCGCTCGGGCAATCGGCGCTGCTAGCGGCCTTTCTCGACTGCGTGCACAAAGTGGAACATGCCGCCGACCACCAGCAGCGCTCGAAAGATCGATGCGGAAGGCCTTAGTTTACTCAAGGTCGGGTCTGACTGCCCGCCGTGGTACTGCCAGTCGTGCCGCCGCTAGTCGGGGTCTTGGCGGCTTCATTGGCCTCCTCGGCCGCCTCTTTGGTTGCCTCTTTGGCGTCCTCGGCCGCTTCTTGGGCTGCCTCTTTGGCGTCTTCAGCCTTGTCTTCGGCGGCTCTATCCGCTTTCAGGTCAGCTCTGGCCTCCTGCCGGGCCTTGGTTACGTCGGCCTTGAGGGTTGTCGCGTTGATGGTGGGATCCAGCTCGTGAATGGCTTGGCCCAGCGAATCGTGATCCGACCCGGTCATCTCGGCTTTGAGCGTGGCAAGCGTAATCTTCGGATCGTTCAGATCCTTCACGGCGTGCAGCGCGGCGAGGAACTGGTCTAGGTTCCGGAAACCCTTCGCGGCGGTCGTCACGTCCGTAACCCCCAGGCCTTTCAAGGTGGCAGCGAGGGTCGGATCGTTGGCCACGCGGGCGGCCAGGCGGGTCGCGAAATTCGCCCCTGCCTTCGCCCCTTCATTGGCCTCCTCGGCCGCCTCTTTGGCGTCTTCAGCCTTCTCTTTGGCTGCCTCTTTGGCGTCTTCAGCCTTGTCTTTGGCGGCTTTCACCGTTTGCAGGTCAGCCTTGGCCTCGTTTCGGGCGTTGGTTACGTCGGTCTTGAGCTTTGCCGCGTCGATGCTGGGATCCAGCTCGTGAATGGCTTGGCCCAGCGAATCGTGATCCGACCCGGTCATCTCGGCTTTGAGCGTGGCAAGCGTAATCTTCGGATCGTTCAGATCCTTCACGGCGTGCAGCGCGGCGATGAACTGGCCTAGGTTCCGGAAACCCTTCGCGGCGTTCATCAAATTCGTCTTTGTAGAGCCCATTGGCATCAAGGCCAGCAGGCGGGCAGAGAGAGTCGGGTCGTTCATCAGGCGGGTCATCAGGCGGGACGCGGAATTCGCCCCTGCCGCAGAACTGGTCTTCGCTCCCGAATGCGATTCGCGCGCTTCGTGCGCTTCGTCCGATCCGCGCTGCTTCGCAAACGTGGGCGTTGTGCCGTGACCCCCTGCGGGTCTGTGGCCGCCTCCACCTTCATGCTCTGCCCAGGCCGCGCCGGTCAAGCTCAGGGCGGCCGCCAGGGACACGGTCCAAATCGAACTTCGTTGCATTGTCTGTTTCCTCCTCATTTGCCTTATTTGGTGCCGATCGTAACCTCAGATCCTCAGATACCCAGCGAACGAATCGCCTTCCCCAGGTTGAAACTGACGCCGAAGAAAGCGGTATTCAGAGAAAAGTGCGTGCTGCGCGTGTAGCCGGCATACAGACTGACGCCGGTCGCCGGAGCGATTTGCAGCCAAGTAGAGAACCCGTTGTCCCGTGCGATATCGGCCGTACCCCGGGTGACGCTCGTGTTCTGGAAAACACCGCTCTCTTCGCTCCCACTCGTCCGGCTTCCTGAGGTGGGCGACCCTCCCGTCGTGGTTCTGCTTCCCGACCGCTGCACCAGCCGGCTCACCACGGTCTGGTCACCAGACGGCTCAATGGCAAATCCCGAGACACCCACACTCAATCCGCGCACCAAGCGGTAGCGAGCGCCGCCTTCCACATGAGTCACCGCTCCGTAGGTGGTATACGGCCGGATGAAAAACATGGTATCCGACACCGCGTTGGCGATCCCTACATCGATGAAAGGAGTCAGTTGGGAAAAGCTGTGCTCGATGTAATTGCTCCAATCGACG
>Ga0306926_10004371_pt1 | contig 14836 bp, 9 predicted proteins | sample flu12Cox44000178_FD_203759 | JGI IMG/M metagenome (GOLD analysis project Ga0306926, IMG submission 203759) | Lab enrichment of tropical soil microbial communities from Luquillo Experimental Forest, Puerto Rico - flux8day.12C.oxic.44.000.178 (v2)... | ecosystem: Environmental > Terrestrial > Soil...
GTCGGCCGCCTCGATCGGGTCCTCGTTCCAGTCGGGCAACGGGGCGACGCCCTGCTTGGCGAGCTGCTCGGAATAGAACTCGAGCTTGCCGGACGGCGTGGCGAACGGCTGGCCCTGCCAGTCGTGCGCGATGTGGATCGGCTCGCCGGCGAACAGCTTCGCCGGATCGGCCTTCGAGGCGGGGCCGGTCGAGCCCTTGAACAGTTCCTTCGCCGCGTCCTGCGGGGCGAGCGTGAAGATCTTGTCGGCGAGACCCATGCGCCTGGCGAGCGCCTGCGCCACGTCGAAGTTGGACCGTGCTTCGCCGTGCGGCTTGGCGGCCTGCTGGCCCCACTGCATCCAGTAGGCGCCATAGGCGCGATAGAGATCGTCGGTCTCGAGGTAGCTCGCCGCCGGCAGCACGATGTCGGCATAGCGCGCCGTGTCGGTCAGGAAAGGATCGTGCACTACGGTGAACAGGTCCTCGCGCGCCAGGCCTTTGCGAACCTTGTGCACCTCGGGGCAGGTCACCGCCGGATTGTTGGCCGAGACATAGAGCGCACGGATCGGCGGGTCCTTCATGTTGAGGAGCTCTTCGCCCAACCGCAGATGGTTGACCAGGCGCGCCGTCGCCGGTCCCGACGGCTTGCGGACCGCGTTGTAGTTGAGGTCGCACGACGCCGCGGTGAGGAGGAGGGCGCCGCCGCCTTTCACGGCATAGTGGCCGCTGACGCCGGGCAGCAGCGCCACGGTGCGCAGCGCCTGGCCGCCGGCGGCGAGCCGCGTCATGCCTTCACCGAGGCGGATGAGCGCGGCCTTGGCCTTGCCGTACATCGCGGCAAGCTTCTCGATATCCGCGACGGCAAGCCCGGTGATCTCGGCGGTCCGGGCTGGCGTGAATTTCGGCAGGATCTCGCGCTCGACCTTGTCGAAGCCCAGCGTGTGCTGGGCGATGTAGTCGCGGTCGGCACGCTTGTCGCGCACCAGGATGTGCATGATGCCCAGCGCCAGGGCGGCATCGGTGCCGATCCGGATCGGCAGGTAGAGGTCGGCCGCCTTGGCGCTGCGGGTGCGGCGCGGATCGATGACGATCAGCGGCACGCCGCGCTTCTTCTTCTGCTCCTCGTAGAGCGCCCAGAAATGCACGTTGGTGGCGGCGAGGTCGGCGCCCCACGAGATCACCAGGTCGGAATGCACGACCGCTTCGGGATCGGCGCCGCCGACCGGACCGACCGTGACATTCCACGCTTCCTCGCAGCAGGTATCGCACACCGTGCCGGCCTGCAGGCGCGACGATCCAAGCGCATGGAACAGCCCGTTCACCAGGCCGCGATTCATCAGGCCCTGATGGGCCGAATAGGCGTAGCCCAGCAGGGCGAGCGGGCCGCTCTCCTTGATGATCGTCTTCCACTTGGCGGCGATCTCGTCGAGCGCCTCGTCCCACGAGATCGGCGCGAAGTGGCCGGCGCCTTTCTTGCCGATGCGTTTGAGCGGCGTACTGATCCGCTCGGGCGAGTTCACGAGGTCGGCGTCGCGGTTCACCTTCCCGCAGGCGAAGCCCGCCGTGTAGGGATGGTCGGGATCTCCCTTGACGCGCACGATCTTGCCGTCCTCGACCTGTGCGATCAGCGAGCACATGTCGGGGCAATCGTGGGCACAAACGACGCGAACAGACTTCACACACCGTCTCCCGTTATCGAGACAACGGTCGGAGTGTATCAGAGGGCCGGAGCGGAACCGGCCTTACTTCTTCTTGGCGGCGCCCTTAGCCGGGGTTGCCTCGACGGGCTTGGCGCCGGACGACTTGGTGCCGGCCGCGACTCCCGAGCCGGTCATGCCGAAGCGGTCCTTGAAGCGCTGCACGCGGCCGCCGCGGTCGACGGTCTGGCGCACGCCGGTCCATGCCGGATGGGTCTTCGGGTCGATATCCAGGCGCATCTGCGCGCCTTCCTTGCCCCAGGTCGACTTCGTCTCGAAAGTCGTGCCGTCGGTCATCACCACCGTGATCTTGTGGTAGTCGGGGTGGGTCTTCTCTTTCATCACCAAACTCCTGCGCCAATGGGGCCGATTCCGACCGGCCCGCGCGACAAGGCGGGGGGTATACAGGCCGCAAGGGCCGGCCACAAGCGGGTTGTCCGGCCCCCGAACGGCCTGTTAGACCCGCCCCAGCCATGAGCGATAGCACCTTCGAAAGCCTGGCCGACAGCCTGCTCGAGGCCCTGGAAGAGGGCCTGGATGGCGAGCGGCAGGGCGGCGTTCTGACCGTCGAAGGCGGGGGCGGGACCTGGATCGTCAACAAACATGCGCCCACCCGGCAAATCTGGTTGAGCTCGCCCAAATCGGGGGCGCGGCACTATGCCTTCGCCGCCGACTCAGGGCTGTGGCAGGACACCAGGGGCGGTACCGACCTTTTGACCACCCTGGCCGACGAGCTCGGCGTATCCTTGGACTGGCAACCTGAATGAACCGCTTCGCCGGCCTAAGACTTCTCGGACCCTATCTCGGGCCGCACCGCGGGCGGGTGGCGCTGGCATTGCTGTCGCTGCTGGTGGCGGCCGGGACCGTGCTGGCGTTCGGCGCCTGCCTGCGCGCCCTGATCGACAAAGGCTTCGCCCAGGGCCGGCCCGATGTTTTGAACTACGCGCTCGCCTCGCTGCTGGTGGTGGCGGTGGTGCTGGCGATCGCCTCGGGCGCGCGCTTCTACCTGGTGTCGTGGCTCGGCGAACGCGTGGTCGGCGACCTGCGCCGCGACCTGTTCGCCCACGTCGTGCGGCTCGGCCCGGCCTGGTTCGAGATCAAGCGCTCGGGCGACGTCATGAGCCGCATCTCGTCCGACGCCCAGCTGATCGAGCAGGTGATCGGCTCGTCGGCGTCGGTGGCGCTGCGCAACACGCTGATGTGCCTGGGCGGCATCGTCATGCTGGTGGTGACCAACCCGAAGCTGGCGCTGCTGGTGCTGGCCGTGGTGCCGGTGGTGGTGGCGCCGATCATCATCTTCGGCCGCAAGGTGCGGGCGCTGTCGCGCGAGGCGCAGGCGCGGGTGGCCGACATGGTGTCGGAGGGCGGCGAGACGCTCGACGCGGTGCGCACCGTGCAGGCGTTCGCCCAGGAGCCGCGGGCCTCCGAACGCTTCGGCGAGGCGACCGAACGGGCCTTTGGCGCCGCCATCCGGCGCATCAGCCGGCGCGCGATCATGACCACGTTAGTGATCTTCATCGTCTTCGCCGCCGTCGGGTTCCTGCTGTGGATGGGCGGCCACGACGTGATCGCCGGCCGCATCAGCGCCGGCGACCTCTCGGCCTTCGTGTTCTACGCCGTGCTGGTGGCGAGCTCCGGCGGCGCGATCAGCGAGACCATCGGCGACCTGCAGCGCGCCTCGGGCGCCGCCGAGCGCCTGGCCGAGCTGCAGGCCGAACAGCCGGTCATCGGCGAACCCAGCCAGCCCAAGGCGCTGCCCAAGCCGGCGCCGGGCGCCGTCTCCTTCGACGAGGTGTCGTTCCGCTATCCGACGCGGCCCGAGCAGCTCGCGCTCGACCGCTTCGATCTCAGCGTTGCCGCCGGCGAGACGGTGGCGATCGTGGGACCCTCGGGCGCCGGCAAGACCACCGTCTTCGGCCTGCTGCTGCGCTTCTACGATCCCGAGAAGGGGGCGATCCGCCTCGACGGCGTCGACATCCGCGACCTCAGGCTGGCCGAGCTGCGTCGCGCGCTCGCCATCGTGCCGCAGGAGCCGGTGCTGTTCACCGCCACGGTCGCCGACAATATCCGCTACGGCCGGCCCGACGCCAGCGACGCCGAGGTGCGCGCGGCGGCCGAAGCGGCCTCGGCGCTCAGCTTCATCGAGGCCCTGCCGCAGGGCATGGCCACCCATCTCGGCGCGCGCGGCGTGCGCCTGTCGGGCGGCCAACGCCAGCGCATCGCCATCGCCCGGGCGCTGCTTTGCGACCCGGCCGTCCTGCTGCTCGACGAGGCGACCAGCGCCCTCGATGCCGAGAGCGAGCTGGCCGTCCAGCAGGCGCTCGACCGGCTGATGCACAAGCGGACCACCCTGGTGATCGCCCACCGCCTGGCGACGGTCCAGAAGGCCGACCGCATCGTGGTCATGGACCAGGGGCGGGTGGTCGATGTAGGCCGCCATGCCGACCTGGTGCGCCGCGGCGGCCTTTACGCCCGGCTGGCCGAGCTACAATTCAACCTATCGGCGGCCGCCAGTTAATCCAATACCTTAGATAGGTATAGATTCTTGTTGAATCTCAGTGGTCTGCGGGCTAATTTTCAGGCATATTCTGAACATAATTTTGACACTGCCCAGATAGACCCAACCATGTTCGCTCGTTTTCCCTTGGCAGCGCACCGTCCGGGTGACCGCATCAGCCGGCTGGCCGAATGGTGGCCGGCGGCGCTCCTGGGCCTCGTGGCCCTGCTCAGCGCCGCTCCCGACAGCAACGCGCAGACCCTGCTCGGCCTCTTCTAGCGGCCAGCTTTTCGCTCGGCGTCCCGGCGCCGGAGCTCACGACGCATGATCTTGCCCGTCGTGGTGAGCGGCAGCTCAGCCACGAACTCGACCTCGCGCGGATATTCGTGGGCCGCCAGCCGGGTCTTCACGAACCCCGCCAGATCGGCCTTCAGGGCCTCGGTGGCAGCGATCTCGGGCCGAAGCTGCACGAACGCCTTCACGATCTCGGTGCGCAGCGTGTCGGGCACGCCGACCACGCCGACCATGGCCACCGCGGGATGCTTCATCAGGCATTCCTCGATCTCGCCCGGGCCGATGCGGTAGCCGCCCGAGGTGATGACGTCGTCGTCGCGGCTCTTGAAGAACACGTAGCCGTCTTCGTCCATGCGGCCGAGATCCCCGGTCAGCAGCCAGTCGCCGGCGAACTTGGCCCGCGTCGCCTCCGGGTTGCGCCAGTACTCCAGCATGACGATGGGATCGTCGCGCCAGCCGGCGATCTGGCCTTCCTCGCCGGCCGGCAGGACTTTGCCCTCGCCATCGACGATCGCGACCTTGCGGCCGGGGCAGGCGCGGCCGCACGAGCCGGGGCGGACCTCGAACCAGTCCGGCGCATTGAGCAGCATCAGATTCATCTCGGTCTGGCCGTAACCCTCCGAGATGGTCGTGCCGAAGGTGTCGCGGCCCCAGGCCAGAAGCTCCTCGCCCATCGCCTCGCCGCCGGTGAAGAGGGCGCGCAGATTGTAGTCCCAGCGGTCCCGCGGCTTGTGGACCTGGCGCATCATCTTGAGCGCGGTCGGCGGGATGAAGCTCACGCCCACTTTGTGCTTGGCCAGCATGGCGAAGGCGCGCTCGGGATCGAACTTGGCGAAGCGGTGCGCCAGCACCGGCGTGCCGTAGTACCAGGCGGGAAAGAGCGCATCGTAGAGCCCGGCGATCCACGCCCATTCGGCCGGCGTCCACATGACTTCGTTGCCGCGCGGCCAGTGGCTGAGCATCTGCTCGACCGCGGGGATGCAGCCGATCATCATCCTGTGCGCGTGTAGCGCGCCCTTGGGCTGTCCGGTGGTGCCCGAGGTGTAGATCAGCAGCGCCGGATCCTCGGCCTGGGTATCGAGGGTGGCGAAGTCGTCGGAGGCGGCGGCCAGCAGGCGGTCCCAGTCGAGGAACTGCGCGCCATGGGCGCCGGCGCCGATCACCACCACCGTCTTCAGGTGAGGCAGGCGATCGCGCACCGCCAGCACCTTGGGCAGCTGGCTCATGTCGGTGACCAGCGCCTTGGCCTCGGCGTTGGCCAGGCGGAACTCGAGCGCGTCCTCGCCGAACAGGGTGAACAGCGGCAGCACGACCGCGCCCATGCGGTAGCCGGCGAGATGACAGAGCGTGAGCTCGGCGCCCTGGCTCAGGAACACGCCGACCCGATCGCCGGGGGCCACACCCTTGGCCTTGAGCGCGTTGGCCAGCCGCGAGCTTGCCCGCAACAGCTCGCCGAACGTCCAGGGGCGCACGCTGCCGTCGGCGTTCTCGACGATCATCGCCAGCGCGTGGCCAGGATGGCGCTCGCACACGGCGCGTCCGATGTTGAAGCGCTCGGGCTTGGGCCAGTGGAACTGCCGCATGGCCTGATCGTAGGGGACGCCGCGCGGGATCATGTCAGGGGTTTACGCGATTGATCACGCCGCCCGCCAGCAGTTCCTGCGGCGTCGGCACCCAGATCGAATCGGCCGGCGTGTCGAACACGCGGTCGGCGAACGCAGGCGTCAACCGGGCGCTGTAGATCAGGAAGCGGCGGATGCCGCGGTTGCTTTCGTACATGTCGCTGTCGCCCATGCCGGGAAAGCTGGCGCGGTGGAAGCCCAGCCGGCCCTTCGGCCCGATGCTGCGCTCGACGCCGCCCAGGAAGGCGATCGTGCAGGCCGAGGCACAGCCGCCGTCGACACGCGTGGCGAGCTTGCGCTCGCGGAACATGCGGAACAGCTCGAAGCCGGTCGCGGCGCGCCCACCCGGACCGGCCAGCACGACCTCGCGGATGCCCTTGTTGTCGCTGAGCGCCCGGCGCACGGCGTCCTCGCTGCGCAGGCCATAGGTGCCCTCGACAGAGAGCGTGCGGCCGTCTGGACTGACGGTGACCTCGAGGTCGCCGCTGAGGCGGGCGTCGCCGGTGTAGAGGTTCCACATCTCGTCGAGCGCCGGCACCGCGCGATCCCAGATCGTGAGGCCGATCAGGAACACGCAAGCCGCTGCCGCGCCCGCCGTCAGCGCGAACTGCCAGCGCCGGCCGGTACGCTCGGCCGCCTTGACCACGAGATAGATCTGCCAGACCGCGAACAGCGTGCCGACGATGCACAGCACGGCCGGGACGGCGATATGCGCCCAGGTGAGCTCGCCATTGCCGAACACGGCGATCGACACGCTGCCCAGCCCGACCAGCAGCGCGAGGGCCGCCCACACGCCGCGATAATAGAGCGACTGCGAGAAGGGTGCCGTGCCATCGCGCCACAGCGGCACGCCGATCGCCTCGAGGTGGCCGCGTCGGATCTTCCGGCAGCCGTCGCGGTAGCCTAGGGACTTGGCGAGCGCATCGTCCATGGCGCCCGGTGCGAGCCGGATCTCCTTCGATCCGATGCCGCGCGCCGCGGCGTCGGCGAAGTCCGCCAGCAGTTGCGCGTGCAGTTCATCCGGCGCCTTGAAATGCTCGACCAGCATGTGGTCGTTGGCCTGCACCAGCTCGAGTACGGCCACCAGCGCGCCGTCGAGGCCATCGATCACGAAGGTGGCCCGGCGCTCGTCGGTCGCCGACGGCGCGAGGCCGGGCACCAGGCGTGCGACGGCGGCGGCATCGGCATCGGTGGCGCGGCGGAGGTGGGGTGTTCCCATGGACGGTCGCGCGCTATGCTGCGGTACTTCTCGCGGAGCGTCCACATGTCCCCCGATGATCATGCCTATGCACCCGATGCACGGGCCAAGAATCACGAAACCGACATCAAGATCGTGCCGTCGGTCTGCCCGCACGACTGCACCAGCACCTGCGCGCTCGAGGTCGAGCGGCTGTCGCCGACGCGGATCGGCCGCGTGCGCGGCTCGCAGAGGAACGACTACACCGCGGGCGTGATCTGCGAGAAGGTGGCGCGCTACGCCGAGCGCATCCACCATCCCGCCCGGCTGACGAAGCCGTTGCGCCGGGTCGGCCCCAAGGGCTCGCGCCAGTTCGCCGAGATCTCGTGGCAGGACGCGCTCGACATCGTCGCCGAGCAGTTCATCGCCAAGGCCCGCCAGCACGGCAGCGAGACGATCTGGCCCTACTACTACGCCGGCACCATGGGGCTGGTGCAGCGCGATGGCATCAACCGGCTGCGCCACCAGATGAAGTATTCGCGCTGGTTCTCGACCATTTGCGTCATGCTCTCCGACACCGGCTGGATCGCCGGCACCGGCATCAAGCGCGGCGCCGACGTGCGCGAGATCGGCGAGCATTCCGATCTGGTCGTGATCTGGGGCGGCAATCCGGTGAACACCCAGGTCAACGTCATGACCCACGCCATGCGCGCCAAGAAGCGCGGGGCGAAGCTGGTCGTGGTCGATCCCTATCGCACCGGCACGGCCGAGCAGGCCGATGTCCATCTCGCCGTGCGCCCCGGCACCGACGGCGCGCTCGCGGTCGGCGTCATGCACGTCCTGTTCAAGGAGGGCTACGCCGACTGGGCCTATATGCGGAAATACACCGACGCGCCGGACGAACTGGCCGCGCATGTCGCGACACGCACGCCGGAATGGGCATCGAAGATCACCGGTCTTCCAGTGGACGAGATCGTGGCCTTCGCGCGCATGTACGGCCAGGCCAAGGCGCCGTTCATCCGCTGCCATCACGGCTTCAGCCGCAGCCGCAACGGCGCGCATAACATGCATGCCGTCACCTGCCTGCCGGCGGTGACCGGGGCCTGGAAGGCGAAGGGCGGCGGTGCGCTCTACGGCCACACCGGGATGTATCCGATCAGCAAGAAGCTGATCGAGGGCACCGACATGATCGACCCCTCGCTGCGCGAGCTCGACCAGTCGCGGCTCGGGCCGATCCTCGTCGGCGAGGCGGATGCCCTCAAGAACGGCCCGCCGGTCACTGGGCTGCTGATCCAGAACACCAACCCGGCGATGGTCTGCCCCGAGCTCGACAAGGTTCACAAGGGCTTTGCGCGCGAAGACCTGTTCACCTGCGTGCACGAGCAGTTCCTGACCGAGACCGCGGCGTATGCCGACATCGTGCTGCCGGCCACCATGTTCCTCGAGCACGACGACTTCTACACCGCGAGCGGCCACACCTTCTTCCAGGTGACCAAGGCGGTGATCGATCCGCCCGGCGAGTGCCGCGAGAACCACTATGTGATTTCCGAGCTCGCCAAGCGCCTCGGCGCCAAGCATCGCGCCTACGACATGACGGCGTGGGAGATCATGGACGAGTCGCTAAAAGCCTCGGGCATGTGGGACGCCGAGACCAACTGGCGCAAGGGCGGCCAGGACTTCCACCTCGGCTTCGAGACGTCGCACTTCCTCGACGGCTTCGCCTGGCCCGACAAGAAGTTCCGCTTCAAGCCTGACTGGGCGGCCTACGGCCCGCGCGGCAAGGACATGCCGGTGCTGCCCGACCATTTCGACGTGATCGACAATGCCACGGCAGAGAAGCCGTTCCGGTTGGTCGCCGCACCGGCGCGCACCTTCCTGAACTCGACCTTCACCGAGACGCCCTCCTCCCAGAAGCGGGAGGTGCGTCCGACGGCGATGATGAACCCGGACGACTGCACGGCGATGGGCATCGCCGACGGCGATCGCGTCGAAGTCGGCAACGAGCGCGGCAAGACCATCGTCCATGCCAAGGCCAAGTCCGGTCAGCAGAAGGGCGTCGTGATCGTCGAGGGCATCTGGCCGAACCGCAACTTCGAGACCGGGATCGGCATCAACGCCGTCACCTCGGCCGATCCCGGCTGGCCCAATGGCGGCGCGGTGTTCCACGACACCGCCGTGTGGATCAAGAGGGCCTGAAGCAGGGGCCGGGGCGAGGATGGCGCCCCGCTCGGTTTGCCTCGACCAGAGGCCGCCCGTAACATTTGCCCGGGTCGGACCGAATAACCACGTGCCGTAGCCTTGTTGGGAACGCAGGTGCACATGCTGCGCCACCGCGCAGGTCACGCTTCTGCCACTTCCCATACGCCGATGTCAGCCGGATAAGGCACAGTCGGAAAGGGAGTCGACGATGCCGGACAAAGCCAACGACTAGCGACGGCGTGCGGTCAAATGGACGTCTCAGCCTGGCTGAAGCAGCTTGGATTGGCGGAATACACCGCCGCCTTTGAGGCAAACCACGTCGACTGGGCAACGCTCAAAGAGCTTACCGCCGATGATCTGCGCGATATGGGCGTTGTCTCAATCGGCCACCGCCGGCGATTGCTGAGCGCAATCGCAGCGCTGGGTCAGCCTCCTGTGGATGCGGAAAGTCCCGCCAATTCCGGCGCGGAACGACGGCCCGTGACAGTGTTGTTCGCCGATCTCTGTGGCTTCACGGCGCTCACCCAGGAGCTTCCCGACGAAGTCATCCACGGGATGCTGGACCAGTTTCTCGCCGCAGCCGACGAGACGGTGAGGCAAAATGGCGGGACCGTCGACAAGCATATTGGCGATGCGGTCATGGCGTTGTTCGGCGCGCCTGTCGCGCATGACGACGACATGCTGCGGGCCTTGTCGGCGGCTGCACGGCTGCGCGAGCAAATGGCGGATCTCTCGAGCGCCGTCGGCCGCACGCTTGCCATGCACGCCGGGATCGCAACGGGCGACGTGATCGTCGGTCAGTCGGGCAGCGGCTATACTGCGATCGGTGAAGCTGTGAACCTTGCGGCGCGCCTGACCGATTTGGCGCCGGCGGGCGAAATCTTCGTCTCGGAGCCCGTTTCGCGCGAATTGGCCGGCAGCGCACGGTTCGAGGCACTTGGCCCTCGGACCGTGAAGGGGCTTTCAGAGCCCGTCGGTGTCAGTAGGCTGGTCGAAATAACAAGGCAGGATGGCGCCGGATTTTCGACGCCGTTCGTCGGTCGCGCCGCCGAGCTCACGCAAATCACGGCGTTATTGGACAATTGCGGGACGGACGGGGGTGCAATCGTCTATGTGCGCGGAGAGCCTGGCATCGGCAAGAGCCGGCTGGTTCGCGAGGTGTCCGCAGCCGCGACCCGTCGCGGCATGGCCTGCCACGTCGTTCATGTGCTGGACTTCGGCGCTGGCCAACAAGGAGATCCGCTGCGGCGGCTCGCCGACAGCCTGCTCGATCTCAGGCCTGATACATCGTCCGAAGGTCGCTCGGCTGTCGTCCGGGCGCTCGTCGAATCCGCGTCGGTCGATGCGAGTCTGGAGCCGTTCCTGCACGAGCTCGCGGGTGCTCCCTTGACGCCGGCACTGCTCAGCCGGATCGATGCATCCGACGAGCGCACGCGCCGTGACAAGCGTGAAGAGGCACTCTCGTTTGTCGTCCAGCGGGCGCTCGCTCAGCGGCCAATGCTGCTGCTCATCGAGGATCTCCATTGGGCCGATGCTTCGCTGGCACAAAGCCTGGTGAGGCTCGCGCGCATGGTGGCCGATCGCCCCTTGGTCTTGACCCTGACGTCGCGACCGGAAAACGAACACGTCTACGAGGCATTGCGCGCGCAATCGGCCGAAGCGCCATTGGTGACGATCGATCTCAAGCCGCTGCGCGTCCTGGATGCGGTGGCGATCGTCTCCCATTCGGGGCCGCTCCCGGAGGCCGTTCAGAAGCATTGCATTGAGCGCGCGGGCGGCAATCCGTTGTTTCTCGAACAGCTCCTGCGCAATGCGGCGGAAGCCGCCGGCGATCTGCCACCCTCGCTGCGCGGCCTGGTCGTCGCGCGAGTGGATCGCCTGAACGCGCCCGATCGAGCCGCGATACATGCCGCCGCCGTCTTGGGTGAACGTTTCGATCCGGCTGCCCTCAGGGCCCTCGTTGGCAACCCGGGATACGATGCTGCGGGGCTGCTGCGAGCCGGCCTGCTGCGCATGGATCAGCCGGAACTGGCCTTTGCGCACGCGCTGATTCGTGAAGCCGTCTTGCGCTCGCTGCTGGGCGAGGCGCGCAAGAGGTTGCACGCGCTCGCCGCCGACTGGTTCGAGGGGCGGGAGCCGACTCTGCGGGCTCTACATCTCGATCACGCCGAGTCACCCGCTGCGGCTGAAGCATATCGCTTGGCGGCCGCCGATCGCCTGCGCCAGTATCGGCCTGCCGAAGCCTTGCCCTTGGTCGACCGCGGCCTATTGCTCGCCGCGGCGGCAAATGTGCGGGCTGCCCTTCTCGTCATCAAGGGAGACGTGCTGCTCGATAGTGGGCGAGCGCGCGAGGCCCTGTCCGCCTATCAGGAGTCGCTTGTGAATGGCGACGACAAGCGCGAGCGGAGCCTGGCCTTGCTGGGCAGCGCCTCCGCCCGCCGGATCCTCGATCAACTCGAGGGGGCGCTCGACGACGTCGACAAGGCGCAGGCGCTCGCAGAAGACGGAGGTTGGCTCGAGATCAAGGCCCGCTGTCATTTCATTCGCGGCAACCTGTTCTTCCCGCTAGGGCGGGTGGACGAATGCCTGCGCGAGCACCAGGCCGCGCTCGAACATGCAGAATTGTCGGGAGATGCCGAGGCCACGGCGCGCGCTCTCGGCGGTCTCGGCGATGCAGAATATGCGCGCGGCAACATGCTCGTTTCGGGGGACTACTTCCGACGATGCGTCGAGGAAAGTCGCCGCATCGGGCTCGGCCGGGTGGAAGTCTCCAATCGGCCGATGTACGCGCATGCGCTCTTCCTCGATTTGCAGTTCGGGGAAGGATTGGCCGAGGGCCAACATACCATCGCGCTCGCGCTTGCGGTTGGCCAGAAGCGTGCCGAGATGATCGGTCACCATGCCTCCATCGGGGCTCTGCTGGAGCTTGGCCGCGCCGAAGAGGCGCGCCCGCATGTCGAGCGCTGCCGCACCATCGTGCGCGAGCTCGAGGCGTGGCGCTTCGAGCCCGAGAATCTCGCGTTCCTGGCCGAGATCGAGCTGGAGCGGAGCCGCGCGGACCTCGCGCGTCCCCTTGTCGATGAGGGCCTGGAAATTGCCCGCAAGACCACCATGACCTATTGGGGCCCGGCCTTGCTTGCGCTCAATGCACAGCTCGCGAGCGAAGCGGGAGCGCGCGACGCCTTCATCGCGGAGGCCGAAGCGTTGCTGGCAGGAAAGGTGCTCGCGCACAATCACTACTTGGCACGGCGCTCTCTTGTGGAGCTGGGCCTAACCCTCCGTGATCCGGCGATGGTCGAAGAGCAATGCGACAAGCTCGTCGCTTTCTATGAAGGGAACGGGAGGCCAGTCGGAGAAACCATGCCTTTGACCGATTTCCTGGTCCGTCGCGGACGTGTGCTGGCTGCAGCCATGCGCGGCGAGCGTTCGCCGGAAATGGCCGCGCAGGCGCAGGCCCTCCTCGATTGGTCCGCGCGCACCAGCGCCGTGCGCCTGCGGCGCGGCCTCGACGCGGCATTGGGGCAACTACGGACGGGATAAGCGCGGGCCATTTTGTTCGGTGGCAAAGGCATTTGGCGTAGTATCGAGTTACCGATCGAAGAGTCTTCGATTCCCCCTCTCCTAACCTCTCCCCTAGCGGGGCAGAGGAGAACAAAAAATGAGTAATACGTTTCAGCCTGCTTCAAATCCCAGCATCGTGCAGAGCCAGCCGGCGCGGCAGCCGGGGCGTGCCCATGTGCTAGTGATCGGCAACGAGAAGGGTGGCTCGGGCAAGTCGACGACGGCGCTGCATATCGCCGTGGCGCTGATGAGCGACGGCGCGCGCGTGGCCACGCTCGATCTCGATGCGCGGCAGGGCACGCTCAGTCGCTATGTCGAGAACCGGGCGGCCTACGCCCGACGCAAGGGTGTCGAGCTTTCGCTGCCCGTGCACGCCGCGGTGCCGGCGTCGGCCGACGAGGCGGATGAGAAGGCGCGCTTCGAGGCGGTGCTGGAGCCGATCCTGGCGTCGGCCGACTTCGTCGTCGTCGACACCCCGGGCAGCGACACGCATCTGTCGCGGCTCGCCCATACCCATGCCGACACCTTGCTGACGCCGCTCAACGACAGCTTCATCGACCTCGACCTGCTGGCGCGGGTCGATCCCGACACGCTGAAGATCCTGCGGCCCTCGATCTATGCCGAGGCGGTGTGGAAGCAGCGCCAGTTGCGCGCCGTGCAGGGCGGCCGGCCGGTCGACTGGGTGGTGATGCGCAATCGCCTGTCCTCGATCGCCGCACGCAACAAGCGCGACATGGGCACGGTGATCGAGGCGCTGGCCAAGCGCATCGGCTTTCGTATCGCGGCGGGCCTGAGCGAGCGCGTGATCTACAAGGAGCTGTTCCTGAACGGGCTGACGCTGCTCGATCTCAAGCGCGGCGGCCAGGCGGGCAAGAACACGGGGCCGTCGCTGACCTTGAGCCACGTCGCCGCCCGCCAGGAAGTGCGCGACCTGGTGGCCGCCCTCACTCTGCCACCGCCAGCCGCTCGCGCGCCATCGGCCGACCGCGCCACAGAAGCAGCCACGCCAGGCCCGCGAGCTGAAGGATGAACATCGCGCCGAACGCCCAGACGTAGCCGTCCGGCGCGTAGCCGGTCGCGGTGCGCGGCCACAGGTCGACGACTTTGCCGATGCCCCATTGGCCGGCGAAGATGACGGCGAAGACCACGAAGTTGCTGCTGGTGGTGACGCGGCCGGCGTAGTTTGCCGGGAAGGCCGCCGCCATCACCGGCAGGTACTGGATAGGGCAGGCGCCGAGGAAGCCAAACAGCGCCCACGGCAGTAGTGGATGGAGGGGTGGCAGGAAGGCGATCCAGCCGCACACCAGCGCGAACAACAGGCTCATGAAGCTCGCCGAGGCGAACTCACCAACGCCGATGCGGCGGAACAGCCGCGGGACGTAGCCGCTGCAGGCGAAACCCAGGGTCATGACGGCGGTGGTGTAAAGCTGCAGGTCGGCGCGCGTCTCCTTGTCGGCGATACCTCCGACATCGCGCAGCCAGGGGCCGATCCATAAGGTGATGCAACCGATGAAAGCGAGCTGCTGGATGGCGAGCAGGGGCTGGATGCGCCAGTAGAAACCGTCGGTCAGGATGATGCCGGTCACCCGGAACTGCTCGCGCAAGGTGTCCTGGTGCCGGCCCGGCGGGCGCTCCGGCACGATGGCGATGAACAGCGTGGCGCTGGCCAGGCAAATCGCCGCCAGCCAGAAGAACAGCCCCTGCCAGCTCACCACCGACAGCGACCATTGCACCGGCCAGGTCGCCGCCATCGAGCCCGCGCCGCCCGCCATCATGTGGAAGCCGGTGATCAGGCCCCAGCGATGCGGG
>Ga0306926_10004379_pt1 | contig 14823 bp, 8 predicted proteins | sample flu12Cox44000178_FD_203759 | JGI IMG/M metagenome (GOLD analysis project Ga0306926, IMG submission 203759) | Lab enrichment of tropical soil microbial communities from Luquillo Experimental Forest, Puerto Rico - flux8day.12C.oxic.44.000.178 (v2)... | ecosystem: Environmental > Terrestrial > Soil...
TGATTCATCATCTGTAGCGTCTGCTGAATTTGCTCCTCAGGCGCAAGGCTAAGGTAAGGTGATTGTTCCAATTGCACGGCCAGCCCTTGCCGAAGCGTTCCGTCGAAGACTGGGTCACCAGTCGTATTGGCAAAATCGGCGAGGATAATAGTGTCTTTCTCAGAGAGCGTCACACTCCTGAACGAACGCCAATAGAGTCCGCCTGCAATCAGACCAGCGACTAAGGCACCAATCGGAACCAAAAGTTTCCACGAAAGTTTGCGGGGTTGCTCACGGACAGCAGCGTGACCCTCTGAGGAAGCTTTCTGTTCAGCACTTGATGCCGTCGCAACCGCTCCGCTCTCTCCCACAGTGACTCTTGCTGCCGTATCAGTATCTCGCTTTAAACGCTGAAGGTCGCCCCGCAGTTCAGAGGCATGCTGGTAACGCAGATTCCGGTCTTTCTCCAACGCCTTACTGATGATTCTCTCCACTTCCGCAGGCAGGTCGGCGTTTAGCCGCACTGGAGCAACAGGGGAACGGTTCAGAATCGCTTCAAAAATCGTCGCGCTACTGTCGCCTCGGAACGGCAACTGCCCTGTAGCCATCTCATACAAGACGGTTCCAAAAGAAAATAAGTCCGTGCGAGAGTCGAGTTCTCTTGCTCGCGCCTGTTCTGGTGACATGTAGGCGACTGTGCCCAAGGTACTGCCTGGGCTTGTAAGATGGTCCGGGTCTCCTTCTAGCGTGTCCAGTGTTTGCTCGTTGTCCGCCGCACCTTTTGCCAAACTGACCTTGGCCAATCCAAAGTCAAGAATCTTGGCATGACCACCCTCCGTAAGGAAAATGTTCGCAGGCTTGATGTCTCTATGGACGATGCCTTTCGAGTGCGCAGCATTCAGCCCATCGGCCACACCAATCGCCACATCGAACAACGCTTCCAGTTCCACGGGTCGACCAGCCATGAGTTGTTTCAGGGTCTTGCCTTCCAGATACTCCATGGCAATGAAGGCCCTGCCGTTCTCTTCGCCAATATCGTGAATGGTACAGATGTTGGGATGGTTCAGCGCCGAGGCGGCTTTGGCCTCGCGGCGGAATCTCTCCATTGCATGTAGGTCGTGGGCTAAATCTTCTGGTAAGAATTTTAGTGCGACGAATCGGTCAAGACGCGTGTCTTCGGCCTTGTACACCACACCCATCCCGCCGCCGCCGAGTTTCTCCAGGATGCGGTAGTGCGAAATGGTCTGACCGATGAGCGACTGGGACTCCGGCATGGACGGTCATCTTAGGCCGCGGGTCGGAAAGGTGTCAAAGGCTGTACAGTCCTAGGGTGCGAACGGTCGATGGCGTCTCATCTGGTGTCGGCAAGTCACTTACCGGAGTTACCGCAAACCTGCAGGCGGACTCGGAATTTTCAATAATCTCCCTATATAACCCACTAGGGAAAGCTATCAAAACAGCCGTTCCTTACTGGGCGCACGACATAGAAATCAGAATAGCGTGAGAATAGGGTTGTCCGGTAGGTGTCTTACGGCTAATATAGCCGTAAGGAGGGAAGGATGCCCAATTCTCCGGAAATTCCAGCGCGTGTTCGAGATCTAGCCTTGCAGTTGACGAAGCCGAAGCCCATGCGCCGTGGCTCGCTCTCGGAACGCTATGTCAAATGCAGTAAGCCCGGCTGTAGTTGTGCCGGGGACCCCAAAGCCCGCCACGGCCCGTACTTCAGTCTCACCCGCGGGGTCGGCGGCCGTACCCAATCCCGTTTTATTTCGCCGACACAGGCCGAACTGGTGCGCCATCAGGTGGAGGCCGGACAACAGTTCCGTCGACAAGTGGAAGCCTTTTGGGAAGCCTGCGAGCAATGGGCCGATGCCCAACTCGCAACTCCGGCGGCTTCCGAAGCGGCCCAAAAAAGGGGCTCCAGACAGCCCTGGAAAGCGAAGTCCTCCAAGAGATCGAAGCCCTCTTAGGTCGGGGGGCTGTCGCGGAGTTGGATTTCGAGGCCCTGGAAATGGCTCTGCGCCATGGCACGCTGCGCCTTGCAGCGTGGGCCATCGAACAACGACTGAATGCCGACACTTCGGATGAGCTGGATTCGCCTATCCCTTGCGGCTGTGGCGGGGAAGCGAAGTTTGCCGGACGCCGGAGCAAACAGTTCCAGAGCGTGCTCGGGCCACTGCGTTTGGAGCGGGCCTACTATCACTGTTCTTCTTGTGGTCAGGGCGGCTGTCCCCGCGATCGCTATCTAGGGATGGAGAACACCTCGCTGTCACCCGCACTCACGCGCATGACCGGCACGGTCGGGGCCATGGTCAGTTTTCAGGAAGGCAGCGAACTATTGCAGGAACTAGCCGGTGTGGTCGTTGATGCCAAGCAAGTGGAACGCACCGCTGAAGCCTTGGGCGAGGAAATCGCCGCAGACGAGCGCCAGCACAGCGAACCGCTCGACAGGCTTCCGCTGCCCAAGACGCTCTACCTGGGTATCGATGGAACGGGGATCCCTTTGCGAACTCAGGAACTCAGGGGCGTGCCTGGTAAAAGGGATGGTGCCGCGAAAACTCGGGAAGTCAAACTCTGCACCGTCTGGAGTGCGGAATCGTTCGATCGCGATGGCAACCCGGTCCGCGATAGGGATCGGTCAGCTATTCGGCAGCCATCGAAAGTGCTTTCGTTCCGAACATCGCCAAACAACGTTCTGCCTTTGCTCAACGTGTCTGGCGCGAAGCCCAGCGGCGCCGTTTCACCCAGGCCGCGCGTACCGCGGCACTCGGAGATGGTGCCCCCTGGATCTGGAATCTGGTCGCGGAACTATTTCCTGGCACCATCGAGATCGTTGACCGCTTTCATGCCAAGCAGCACCTCAGTGAGCTCAGCAAAACTCTCTATGGTCCCCTCTCTCCGCGCGCCGCCCAGTGGGCCAAACGAAGACATGAAGAACTCGATAGCGGAAAGTTCCGTGCACTGCTCGCCGCCATTCGCCGGCAGGTGGCGCACTCAGAAGAGGCGCGCCGCTGTCTGATTTATTTCCAGACCAACCGAGAGCGGATGCGTTATCCAGAGTTCCACGCCCACGGCTTGTGTACTTCGACAGGAGTGGTGGAGGCGGGCTGCAAGGTAGCTATCGGCACTCGTCTAAAACGAGCCGGAATGCACTGGACCGTGCGCGGTTCCAACGCCATCATTGCGTTACGCTGTTCGAAGCTCAGCGGGCGCTTTCAAGATTTCTGGGAGCGCAGAACCGAACGGTTAGCAGCGTGACTTACAACTTTCCTGACGTGCACCCTTCCTTACTTCCACACCAGATGAGAATGGAATAGCACGATGAGTTGAAACTAGCGTAGAGAGTAAGTCCGCCCGCAGACTGGCGCAATTGTCCGCCGCGCATCGCCAGTTCCTCATTTGTGCATTCCCGTGCTCAAATTTAGAAAGATCAGTTCGCACTTTCCCCCGCTCCTTTCACTTGTGGGTGTAAGTCCATGCCAGACCAAGACTTAATTTGTCGCAGCCAGTGGAACTAGAAATGCTGTGGGTATGGCAAGCGTGCTGATTCCGCTAGCGCCCTCAGGCAGTCGCGTCGCGGTATTCATAATGTATCCTGGCTGCCAATCGTCGTATTTAACTACGGCACGCAGTCTGATGAAGATCAGGGGTGTCTTTCACGGTCGCTATTGGTGCGAATTGTGGCAGATTTCAGTTCCGCAAGTGCGGCTGTCCTAGTACAAACGCCGAAGGAGGCGCATGATTCCAAATAAGTACCTGCCAACCTGTTTTCTCGCTTTTCTGGGGTTTCTGATCGCGAGCCCGTTTTCGAACGCTCAGGAGCCGAAACAGGAGCCGAACCAGCCGATGGTCTACGAGGGGACGGTCGGAGGGTTGAGGATCATTGAAGAAGGCCAGCCGCCGGTCATCATCCATGCGACCGTGGAGGATATGAGACGGTTTCGCGAGGCCAACCCTCATGCGCGGCCGGGTTCCGTTCAGGCCGCCGGAACCTCTAATGATCTGACATACCACGGCGGAACCGGCGGTATTGGCGTTGAGACTGCGCCCAAGGTCTATTTGGTGCTTTGGGGCTCGCAGTGGAACAACAACGACCCTAGCGGTGAGGCCGGAATTCTACAGACCTTCTATCAGGGGGTCGGTGGGAGCACGTGGCTCGCGAGTGTGACCCAGTATTGCCAAGGCGTGCAGAGTGGCACGGTCTTCTGCAACGGAGCCGGCACAGCTGCTGGAAATCAGAGCGGTATTTTTGCGGGCGTTTGGGCGGACAATGGCAGTTCTGCGCCTCCGAGGCCGCGGCAATCGCAGATCGCCGCCGAAGCCGTGCGTGCCGCGCAGCATTTTGGCAACACCAGCGCCTCGAAGAACGCGAGCGTACAGTACGTGATCGCCACCGCGACGGGGAACAGCTCCCAGGGATTCAAGACGCAGTACTGCGCCTACCACAGCGCAACCAGCTCGAGCTATGGAAACATCGCCTATACGAACCTTCCCTATATCACCGATGCGGGCGCGAGCTGCGGCGCCAACTTCAATGGACTGGGGGCAAAAGCGGGCATCACCATCGTTAGCGGCCACGAGATGGCCGAGACAATCAGCGACCAGTTCCCAAGCTCCGGCTGGGTGGACTCGAGCGGTGCGGAGAACGGCGATAAGTGCGCCTGGATCTCCTCGGGCCAAGGTGCGGCGGCGGAAATCACTCTTTCGACCGGCACTTTCGCAGTGCAGTCGCTATGGAGCAACGCGTTCAACAGCGGTTCGGGCGGCTGCGTCGTCTCGTATCCTTGATCAATTTCAAGGAACTACCGCAATTTCGTGTATTCCGCTTTGGCTTGCTTCAGGATGGGGATGTCGGGGTCGGCTTCCAGAGAGCGAGGAAGTTCTGATAACCATTTTTCAATGGTCGAATGTTTATTTCTGGCTCATGAGATACAGGTCGGCGTGACCGCCGGGACGCGCATAGACGATTGTAGAAAGGTCGTGTGAGAAATCGTATGTGGAACCGTAATTCAGGGGAAAAGCGAATGGAAGCTTCAGCGCGACCTGAGGTGTCCCGATGACTTTGCCGTCCTTCCAAGGCTGACGGTAAATAGCTACTTCTCTACGAAAGGCAACAGCATACAATAACGACTTTCCATCTCGGGCAAAAATAGTGCCGGTCGCAACGCCGGGAAGCAATGGTATACATTTCCTTTCAGAGACCGGCACCTCATAGACTCCCGTTTTTTCTCCGAATGGGAAGAGCGCGAGCAGGTACTTTCCGCCGGGGTCAATATCATAAGCAAATCCGCATTTTTCCGCTAACTTCTCTGGATTCGAGCCTTCACTCCATTTCCAGATTGTATGTGAATACCATTGCGCACCCTCCACGGCACTCACGTAAATAGATTTTTGGTCAGGGCTCCAGACCGCGTTGGAGATGTTCATCCCAGCCATCGATGGGAGTTGACGAAGATCGCTGCCATCGGTCCCCACGACGTAGAGTTTGGCCCCCTGAGAAAAAGACAGATGGAAATTGTCCGGCGCCCAATTCAGTGTAAGGAGCGCATCTTCCTGGGTCCCTCTGGCGGCGATATTCACTTTGTTGCCACCATCGATGTCAGACGTCCACAGTTCGATCTTTTCGGATGTGGGAACAGTGGTGTACATCACGCGCTTCCCATCCCGCGAGACGATGGGTTGAAATGCGCCGTCTGGCACTAGGTCAGTCGATTGGTTTGAACGCACGTGATACACGGTCAGGGACCCGGCGACTCTGCCATTGATACAATAAATTCCTTTTCCTCCCGGGTCTGGCATGGGTGAGACGTCCGCTCCGGTTCCGAAAGTAATCTGCGTTAGAGTCCGGCCCTGCAACTTGTATTGCCAGATGTTTGTCAGCCCATTTACTGTACGGCTGAGAAGTATGGAATTCCCCGGTTCGGCCCAGGCAACGTCACCACCCGGCATCTCCCCCAAATCGACTGCCTCGTGACTGATCAAGCCGATTCTGAAAATGCGCTGATTCGGCGAGTTCTTTCTCGCAGCACCAGCGAGCAGGTCATTGCCACCCGGGAACAGGAGAAGCGGGAAGAAAAACACGCTATCGTCTGGAGGCTTGTACACTAACTCTTCGTTAAGGTCAGATTTTCCGAGCCGAAATATTGCCGGGTTGTCGGATTTTACATAAAAGAAGGTGCCATCCGGCGCTGGCAACACATAACCAGCGGCTGCTATACGGCGCGAACTCCCTCCGAGAGTAGGTACAGCCCACACCTCATCATGGCCGGAATACCTCCCGTAGTAGATCTCTTTCCCTTCGGGGGAGAAATTGTCTACGAACTTGTCCCCTTCATCATTCGTGAGTTGGAGCGGCTCACCGCCAGAAGTGAGCATCAGAAAAACTTGGGAAATGCCACCAACCGGTGAGGTAAATGCCAAGGCGTGGCCAACGGGAGCGAGCCTCGCATTGTCCATCGGTTTGTTCCAATGGCTGATTTGCGTAATCTTCGTGGGGCCGCTCGGTGGAGACGAGCGAGGCCAGAAGTGATATGCCGCAAAGGCTACGAGTAGAAGTGCGATGCAAATGGCCAAGGCAGCATATTGATTCGCTCGAACGCCTGCTGACGGCGGGGTCGCTAGGATCGATTGCGTCCGAGTCTGTGTATGGGCGTCCTGAAACGTCCTGCTTTCTGACGAAGAAATGCGGCCCGAATCCGTATCCCGCTTCAGGCGCTTCAGGTCAGAGCGGAAGTCCGAGGCGTGCTGATAACGCATGTCTCGGTCCTTCTCCAGAGCCTTGTTGATGATTCGCTCTAACTCTGCTGGCACAGCAGGGTTCAGCCGCACCGGAGCGGCAGGAGGTTGATTCAGAATGGCATCGAAAATGGTCGCTGAAGTATCGCCTCGGAATGGCAACTGCCCAGTGGCCATCTCATATAAAACCGTTCCAAACGAAAATAAATCGGTGCGTGCGTCGAGTTCCTTGCCCCGCGCCTGCTCTGGCGACATATAGGCGACGGTGCCCAGTGTGCTGCCGGGACTCGTCAAATGGTCCGGGTCAACTCCCCGTGTGGCCAGTGTTTCACCGTCGCCAGACATCGCTTTTACAGGACTGACCTTGGCAAGACCAAAATCTAGAATCTTCGCGTGGCCACCTTCGCTAACGAAGATGTTCGCTGGCTTGATGTCGCGGTGGATGATTCCTTTCGAGTGTGCGGCGTTCAGCCCGTCGGCCACGCCAATGGCTACGTCCAACATACTTTCCAGTTCCATAGGGCGACCAGCGATGATGTGTTTCAGTGTCCCGCCTTCCAGAAATTCCATTGCGATGAAGGACTGGTCTCCATTCTTACCGATTTCGTAGATGGTGCAGATGTTCGGATGATTGAGAGCAGAAGCCGCCTTCGCTTCGCGTCGGAAACGTTCCAGTGATTGTGGGTCATGCGCTACATCTTCGGGCAGGAACTTCAGCGCAACGAAGCGACCAAGCTCGGTGTCCTCGGCTTTGTAAACGACACCCATCCCGCCGCCACCGAGTTTCTCCAAGATACGGTAATGCGAGATGGTCTGTCCGACGAGCGACTGGGACTCCGGCATTTGGCGAGAATGTTAGGCTGCGCCGCAAGGCAAGTCAACGAACCGATGCAGCTTCCTGATGACGCAGGTCGAAGCCTCCACATGCTCGGTTTGTGGCCTTAAACGCAGCCGCCCGTGATCCGCAAGAAGAAGCCAGGGCAGCGCCACACTCGTACCAGAAGTTCACAGACCTATTGCAGTTTGGCGTACTCGGCTTTGGCCTGCTTGAGGATAGGGATGTCGGTGTCGGCGTCTTTCCAGAGGGTGAGGAAATCTCGGTACTCGGCTGTCGCGTTGGCGGTGTCTCCTATTAACGCGTAGGCGCGACCGAGTTGAAGGTGAACTAGTGATCCTGTCACAAAATTCAGCACGATTCCCTTGTGGTCGAGCAATTTCCGATACTCTGCGATAGCGGCAGTGCCGTTATTCGCCAACAGGTGAGCTTGACCGCGAACATAGGCGGGGTAAAGCGCAGTTACATTTCCGGGCACACCGAGTTCGTATGGTACTGCAGGCTCCAGTAGCACGATTGCCTGAGACGAATTGTGCTTGCTGAGTTCAACGGCGGCATTAACCGTCGGTATCCAATAGACTTTCAGCATGGTGTTGGTCGGGTGGTTCTTTTTCAGTTCGTCAGCCGCTGTCTTCGCCCCGACAGTATCTCCGATACGCGCCAATGTTAGGGCCGCCATCGTTTTCACGTCCCGCCCCGAGGACAGCGCCAATGCCGCTGCCACGCCCTCCTTCGCAGACGCAATATTGTCCAACTCCGCCTCCCGCAGCGCAGCATTGACCCGCCACAATGCCGCCGTTTCTTTGGAGTCAGCGCGGACTGCCGATTCCACTGCTCTGCGCGAAAAGTCCCGTGCTTTGCTCATCCGTCCATAGTAGGCCTCGGTGTCGGACTGCGCCGAGAGCAGAACGTCCTCGTCTCCCGGTTTGCCCGCGGCCCATACTACTTGCTGCTCCATTCGTGCGGTATCCCTTTGCAGGAAAGCAAGATCGTATACATACAGACGCAGAATCCCACTATCCAGCTTATGCACAAATGCCTGATCGAAAGCGGCATTGGCTTCGTCTAGCCGATTCAAGGCGAGATACGTTTCCCCGAGATTTGAATAGAGTATGGCATTGTCCGGGTTAAGCCGCAGTCCTGCCTGAAATTCTGCCAGAGCCTTGTTGTACTGCCCCATGTACATATAATTTGTGCCCAAATTGTTGTGGGGACCCGTATCTCGAGGATACTCAGCAGCCCAGAGTTCGTACGCCTGTGCCTCCTTGTCCAATTCTCCTGTGGCACGAAAATAGTAGGCGGTGATGCGAAGTTTCTCCCGCTCGCTGACCCGGTCGCGCAATTGGTAGGCCTTGGTCGCATTCTCAACTGCAAGCGACGGTTGATTGAGATTTAGGTACGAAACCGACAGCGCGGAATACGCCAAAGCGAAGTTTGGGTCGAGTTCAATAGCACGCTTGTGGAACAGGATGCTTGGTGCGTCTCCCTTTTCGTGTTGCGTTTGGACACCTATGCTGTAGCTCTTCAGGGCCTCGATTGAGGATGTCGTTGTTTCAATCGGAACATCAAACTTCTGGACGGAAGCAAGGGACTCACCCAGCTTAGTACGTAGGCTGGTAGAGATTCGGCTTAACGCCTTTAGAACATCCTCTTTGTCGTTGGCCTCGCCTTCTTCGTTTGCCAGAGTGTCGCCCGTGACGCATGCGGTCGCTGTCAGATGAATTAAGTAATGCTTGCCCAAGCTGGAAATTGTTCCTCGGAGCAGGGCTTTGCTGCCAGAGCGAAGACAGACCTCACGCCCTACTTCCAAGGTCATACGTTCGTTCGTCGGATGACCCATTATCCGCAAGGTTTGGTTCACTTTTCGGTCGGACAGAATATTTAAGAATGGTGATTGACCCAGTTCCGAAGCTAATGCCTGCTTTAGTGCATCATCAAAGACAGCGTCCTCTGTCTTGTTATCGAAGTCCGCGAGAACGACGGTATCTTTGTCGGTCAGTGGCTTGGTGCGATGCGAACGATAGTAAAGACCGCCAGCTATTAATGCGGCTACTACAACGACTAAAGGTACCGCGATCTTCCAGAGATTTCTCTTCGCCGCGTCTGTCCCACTTTCCTGCACTGCGGGTACTGACCCCGAACTGGCGGCTGGCACGCGTCCCGTCTCCGTATCGCGCTTCAGCTGTTGCAGACCGGCCCGTATCTCCGCTGCACTCTGGAAACGCAGATTGCGGTCTTTCTGCAAAGCCTTGGTGATGACTTCTCCCAGCGAGGAAGGGAGTGCGGGGTTCAATTGGCAGGCAGGGACTGACGCTCGATTTAAAATTGCATCATGGATGAGCGCCGTTGTGTTGCCGGGAAATGCCATGCGGCCCGTAGCCATTTCGTATAGGACGGCACCAAAGGAGAATAGGTCGGTTCGTGCGTCTAGTTCCTCGCCTCTCGCCTGCTCTGGCGACATATACGCGATGGTGCCCAAGGTACTGCCCGGACTAGTGAGGTGGTCCGGGTCAATGTCTAACGTGGCGAGCGTTTCCACATTTCCATTCGCCGCCGTCGATGGACTGACCTTGGCAAGACCAAAGTCTAGAATCTTGGCGTGTCCACCCTCGGTTACGAAGATGTTTGCTGGCTTTATGTCCCGATGGACGATTCCTTTCGAGTGCGCGGCGTTCAGCCCATCCGCTACGCCAATCGACACATCGAGCAACGCCTCTAGTTCCATTGGCCGACCCGCAATAGTGTGCTTCAGGGTCTTGCCATCCAAGGATTCCATGGCAATGAACGCCTTATCGCTCTCTTCGCCAATGTCATGGATGGTGCAGATATTGGGGTGATTTAGAGCGGAAGCCGCCTTAGCTTCGCGGCGAAAGCGTGCCAGCGCTTGCGGGTCGCACGCCAACGAATCCGGAAGAAATTTCAGAGCAACGAAGCGGTCGAGGCGCGTGTCTTGCGCTTTGTACACCACACCCATTCCGCCGCCGCCGAGTTTCTCCAGGATGCGGTAATGCGAGATGGTCTGGCCGATGAGCGACTGGGACTCCGGCATTTGGCGAGCATAGTAGGTTGCACCGCACGGCAAGTCAACGAATCGGGTCAATCGCTGGTGCGTTGGTTGCATCGGCCTACGGTGGCACCGAGCGCGGCGTCAGTAATGTTTCGGTGATGATTGTAGGAGAATCGGGAAGATCGAACACTTGCGGCACAACGGTGCTCGGGGGAGACCCGGGTCCGTTCCAAGCGGATAGGTATACGTACAAAGACGCTCCATCGCCCTGACAATATTGGGTTTAGCGACGGAACTTCCTATTTACCAAACGAAATTCTGTCACTCGGAAATAGGCGAGAGAGGCCTTCGCGGCCTTCGCATGCGCATGACTTGTGGTCTTTGGATTGCACGCTGTCTGATTTTGAGGAGAATGATTCACCGATTGGTGACTATATGGACGACCAGAAGAGCGCCGCCCTTTTTGATGATCGTTTCCTCCTCCGCGTTCTGCTCGTTGTTCTTTGTGCATGGACCGTCGTGGTTATTTTGATCCGGCCATAGTAGCTCCCGACAAAGGCCTCCGGTGTGCCGCGACTTCCACCGGGCCTTGGTCTGTGCCCCCGCAAAAGGCGGCACAACCAAAACATTTAAGAGGATTTCGCGCATGCTGAAGTACTTCTTGCTCGGCTTGGCGCTTCTGTACGTCGCTTGGAATGTCTTCAAGGCCGTTATGGAGTGGGCCGACCGCCGCAAGCCGCTCTAACCCTTCAGGCTTTGAAACGCATTGCGAATCACGGCGCCCCCACCCCGGCACCCCAATACGGACAACTCGACTGTGCCCACTTCAATCTCTTTTTATTTCCGTTCGCCGAGGCCGGGCCGAGCAGGACCCCCAGTTGTTAGTACCGGGACCCAACTTACCGAGAACGCCGTTCGAACGCAGCCGCCCGTGATCCACAAGAAGAAGCCAGGGCAGCGCCACACACAGCGCCCGAGTTCACAGAGGACTATTGGAGTTTGGCGTATTCGGCCTTGGCTTGTTTCAGGATGGGAATGTCGGGGTCGGCGTCCTTCCAGAGCGTGAGGAAAAAGCTGCCTTGGCCCGCGTTGTGCCGGCTTGCATGGCGTAGGCGCGACCGAGTTGAAGGTGAATCAGTGATCGCGCCGCAAAATTCAAAACTATTCGAAACTCTGCGACCGCAGCCGAACAGCTACCGTGTGTGCCAATCGAGAGCGTAGACATCCTGGCTTCCGGTGTCGCGTAGTAGCAAGGGCGAATCGTCGGGCGCGAGGCCCAGCCAGCCATAAAAGTACCCGGTGATGCGCAAGTTCCCAAGGTCGGCCACCCGTTCAATTCGCTTGTCAGCGATATGCACGCGCATAACCGAAGGCTGATCTTCGGCGTGGAGGAAATAGACGTAATCACTGTTCTTCGACCAGTTTGGAAAAGAACTAGAAATCCGTGCGAGGTCGTCCCATTTCTGGGTGGCGAAGTCGAAAAGCACGAGCTTGCTAGAATCGTGGGGCATCGCGACGAGATAGCGTCGGTCTGGTGACCACCGAGGCGAGAATAGTCCGTTCGAGTTGGGCACAGTCGAAACTTGGCCCGTGCCCAAGTCGAGTATCTTAATTGTCGAATTGGATTCCGCCGCACCTCCGCCAAACAAAATCTTGCTGCCATCGGAAGAATAACTTGGGTCCCATTCCTCAGTAGATTCTGGAAGTAATTGGTGTGGCGCTCCGCCATCCACCGAAACCAAATACATTTTTGCTTTCTGGCCCGGTGAAAAGCCAAAAAAAACGATCTGTTTCCCATCGGGTGACCAATCGGGGAGGAGGGCCACGAGAGGCGGGTAAGTCAACTGGACGCGCTGAGTGCCGTCAACCTTACTTTTCCACAAACTGCTATCTGGAAAAGTGACGTAAGCCACCCACTGGCCATCGCGGGAGAAACGGACGCTCTCCGCGGAGATACCGGAAAGAAAGGGAACGAATTCTGATGACTTTGGATTGAAGCGGTTCAGCTCCCCGCGCCGCATGTTCCCAACGACGAACAGTTTTTTGCCGTCCCGGCTGGGTACAGGCGTGGAAAACGCGAGCGGCCCCGAGGTGAGCTGTACGGGCGTGCGCTTGGTTTTCCCGAAAAGGCCGGACCCCTCTTGAAGGGCCCAGATATTGCCGCGCGACTGAAACACAAAATATCTGCCATCCGGCATCCACTGGCCACAGCACTGGTCCTGAGGGGTAAGCCAACCTGGAAGCAGCGGATGAGGGTTCGTTCCGTTGGCCGAGATTTGCCAGATTGAACTTACACTGCCATTTGTGCCGCCCACCGTGAATCGGATTACGGAACCATCGGGCGACCAAGTCGGATCGAATGGACGGTCTGGAGCGGAGAAAAGCTTTCGCGGATCTGAACCATCGCTCTTCGCCGTGAACAAGTCGTGTCCATCGCCGTAAGCCATCATCTGACCGTTGGGAGACCAGGTAGCAGCCTGGCCCGCAGACTCTCCCAACCGGCGAGCTGCGCCGCCCAGCACCGGAATCGACCAAAACGGCCCGCGCCACGCCGTCGCGCCAACTTCATCCGCGGCCAGCAGATTCGCGCCGTCGTGCGAAACCGAGAGCAGAGACATGGTCGGTCTGGGAACAGCTACCTGAGCCACTTCGCCACCGGATGTGGACACCTGTCCGAAAACGGTTCCGGCAGCGGCACTTTCCAAGAGAAACAGCCTGGCTCCATCCGTTCCCACGATACCCTTTGGGTTACCGTCATGGGTGATCGGTACATAGCCTGACACCTGGGGTGGGGGCGCCGATCGCGCTTGCAGATATACGATCGCAACAACCATTACCGCAGCACAGACGCCCGCGACAATCGCCCACCTCTTCCGCTTCCGTAGTGATTCGACAGCGGCAGATGCGCGCGTCGTTTCCGCACGACCGGGCTCGATGACAGCCGAGCTGGCGGAGACTGACGCGGCAGTCGTGCCTGAGGTGTCACGCTTCAGGCGCTGTAGCTCTGCTCTCATTTCCCGAGCGCTCTGATAACGCAGCTCGCGATCTTTTTCCAGCGCGCGAAGTATGATTCGTTCCAGCTCTGGAGGAACGTCGGGATTCAAGCGCGACGGCGTCGCGGGTGCCCGGTTGAGAATGGAATCGAAGATGGTGGCCGTACTGTCTCCTCGGAAAGGCAATTGCCCCGTTGCCATCTCATACAAAACCGCTCCGAAGGAAAACAGATCGGTGCGGGCGTCCAGGTCCTTGGCACGCGCTTGCTCTGGCGACATATAGGCAACCGTTCCCAAAGTGCTGCCGGGGCTTGTCAGGTGGTCTGGGTCCACCTGCTGCGTGGCCAGCGTTTCGCCGTCGCCCGACATCGCCTTTGCAGAACTGACCTTAGCAAGACCAAAATCCAAGATCTTCGCGTGCCCTCTTTCCGTGATGAAGATGTTGGCGGGCTTGATGTCGCGATGAACAATCCCTTTGGAGTGCGCGGCGTCGAGTCCATCGGCCACATCAATCGCGATAGTCAGCAACCGTTCAAGGTCCATCGGACGGCCAGCGATGGCGTGTTTGAGGGTTTGCCCGTCCAGAAACTCCATGGCGATGAATGATTGGGCTTCGTATCGGCCAATTTCGTGAATGGTGCAGATGTTGGGATGGTTCAGAGCGGAGGCGGCTTTGGCTTCACGACGGAAGCGTTCGAGGGCCTGCGGATCGTGGGCCAGCGCCTCGGGAAGGAACTTGAGAGCAACAAAGCGGCCGAGTTCGATGTCCTCAGCCTTGTAGACCACACCCATTCCGCCCCCGCCGAGCTTTTCCAGAATGCGGTAGTGGGAGATGGTTTCGCCAACCAAGGACCGGGCTTCTGGCATTGCGGCAGATGTTAGGCGGGGTGCGTGGGCAAGTCAAGGAACCCGCGACATCTGCATGCCGAAATCAGCATCGAACTGATATCGAACTGACAGTTGAGGTGAACTCAGCCGCCCGGCGATAGACGTCGGAATGCACCCGCCTGGGACTGGAAGCTACCGTTGCGAAACTCTGAAGTTCCAATCCTCGTATACAATCTGCTGACCGTCCCGGTCGAGAAAAACCTGCCGAGGGTACATCACTATGAATTCCACTGTTGGGTCTGCAGCGCCCTCGGGTGACTTGGCATCATCTACTACCACACCCGAGGTCTCGCTGTTTCGCCTGTACACGTTGCGGGTCGCGTACTTTGTTATGGCAGCTGGCCTCGGCGTGTACATCTGGCCGCTCGTCATCCACCACACCAACG
>Ga0306926_10004380_pt1 | contig 14822 bp, 14 predicted proteins | sample flu12Cox44000178_FD_203759 | JGI IMG/M metagenome (GOLD analysis project Ga0306926, IMG submission 203759) | Lab enrichment of tropical soil microbial communities from Luquillo Experimental Forest, Puerto Rico - flux8day.12C.oxic.44.000.178 (v2)... | ecosystem: Environmental > Terrestrial >...
TCTCCATTCCCATGATCATCGCCGGCGCGGCGCTGATCATGCTGGTGCTCGATCGCTTTCCGGTCCTGGTCTGGCTCGGTGCCATGCTGCTCGGCTGGATCGCCGGCGATGTGATCGCGAGCGATCCGGTCGATCAGTCGCTGCTTCACGAGGTGCTCAACGGCCAGATGGTCTTCAGTATCGAAGCGACCTCGGCGATCTTCGGCGCATCGCATCTCAGCTTCGACGGCGATCTGATGGATTTCGTCGCCTCGGCGGCGGGCGCGGTTATCGTGCTGATCGTGGGTTCGATCTGGCGATCGCGCAAGCTGCGGGAATCCGCACGCGTCGCGAGCCTGGCCGCCGCCGAAGCGGCCCAACGCGCCGATTAGAGGATCACGCGTTAGCGCCTGACGATCGACCCCGACCGGCCGACAAGCCTTGCGAGCTGCTTGAAGCGGCTGCCGACGCGGTCGGCGACCAGATCCACCATCTGATGCTCGAATACCAGCATCAGCTTTCGCCCGTTGCTGCGGAAATGTGTCGCCGACAGCACGCCCGGCCGCGCCGCCGAGATCAAATGGGCGACCCGGAACGCTGCGCCGAGCACGCGAGCGCGCTCCAGCATCGTCGGCGTCACCTGCTCCTGGATGATGACGGGCGGCTGGTTTTCCTCGCTTAAGCCTGCGTAGCGGAAGAACACTGACAGCGCGACAAAGGCGCGGCCCTGATGCGTGATCGAGCCGAAATTGCCGTTGGTGATAAGCTCGAGCGTCTGCTCACCGCGGTGATCGGGGTGCACCCGCCAGGCGATGTCCGAGAGCAGGCAGGCGGCATGGCGGAGCCTTCGATCCTCCTCGGTCTCGCGCAGATGCACGACACGCGCAAGCCGATCGGTCCATTCGATCAATTCCTGGGCGTGGCGCGCCGAGCGCGACAGCAATTCGTTCAGTGACTGCGCGGCGCAAAGCAAACCGTCCTTGGCGCGCTCGCTCTCCCCCAACATCGAATACAGGAGACCTTCGCGCACCCCGAAGGTCGAAAACGTAATGTTTTTCGGTTTGGCGACCCGGATGATGTATTCGAGGACCAGCGCCGCGTAGGTCAGTAGCGGACGCCGTGCATCCGCGACGGCCTCGATATTGTCCAGCATGTTGGCAGCAGCCAGCCGCCGCAGCCTTTGCACGAAATCAAGCGCGTCGGCAGCCGTGATCGAATAGCCGTGCATGACTTTCAGCGGATAGCCGCTCTGGACGATGTGAATGCGCGCCAATGCGCGCCAGGTCCCGCCGACGGCATAGAAGGTGCGACCGCGACCAGCCTTCAGCCGCGGGATCTCTTCCAATTCGTTCTTGACGATGCGCTCCGCTCGCTTCAGCGATTTGTGCGAAAGGTCCTGCAGCGCCAGGCTGCCGAGCGGCAGCGTCACGCCGCCACGCACCTGATGGCCCCGCACATCGATCAACTCCAGCGAACCGCCGCCGAGGTCGCCAACGATGCCGTCGGGCTTGTGAATGCCCGAGACGACACCGAGCGCAGAGAGCTTGGCTTCGCGCGGGCCGGACAGGATTTCGATGCGAACACGGCAGATGCGCTCGGCTTTTGCGATGAAGTCCGGCCCGTTGCTGGCATCCCGGCAAGCAGCGGTGGCGATGGCGTAGACACGGCCGACCCGCTGCACCCTGCACAGCGCATGAAACCGTCTCAGCGACGTCAAGGCCTTGTCGACGGCATCGGGTGCCAAAAGCCCGGTGCTTTGCACCTCACGGCCCAACCCGCACAACGTCTTCTCGTTGAACACGGAAACGAGGCTCCGCGCCATCCGCTCATAGACGACGAGACGAACCGAGTTCGAGCCGATGTCGATGACCGCGACGCTCGGTGCACGCTTTCGCGGCCGGCTCACCGGCAGAGCCCCCTAAGACGAATGATGACGTTCGGTACGGCGCGTGAGACGGCGCGGTGAGGATTCCTTGAGCGACTTTCCACGGCCTGAGAGACTCGGATTCGTCATGAAATAGTTATGAAGGTTAAAAGGCTCTTCGCCTTTCGCGGCCTTCATACGCGTAGACGACCCGTCCGGCAACAATTGCCAGCTCTGCTCGTTGTCCTTCAGGTTGGCGACCATGATCTGTTCGAGAACCTGCTGATGCACCGTAGGATTTTGCAGCGGACACAGCACCTCGACGCGGCGGTCGAGATTGCGCGGCATCATGTCGGCGGAGGAGATATACACAGCTGCTTTCGAGCCGGGTAAGCCCTGTCCCATGCCAAAACAGTAGATTCGGCCGTGTTCGAGGAAGCGGCCGATCACTGACTTGACGCGGATGTTCTCGGAAAGTCCAGGCAGTCCGGGCCGCAGGCAGCAGACACCGCGTACCACCAGTTCGACCGAGACGCCGGCCTGGGACGCCTCGTATAGCGCGTCGATGATCTCGGGGTCGACCAGTGCATTCATCTTCATCCAGATCGCGGCGGGCTTGCCGTGGCGGGCATGGCTGGTTTCGTCACGAATGTGCGAAATGATCCGCTTGCGCAGCGTGAGCGGCGATACTGCCATCTTCTCCAGATCGCTCGGCGCAGCATAACCGGTGATATAATTGAATACCCGTGCCGCATCGCGGCCGATCGCCGGATCGGATGTGAAGAACGAAAGGTCGGTGTAAATGCGCGCGGTGACCGGGTGGTAATTGCCCGTCCCGGTGTGGACATAGGTGGTGAGACTGCCGCCCTCGCGGCGTACGACCATCGACAGCTTGGCGTGGGTCTTCAATTCAAGGAAGCCATACACCACCTGCACGCCGGCGCGCTCGAGGTCGCGCGCCCAGCGGATGTTGGCTTCCTCGTCGAAGCGCGCCTTCAGCTCGATGAGGGCGGTCACCGACTTGCCGGCCTCCGCGGCTTCGCCCAGCGCACGCACGATCGGCGAATTGTTGGAGGTGCGGTAGAGCGTCTGTTTGATGGCGACAACGTCGGGGTCGCGCGCGGCCTGCTGGAGGAATTGCACCACGACATCGAAGGATTCGTAGGGGTGATGGACGATCAGGTCTTTCTGCCGGATCGCTGCGAAGATATCGCCGCCATGTTCGCGCACCCGCTCCGGGTGGCGGGGCACATACGGGGTAAACTCAAGATCAGGCCGGTCGAGCCGGGTCAGTTGTGACAGCTCGTTCACGGCCAGCACACCATCGACAAGGAAAACCTCGTCGTCAGCGACCGATAGCGCCTGCTGCACGAAGGTGCGCAGCTCCTCCGGCATGTTGGCATCGATTTCAAGCCGGATCACCGATCCGCGGCGCCGCCGCTTCAGCGCGGTCTCGAAAACCCGCACCAGATCTTCCGCCTCTTCCTCGATTTCGATTTCGGAATCCCGGATGATCCGGAATGCGCCTTGGCCGTTCACCGTGTAGCCGGGAAACAGCCTGTTGATGAACAGGCCGGTTGCCTGCTCGAGCGATAGCAGCCGCACCACGCCGTCCTTCGCCGCGGGCATGCGGATGAAGCGGTCGATCTTGCCGGGCATGCGGATCAACGCGTTCATCGGTTTGCCGTCGGACGTGCGGGTCAATTGCAACGCGATGGTGAACCCGAGGCTTGGGATGAACGGAAAGGGATGCGCGGGATCAATCGCAAGAGGAGTCAACAACGGAAAGATGTTGTGGAGGAAGTAATCCTCGACCCAGGTTCGCTCGGCCTTGGTGACGTCACGGCCCTCGACGAGCACGATTCCGACCGCGGAAAGCACGTGGCGCAGCTCGCGCCAGATTGCCTGCTGGTCGCTGGCGAGTTTTGAAACTGTCTGGTTGATCAGGACGAGCTGTTCGGCGGGCGTTAACCCGTCGGGGCTGCGTTCGGGGATGCCTTCGCGGACCTGCGCCTTGATGCCGGCGACGCGGACCATGAAGAACTCGTCAAGGTTATTTGCGGAAATCGACAGGAACCGCACCCGCTCGAGCACGGGGTGGCCGGGATTGACGGATTCCTCGAGGACCCGGCGGTTGAAATGCAGCCAGGAAAGCTCGCGGTTAATAAAGCGCTCAGGGCCGGCGGCAGCCGGCGAAGCGGTCTGAGGGGCGGCCTGTTTCTCTTCAATTACAATGGCTTGCTCAGATTCCATGAGAGTTCGATCCAAACGCGGCTTGAAATCTCATCCGCTTTTAGCCTGGTGCGGCGCAAACTGTGTGACACCGGGGAGATTGTCCATGCCATGATGTCGCGAGCCGGCAGGACGTCAAGACGCGGGTTCGTTCAAGAATTGCGTAGGACTTCGGCGGCCAGCGCCCGCGTCACGGGCCGTCCCAGCCGCAGGGCCTCGCTATCGAGGAATTCGACTGCCTGCCGCGCCGCAACATAAGATCGCTCGATCCGGGCGGCGAGATAGCTGACCAGGGCCTCATCGACCGGGAGCTGGCGATCAGCGCAAAACTTTATGATCAGTGCCCGGAATAGCTGATCGTCGGGCGGCTGGATTGTAACCACCGGCAGCGCGCGCAGCCGCGAGCGCAGGTCGCGCAACTCGATCTCGAGCGCGGTGGGGGCGACGCGCGCAGTGATCAGTACATGGGCCTGATCCTCGCGCGCAAGGTTCAGAAGGTGAAACAGCGCGCGTTCGTCGAATGTCGCCTCGTTCAAATCCTCCACGACGAGCGCGCCGGTGGCTAGCGCGGCGGGCACATTCGCGGCGGTCAGGGCGTGCGCGGTAGTAGAACGCGCACCCGCCTGTTCAGCCCAGATCGTCGCCAGGTGGCTTTTGCCCGACCCTTTTGGCCCGACCAGCAGCATGGTCCGGCTCGGCCATTCAGGCCAACTGTCGATCAGCGCGAGGGCGGCGGCGTTGGCAGGTCCCTCCTGGAAATTGTCGCGCGTCAGGCTTTCCGCGTGTGGCAGTGCGAACGCCAATTGACGGGGTTGAACGCGACCTGCCACGCGAATTGCTCCATGCCGGGAACGATCCGGCGCCTTCCAACGGTCTTGGGCTAGTGGTCCAATTCCAACATACGCATCCCATCCGGGATGCGTATTTGCGAAACTAGATCGTGCTCATGTGCCGTACCCATTCCACGAGATAAAGGGATACGGAGGACAGCGTAAAGACCGTAACAAGCCCCATCAGGATCAGATCGTAGGGCATCGGCTTGAAGTCGAAGCCGAGCGAACCCAGCACCAAAGCCGCGAACGCCACCTGGGCCACCGTATTGAGCTTCGACAACATCGACGGCTTCATTGCGACCGGCTTGTCGAACAACCACGACACGATCACGGCCGCGACGATCATGAGGTCGCGCGACACCACCAGGATCACGATCCAGCGCGGGACGGCGCCCCAGATTCCAAGCGCGATATAGATCGAGACGAGCAGCGCCTTGTCTGCCAGCGGATCAAGCAGTGCGCCCAGCTCGCTCGTCATGTTGAAGCGCTTGGCCAGAAACCCGTCGACCGCATCGCTGACGCCGGCGACGATGAACACGGCAAAAGCGAATTCCATCTGGTTGGAGGCGATCGCCCAGACGATGATCGGGACCAAAAGGATCCGGCCCAGCGTGATGAGGTTGGGGATGCTGTTCGGAATGCTCACCTGGCGCTTCCCGGCGCGAAAAGGTCCGGCCCCGTTTGGCGGTTGAGCCGGTTGTTATCTACATAGTACATGGCTCGCGGTCTTGCGAGCCATTGCACGGCGGCGAAATCCGACGTAACCAGCCGAAATCATTCCGGAACTGTGCCGCCGATGGCCGAACGCAAAAACGGGCTCACCTACGCCGATTCGGGCGTCGATATCGACGCAGGCAATCGCCTGGTCGATCTCATCAAGCCGATGGTTCGTGCCACGGCGCGCGCGGGGAGTGACGCCGAGATCGGCGGCTTCGGCGGACTGTTCGATCCGAAGGCCGCTGGCTTCAAGGACCCGGTGCTGGTTGCCGCAACCGACGGCGTCGGCACCAAGGTGAAGATCGCAATCGAGACCGGATTACATGGCAGCATCGGCATCGATCTCGTTGCGATGTCGGTCAATGATCTCGTCGTGCAGGGCGCGGAGCCCTTGTTCTTCCTGGACTACTTTGCCTGCGGCAAGCTGGATCCGGAGGCCACCGCCGCCGTCATCGCGGGCATCGCCGAGGGCTGCCGGGAGTCCGGTTGTGCTCTGATCGGTGGCGAGACAGCGGAGATGCCCGGGCTCTACAAGGACGGCGACTACGATCTTGCCGGTTTTGCGGTCGGCGCGGCCGAGCGCGGAACGCTGTTGCCGCGACCCGACATCGCGATTGGCGACGCCATCATCGGGCTCGGGTCGTCGGGCCTCCACTCCAACGGCTTTTCGCTGGTTCGCAAAATCGTCGCGCAATCCGGTCTGCCCTTCGAAGCGCCAGCGCCGTTTTCGCCGGTCATGACGCTGGCAGGCGCGCTGCTTGCGCCGACGCGGCTCTATGTGAAGTCCTGCCTGCGCGCGATCAGGGAGACTGGCGCGGTGAAGGGGCTCGCGCACATTACCGGCGGCGGCTTCACCGACAACATTCCGCGCGTCCTGCCGAAACATCTCGGCGTCGGGATCGATCTCGCGCGTCTGCCGGTGCTGCCGGTGTTCAAATGGCTGGCCGAGCAGGGTGGTCTTGCGGAGAGCGAGTTGCTGCGTACGTTCAATTGCGGCATCGGCATGATCGCGATCGTCAGGCCGGATGCGATCAAGGAGGTGACTGAAGTGCTTACCTCGAGCGGCGAGAGCGTGGCGATGCTGGGCACGGTGCTCCCGGCCGAGGGCGAGCGTCGCGTCGTCTATAACGGCCATCTTGATCTCAGGCGGTGAGTGCATGAAACGCCGCGTCGCCATCCTGATTTCCGGGCGCGGTTCGAACATGGCCGCGCTGATCAAGGCCGCTGCTGCGGCCGATTATCCGGCGGAAATTGTCCTCGTAATCTCGAACCGCGCGGACGCGGGCGGTCTCGAGAGGGCGAGCGCAAGCGGCATTGCGACCGTGGTCATCGAGAGCAAGCCGTTCGGAAAGGATCGTGCTGCTTTCGAGGCGGCGTTACAGGCGGCGCTTGATCAGTATCGCATCGAGTTGGTTTGCCTCGGCGGCTTCATGCGCCTTTTCACGGCCGATTTCGCGCGGCGCTGGTATGGGCGGATGCTGAACATCCATCCCTCGCTGCTGCCATCCTTTCCGGGACTCGATCCGCACGGGCAGGCGCTGCGCGCCGGCGTGAAGATTTCTGGCGCCACCGTCCATTTTGTCATCCCCGAGACCGACGCCGGTCCGATCCTGATGCAGGGCGCGGTCGCCGTCAGCGATCACGATACCGCCGAGACGCTTTCGGAGCGCATTCTGGAGGTCGAGCATCGCATCTACCCCGATGCCTTGCGGCTGCTCGCCACCGGCGCCATCGAGCTGGACGGAGATATCTGCAAGACGCCGGACAGTGCCGGCTCCGGCAATTTCCTGATCTCGCCGGTTGCCAGCGCCGACGGGACATCGGCCTGAGCGCTCGCAGTCTACCCCCGGCCTTGAAACAAAAATCCCCCGGCAATTGCCGGGGGTCACTTGTCATGGCAGGCGCGGATCCCGCGAAAGTCAGGAGACCTTCAGGTTTTCCGCGGAAGTCTTGCCGCGATTTTCCACGAGGTCATATTCCACGACCTGGTTTTCGTTGAGGGTGGCGAGTCCCGCGCGCTCGACGGCGGAGATGTGGACGAACACGTCCTTGTCGCCGGCTTGCGGTTTAATGAACCCATATCCCTTGGTCGGGTTGAACCACTTGACGGTACCCTTCGGCATCGCCTGTCTCCTGGTCTAGACGTAAAAAAGACGCGGCGACGCTTGACGCGTGCCACGCCACAAACGGGTTTCCGGTGGTCTGCTCAATTTCCGAGTCTTAGGTATCAAGTTCGCAAAACGACAGTTGATCGGCCAAATCCGATTGCAAGGCGGATAGCAACACGAAATTGGTCCCTTAGCAAGCTTCTGGCCCGGCTCAGGAAATCGTCCCGGGCGGCATAGCTGTGGCAGCGGAGGCACAATTTCCGCCAATTGGCCGCAGGGGCGCGGTCAAGCAATTGACCCCCGACGGGAACCCGGGGCAAATCGGCTTCAACCGACAGTACTTTTTGCGTTCGTTCCCCCCTTTGAAAACGGCATCATGTGCTGCCCATCACGGCCTTCGAAGGTAGAGAACAGAGGGGTTGCGCCGTCCTGCCCGCCCTGGTTTTCGTGCTCGCGGCGATCGGTTCGTCGCCAGTCTTCGGGCAGGGGGCCTTCGTACCTGGGCCAGCGCCGACGTCCGTTCCAACGCCGATAGACATCAATTCCGAGATTGCGTCAGGCGCCCAGGTTCTTGATCTCGGCGGCAGTTTCCTCGAGCGGCTTGGCAACCAGGCCGCCGGCGGCTTTGGGCGGGCGCTGCGCAATAATCCCGGCGGCGGCGGTGCCTCGGAAGCAGTCGAAGGGCCGCGCTTTCGAAGCTGGGGCGAGGTTTACGGCCTTTCGCTTACGACCGGCCCGCAAGCCGATTTTCTTGGCGATAGGCGGCAGACCCTGGGTGGCGTGGTGGGCTTCGGTGCCGGCATCGCGCCAGGCGTCAATGTCGGCTTCTCGGTTGACCAGAGCCACACCGCCATCGACGTGCCGCTGGCGATACAGTCGGCGACGATCGACTTGACGCAGCTCGGTTTCAACGCGTCCGTGGACAAGGGACCGTGGACCTGGGCGATCGCGCTGGTGTACGGCTTCGGCAATGTCGGCTCAAGCCGCGACACCGGGCAGGGCCTCGCCCTCGCAGGCTACGGCACTCAACTCTACGGCGCCCTCACCGAGCTCAACTATTACTGGGATCTGCAGCAAAGCCGCGTCGTGCCGAAACTCGATTTCGAATATGTGCGCGCTACGACAGGTGCATTTCAGGAGACGGGCGGGCTCAATCCGGTGAGTGCGACGGGCGCTACGCTGGAACGCGCGCGGGTCTTGGTGGGCGCCGAGATCGGGCACTACTGGATCTTCGACCGGAACGTCCTCGACCTGTCGGCCTATGGCAAATTCGTCGACAATTTCTCGCAGAGCTTCAGTTCTGTCGTCGTCAGTCTCGGACCGCAGGCCATCGCGGTGCAGGGTATCCTCGAAAGCCAGTATGGCGCCGATACCGGCGCGTCCGCTTCGCTCTCGCTCGGCAACATGACGAGGATCTATCTCAACTATGACGGCAAGTTCCGCTCCGCGCTGCAATCGCATCAGGGGACGCTGGGCTTCGAAGCCAGGTGGTAGCCGAAGATCGCCGGGCGGCGCAATCAGCCGGGGCTTGCCGCAACGTAGCCGGACAAGCCGAAGCTCTCCCGTGCAGTCGCCATCATTGGCACCAATGCATTGGGATGAATGAACTCGTCCCTGAAGCAGGCATAGGTCTTGGGATCGAAAATGCTCTTCAGCCAATCGATGACGATCTTGTGCCGGTCCGAGTTTCGGAATTCTCGATGATAGGTCAGCCAGAGGTCTGCATGATGACTGAAGCCATCCATGTCGACGGCGACCAACGGCGCGCCCAAGGCGATAGACGAGGTTGGCAGGAAGCCTATGCCCGCGCCTCTCTCGACCGCATATAGGACCCCGATGCTGGAGTTTGTCTTTATCCCGACGACGCCTTCGAGCGATTTCAGTCCCAAAACCCTTGCGTAGGCGGTGTCGTCAACCTGCGGAGCATTTTGCTTGATGATTCTGTGATTCCTGAGTTCGGACAGGGATGATGGCGTTCCGTACAGCTTCTGGTACCCTTTGGAAACGAAGGGATAGATGTGCAGCCGTCCGAGCTTGGCCACGATCAGTTCGGGATTCGTCGGCGGTTCAAGCTGAATGGCGATATCGGATTCCAGCCGCGCCACGTCGGCCTGCTCCATCGCGCAGCGAAGGTCCACCGTGATTTTCGTGTAGGTCTTCTGGAAATCGATAAGCCTCGGCAGAATCCAGAAATTGCCGGGGCCTTCGGTCACGGCCACGCGCACGGTCCCTGCGGTGTCGTTGGCGGATTTGGCGGCGCGCCGAAACACATTGAAGGCGTGACGTTCCATCTCCGTCACATCAGCGAGCATCGCCGCGCCTTCTTCACTCAGCGTCAGCCCGCTCTGATCGCGCAAGAACAATCTGCAGCCGATCCGCTCTTCGAGCCGGTCGATCCTGCGCATCAGTGTGGTGCTCGTGACCTGCAGTTCTTCGGCCGCGTTCCGGAAGCTCTTGCATCTTGCACAGGCCAGAAAGGACTTCAAATCGTCCCACGAGGCATCGAGAACTTCGTCAGTCCGGTGCTGCGTCGTCGCAGCACCCCGGTGCAATAGTTGCTGCATACCCGAAATCCTTACTCGGTATGGTACCCGCCCTGAGGCAGGAGTGACGATAAATGCGCGATCCGGTTAAGGAAAGAGGGCCTTTGGCGGGAAGACATGATTTCGACTCACTGCCGACCGACGGGGATGTCGAGGTAAAATGTGCTCGATACGTCGAACTTCCGCAATTGGCCGAGATGGCCCACCGCCTGGTGCCGGGGGTACGGATGACGGCGGATGTCCTGCGCAAATACCTTGCGTTGGATCCCGAATGCATCCTGACATTTGGCCGCCAGGACAGATTGCTTGGCGCAATAGCCTTTCTTTATCTCAACGACCGCGGACACGATGCGCTTCTGCTCGATGAGATGTGCTTGACGCAGCCCGAAATCGAATTTCTTGCCGCGCGCGGCGAGGAGGTGTCGGCCACTTATATCTGGGCCTGCGCAATCACCGGACGTGGCATCTCCGGTTACGGCAAGGTGGCGGAGCATTTGAGAAAGCCGCGCTACGTCAACGCCGATGTCTTTGCCCAGCCGTCGACCAAGGCGGGTCGCGACTGGCTCGTTGCGACATGCTTCAAGCAAACACAGAGCTTCCAGCCCGATCTCTGGTGCTACGAGCGGTCGTGGAATCGCCTGCCAATACCCGTGCCAGCGTCGGGTGTCTTAGTAAGGAGTTATGCAGATGCACGGCACTAGACCATCCGCGCTACAAGGCGCCGACCAACGCGCGATCACGGTCCGCATCGCGCGCGATCCCAACGATCTCATGCTGGTGACGGCGATCCGCTCCGCGGTCTATCTCGCCGAACAGGATTGTCCGCTGGAAGAGGAGTTCGATGGCAACGATCTGGTGGCCGCGCACTTCCTGGGCTTTGTCGGCAAGGAGCCTGCCGGGTGCCTTCGCGTGCGCTTTTTCGGCGAGTTCGCGAAGGTCGAGCGGCTTGCTGTGCGCCATCAGTACCGCCGCACGCGGGTGTCGTTCAAGCTCGTGCGGGCGAGCGTCGAATACGTCAAGCGCAAGGGCTTTCGGAAAATCTATGGGCAGGCGCAGGACCGGCTCGTCGACTTCTGGGCCCATTTCGGCGCCAAACCGCTTGGCCACAACCGCAAGATCACGTTTTCCGATTTCTCCTACACCGAGATGGTGCTGGAGATCGAGCCGGGCGCCGACGCGATCACGCTCGACAGCGACCCGTATGTGATCATCCGTCCCGAGGGCGACTGGGACAGGCCCGGCGTCCTCGATGTTTCAGCCGGCCGTGTGGTGACGTCGCCGCTGCGCGACGCGACGGCGACCGCGCGAGCATGATCCGGTGCGCAAGATGTTTGAAGAAGACGTGCCGCCGATCCTGATTTGTGCGGACCTGCAGTCCGAATATCTCGCTGCTGGCCGCAGTCACGCCATATCGGATCCCGAGGCGATCATGGCGGGCTGCCTCGAACTGATGACGCTCTGGCGCGAGAATCTCTGGCCGGTGATGCATTTGAAGCGGATTGCGCAGGCTGCCTGGTTCAATCCGGCCTCCAATCTGACCAACTGGATCGCCGAACTGAAGCCAAAGCCGGGCGAGCTTGCCTTCGAGCATCCGCTGCCATCGGCCTACAGCTCGGCGCGGTTTGCCGAATACATGTCGAACATCAGGAATATTCCCTGCGTGATGTTGGGCTTTTCGCTGGACGAAACCATTCTGGCGACAGTCGTCGACGGCTTTCACCGCAGCCACCGCTACTCCGTGGTCAGCGACGCCGTGGCGTGCCGCTGTGCTGGCGTCGGGGATGCCGCGTCCTACAAGGCGGCGGTGGTCAGGGTGATCGGAAATTTCGCAGGCATCCGGCGCTCTACCGACCTGATCGGGGCAAGCCGCAGGATCCCGGTATGAGCACGACGCCGTATCGCGCCGGGTCGGCCGTCGAGGACGACCTCAGGGAGCTCGCGGGAGACCTCGCAACCGCGATTGCGAAGGCGCGCGCACTGAACCTGCCCACCAGCACCTATCTTCTGCGGATGGCGCTTGCGGAAGTATCGCAAACCCTGAGCGCTGAGGCGGACGAGAACGGCGGTCCCGCGCGATAGCCTCAGCGGCGATCGAACCTGATCACCCGGCCTCGTTCGATGGCGAGTGCAAGCTTGCCGTGCTTCAGAGAGAGCGCAGCTTCGCCGAACAGCTCGCGGCGCCAGCCATGCAGGGCGGCGACGTCGGCCTGATCGTCGGCCGCGATCTGCTCGAGGTCATCGACGGTGGCGATCACCTTGCTTGCGACCGCATGACGCTCCGACGTCATGCGCAGCAGCACTTTAAGCAGCTCCACGATCGCGCCCCCGTTCGCGTTGTTGCGCGGCTTATCAAGCTTCGGCAGCGTTGCCGGGTCGCGCGCCAGGCCGCGCTGGACGGCGGCCACGATATCCGTGCCCCATTTCGAGCGGTCAAAACCCTTTGGCAACGAACGCAGATTGGCGAGCCGCTCGATCGTTGTCGGCGCGTGGGTTGCGATATCGCCGACCGCGTCGTCCTTCAGCACACGGCTGCGCGGCACGTCGCGGCTTTGCGCCTCCTGCTCGCGCCACGCCGCCACCTCCATCAGCACGGCCAATTCCTTCGGCTTGCGTACGCGCGTCTTCAGCCGCTCCCAGGCGCGTTCGGGGTGAAAGTCGTAGGTCTTGGGCGAGGTCAGAATCTCCATCTCCTCGCTGACCCAATCGCTGCGGCTGCGCTTTTTCAGGTCAGCATCGAGGGCGATGAAAACGTCGCGCAGATGGGTGACGTCGGAAATGGCGTAATGGATCTGTTCCTTGGTCAGCGGCCGGCGCGACCAATCCGTGAAACGGTGGGTCTTGTCCGGGCGGTGACCGGTGATGCGCTCGACCAGTTGATCGTAGGCAATCGAGTCGCCATAGCCGAGCACCATGGCAGCCACCTGGGTATCGAAGATCGGGTGCGGGACGATGTTCGCGCGGTGCCAGACGATTTCGATGTCCTGGCGGGCGGCATGAAACACCTTCAGGACCTTCTCGTTCGCCATCAGCGCGAAGAACGGTTTGAGATCGATGCCGTCGGCCAGTGCATCGATCACGAGCGCCTCGTCGGGGCTCGCCATCTGGACCACACAGAGCAGGGGATAGTAGGTGGTCTCGCGCAGGAACTCGGTATCGACGGTAATGACCGGGTGCCGGGCGAGGCGTTCACACGCCGCAGCGAGTTCCGAAGTGGTGGTAATCAGGTCCATGAACGATCCATGACTCTGCCCACAGCCGTTCCGCCGAAAGGGCTGATATGTCAAGGGTCTCGGCGTGAATTCGGAGCTTGCATTTGGCCGAGACCGAAAGACGTCAGCCAGCCGCCGACTCAACGTCGGCGTCGCGGTGCGCCGGGGGGCTTTGCGATCAGTAACGGCGAGGGCGCCGGGACGGATTTTGGCTTGAGGGAACTGCGATCACGACGACGCAGAGCGCCAGCACCGTCAGTCCCATGAACTCGAACACGAGAGCGTCCACGACAACATCCCCCAACAAACCGGTAGCTTTGTCGGGGGCGCGTTGACCGTTCCTTAATCGCGGGCGCCGGCGGTCGTCGCATGGTGGACGGGGCGTTAATGCATCAGGTTCCGCAGAACGTCTGGCACACGCGCTCGTGCGGCTCCGGAGGGTTCGCGTAATCGGCAAGGGCCGGCTGATCCTCGTAGGGCTTCGAAAGAACCGTGAGCAGCTCCTCGAAGGGAGCGTAGTCGTCGTTTGTGACAGCGGCCGCAATCACAGCCTCGACGCGATGATTGCGCGGAATGAAGGCCGGATTGACCGCGCGCATCGCGGCCTGCCGCTCGACCGGCGATTGCGGCTCCTGAGCGAGGCGCTGTCGCCAGCGCGTAGCCCATTCGTCAAACGCCTCCGGTTCGGCAAAAAGCTGGCGCACCCTGTCATTCGTCTCTTCTCCCGCAGCATCGCTCAGGCGGCGGAAGGTGAGGGTGAAATCGGCACGGCCCTTCGCCATCGTGTCCAACAGCGCCTGAGCCAAGACCTGGTCGTCGTCGCGTTCGGTGGCGAGGCCAATCTTTTTCCGCAGCCCCGCCTTGTAGGCGGTGTTGAAGGCTTCCGCGAACCCGCCGAGCGCCTCCTGCGCTTCTGCGATCGCTTTCTCTTGTTCCCCGGAGAACAGCGGCAGCAGGCACTCGGCAAAGCGCGTCAAATTCCACAGTGCGATTCTTGGCTGGTTGGCATAGGCATAGCGGCCGAACTCATCGATCGAGCTGAAGACTTGCGCGGGGTCGTAGTGATCCAGGAATGCGCAGGGTCCGTAATCGATGGTCTCGCCCGAGATCGACGTATTGTCGGTGTTCATCACGCCGTGGATGAAACCGATAAGGAGCCAGCGGGCGACAAGCTCGGCCTGGCGCGTCGTCACGGCCGACAGCAGCGCATGATAGGGGCGATTTGCGCCGGACAATTCGGGATAGTGCCTGGCAATGACATGGTCGGCGAGCCGGCGAACTGCGTCCGTATCCTCTCGTGCGGCAAAGTACTGGAATGTGCCGACGCGGATGTGGCT
>Ga0306926_10004382_pt1 | contig 14818 bp, 10 predicted proteins | sample flu12Cox44000178_FD_203759 | JGI IMG/M metagenome (GOLD analysis project Ga0306926, IMG submission 203759) | Lab enrichment of tropical soil microbial communities from Luquillo Experimental Forest, Puerto Rico - flux8day.12C.oxic.44.000.178 (v2)... | ecosystem: Environmental > Terrestrial >...
CGACCGCGCCGATCGCTGGTGGAGGTCGCTGAGCGAGCAGGACAAGCAGCAGCATCAGCTGACGCAGACCCAGGTCGCGCGCGAGTTCGCCGAGGCGATGCGGGCGGGCAAGGCGCCGGGCGACGACGACGTCCAGGCGATCACCCGCCGTCATGTGCAGTGGCTGTCGCTGGCCGTCCCCCCGTCCAGGGGCTACCTGACCGGGCTCGGTGAGATGTACGTGGCCGATCCGCGGTTCGCGGCCAACTACGACAAGTACGGCGCCGGAACCGCGGCGTTCGTCCGCGACGCGATGGCCATCTACGCCGAACGGAACTACGGCTGATACCCAGCCGGGCGGTGGCCGGAGCTGCAGATCCGGTCACCACACCCGTTCGGCCCTAAATGATCTACCGTCCCGATCCTGGGCCGCCGGGCACGCCCCAGCCCTTGCCTCCTGGTGCAGCCGGGGCACGCCCCAGCCCTTGCCTCCTGGTATTGCTGCGCTCCCTGCACGCTGCCGTGACGTGTGGTACGTGCCCGTCTGCGGCTCATAAGGCGTGGATGTCCCAGCCACGTCGTTCACACGACGTGGCTGTGGCATCCATGTCGTTCGGGCCTCAAACGGGCGGTGCCAGAGTGGCCAAAGTCCGCTCTTGCGCCCGCGAGGCGGCCCGCCACGGCCACAAGCTAAGCGGCTGGGGCCCGGCCGGCCCCAGCCCTGGTCGTCAGATGGCGGCCAGGGTCGCGGCCGTCAGGGCGACCTCACGCGGGTCAGGGTTGACGTCCAGGAGTTGCCTGGGCAGGTAGGCGAAGGCCAGTGCGGCTTCGGGAAGGGCCCAGGCCCGGCAGCCGCCGAGGCCGACGGAGCCGAAGGACCCGGGTCCGCCCAGCGGTCTGGCTGTGGTGGGAAGGTTGAACCCCAGCCCGAGCGCTGATTCGGTCATGCCGACCGCCGCGAGGTCAGGCCCGCGTACCTGCTCGCGCCGGGCCGCTTCCATGCCGCGCGGGGACAGGAGCCGCAGGCCGTCGACCTCCCCGATGACGGCCGCGAAGATCCTGGCCAGGCCCCGGGCATTGCCGATTCCGTTGACCGCAGGCAGCTGGGCCGCCTGGACCGCCGGGTCGTTGACCGCGAGCAGGTTCAGCGGCGGGTGGGTGAAACCAACCGCGGCGCGGTAGGGCAGCGATCCGGGCTCGAGGCGCAGCGTGGTGACCTGGCCATCGGCCGCCGGCGGGAACGGGAGCACCGGGGCAACGGCACGGTTCGGCCGGTCGGGCCGCCCGATGTAGCAGTCGGCGGCGAGCGGGCCGCTGACGTTCTCGGCGATCCATTGGCCGGGGAGTTGCCCGGTGGTCCGGCGAATCAGCTCGCCGAGCAGGAATCCGTAGGTCATGGAGTGGTAGCCGTGGGCCGTGCCCGGTGGCCAGTTCGGTCGCTGTTCTTCCAGGGCCTTGATGACCGGCGTCCACGACAGCAGCTCGGCCAGGCTGAGCTGCCGGTCGATCGCGGCCAGCCCGGCCTGGTGGGTCAGCAGCCACCGGACCGGAATGTCCTGCTTGCCGGCCTGGCCGAATTCCGGCCAGTAGCGGGCCACCGGGAGGTCCAGATCGATCACCTGCCGGTCTGCGAGCATGTTGACGGCGATGGCGACGATGCCCTTGGACACCGACATGACGGGCTGCACGGTGTCTCGGGTGTACGCCTGGCCGGTGGCCGGATCTGTCGTGCCGGCGGCCAGGTCCACGACGGGCCGGCCCTCGTGATAGACGCACACGGCCGCCCCGCTGTCGCCGCGGCGGGCGAAGTTTTCCGCGAACGCGTCCAGGACCCCGCGCCATCCCGGAGCGGTGAAGCCATCTATGTCGAGCAGTTGAACGGGCATGTCAGCAGCATCGTGCGGCCTCGCGGTGCGTGCCATCCCGTAGCCGTGGGGGTTTCGCGGCCACGCAGCGCGGGCGTCGCTGGTCCGCGGGCGTGGCTACCGTGGAACTATGGAGGCGGTGCAGCGCCGGCGGTACGACACCGCATACGACGCGATCAGCCGGCTGTGCCACCAGGGGCTGCCCGGCAGCGACCTGTTCACCCAGGTATCCGTGCAGTTGCGCAAGGTGGTGGCCTTCCGCACGGCCGGCTGGCTCAGGGTCGACCCGATGACCTTGCTGCCGCTGCCCGGCCTGCTGCTTCAGGCCAGCCACGACCATGCCAGCCGGTTCATTCATAACGAGTACTTCGAGCCGGACGTCGCGAAGTTCCGGGACATAGCCCGGCTTCAGGCGCCGGTACAGACCCTGTGGCAAGCCACGGGCGGGGAGCCGGAACGCAGCCCCCGCTACCGCACCATCCTGCGCCAGATCGGCTACGGCGACGATCTGCGGACGGTGTTCCGCTGCGGCGCCACCAGCTGGGGAGTGGCATGCCTCGCCCGTGCCGAAACCGATCCGCCCTTTAGCCGGGACGACATCTCCTTCGTGGCGCGGCTGTGCGAACCAGTCGCCCACGGGCTGCGCCTGTCACTCCTGCTCGCCGGTGACGGCCCGGCCGGACCCGCGGCGCCCGGCGTGCTGATCCTCGACGAGGACAACGATGTCGTCTCGCTGACCGACGCCGCCCGGCACTGGCTGGCCCAGTTGCCCGCCGACGCCGCCCGCGGACTCGACCTGCCCGTCGCGATCCTCAGCGCGGCCAGCCAGGCGCGCGCGCTGGCGGCCGGGGGACCTGGCGCGGATGTCCCCGGCGTGCGCATCCGGACCACGGCCGGAAGCTGGCTACGGCTGCACGCGGCCCGCCTGACCTCCGGCCCGGACGGCACCGGCCATACCGCGGTCGTCCTGGAACCGGCCAGGCCCGCCGACCTGTCACCGCTTGTCCTCGACCTGCACGGACTGACCAACCGGGAACGCCAGATCACCCAGCTCCTCCTGCGCGGCCTGCCGACCAGGCAGATCGCACAGACACTGTTCATCTCCCGGCACACGCTGAGCGATCACATGAAGGCGATCTTCGCCAAGCTCGGCGTCACCAGCCGGCCCGAGCTGACCGCCCTGCTGCTCGATCACGTACCAGCTGACCTGCAGCCTCCCCGGGCCGCCGACGGTGCACTCAGCCCGCCTGCAGCGGTGCGCGGCGCTGCGCGGTGACATACGACTCGCCGGCCCGAAGGCTGGCTGGCCCCGTAGCCCACATCCAGGTCCCGGCGGCCACGCGGTCAACCCCACTGAGCCCATCTGAATCTCAGGTGACTCGCTAGCCTCACTCCGCTCATAGCTATCTATTTCGATTGACACCGGCTAGCAGCTCGTATCTCCCGGAAATGTCCTGGCCTGCTGGTAGAATCGAACCAGTTGCCGAACAGGAAGGAGCCCGTCCCGCCGGTCCGCGAGCAGCAGGGAGGAGGTGGCACCAGATGAGCACCGTGATGTCGCCGGGCAGCGTCGCCGAGGCGCTGGAGATGGTGCACGCCGGACTGGGCTACCTCACCGCCGCCGATGCCGCTCAGCTGCCCGTCGCGACCCAGGCCGACTGCCTGCGCGGGCTGGAGCGGTCCGATGCGGCCGTCACCGCGGCGCGGGCCTCGTTCTTGTCCGCGTTCACCGCCGGGCAGGGCTATTCGGATGATGCGGATTACAGCGCGCTAGCGTGGCTGATGCACCGGACCGGGATCACCCGGGGCGCCGCGGTGGGACATACCGCCTGGGCCAAGCGAGTCGCTACGCATCCGAGAGTGCTGGCAGCGCTGGCGGCCGAGGAGGTCTCTGAGTCGGTCGGGCGGCTGATCTGCCTGTGGACCGGCAAGCTGCCGGAGAAGTTCCGGGACGAGTCCGACGAACTCCTGCTGGCGGCCGCGGCCGCCGGGCTGGGCCTGCCGGAGCTGGCCGCGATGGCCGCCGAGATGTACGAGCGGGCCCGCGCCGACCTGGCCGATGAGGACCCGGACGGGCCGCTGGAGGACCGGGCCCTCCGGCTGGAGACTACCTTCGGCGGCGCCGGTGTCGTGCACGGGGACCTGACCCCGGAGTGCGCCGCGGTGGTGGGCGCGGTGCTGAAGGCGCTGTCCGCCCCGGCCGGGGCCGACGACACCCGGACCCGCGAGCAGCGCTACCACGACGCGCTGCAGGAGGCGATGCGCCGCCTGGTCGCGGCAGGCCTGCTGCCCGAGCGGGCCGGGCAGCCGGTCAAGGTCTGGGCGCACGTCTCCCTGGCCGACCTGCTCCAGCTCGACGGCAGCTCCGCGCTGCTGGAGGAGTGGACCGCCCAGGTCCGGGCGCAGTGGCCGCGCACCGCGCCGCCGCGTCGGAGACCGGCGGGGACGGCGGGGCGTGGCTGTACGGGGACGCGGCCGCGGGCATCGCCTGCGACGCGGCGATGGCCCCTGTGGTGACGGGCGACGTCGACCCGGGCGCGCTGGGGACCTGGTCCGGCTCTGTGTCGAACTGGACCAGCACCGCCGCGCCAGCAACGCCGGCGCCGACGCGGACGCGGGCAGCGGCTCAGAGCCGGGCGCTCCCGGCCCGGGCGCATCGGGTCCGGGCACCGGCCCCGCCCCGGAGGCGCTCGAGCGGGCCATCATCGGCAAGGCCGTCGACCTGCTGTCCGGCCCCGGCGGGCTGGCGAGCTTCCTGCGCCGGCGCCAGCTGGGCGCCCGCCTCGGCGGCCCGAGCCTGCCCTTGGACATTGGGTACAGCGAGACCGTCCCCGCGGGCATCCGCAACGCGGTGATCCTGCGGGATAAGCACTGCCAGTGGGCCGGGCGCTGCGACCAGCCCGCCGCCGCCTGCGAAGTCCACCACGTCAGGCACAAGAGCAACGGCGGGCCGACCAGCGTGAAGGATTGCGTGCTGCTGTGCACGTTCCATCATCAGGTGGTGATCCACCGCTGGGGCTGGACCCTGGTGCTGAACCCGGACGGCACCACCACGGCGTGGAACAAGGACAAGACGAAAGTTCTGCACAGCCACAGCCCACCCGCCCGAGCCGGGTAACATCCCGGGGCGACCCCCCCACCTGCCTTGACCGGCAGCGTCACCTTCTGCCCGGTGACATCCGCTATGCCGGCCCGTACAGGTTGTTCGGTCGTCGTTTACACCTTCCGGATGACGCCGACCGCCGGCGGGCAGAGCCGGGCAGGCGGCCTGGTGTTGCACCTGAGTCCAGGCAAGGACACAGACATCGAGGGAAGTAGGGAGATAACCATGAAGTATGTACTGACCATGATTGCCCCGAGGATCAGGCGGAATTCTGGGTGGCGCGCACGCACAGCCGGACTGCTGGCCCTGGCTACCGTGGCAAGCGCATTCGCCATTTGCTCGGCTTTGCCCGCGAAAGCCAGCCCCTGTTCACCGTTCCCGTCATGCTTTGGCTCCGCCTATCAGGTGTCGGGCACGCCGGATAATTCCCTGTGGGAATGGACGGGCAACCCATCTGGCGGCGGGACGGCGATCCGGCCGGTCGCCAACGGCTACACGTTGGTGGTCGGGTGCCAGGCCAACAATGGTCCTCAGGAGGACGGTGAGTACAACGCCCCGGGCGTGCCGTCCCAGACCTGGGATCTCGCCTGGGATTCGGGCCTTGGCCGGTTCGTGTGGGTTTACGACTGGTGGATGAACACGCCGCCGCAGAACGCCGCTTACAACTGGTACTCCTGGCCTGAGCAATCTCGTCACTGCAACTTCTAGCTGCCGTAGCAGGCACGTTCGCCCGGCTGAGCAAGCTCAGCCGGGCGCTTCTTTGATCATCCTGCCCGAACGCGCCGGCCACGTGCTCCGGCTACTGCCGCGGCGACGTCCGAAGCTGCGTTAATGCCCGGCGCACAGATCGTTCACATCCGGTTTACGCCTATTCAAGCGGACCGGTCACCGGAACCTGAGGGCACGTTCGTGCCGTCGTCGAAGACAAACCTGGAAGGACCTCTGATGCGTGACAATGTTCGAGCAGCCGCGCCGATGGCCGGGATGGCCATCAGGCCGGCTGAAGGCGGCCGGACCCGGCACCGGGGCCGGCCAGCTTGTGGATCGCCGCGACGCGGAGCGACCCAATGATCGATTACGACATCGATGCCGCGCCTGCGCGGAAGTACCAGCCCGGTCACCCACCGCAATCTGCCTCGAGCGGATTGACGGTCGCGCTGCGTGACGGGTCGTCTGTGCTGATACGGCAGATCGGGGCGGCTGACGCTCCACTCGTGTCTGACGTCTTCGACCGGCTGAGCGACACATCTCGCTGGATGCAGTTCCTGGCAGCGAAGAAGGAACTGTCGTCGGCAGAATTGCGCCACCTCACCGAGATAGACCATCACGACCATGAGGCGCTCGCCGCCGTAGACCACACCGACGGGCGCGGCGTGGGCATCGCCCGCTACATCCGGCACACCGGAAACCCGCAGGCCGCCGAGGTCTCCGTCACCGTCGTCGATGACTGGCAGCGTCGCGGGCTGGGCACCGAGTTGCTGAACCGGTTGTCGGGCCGTGCCCTCCAGGAAGGCATCGGCCTCTTTACCGCGGTGGCGGCGGTCGGCAACGCGGCAGCGGCAGGGCTGCTGCGCACCATGACCGCCGAACTTGTCCGCCAGGAGTACGACACCGTGGAGTACGAGATCATCCTGGCCCCCGGGCGGGGTGGATCAGCCTGCGTTCGCGGGAATCCCCGAGTTGACCTGCAGAGGTCTTGAGCATCAGCTGACGTCATCGAGGCCATCCGCCAGTGACCGGCCGGACAGAAGCTTCCGACGGCCACAGGAATCTAGGGATCCACCGTGCCAGATCTAAACCGAATGCCCGATGCGCGCCATCAGCCGTCCCGGCTCAGTTTCCTTCCGCAGCCGGCGCTCGCTCCAGGGCCGCGGGCGGGATGTTGTTGTTGATGCGGAAGAAGTTGTCCGGGTCGTAGACGGCCTTGATCCGGGCCAGCTTTGCGTAGTTGCCGCCGTACGCCGCGCGCACCCGGTCCAGGCCCTGGTCGCCTCCGATGAAGTTGACGTAGCCGCCGCCGGCCGAGTCGCGCCGAGCCGCCTGACGGGCGGTCCGCGCCCATGCGATGCATGCCTGGAGGGTTCAGCCCGTCGGTCAACCTCTGAGCCTCCTGGTAGGACATCGGCTTGGCCAGGTCCAGGACGGGCGGCGCGGCGGCGAGCAGCGGCGCCAGTGCCCGCGCGGCCTCCTCGGCGGCGCCGAAGTACACCGGGATCAGGCCGACCACCCGCTGCCCGCGCAGGTGCTCGGGGACGAGCGGCGCCGACGGCGCGGTCACCAGCCCGGCGTACAGGGCGAGCCGGTCCGGCGCGTCCGCGCTGAACTCGCGGAATGCCTGCAGCACCTCGGCCGCCCGGTCGGTGGTGTACCCGAGCAGCCCGCCGTGGACCTCGGTCACTGCGTGCAGCCGGTAGGTGAAGGAAGTGACCACGCCGAAGTTGCCGCCTCCGCCGCGCAGCGCCCAGAACAGGTCGGGATGGGTGTCGGCGTCGGTTCGCAGGACCCGGCCGTCGGCGGTGACGACTTCCGCGCTAAGCAAATTGTCGCAGGTCAGTCCGGCTAGCCGGTCCAGAAAGCCGATCCCGCCGCCGAGGGTCAGTCCGGCGATGCCGGTCGTGCCGTCGACTCCGCCCGTCGTGGCCAGCCCGTACGCCTGGGTGGCCATGTCCAGTTCCCGCCACAGCAGCCCTGCTCCGGCCGCCGCGGTTCGGGCGGCCGGGTCGACCAGGATCTCCTTCAGTCCGGATACGTCGATCATGAGGGCGCCGTCGGCGACCGCGAAACCAGCCGCCGAGTGCCCGCCGCCGCGGATGCTGACCGGCAGGCCTTGCTCACGAGCGAACTGCACCGCAGTGACCACGTCACCGGTGCGGGCCGCGCGGGCGATCAGCGCCGGGCGGCGGTCGATCGCGCAGTTCCACACCTTGCGCGCCGCGTCGTACCCGTCATCCCCTGGTGAGATCAGCTCACCGCGGAAGTCGGCGCCCAGCCGGTCTGTGGCGGATCGGGTCAGTGCAGTCATCATGATCTCTTTCTGTTTGCGTCGTCGCTCACGAGGCGTAAATCAGCCGCGAACGATCCGTACGCGAAGCTCACCGGCCGCCGTGATGGCGAGACCGGGTCAGTCGAGTTCCTGGCCAGCCAGCTCGCGGCGCCGGCGGATGCCGAGCTTGCGGTAGACGTGTGCGAGATGAGTCTCCACGGTGTTGACCGACAGGTACAGCTCGCGGCTGATCTGCTGGTTGGTCCGGCCGGCCCGGGCCAGCCGGGCCACGGCCTTCTCCTGCGGGCTGAGCTGGCCGGGCGGAACGCGCCGGGCGCGGCCGCCGGCCCGGCGGAGTTCGATGAGGGCCTGCTGGGCGTGCCATCCGGCGCCGCAGCCCCGGGCGCGCGCCAGCGCATCGGACAGGAGCCGGCGAGCCTGGTCGCGCGAGCCGCGACGGCCCAGGACCGCCCCATAGGCGGTCAGCGTCCGGCACTGCGCCAGCGGCATCGGCACATCCCGCAGCAGGCCGACGGACTCAGCCAGGGCGGCCTCCGCGGTCTTCAGGTCACCCTCGTGGCCGGCCAGCGCCGCACGCCCGGCGGCGGCCGTGGCCGCCGGCCATCGGCTCGGCAGCGGGCAGCTCGCGAGCCGGCCGACCACCCGCGCGGCGTCGCCGGGGCGGTCGGCGGCGAGGTAGGCGGCGATGGCATCGGGTGCGTACGGGATGTGCGACGGGTCGGCCACGCCCCACTCGCCGGTGCGCCGTTCCAGCGCATCGAACCCCGAGCAGGCGGCGTCGATCTCGCCCTGGCGATAGGCCAGCGTGGCGCGGAGCCGGAGCTGATAGCCGGCGGCCAGGTACCACTCCGGGCCGACGGCCGCGTCCTGGCAGGCCGCGGCGTCGGCGAGCCGCCCCGCATCGAGCAGGGCCAGGCCCTTCGCCGCCCGGGCCAGCGGCAGCCCGACCGGCAGCAGCTCACCCACGTCGCAGGCACGTTCGGCCTCCTCGAGCGCCTCGCTCAGCCGGCCGAGCCGGCAGAACATGTCCGACCGGGACAGGGCGGCGTGGAAGAGCAGAAACGGTTCGGCGCGATCCTCGGCGACGCGCAGCGCGTCGGTGAGCAGGCGTTCAGCGAGCGGGAAGCGCTCCGCCCACACCGCGATGTCCGCGGGGACCGCGGCCGGGTCCAGGCCCCAGTACGCGGCGTCGGCCGCGGGCCCGGTCGGCGGGCCGTCAGCGGCTCTTTCCGCGGCGCCCAGGCCGGCCGGGTCGCCCGACAGCCACGCACACAGCGCCCAGGCCGCCTCGGCGCAGGCTCTCTGGGACGGCCCGACGTCGGCGGCGAGCGTGCGGGCCCGGACGGCCACCGGCAGCGCCGCCCGCGGGCCGAGCCGGGCCCAGCTCTGCAGGGTGTGGTCAAGGAGCGCCTTCAGCGCCACCCCGGGATGGTCGCGGCCGGCTTCGGCGGCCACGACATCGAACAGGCCGCCTGCCCGTTGCACCGCGCCATCATGAAAGGCGGCCTGGCCGAGCAGGAGCTGCGCGGAGAACCGGGTTAGCACGGGCACGCCAGGACCGGTGAGGACGCGGTCCAGCAGCGCGGTCGCGGTCTTCCCGGCCCCGCCGGCCAGCAGCGCCTTCGCCAGGTCGATCTGCAGGGCCGCCGGGGCGCTGTCGCCGGCGAGCCGGGCGGCCGCGTCCAGGTAGCGGCGGCCGGCCTGGACGGCTCCCTCGCGCAGGGCGGACCGGCCGGCGCTGGTCAGCGTCTCTATGGCCTGGGCGTCGCCGAACATCTCGGCCGCGATCGCGTGCCCTGCTGCCTCGCCGGCCGGCGCGCCGCCGATCAGCAGGGTTCGCAGCGCCCGCTCGTGGAGGTGGGCCCGGGCGGGCGGGGCGAGGTCGTCGTAGATGGCCTGGCGGATCAGGCCGTGCCGGAACCGTGCCCATCCCGCTTCGTCGCCGCGGAGCAGATCGGCGCGGAACAGGGCCTCCACGATCCCTGATGCCTGCTCACCCGGCAGGTCGGCCATCACGGCGGCGACCGGCGGCCGGAACCGGGTGCCCAGGACACTGGCCGCGCGCACGTACCGTTGCGCGACCGCGTCCGCGGCGGAAAACCGGGCCAGCAGCAGCCGCCGGCCTGTCTCGGCTCCCGGCTCGGCCCCCGGCTCGTCCGTCGGCCGCGGGCCGGCGGCGCGCGGTTCCGGTACCGCGAGCTCCAGCAGCAGCGGGTTGCCGTCGCATTCAGCCACCGCACGGTCGGCTGCATCGCCGCCGATGTCGCCGAAGTGGTCCCTGAGCACCTCCCGCGCCGCCTGATCGGTCAGCGGAGCAAGCCGCTGGATGTCCGCCAGGCCCTGCGCGGCGAGCTGCTCGGCGGCGCGGAGCGCGGGATCGGGCCAGGGCCGCGCCGTGGCCACGACCGCCAGCGGCAGCGTGGCGGCTCTCCGGCAGAGCAGATGCAGGAACGTCAGCGAGTCCGGGTCGGACCAGTGCACGTCATCCAGGGCCAGCAGCAGCGGCCGGTCGGCGACCGCCCGCCGGATCCGGCGCAACGTGGCGTAGAACCGGCTGGCCGCGGGCAGGTCCGGCTCCTCGGCACCGGGCACGGCCAGCTCGTCCTCACCGCCCAGCACCTGGCCGATCAGCCCGTAAGGCAAGGTTGCCTCCACGGCATCGCCTCCGCCCAGGCGGACATCGAACCGGCCCTCGGCCTCCGCCACGGCCGCCCGCAGCACGCTGGTCTTACCCAGCCCGGCGGGCGCCACCACGAACACCGTGCCGCCGCTGCCCGCGAACGCGCCATCCAGCCGCCGCCGTATCGCCTCGACGACCGCCTCGCGCTCATACATCCGGACCGCCATCGGTCTCATTGTCACCTAAAGTTCACCGGCCGCCGTGATGACAGGGTCCTGGGCGCGGCGCCCGCGCCCGGCAGCATCGCCAGCCGCCGTGATGACCGCGGCAGGGTCGGACCGGCAGGCTGGAGGACATGACTGACACAACGACATTCGTCCTGGTCCACGGTTCCTGGCAGGGCGCCTGGAGCTGGGACGGCGTGCGGGACCACCTGCGCGCCCGCGGCCACCGCGTCATCACCCCCGCCCTGCCCGGGCGGGGCGACGCCGGCGAAGACCGAGCCTGGATCGGCCACGACGACAACGTGGCGGCCGTGCTCGCCGCCCTTGACGCCGACGCCGACGCCGCCGTCGGCGACGGCGACGGCGCCGCTCGCGCCGGCGTCGGCCCGGTGGTCCTCGCCGGGCACAGCCTCGGTGGCGTGACGATCAGCCAGGTCGCCGACCAGCGCCCGGACCGGGTAGCCCGGCTGATCTACTGTGCCGCGTTCGTCTTGGACGACGGGGAGTCGGCTGGCGACGTCATGCCCGAGCAGATGCGCACCGCCATCACCGAACTCAGCACCACCCGTCCTGACCGGGCCATCCCGATGCCCTGGGACCTGTGGCGCCAGAACTTCATCCAGACCGCCAGCGACCAGCTGGCCCGCGAAAGCCACGAGCGCCTGGTCCCCGACCCGTACCGTCCGGTATTCGAACCGGTAAAGCTCCGCCGTCCCGTGCACCGGGAGCTTCCCGCCACCTTCGTGGCCTTCACGCAGGACAAGACGATGCCGCCGGGCTTCTGGCACCCGGGGATGAGCGGCCGCCTGAACGGCGGCGCCGTCATCGAGCTCGACGGCGACCACCAGATGCCGCTCTCCGCACCGGGACCCCTGGCCGACGCCCTGCACTACGCGGCGACCACTCCCGGCTGACCCGGGTAACTCGCACCGGGAGCGGCGGCTCAGAGCAGGCCGGCGTCGCGCACGAGGATGGCGATCTGTACCCCGTTGGCCGCGTTCAGCTTGGTCAGGACACGGGACACGTGCGCCTTCACGGTGGCTTCGCTCATGTACAGCCGGCCCGCGATGTCCGCATTGGATTCGCCGCGTCCCACCTGGGCGGCGACCGCGCGTTCCCTGTCGGTCAGCGCCCGCAGCGCCTGCCTGGCCGCGGCCCGGCGCGAGGAGTCCGTGTCCGCGCTGAAATGGCCGATCAGGGTGCGCGTGACCGCGGGTGACAGCATGGCGTCACCGGCCGCCACCAGCCTGACCGCCTGCACGATGTCGGTCGGCGGGGTGTCTTTCAGCAGGAAGCCGCTGGCCCCGGCCCGCAGCGCGCCGAACACGTACTCGTCGAGGTGGAAGGTGGTCAGCACGATTACCTTGGGCGGGGCCGGCAGGGCCGATATCCGTTCGGTCGCGGTGATCCCGTTCATCTCCGGCATCCGGACGTCCATCAGCACGATCTCTGACGTGGCCAGGGACCGGTGCCAGCACGAATTTCTGCGGGCCTGGATCAAGCGGTGAGCCCCGGGTCCGTTCGGTGTTAGAGATCTATGTCACCGAACGGACCGGGTTTCCGCCTCGCCCAAGGGTTACTGCCGCGCTGGTAAGCCAGCGGTGAGTCGGTTACCGCCCTTGTTTCTCTCGTCTGGAGCGCGTGGTCCGCGCGAGCTCCTTGGCCCGGACGATGTCCAGGTCTCGCGGGTCCGGCGCGAGTGCCTCGAGCCACGGGCGTTCGCTCCGGACCCTCCGTCGTCCGATGCGAATACGCTTCATCGTTGACCTCCCCAAGGCCACTAATGGTCCACAGGCCCAGTCCGGCCGCGTCGTGTCCCTCGCCGGCGCTCGCGTCCTGGGCCCGTGATTGGTTTCATCGTGCGTCTGGTCCGGTTGCCCGATCATCGGCCAGATGGCCGGCATTTGCGGCGACGGTGGTATTTCCCGGCCGGGCCGACGGCCTTGCTGACCGCGTTGATCCCGTGAGCGTCGGAATCTGGCCGACGCGCAGCGCCAGCAGGTGTGAGAAGCTGCTGGATATCAGCCTCCCCCATCATGGCCGCGGAGGAGACGATGGCCGATTCGGGCGCCCGACTACGCCTGCCGTGGCCCCCGGCACCGCGACGTTCGTCCCGGCTGGATCCGGCGGTGGCCTCGGCCACGTTGCTGCGCGGGCGCGGGCCCGAGCTGGAGGCCCTGAATGAGGTTCTGGACCGGGTCGCTGCGGGCCAGCCGGCCATGGCCCTGATCGAGGGCGAGGCGGGCATCGGAAAGACGCGGCTGCTGCAATGCGTGCTGGAGGATGCCCTGGCCCGGGACATGCAAGTGGCCCGTGGCCGAGCCGAGGAACTGGAGCAGAACAGGCCGTTCGGGCTGGTGGCGGCCGCGTTCGGGTGCGTGCGGTCGTCAGCTGACCCGCACCGGGCGGCGATCGCGGACCTGCTGGCCCGGCCCGTGGGGGACGGGGACCCGATCACGGTGACCAGTGATCCGGGCCTGCTGTTCCGGGTCGTCGACGCGTTCACCGACCTGGCGGAGGCACTGGCCCTGGCCGGGCCGCTGGTGATCGGCGTGGACGATCTGCAGTGGGCCGATTCGTCCAGCTTGCTGACCCTGGGCGCCATTGTCCGCCGGATGCCCGGCCTGCCGGTGGCCCTGGTCGGCTGCCTGCGCCCGCTGCCGCACAGCACTGACCTGGACCGGCTCATCGGCCGCCTGCTCGAGACGGTCGGGGCCCGGCGGATCTGGCTGGCCCCGCTTGCGGCTGCAGCTGTCCACGATCTGGTCGCCGATGCCGTGGCCGCCAAACCGGGCCCGGCCCTTTTGGCCGAGGCCGCCGGGGCGGGCGGCAATCCGCTGTTCGTCATCGAACTGGTCGGGGCCCTCATGCAGGAAGGCACCGTGCAGGTCACCGCCGGGCAGGCCGAGGTGTCGCACACGACGCTGCCGCCGACGCTGCGGCTGACGGTCCTGCGCCGGCTCAGCTTCCTTTCCGAGGGTACCGTGCAGGCGCTGCGCACGGCCTCCATCCTCGGCTCGTGCTTTTCGCTCACCGATCTGGTCACCGTCACCGGCGGTTCGGCGCACGAGCTATCGATGGCGCTGGCCGAGGCGGTTCAGGCCGCGGTGGTGGCCGATGACGGCCTGCGGCTCCGGTTCCGCCACGACATGATTCGCGACGCCATCTACGCGGACATGCCCGGCAGCCTACGCCTCGGGCTGCATCGTGAGGCCGGGCTGCGGCTGGCCGCGGCCGGGGCGTCGGCCCTGCAGGTGGCCGAGCATCTGGCCCGCGGCGCGAGGCCCGGCGATGCCGAGGCGATCCGGTGGCTGACCCAGGCGGCCCGTGAGGCCGCCGCGACATCGCCAGATGCCGCCGCGCGTCTGCTGGCCCGGGCGGCCGACCTGATGTCGCCGGCCGATCCCGGCCGGGACCGCCTGCTGGTCCAGCAGGTCGGCAGCCTGGTGTGGGCGGGGCGACTGGCTGCGGCGGAGGCTGTCTGCCGCGAACTGCTGGGCCGCGACCATGACCCATCGGTCACGGTCGAGGCCCGAATCTGCCTCGGGCATGCGCTCGTAGCCGACGGACGGGCAGGCGAGGCCGTCCCCGAGCTCGAGCGAGCCGTTGGGTCGGCTGCGCCCGGCAGCGCCGAGCATGCCATCGCCCGGGCGCTTGAAAGCTTCGCCCGCATGTCCCTGGGCGAACTCGATGGCGCTTGGTCCGCCGCTGCCGAGGCCCAATCAGCGGGCCTGTCGGCACGCGGCGACCAGGATGTGAGCGCGGCCATGACCCCGCTGGTCCTGGCGGCCCAGTTGCACACGAGTGTGGCGGTGACCTCGCTGGCCCTGGTGGCCCAGCTGCGCGGGGAGCTCAGCTCGGCCCTGCAGATCGCCGACGACGCGGTCCGCCACACTGATCGCAGCCCGGGCAGCCGGGGGCAGAGCCACCCGGTGCTCTGGGCGCGGGGGATGATCCTCATTGAGCTGGACCGGCTCGATGAGGCCAGGTCCACATTGCAGGCGAGCATGCGGCGCGCGGAGG
>Ga0306926_10004384_pt1 | contig 14816 bp, 16 predicted proteins | sample flu12Cox44000178_FD_203759 | JGI IMG/M metagenome (GOLD analysis project Ga0306926, IMG submission 203759) | Lab enrichment of tropical soil microbial communities from Luquillo Experimental Forest, Puerto Rico - flux8day.12C.oxic.44.000.178 (v2)... | ecosystem: Environmental > Terrestrial >...
GGCCAAGACGGATCCGTCGATTGTGCCCTGCTGGATAGCCGGAAGTACATCGCCCAGTGTCATCGCTACCGGCGATGCGCCAAGCGATTTAATCATCTCCTGTTGCATGTCAGCCGCGAAAACGCGATGCTTCTTTCCGGCCAAATCGGCAACGTGACGGATCGGTACACGAGCGATGATCAGAGATGGCTGCGCGATGAACAAAGCTGCGCCGTGGATACCCTTGTCGGCACCGAGACCAAGCATCAATTTCAGCAGCTCGGGGTCGTTCACGACGCGGACTTCATGCGCCATGTCGCTGACCAGTCCGGGCGCCGACAGCACCTCATAGCGTTCGTCGATACCCGCCAAAAACTCGGGCGGTCCGACATAACCCTGAATCGCGCCGAACTGCACGCCCTCGATCTGCCGCGGAATCGCTCCCAATTGGCTGGCGGGATAGATCTCGCCTTTAATTCTGCCCCCGGAGTCGCTTTCGACCATAGCAACAAATTTTTTGCACCACTCGTGCTGCGATTCGTTAATGGTCGCGGTGCCGAGCTTCATCACGAAAGTCTTATCTTCCGCTGCCTGTGCCGCGGTGAACGTTAGAACTGACCACCAGATGAAGGCGGCGATGCTAATCATCGTTCGCATGTCTATTTCACGGTTCGCGAGACGCATGACAAACTCTCCCAGTTGGAGGCTCCGCGCCGTGACCAGGCAATGCTACAGAATGGAAGCTGCCGTTGGAAAGCACATAGCGAGCGGCTTAGCATTGTAATCGAAGACAAAATTATCTAATGGGAAAAGGGTCATAAGCAGACATTTCGTAACATCCTGGCGATGTCCGCAGTTCCCAAAAGCGGAGATGGCTTGAGCGCGCTCGGTAGTCGCATAGGAGAACGAGCGGGTAAAAGCTGCACAGCGATGATCACGTGCCATACTCGCGCAGCGATTTCTTGTCACCGCGCTAGGCGGTCCGCTTTGCCTAAAAAGCAGTCTTCCAAGTTACCGCGAATAGGGACCAGTGGGACCAGGATAAACTTCTGGTACGTATGGTCCACGATAGGGCTCAGGAGGCGGCTCGGGACGGAGGTAGCCTGGACGAGGCAACTCGTAGTGACCAGAGTAACGCTCCAGCGGTGGTGCGCAGCCCGGCTGCCAACCGCAACCGCGCTCGCCGCAACGCCAAGTAGGCGGGCAGGTTGCGGGTGGCGCAACATCAGCCATCGGAGGACTTAGCGGTGGACTACCATACGGATAGGGCCCTACCGGCGGAGGCGGAACTGCCACGCTGGGGTATTGCGGCGGCACGTTTGGTCCCGGAACGATAATGACTTGCGGCGGCTGGGCGGGCGGCGGCGAAGCCATTCCATATTGGGGCTGCCCGATTAGCGGAGGTGGATAACCTAGGTCGGCAGCGTTCACACCAAACGACACCACTGTAGCGATTGCAGTTGCAGCGCCGCGTTCAAGCAAACGCATGACAGGCTCCTGCTCTTTTGTTGGCAAATCAGAACCTTTCATCTGGTTCCGATCCGCACAGCGTTATTCAAGCACGCAGCCTTGTCGGCAAAATTAATCATTAATTTATGGTTAATGGCCTTTGCAGTTACGTTAGCACCGGGCTTCGCCGCTCAATTGCCTAACCAGCTGATCGTGGCAAAGAAAAACGAGGTGCTCGTGCATGTCGGTTATGTCGATGTCTGCGCTGCGCCCGCTTCCAACTAGATTGCTCGCTCCTCGAATGTCGCGCACGCGGGCACCATGCAAAAGGAGAGATTAAGCGTGAGTGAGGCCGTTCTTCGTTGACTTAATCGGCAGGACGACTTGAAAGAGGGCACCGTTTTTGCCGTCAGAAGACGCTGTAATATAACCCTTATGCTTCTCGATGATCATACGGCATATGGCCAGTCCCAATCCCATTCCCTGGGACTTTGTTGTAATAAACGCACCAAAGATTCCTTCTAATTTATTTGTATCAATTCCGGGTCCAGAGTCCTCTACTGTTAACTTGATTGTGTCGTCATCGTGCAGCTCCGTTGTCACACGCATGATCCGACTGCGATCTGTCGTAGCCGCCATTGCGTCGACTGCGTTATGGATCAGATTAGAGATTACCTCTTGCAACTGGCCCTTATGACCCTCGACAGGCGGCAGACCTGAAGTTAATTTGGTACGAGTCTCAATTTCGTGGTCCAAAAACTCTTCACGCAGCGACTGCAACGTCGAGAGGATTATCTCGTTAACATCGACTTGTTTCGCTCCGTCGTCGACTTTGCGAAACAGCGCACGAATGCCATCAAACACTTCACTGGTACGAAACCCATCTTTCACTATGTTATTCAAGTTAGCACGTACTTCATCATGATCAGGCGGGGACTTTTCAAGAAAGCGCAGTGCCGCTTTGCCATTGATCACGATCGCTGCCAGGGGCTGCTTCACTTCATGTGCAATGGCGGCAGTGATCGCCTCAATATTCATCAGCTTATTATCGCGTTCGCGTTCCAGCATTATGTATGATTGAGTAAGCTTTCTCGCGCTCTCCCGCCGTTCGGCAAAGAGGGCCGCGAGGACATACGCGCTGAAGGCCACAACCAGGATTCCAGCTTGGGCTCCGAGCACACGGTCGGCGATTGGAAGGCTGGCGTCTCCGAAATGGCCTTTGCCCAAGATGGTCGTCCAGACGATCGTCATGGAAACCAAAAACGCGCCAGCTGCCGAAAAAGACGGTTCACAACGGGCGGCAAGCCACAACAAAATTGGAAATAGCCAGGTGAGCGGAAACACCGTCTCCCAAAACTCGCGCGATAGCGAAATGATTAACGCAGTTGTCACCGCCAGCGCCACAAGCGCCAGCACCCCCTCGATAATTTTAATCAGTGGCGGCGGGCCCCGCACAATGGAAGCAAGTCCAATCACCAGCGGCGCAACGGCGATGATGCCGACTGCGTCGGATGCAAACCAATGCTCCCAAGTATCGAGCATCGATACCGACGGCCCCTGCAGCAGTCGGTAAATAACTGCTCCTCCGATCCCTGATACAACAGTGCCGGCAATTCCCGCCGCGACAAGGCTGATGACGTGGCGGATTCGAACGAGATCAAAACCGGCGCCGAAGTAGTGATGGATCAGGCCGGCTGTAACCAGGGCCTCTGCTGCGTTGCATAGCCCTAAGGCGACGCCTGCCCAGAGAGGATCCCTTATGATGAGATGTGTCGCGATCGTCGCAGCAGTCACGCCGACCAATACGGGCCATCGTACAAACGGTCCAAAAGCGATGAGGATACCTGAGGAAATACCGGCCGCGGGCCAGAACACGGCCACGCCTTCGGGTTCTACAAGCAGACGGACGCTAAAATCCGCTGCAATGAAGTAGGCCAAGCCAACCGCTGCGGCGAGTCCAATGCCTTTAGCCCATTGCCGAGTTATTTCTTCGGCAGGCAATTGTTGGCCACCTATCAATGAATCCCCAGCCATCCCTAACATCTCGTATTAGGATGTGGTGCTCTCTTATTAGATACCTCTACCAAACCTGCCGCAACCGGATTGAACGATGGAAAATGATTGGAGATTCAATAACCCGGTCCCCTCTGATTGACCACGTCGGTCAAACCAAAATCTGACGACCAGACAGACTGTGCTTCAAGGATTGTCAGCGTGTCCGAATAGCAAGCGCTTTGTTCAAGCAACTTATCAAATTTTCATCGCCGAAGGGCTTGCCCAAAAACCCTACCGCCCCGGCGCGGAGCGCGTTGCCTCGTGCCTCCATCTCCGGGAAGGCAGTAACAAAGATAATGGGAACGCGATACCCTTGGGCGATGAGATAGTTTTGCAATTCTATGCCCGACATGCCCGGCATCTGTACATCCGTGATCAGGCAATCGGCATTTTCAACAACGTTTGAGTTAATGAATGCATCTGCAGATGGAAATGCCGCGGCGGAATAGCCGAGAGATCGGATAAAGCTTATCGTTGCGTGGCGGAATGACTCGTCGTCATCAACAATTGCAATAACAGGAGTATGCGACACCCGGGGTTCCTCGGCGATAAAGCAATGAAGCACAACTGTCACATTTGTGCATTGATGGCATCAAAGATATTACACCAAGGTATAGGTTTAAGATTTTGTGCGTCGAATACCCAACAGGTCAGCCATTCGCACCAGATCGGCGAAGGATTTAGCAGCCATTTTCCGCATGACATTGCCGCGGTGGACCTTCACCGTGATTTCGGTCACTCCGATCTCGGCGGCGACCTGCTTGTTCAATAAACCCCCGGTTACCCAGGCCATGACCTCCTGCTCGCGCGGCGTCAAAGTCGAGAAATTTCTCCTTAGGTCAGAAACGGCCCTGTCCTTTACTTCTTTCACCCGAGCGCGTTCGAGTGCGGCTTGGACGGCGTCCAACAGGTCCTGATCGCGAAATGGTTTGGTCAAAAACTCGACAGCTCCAGCCTTCATTGCCTTCACTGTCATGGGTATATCGCCGTGGCCGGTGATGAAAATAATCGGGATTTCGGCATTAGCTTTGGCAAGCTCCGACTGAAATTCAAGCCCACTCACCCCCGGCAGTCGAACGTCGAGAATTAAACAAGACGTCGTGCTTGACCGCTTGTGCGCCAGGAACTCTGGTACAGACGCGAAAACTTCTGCCCGTAAACCAACGGACCGAATGAGACTGCCGATCGCGGTACGCACCGACGCATCGTCGTCGATTACAAAGACTACCGACGTTGGGAGTGCTTCCAGCTTCTTCTGCATTGCCGATCACCTGGCAAGACTATGGTCACCCGCATCTTAAACCAAGGTATAGGATTTAAAAACGTTTTCGATACCGATTGTGAACTTGGTACAATAGAGCGGCTGTTTGTGGCCGCTGTAGTCTCCGCAGCAACAAAAACGAATATGCTGACGGGGATGAACAATGATCACAAATATTTCAAACAACTCCAGCGCATTTTTGCAGTCGCGCTTCGCCGCGTCAAAAAAGGTCTTTCATTTCCTGCAAAACACGGCGATGACGCTAGTGATCGGCATCGCTGTGTGCGGGTCAACAACCGCGCAATCACAGATGTTGGCCATGACCAGCGAGAGAAACGCTGTGGCCTCGATTTTTCGAGAGGTAATGCCGGATCGTGGCCCAAACAGTGATGCCGACATTGATGCGCAAACATCGGCACGGCTGCACCGTCAAACTGTGCAGTATGTGACGGCTGAGGCGCCCGGAACCATCGTCGTCGACACACCAAATACCTATCTCTACTTCGTACTCGGCGGTGGCAAGGCGATCCGCTACGGGATCGGCATTGGTCGGGAAGGCTTCACCTGGTCAGGCGTAAAGACCATCGAGCGCAAGTCAGAATGGCCGGACTGGATACCGCCGGCAGAGATGTTGCAACGCCAGCCCTATTTGCCGCGTTTTATGGCCGGCGGTCCGGGCAATCCTCTCGGCGCACGCGCCATGTATCTCAGCGGCACGGTCTACCGCATTCATGGGACCAACGCACCGGACACGATCGGCAAACGCGTTTCGAGCGGCTGCATCCGCATGCTCAATAATGACGTCATTGATCTCTATGGGCGCACGCAAGTTGGCAGCAAGGTTGTCGTTCTGCCAATGGAGCGGCGCCACTTCGCGCTGTCCGCCTTCACGCATTAGGTGAGCACTGAACCGCGGCCGCGTCGGTGATGACGCGACACGAAAGGGGGGTCGACATGTTCAAACTAATATTGGCGATTGCCGCAGCTGCAGCGTGTGCCGGTGTTGTTGTCCTCGCTCCGGAGTTTGGTTCCAAAAGTGCGATGGCCGCGACGCGATTGGACGAATCCGGCGCATCAACGCAAGGATTTGTCGTCACGAAAGAGTATCAGCAGTCCGACGGCGGCTGCGTGCAACACTGGCCATATTACGAACAAAGCTGTCTTCGCGACGCGGGTTTGCCGAATGGGGTTGAGCGAGTGGTTCGCGTCATAGCCATCGATCGCGCCGGCAAACATTGAATAGGCCAGAATTCATAGACCGAGGGAAGTCATGTCTAAGCGCTTCAGAAATGGATCAATGCAATTTGCTAGCGCAGTCATGCTAGCTGCCGTGTTGGCCGGAGTGGTCTGCGTTGCAACATCCGGCCTCGCCAATGAGACAAAATTTGCAACCACATCAGTCGATCGGATGCATAAAGGCGATCGGCTTTCCCCAGCGTCCAGCATCGCGTGGCCACAAGATAATTCGAAAACCACAACGGCGCCAACAATTGTGCCGACGGGGTGTGATCGGGAATTCAGCCCGGTGGCTGAACCGGAACGTTCACGAATATTTGGTCGATGCATTACATGATACTAATTTGACCCTCTTCTCTTACGGTGCGTATTTCAAACCAGCTCGGACGGGTTTCAGGATCAAACTGCTGGCAACAATCGAGCCGCTGCGGTCCGCTGGGATCAAAACAAGAAATGACGCTCTAAAATCGTGACGTCCGTTTTACTCCCAAAAGCGGACGTTGCCGACCGCGACTCGGATATCCGCGAAGTGCCATCCGAATGCAAGGACGAGACCTATCTGGCAGCCGCCACCTTCGGCCTCACCTCAGTACAGCGCATCAGTATGTGCGTTTGGGTCACTAAGGTAGATAGCGCTCTCTGACATTGAGGTCCGCATCTACTCCAATACCAGACGTTACTCTTTTCCGTAGCACAGCAATTGTTGCCGTTCGTCCAACCAAGACCGTTCATCCGCCAGAGCCAGCACGTCCAGGTCTTGTGGCGTCGCGACTGCATCGTCCACCCATTCCCGCAGCAATGGACCGCCGTTGATCACATCGATGGCGAGCTTGCCACGCTCGTACTCGTACGCGAAGTCGCGCCACAGCTGATAGTCTGGATACAGACGGCGAATGGCCTTGAACGCGAGCGCCTGAATACGCCACGGCTTGAACGCCTGGTGATCGTAGCCGATACCTTCAGTGTGGGTCTGAACGCCGTTGCACAGCCTGCCGGCATGCTTTTGGAAGGTGGGCTCGAACCAACAATCACGTAAGCGGCAGCCGCGCAGCCAATGCGGTGCGAGCGAAGCCATTTTCTTGATGACGGCACGTGCATCGATATCAGGAGCCCCAAATAGTTCGAGCGGTCGCGTGGTCCCACGGCCTTCCGACAGCGTCGTGCCTTCTACCATCACCGTGCCCGCATAGGCGCGAGCCATCCACAAATTCGATGCGTTTGGACTGGGATTGATCCAAGCCCGCTCGCCATGCGGCCACCCGAATCCGGGTGCAGCATCGGGCTGCCAGCCTTGCATCGTAATAACACGATAGTCGACATCGAGCTTGAGGGTTCTGGTGAACCAGCAACCAAGTTCTCCCAGTGTCAACCCGTAGCGCATCGGCAGCGGTCCCGCGCCAACAAAGCTTTGCCATCCCGCTCGCAGTATCAAACCTTCTATAGGCCGACCAATAGGATTCGGCCGGTCCAACACCCATACCGCTTTTTGATTTTTCGACGCGGCTTCGAGGACATAGCGGAGCGTCGTGATGAACGTATAAATGCGACACCCCAAATCCTGCAGATCGACGAGGATGACATCACAAGTATCCATCATCTCATCTGTCGGCCTGCGCACCTCGCCATACAAACTAAACACCGGGATGTGGTGTATCGGATCGTCGAAGTTCGGCGACTCGATCATGTTGTCTTGCTTGTCGCCGCGCAACCCATGCTGCGGACCGAACGCCGCGGTGATCGTCAGATCGCTGCATGCGGCCAGCGCATCAAGCGAGTGTGTCAAGTCTGCCGTCACCGAGGCGGGATGGGCGAGCAATGCAATGCGTTTGCCACCGAGCGGCCGGCGCAAGGCACGTTCGGTTATGATTCGATCAATGCCAAATTTCATATTCATTATGATTTCAGACAATCTCAAGGGCAAAGCAATCTGAATGATGGAAATCCGCATTCCCGGGTGGATGAGCCAATGCCCAGTATGATCGATGGCCGCTAGTTTCCTCGATCACTGCTGAGAGCCCTAACCGCAACGTCGAAGCTTGCGAGAGCAACGCCCTATCCAGCTCCAATGAGGCTTGTAAGACGTAGCGTTTAGAGCTCGACTCCACCAAGATCTCGGGCGCGTCGATCTCTGTCGCAACGCGCATGCCGCTTCGGTAACCGCTGAATCGGTAGGCCGCCCACTGGGTCGACGGCGCGAAGTTGAATTCATAATACGCAGCGCTCGGTGGAACGGCGACAAAGGCCTCGAAGCAGGTATGCCGCCAGAGCTCGTCGGCCCTTGTCGCAGCAGCCGTGGGCGGCATAGCAAGGTCACTTATCCTACCGGCCATGAGATAAGCAAACACTAGACTGCGGGCGTGTGGGCGCGCAACTTCCACTTCGATTTGCGTCACTGCGAAGCAAGACGAATTCGGATGAAGTCGCAACGTCTGGCGCATTCCGGCAATCTAGCGGTCTAGGCTGATTATGACAGGCATGCAAGCTACAACATCGGCTGACGCAGTGAGTGTGCGTCGCTCAGATGCTCGCGCAGCAAAACACCAAGTTCGCCGAGCGGCTTCCCGTCTATTATCTTGAGGGCGTGCCATAAACTCACTTGGTTCGTCGTCAGCACAGGCTTTCCCAGATCACGCTCCAATTGATCAATGATGCTGAACGTACTCCAGTTACCACACGCTAGTATAACCGCGTCGGCTTCCGGCCTGTTCACACGACGCCCAACGTCCAAGGCAGTTTGTGGATCGAGGAGACCTATCTCGAGATTGCGGATGAACCCCAGCGCCTCCTGCGCAAGAACTTCGACTCCGTTTGCTTCAATAAACGCTGCGACGGTTTGGTTGACGGGGGCGCTCCAAGGCGCGCCAAGTACGATCCGTTTGGCACAAAGTACGCGCAACGCCTCAAGCAACGCGGTTGAGGCCGTGGTGGCCGGCTTCCCGCTTGCCGCACTTATTCGCTTGATCAGCTCCTGGTCATATCCAATGCCGTTGCGCGACGAGGGCGCAGTCGCTGGAAAAATGATTACGTCAACGTCCACATCAGCCAGCTTTTGGCTCTCGACCTCGATCTCCTGGACGATCCGCAGCGTCGACTCCGCCTCTACGTTGTTCAATCGCATTCGCGCTACGTGAAGCGTGATGTCTTCCGGCAGTACTCTGCGGAAATCCCGCTCCTGCACTGAGCTTGAAGATGGGACTAGCAAACCGATACGCCGAAAGTCCTGTCGCTGCGACATAGGAATCTCCTGGGACATCGAGCGAAGGTTGTCACGTGCGAAGCGCCAGACGCCAATTAAATCCATTAACCACCGGCACTACCCGTGGTCACTTCGAAGCTTACCGCGTCGCACCACGACGATTTCAGCCAGGACCGAGATCGCAATCTCCTCGGGTGTGATCTTGCCGTCGGCCAGCGCATCATATGCCGCCTTCAAGACTGCGGCACGGGCGCAGACACTGCCGATGCAACCTTCCGAGATCGTGCCGTCCGGCAGAATCACCGCTTTCGCGCCAGCCTTGGCCGCAGTTGCCGCCACGGTGCGCACGACGGTCGCCAAAGCGAACGGCTCCGCTGAAGATTTCCGTGCTGCTGTGGATTTAAGGATGTCGTCGGCACGGTTCATAAGATCCTCACGAGATAAGGTTCCAGCGCGGCGAGGCTCGCGAGATTGTGTGCGGGCGCAAATAGATCGACATATGGCAGGGCAGCCTGCATGCCGCGCGCCTGCGGCGAGTAATCACGCCAGCCGATCAGCGGATTGAGCCAAATGATCCTTTTGCAGCGCCGGCGAAGACGACGCATTTCCTGACCAAGCTGGTTGGGCTCGCCGGTGTCGTAACCGTCGGAAACAATCATCAACGCGGTGCGCGAGTTAATGACGCGCCGCGCGTGCCATCGGTTGAATGTGGCAAGACATTCGCCGATCCGCGTGCCACCGCCAATGCCTTGTGCCATCAACGACAGCTTTTCTACCGCGCGCGTCACGTCGCGATCGCGTAGCGACGGCGAGACATGGGCAAGTCTCGTGTGAAACACAAACGCTTCGGCCTCACGAAATTCATCAACCACGCCATGCAGAAAACGGACGAAAAATGCGGTGTACAAATTCATTGAGCCAGAAGCATCGAGCAGCACAACGAGCCGTACCGGTTTACTCTTGCGCCGCCGCCAGGCGAGGTCCAGCAACGTGCCACCGTGCGAAATATTGCGATGAATGGTACGGCGCAAATCAAGGCGTCTTCCGCGCTTTCGGATTTGTTCGCGGCGGACCAGCCGGACCCGCATGATGTGGGCGAGACGAGCGGCAAGCGCATGGGTCGCAGCGATATCGTCGGGATCGACGATGTGGCGCAGGTCGGTCGTGGTCAGGACTTCAGTGCGTGATGCGCCTTCGCGACGTCCGCGGCTATCGGCCGGCGTCTCGGCATTGTCATCGCTCCGCCGCTCGGCATGATCGGTCAGGCCGAGCGCCTCTTGCGGCACATGGGCTTCGGCGACCCGCCTCGGTGGCGCACGCGGAGCGCTCGGCATTCCTGCCAGTACCAGCCGCTGCCGCATGCTGCGGCCCAACCAAAACGCATCGAAGACTTCGTCGAAGCGCTCCCAATCGGAATGAGTCGCGCAGAACAGCGCTCGGAGCGCCGGCTTGAGCAATGTCGGCTGGATGGCGGCGGGCGACGTGAGGATGGCCAATGCGTCGCGGGTTTCAGCGAGGCCGATGCGAAAGCCGTTGTCTCGTAGCGTCCTGCCGAAGCCGGCTAGGCGTCGGCGCGCCGGCGCGCTGAGGGAGTCCCTCCGTTCACCTTTGCGCAAAGGGGTATCGAGAGCTGGGTCCCCGTGCGGACGGCGGACCTCTTGAGGGTTGCCCGTCATCACGCCACCTTGCCGAGGAGCCTCTCGCTGACCTCGCGGGTCACGCGAGCGCGATCCTCCTGCGTCTTGAGCAAACAGATCATCGTCTCGTAGATAGCTTCGGGTTCCTGCCGCAGATCGTGCATTTCAAGGCCGAACAAAGTCGCCGCCCAATCGAGCGTCTCGGCCACGCCCGGGACCTTGCGCAAGTCTTCCTTGCGAACTGCGGCGACCATGCGCGCGATCTGCAAAGCGAGTGCGGTATCAATGCCCGGAACGCGCGTGAGGATGATCTTTGCTTCGCGATCGACGTCGGGAAAATCAATATAGTGATAAAGGCAGCGCCGACGCAGGGCGTCGGATAATTCGCGCGTGCCATTCGAAGTGAGCACGACCCGCGGGATCGCGGTCGCCTTAATCGTTCCGAGCTCCGGAATGCTGACTTGAAAATCGGAGAGAAGCTCAAGCAGAAAGGCCTCGAATTCCTCGTCGGCACGATCGACTTCGTCGATCAACAGGACCGGAGGCTTGTTGCGACGGATGGCCGCGAGGAGTGGACGTTCCAGAAGATATGTTTCAGAGAAAATATGCTCCTCAATGGCATCGGCATTTTCGCCAATGCTCTCGCGCGCTTTGATAGCAAGGAGCTGACGCTGATAGTTCCACTCGTAAAGAGCGGCGTTCTGATCGAGCCCTTCGTAACACTGCAGGCGGATCAGTTCGGCGCCATGCACGGCGGCAAGCGCTTTGCCTACCTCTGTCTTGCCGACTCCGGCTTCGCCCTCGAGCAAAAGCGGCCGTTTTAGGAAATCCATAAGCCACAACGCCGTGGCAATGTCGTGATCGGCGACGTAGCCAACAGCAGCGAGTTTGTCTGCGATTTCTTCATGCTTGAGGGTCATACCAAGTCATTTTTTAAGGCGTCGCAAAACGGCGAGCCCGGAATCGATAATTGCAGACATAATAATTCAGCTTCACTCGCGCCATCGCCAAACGACGGCGGCTATGGATTCCGGCCGTCACTCTCTTTTCTCTTTCGGCCGGAACATACTCATGCATGCAGCCCGAGCTTCTCGGCCGCCATCCAGGTGCGCCAGTGGTCGTGTGGCATTTGAATGTGCGTGGAGCCGAGGAACGCGAAAGCATCATTAATGGCATTGGAGAAACATGGCACGCCCCCGACATTGGGGCTCTCGCCAACGCCTTTGGCGCCAATCGGATGATGGGGCGACGGCGTGGTGGTCCAGTCAGTTTCCCAATGCGGCGTTTCGACCGCAGTCGGGAGGAAGTAGTCCATAAATGAGGCGGTGGTGACATTGCCTTCGGCGTCGTAATGAATCTCTTGGCCCATCGCGATGCCGAATGCTTCGGTCAATCCGCCGTGAATCTGGCCTTCAATGATCATCGGATTGATCCGAGTGCCGCAGTCGTCGAGTGCGTAGAAGCGGCGCACCTTGGTTTGGCCTGTATCAACATCGACATCGACGACGCAGATATAGGCGCCGAACGGGTAAGTGAAATTCGGCGGATCGTAGTAGTTGATCGCCTCCAATCCAGGCTCCATGCCGGGGGGCACTTCATGATAGGCGGCCCAGGCCAGTTCGGTCATTGTCTTGAAGCGTTCAGGATTGCCCTTCACCCGGAAACGGTCGACGTCCCATTCCAGATCGTCATCGTGCACCTCGAGCATGTAAGCGGCGATCATCTGCGCTTTGGCCTTGATCTTGCGGCAGGCCATGGCGGTCGCCGCGCCCGATACTGGCGTCGAACGCGAACCGTAGGTTCCAAGACCGTAAGGCGCGGTGTCGGTATTGCCCTCTTCGACCGTGATGCTGTCGGCCGGCAGTCCAAGTTCGGTCGCGATGATCTGGGCATAGGTTGTCTCGTGACCCTGGCCTTGCGATTTAGTGCCGAGCCGACAAATGCCGGAGCCGGTAGGGTGGATGCGGATTTCCGCCGAGTCGAACATGGCGATACCGAGAATATCGCAGGCGCGAGACGGCCCGGCACCGACGATCTCGGTAAAGAACGCGACGCCGATGCCCATCAGCTCGCGGGTCTCGCCGCGCTTGAAGGCCTCGCGCTTGGCTTTCTGCTCCTCGCGGAGTTTCTTGTAGTCGACCGACTCCATCGCTTTCTTTAGGGCCGTTTGGTAATCGCCGGAATCGTACTGCCAGCCGAACGCGCTCGTGTATGGGAATTGCTCGCGGCGGATGAGGTTCTTCATTCGAAACTCGGCTGGGTCCATGCCGAGCCTTTGCGCTATGATGTCCATAGCGCGTTCGATGCAGTAGGCAGCCTCGGTGACGCGGAAAGAGCAGCGATAGGCGACACCGCCCGGCGCTTTGTTGGTATAGACGCCGTCGACCAGGCAATACGCCGTTGGGAAATCGTAAGAGCCTGAAATAATTGAGAACAGGCCGGCTGGCCATTTGGTGGCGTTAGCGCAGGCGTCGAACGCGCCGTGATCGGCGATGGTGTAACAGCGCAAACCGGTCACTCTGCCGTCCTTGGTCGCGGCAATCTCAACATCCATGTAGAAGTCGCGCGCAAAAGCGGTGGTGGAGAGATTCTCGATCCGGTCTTCGGTCCATTTAACCGGCCGCCCAGTGACGATGGAAGCCACGATCGCACATATATAACCGGGGTAAGCGCCGACTTTGTTGCCGAAACCGCCGCCGATGTCAGGCGCGATGACGTGGATCTTGTGCTCGGGGATTTTGGAGATTAACGAGCCCACAGTGCGGATCACGTGCGGTGCCTGGAAGGTGCCCCAGAGCGTCAGCTCGCCTTTAATTTTGTCGAATGAGGCGACGCACTGGCAGGTCTCGAGCGGGCATGGGTGTACCCGCGGATAAATGATCATCTCCTTGATGGTCACATCGGCCTTGGCGAAGGCCGCATCGGCCGCAGCCTTGTCGCCGGCCTGCCAGGAAAAAATATGATTGTAGTGCTTGCGTTTGCCGTGTGCGCCGCTGGTCTTGTCTTTCAGATCCTCGCGGATCATCGGGGCGCCGTCTGTCATCGCCTTCAGCGGATCGACATTGACTGGCAGCGGCTCGTAGTCCACCTCGATCAGTTCGACGGCGTCGGCTGCCGCTTCGCGGCTTTCCGCAACAACAAATGCAACCTCTTGGTTCTGGAACAGCACCTTGCCGTCGGCGAGCACCATTTGCGTGTCGCCGGCGAGCGTTGGCATCCAGGCCAGATTCACGGTCTTGAGCGTCTCGGCTGTAATCACTGCGACGACGCCGGGCAACGCCGCCGCCTTGGTTGTGTCGATCTTCTTCACGCGAGCATGGCCGTGTGGTGAGCGCACCAAATCGCCATAGAGCATGCCGGGCAGCTTGACGTCATCGACGTAATTGCCCTTTCCCTGAACAAAGCGGATATCCTCAACGCGCTTCCTCTTGCAGCCCATACCTTCGAGTTTGGCTGCGCGCTCGGCGGAGGTAGGGGTTATGTCGTTCATTCTGCGGCCTCCTGGAACGGTGAGCCGTTGAGCTTAGCGGCGGCGAATTGAATCGCTTTTACGATGTTCTGGTACCCGGTACAGCGGCACAGATTGCCGGAAATGCCGAAGCGGATTTCCTCTTCTGAAGGATTTTTGTTTTCCTGCAGCAGCCGATAAGCGCGCGTGATCATTCCAGGGGTGCAGAAACCGCATTGCAGGCCGTGCATCTCGCGGAAACCTTCCTGAATAGCATGCAGTGTGCCGTCAGCATTGGCGATGCCTTCAATGGTGCGTATATCAGCGCCGTTCGCCTGCACCGCGAACATCGTGCATGACTTCACTGACTTGTCGTCGAGATCGACAGTGCAGGCGCCACAATGGCTGGTCTCGCAACCAATATGCGAGCCGGTTAGATTAAGCTCTTCGCGCAGGAAGTGGATCAGCAGTGTGCGCGGCTCGACCAAAGCTTCGACGACCTTGCCGTTCACTTTCAGTTCGATTTGGGATTTGGCCATCGTTGACTCCCTCAGC
>Ga0306926_10004386_pt1 | contig 14814 bp, 11 predicted proteins | sample flu12Cox44000178_FD_203759 | JGI IMG/M metagenome (GOLD analysis project Ga0306926, IMG submission 203759) | Lab enrichment of tropical soil microbial communities from Luquillo Experimental Forest, Puerto Rico - flux8day.12C.oxic.44.000.178 (v2)... | ecosystem: Environmental > Terrestrial >...
GTGCAAAAAGGCGGCGAGTGACGTTGAGATGACATAGCGCGGCTCTTATATTGATTAGTGGTGGTGATGACGTGGAGGCTGGTGCGTCAACATACTCAACACGCGCGGCGGCGCGTATCCTTGCGGTTTCTCCCGATCGTATTCGCTATTGGGTAAAGCGACGGCTCATCCAGCCGGCCACAAAACGAGGCCGGCGCTATCGTTTTGTCTTCCACGATTTGCTGCTGATGCGCATGGCCAAGGAAGTCTTGCCCGGCCGGCGCCATCTGCAACCGCTGCAAAAATGCGTTGCGCGGGTTCGCGCGTTGATTGAGCCGTCGCGGCCGCTCACTTCACTGAAGCTAGAAGCTCAGGACGGGCTTATCCTGGTGCGCGAGGGTAACGTTATTTTCGAAGCGGAAAGCGGGCAATTGTGCCTTCAGTTTGGCCGGGCGCTAGCCCCGGGCAAGGTCGAGGAGCGCTTCGGCGCAGCGCGAGTGCGCGAGCGATTTGAAGAGGCCCGGCGTATCGCGGAGGATGATCCATTCCGCGCCCTGACGCTGTACAGCGACCTGTTAGGACGCGAACCGCGAAACTTCGAGTTACACATGCGGATGGCAATGCTGCTCGAACGGGAAGGCGATCTCGCCGGGGCTCTGCGCCGCCTGTTGGGAGCGGCGGTACTGGTGCCTACTAACGCGGAGGTCCACCAACGGCTGGGCTTGCTCTATCGCAAGCGCAACGAGAATGAGAATGCGGTGCGGAGTTTTCTATGCGCTGTCGAATGCGATCCCATGTCGGTTGAGGCGCATCGCAATCTGGCTGAGTTGTATGAAAAACTCGGACACAAGCGTGAAGCCATGCGCCATCTCAGCACGCTACATCGGCTTAGCCGCGACAGTTCGCCCTGAATAGCACGGACGCCCGCTTCCTACAGTGTGAGAACCGCCACTGGCAGGTCGTCATTGAGCTCCAGCGCTCTGCTGGCCCATTAGCTCATGCGCGTACGGCATCAGCGTTGAAAACAGGTTTACCTGCGAGTCGAGGGTCTTGCCGATTCCGCTGAGCAAGCCCATCACCCGGTTGACCAGCAGCACATCGGCGGGAACCTCCACGATCGGGTTCGCGCGCAACGTGCGCGGTAATTCCTCGGCGAACTCCCCGACCAGCTCCCGATCAGCGTAAGCGCGGTTGCGCTTCACGGAATTTCCCAAAAAAAGGTCTGCAAGCATCAGCAAGGTTTCGGGCGAATTGTCGCGTGTCCGGAAGCCGAGGTCGTGAAACGCGGAGATAATGGCTTCGCGGTTCACCGTCAAAATCGCGAACGTCAGCCGCACCATGGCGTCGCGGAAGGCCGGCGGGAAATCCTTGGCCAGTCCGAAGTCGAGCAGCACCAGGCGCGGGCCGGGCTGCACCAGGATATTGCCAGGATGCGGATCGGCATGAAAAAAGCCGTCGCGCAGGATCATTTCGGTAAACACCTCGATCAGCTTTTGCGCCACTTCGTGCTTATCGATTGCGGCGCGCGCCATCCCTGCGACATCGGTGACCTTAACCCCTTCTACCAACTCCATTGTGAGCACCCGCCGGGTCGTGAGGGTTTCGCAGTTGCGTGCCTCATTGAGGAAATCCAGTTCCATCGGGATGTACTTCAGCAGTTCCCGCGCGATGACGCGAAAATCCAAGTCCCGCTCAAGCCGGGCGAGCAGCCGCAGGGTGAACATCAGGTTGCGGAGGTCGGCGCGAATGATTCCCTCGATTCCCGGATATTGGACCTTTACCGCGCACTGCGAGCCGTCGAGGGTGCGCGCTTGATGCACCTGCGCGAGTGAAGCGGCTGCCAGCGGACACGGGTCGAAATGGGCAAAGATGGCTCCAAGCGGACGGCCAAGTTCCCTTTCGATCTGCTGCCGAATCGTGGCGAATGGGCGTGGCGGCACGCTGTCGTGCAGCCCCGATAGCGTTCCCACCCATTCATCGGGCAGAATATCGGCTCGCGTCGCAATGAACTGACAGGCTTTAATCAACAGCCCCTCGAGCCGAATGGCAGCGGCGTAAAGGGCCCGCGCGGCGCGCAAGTCCTGGCGCCGGTAGCGCTGTTCTTTGCGCTCTTTGCCAAAGAAGCGCGACCAGAGTTGGATTGCCTTGTAGCGGCTGTAGATACGCGATGCGAGCAGGAGCACGCTGGCGAACCGATAGATTCGCGTTGGCAGCCAGGGCTCTGGGGCGGATTTTTGGAAATCGACCGGATTGTTCGCAGTGAGCAAAGCAGCAGAACCTTCTAGGCAGCGTAACCCTGGCGCAAGTTTAAACGATGGGGAGCGGGGGGAGAACCCCGGCCAAACCCGCAACGGCGCAAAAACCCCTCCCGCCCAGGCTTTCGGCCTTTCTCCAAGCGGAGAGCATTTGGTGAGTAATCCAGTGCACGGCGTACGGCGCATAATGCGCCACTATTTTGCAGTGTGGTGGGTATATTCGTTCGGCGGCGGATTCCTCTTCGGCGTCTATCCATTGTTCTTACGCGCGCGTGGGCTGAATCAATTGCAGATGAACAGCGTACTTGCGACCTACTTCATGGTCACCTTCCTGACCGACGTGCCGACCGGGGCCTTTGCAGATGCTCTCGGCCGCCGCCGGTCCTTCATGCTCGGATGCGCGCTGCGAACCGTGGCCTTCGCCGTTTACTTCTTCGCCTATCGTTATCCGATGTTTCTGCTTGGGGAGACGATTGACGGAATCGGCACCACGTTCTGCAACGGCGCCATCGACGCATGGGGCGTGGACGCGCTCGACCAGGCTGGTTTTCAAGGTCTCAAGGACCGTCTCTTCTCCCGTATTTCGCAGCTTACCAACTTTGGCTACATGGCATCGGCGGTCATCGGCGCCTACGTCGCCGGTCACAACATCGCATGGCCGTGGGTACTCGGTGCGGCCGGGTACTCGGTTGCGGGTATGGTGGGCGCTCTGCTGATGAGCGATGGCGGGCGCAAAAATGCTCAGATTGATTTGCCAGCGATGGCAGCTCTAGTTGGACGGCGGATCTCCGACGGCTTGCGCGAGGGATTCGGCCGCCGCTCCGTGCTGTTATTGAGCCTCTCCAATGGCGTGCTGTTCGCGGCGTGGGCGCCCTATTGGCTCGAGTGGCCCCAATTCTTCAACGACACCTACGGGGTGGGAGTCTGGATTGTCGGCTGGCTCTATTCGCTGTTCACAATTGCGCGAATGGCGGGTGCGGAGGCAATGATTCGGACCGGCGTCGATGAGACCATGCGACCCCAGCGCCTGACCCTGCTCGCGATAGCGTCGGCGGCGCTGATGTTTACTGCCGGCGTGGTTGGCCATCGGCCGTCGATGGTGTTACCGATCCTGGCCGCTCTCAATTTTTGCTGGGGTTCCCTAATGCCGCTGGCGCAGAGCTGGTTCAACGAGCAGTTGCGGGCGGCGGAGCGAGCAACCCTGCTTTCATTCAACAGTACCTTCGCGACGCTGGGCGGCTCGATGGGGCTTCTCGCCGGTGGTGTCATTGCCGACCGGGCCGGCGTCCAGGCCACCTGGCAATTCGGCGGGCTGCTCTCACTGGCGGTGGTCCCCTGCTATCTGGCCTTGCGCACACGCAGGGTTTCCGCTGCCCCGATCGCCGAAACTCCGGGTTAAACACGGTGGGCGAATACGTCCTGCGGCAGCTCCGTACTTGCATCCGCGCCATACGAATGAGAGCATTCGTGGCCTCACAAGCCCGACTGGATTACTACTCATGTACGGGTCGGCAGGGGAGATAGCGCAATGGCAACATCCAAAGATTCCCTTTATTCCAGGCTCGGCGGCTACGACGCGATCGCGGCGGTGCTCGACGACCTGTTACCTCGACTGCGCGAAGACCCCTTACTGGGGCGGTTCTGGACGAGTCCGCGCAGCACCGATACCAACAACCGGGAACGGCAATTAGCCATAGACTTCATCGCCGCTGCCGCCGGGGGGCCTACCATCTATCTCGGCCGGGACATGAAGACCTCGCACAAAGGGATGGGGATCGACAAAAAGGATTATGCCGCCTTTGAGAAGCATCTGGCGGCGACGCTGGAAAAGTTTAATGTGCCGCAGCGCGAACGCAATGACGTGATGAACTTCATCTCGAGTCTCGAAAGCGACATCGTTGAGGGGTAACATAGCGAGCACTGCCAACAAACCGGTCGTGCGCTGATTGAGCTGACGGGGGCGCAATGGAGTTTCCCAGGATTAAGCGATTACCACCTTATGTCTTCAACGCGATCGGCGAGCTGTGCTTGAAGGCCCGCCGCGCCGGTGAAGATATTATTGACTTCGGCATGGGAAATCCTGATGAGCCGACGCCCCCCCATATCGTCGATAAGCTGGTCGAAGCCAGCACCAAGGCCTCTAACCATCGTTACTCGGTGTCACGCGGCGTATACAAGCTGCGGCTGGCGATCTGCGATTGGTACCAGCGCCGCTATGGCGTCGAGTTTGATCCCGATTCGGAGGCGATCGTCACCATCGGCTCAAAAGAGGGGATCGGCCATCTCGTTCTCGCCGTACTGGATCGCGGCGACGTGGTGCTCGCGCCGACGCCGACCTACCCGATTCATCAGTATGGGTGCATCATCGCAGGCGCCGAGGTGATTGGGGTTCCCCTGCAGAACGGTGACGAATTCTTCGACGAGATGCGCGCAGCAGTTAGTAGCGCACGCTCGCATCCCAAGTTGCTGATCATCAATTTTCCGCATAACCCAACGACCGCAACTGTTGACCACTGGTTTATGCAGCAGGTAGTCGACTTCGCCCGCGAGCACGAGATCCTGGTGGTCCATGATCTGGCTTATGCCGACCTCTGCTTCGACGGTTACCGCGCCCCATCAATTATGGAAATCCCAGGTGCCCGCGAGGTGGCGGTCGAGTTCTTTACCTTATCCAAGAGCTACAACATGCCCGGATGGCGAGTCGGGTTTGCGGTTGGTAACCGCGAGATGATCGCGGCGTTGACGCGGCTCAAATCATACTTCGACTACGGCATTTTTGCGCCGGTGCAGGTCGCGGCAATCGCGGCGCTCAACGGACCAGAGCAATGCGTCGCGGAAATTGTGGAGACGTATCGCCGCCGCCGTAACGCATTGATTAGCGGACTCAATCGCGCAGGATGGCCGGTGGAGCCGCCCCGCGCGACAATGTTCGTGTGGGCGCCGATTCCGGAGGCGTTTCGCGAAATGGGCTCACTCGAATTTGCCAAGCTCCTGCTGCGCGAAGCCAAGATCGCAGTGTCTCCGGGGGTGGGCTTCGGAGCCGCGGGCGATGGTCACGTCCGGTTCGCACTAATCGAAAACGAACATCGCACACGCCAGGCCATCCGCGGCATACGCTACGCTTTGAGTCGGGCGGGCGCACCTGCACTGCGCGTAGCCGCGACGTAGAGACGCGTCTTCCCTGGTGGCATTTTGTGCACCGTTCCGGCATGCGCCGCGCTCCCTCATCGGGCTCAATTGGTACGCCTGTAAAGCCGGCACGCAGGGTACGCGCCTCGCGCGATCAGCTCCGGAGCAATGATCGAAAGAATGTGAAGCCCCGCGGTACTTCAAGTCTCGTAAGGCTGGCCTTGCTCGGCTGCGGCACTGTCGGCGAGGGTGTCGTTCGCCTGCTGCGCCGCAACGCCGAAATGTTTGAGCGTAAGCTGGGAGCGGGACTTGAGCTGGTTGGTGTCGCAGACCGAAGTCTCAAACCGGATACTGCTTTGGGCCTTGACTCAGAGTTGATCACCCGCGACCCCGCATCCCTGGTCGTCCGCCCGGACGTTGATATCGTCGTTGAACTCTTTGGCGGCCGCGAGCCGGCTCGCTCGCTGATGCTAAAAGCGCTCGAGGCCGGCAAAGATGTGGTGACTGCCAACAAGGCGTTGCTCGCCGAAAGCGGCGATGAGATTTTCCGCGTTGCCGCCAAGTCCGGACGCGCCGTGGGCTTCGAAGCCAGTGTTGGCGGGGGAGTGCCGATTATAAGGACGTTGCGTGAAGCTCTCGCCGGCGATCGGCAGCGTGCGGTCTACGGGATTGTCAACGGCACCTGTAATTCCATCCTGAGCCTGATGACAGATGCGGGGAGCGAGTTTGCCAATGCCTTGCACCAGGCGCAGGAGAGCGGGCTAGCCGAAGCCGATCCGACTTTAGACATCGAGGGCCACGATGCCGCTCACAAACTTTGCCTGCTGGTAACGCTGGCCTTCGGCGTGCTGCTCAAACCAGCAAAGGTTTATACCGAAGGCATCAGCGGCGTAACGCTGGCCGATATCAACTATGCGCGTCAGCTTGGCTATACGATCAAGCTGCTCGCAATCGCAAAAGATGACGGTGGGGCGATCGAAGCCCGGGTGCATCCAACAATGATTCCGCAGCGCCACCTGTTGGCCGGCGTATCGGGTGCATACAACGCGATTTACGTCCACAGCGAGGCACTCGGCCCCACGATGTACTATGGTCAGGGTGCGGGTCAACTGCCGACCGCGACCGCGGTGATCGCGGACGTCCTCGAAATCGCGCGCCACCGCTTAGCGGATTCGCGTGGCGGGGCACATGCGCTCGGCTATCCGACCGCGGCAGTAAAGCCGGGCCGTGTCAAGCCGATGGACGACGTGCTATGCGAATACTATCTGCGCTTCATGGCGCGTGATCGGCCCGGCGTCCTCGGCGCAATAGCGTCAGTACTGGGTCGCAACCGTATCTCGATCGCCTCCGTGATTCAGCAGGGGCGCGGTGTGGCGAGCACGGTGCCGGTGATAATGCGCACCCATGAAGCGGCCGAGCGCAACCTCAAGCGCGCGCTAACCGCGATTGGACAGCTCAAGATGGTGGAGCGCTCCCCGGCCTTCATCAGAATCGAAGAGCAACTTTAGCGCGGGAGCGGACCTGCGCTGTGCCGCGGCGGACCGGAAGAGATCTGCGACGTGCACACCGCGAAGCGATGAAGGACATCGGGCTGTGAAGAAACAGAACGGATCTGCAACAGCCACACGGCTAAAACGCTGGCCGGGCTTGATTGAACATTATCGCCGTTTTCTTCCGGTCAGCGCTTCAACGCCGGTCATTACCCTCAATGAGGGCAACACGCCGCTCATCGAGAGCCGGCCGCTCGCCGAACGTGCCGGCCGCGACGTCAAGGTTTACTTGAAATTTGAAGGAACGAACCCGACGGGGTCCTTCAAGGATCGCGGGATGACCGTCGCGATCAGCAAAGCCGTCGGCGAGGGTGTGCGCAAGGTCATCTGCGCCTCGACCGGTAACACAGCGGCATCGGCGGCCGCCTATGCCGGACGGGCAGGACTGCAGGCTTTCGTGTTGATTCCCAAGGGTGCGGTGGCGCTCGGAAAACTATCGCAAAGCGTGATGCACGGCGCACGCGTCATCGAGATCATCGGCAACTTTGACATTTGCCTTAAAGTCGTTCGCGACCTGGCCGAGCATGAGCCGATTTTGATTCGGTTAGTCAACAGTATCAATCCCGACCGCATCGCGGGCCAGAAGACTGCCGCCTTCGAAGTGTGTGACCAACTGGGCGAGGCGCCAACGCATCATTTTTTGCCGGTCGGTAACGCCGGCAACATTACTGCCTATTGGGCCGGTTATCGTCAATATCTTGAGGAGGGACTGTCGAGCCGGCTGCCAAAAATGATGGGGTATCAGGCAGCGGAGTCGGCGCCGATCGTACTCGGTCATCCGATAGACGACCCGCATACTGTCGCCACCGCGATCAAAATCGGCAACCCGGCAAGTTGGAACGGGGCGCTCACCGCCCGCGACGAGTCCGGCGGCACGATTGATATGGTCACAGACGCGGAAATTCTGGCGGCTTATCGGCTGATTGCTGCGCAGGGGATTTTTGCCGAACCGGCGTCCGCTGCGTCGATCGCTGGCCTGCTAAAATACAGCGCGAGTGGCGGACTTAAGCCCGGCACGGTCGCGGTCTGCACACTAACCGGCCATGGGCTGAAGGATCCGGATACGGCGCTTAAGAATCTGAGCAATACGCTCGTGGCCGAACCCGATCTCAGCAAGCTAATCAAGATGCTCGAAGCCTGACGAAACAGTAATCGTACCGGCGAAGCGCGCGCCCCCACGTTCACTGAGGTCTGCATCGAATGAAATACGTGATTATTCACGGTGATGGGATGGCCGATTGGCCTTGCGAGGAATTGGGCGGGAAGACTCCGCTGGAAGCTGCCCACAAGCCCAACATGGACTTCATCGCCACGCGCGGAAGGCTCGGCCTGGTGTCGACGATACCGGACGGGATGCCGCCTGGCAGTGATGTCGGCACGATGACGATGCTCGGCTACGATCCCGCACGATATCACACCGGACGTGCGCCCATCGAAGCCGCGAGCCAGGGAATATCACTCGGTCCTGACGATGTTGTCTTCCGCATGAATCTGGTCTCGCTGCTGTCTGGCGCGGACGGGATCCCGACGATGCGTGATTTCACCTCGGGTCATATCAGTAGCGAAGAAGCGGCAGCGATCGTTTCGGACATTCGCTGCGAATTGGCCGACGACGGGATCGAATTTTTCAACGGGGTCAGCTATCGGCATCTGATGGTGTGGCGAGGTGGCCCTAGCGGGATGCGCCTGACTCCGCCGCACGATATTACAGGCAAGCCCGTAGAATCATACTTACCTGCCGGGGAGGGCGCCGAACGGCTAAATGCTATGATGCGCCGCTCGCTGGAAATCCTCCCGGATCATCCGGTGAACCGTAAGCGTCAGGCCGAGGGTAAAACAGCGGCAACCTCCATATGGTTTTGGGGGCAGGGCAAGCGCCCGGCTGTCCCCACCCTAAAAGCGCGCTTTGGTGTTGATGGTTCGGTAATCTCGGCGGTCGACCTGGTCAACGGCCTCGGCCGTCTGGCTGCTCTAAACGTCATAACGGTCCCGGGGGCCACCGGTTTTCTTGATACCGACTACGGCGCAAAGGCTCGGTATGGTCTTGAATCGCTCAAGACCCGCGATTTCCTGCTGCTTCACATTGAAGCGCCGGATGAGGCCGGCCATATGGGCCGGCCAGACCTCAAAGTTGAGGCCCTTGAGCGCATCGACCAGTTGATTTTGAGCCCGCTGTTGCAAGAATTGCCGGCCTTGGGCGACTTCGCCCTTTTGCTGATGCCCGACCACTCAACGCCGTCGAAACTGATGACTCACTCGAACGAACCCGTACCGTTCGCTATTGTCAAACGCGACCAGTTTAGTCTTTGGACCGAAGGGTCAGGCAGCGGGACGACGCGGCGCTATACCGAAGCCGAAGCTGCGCGGACACATGTTCTTGTCAGCGCTGGCCACCGCTTGATCGAGGTGCTTTTCGGGGCGGACCTGCCGGTCAACTGACTTCAAAGGGGGAACCGGGATGGAACGCAATCTCGCGTTGGAAGTCGTCCGGGCGACCGAGGCCGCAGCATTGGCTGCGGCTCGCTTTATCGGCAAGGGCGATGAGCAGATGGCGGATAAGGTCGCGATCGAGGCGATGCGCAATACCCTCAATTCGATTGCGTTCGATGGCAAAATTGTTGTCGGTGAGGGTGCGCCCGGGACCACCGAGATGCTGTATTCGGGCGAGATAGTCGGCACTGGGGTGGGGCCTGAAGTCGACGTGGCGCTCGACGCGCTGGAAGGATCCCTGATTTGTGCGACCGGCGGTCCCAACGCATTATCGTGTGTCGCGTTGGCCGAACGCGGCAAGATCCTGCGCTGTCCTGACACCTACATGGATAAGCTCGCCTGTGGCCCGATCGGGCGCGGCGTAATCGATCTCGACCGCTCGCCTACTGACAATCTGAAGGCGCTGGCCGAGGCGAAGCACGTGTACGTCGAGGATCTGCGGGTAGCGATTCTTGATCGGCCACGTCATGAGAAACTGATTGGGGAGGTGCGCCGTGCCGGCGCGGGTATCAAGTTACTAACCGCAGGCGACCTGTCCGCCGGAATCGCCACCACTCGGGTGGAAAGCGAAATCGATCTGCTCATCGGCATCGGCGGGGCTCATCAGGGCGTCCTCGCGGCTGCCGCGATTCGCTCGGCCGGCGGCGAGATGCAATGCCGCTTCACACCGCGCAATGAGCAAGAGGCCGAGGCGTGCCTCGCCTCCGGGATTCTGGATCTGCGGCGTAAATTTACGCTGGAGGAAATGGCAGGTGACAACGTCATGTTTGCGGCGACCGGCGTCACCACCGGCGATTATCTCCGAGGGGTACGTTTCCTGTCCGGCGGCGCGATGACTAATAGCGTGGTGATGCGCTCAAAAACCCGCACCATCCGCTTCATAGAGGCCATCCACCATTTCGACTTCAAGCCTGAATATTAACCGGCGCTAACAAAAAGCTGCAGTGCCTGCTAAGCCGGGTAAGCTGCAGCCTGGCAAAACCGACCGCTGCTACCCTCACGAACATGGGGATTTCTGAACACCCCATGAGAATATCACCTGATTCGACCGCATTAGCCAGGCGTTCATGGCTACTGCGTTGGCGCGCTGGTTGCTTCGAGAACTTGTCGAGGGGCCTATGGCCGGCGGACAATGGAACAAACCAATCTGGCTGCTGCAATCCTGCGATGTGTCGTTTCGGGACCTGTTGAGGGAAGACTCGGAGAAAGCGAACGCCTCACCAACGAGGACGCGATCAATCTGGCTGATTGGTTGCAGTCTAAGTCGTCGATAAGCGCGTGGCGCAATATCTACTTGACACAGGCCCATCATTGCTTGCGTGACGGAATTCAAATCCACCACGCTGCGGCCCAATAGAATATCCTGTTTTCACAATCGGAGAGCCAGGCGAATCGCGACCAACAGCGCAGATGGTTTCGAAGGCGTCGCGAACCGGAACTTCGCGATCAGACCTACGACGGGCAGCGAACCGCGACCCTTACCCTTCTGACTCTGTACCAGATCGCGACGTGTAGCGACCGATCCTTGCGCGGAAACGAGCCCTCCACTAACAACCATTCTCGGATCGGCGACGGAGGGTCTGAATAAACGATCTCGCCACTACTTCGGGCCGGTCGCCGCCCGGTTTGTACCAGACATGTGACCAGTTCAGCGCCCCGATCAGCATCAGCCTCAAGTAATGACGATCGACATCACGCGGCAAGGGCAATGCCTCAATAAGCCGGCGAAACTTCCCCTCGTAATCGCGCCGAATATCCCGCAGTTGACCGCCTATACCGTCGGCTTCCTGCGGTAGCGTGCGAATCATGACCTGCGCGTAATCGCGATGGATTATGCTAAGCGCGTTAAGGTGGGCGGCGCTGGCTGCTTCCAGCCGTTTCCACGGCTCAGTCTCACGCGCAACCGCAGCGTCGACTAACTCACCAATCCGGCGAGCCCCTTCCGCGTACACTGCCAGCAACATTTCCTGCTTGGAGTCGAAATGATAGTAAATCGAGCCCGACAACATATCGACCGACTTGGCAATATCGCGCATCGAGGTTGCATGAAAGCCGCGTTGGCAGAAGAGTCTGGCCGCGGCGTCCAATAACTGAACGCGGCGGTTATCTTGTCGTGGCATCCGGCCCGCGGTCTGAATCTCTCCTGCCACAGCTTCAACACGCGCGGCAGCGTGTCGAGCTTTGAGGTTCTTCAATTCGGCTGTGGAAGGCACGGGCCAGGCCGTCGTCTGTCAGGCCGTAACTTCGGTTTCGAGCGAGTAGGAACGGCCGTCCACCGCCGGCTCGATACCGATTTTGACCAGGTTGTCAGCCATGCGCGGCGTCATTAGGCCGACCTTTTTCAGATTAGCCATCACTTGCGTATACATCTCGCGCCGAAAGATCTGCCGGAAAAGAGCATAATCGTTAGTCTTGGCTTGCTTGACCCGGGTCTGCTCGACCTGCGTTATCTCGCTCGCGCTAAAGCCGACCTTTTCGAATGCTTCACGCGCGAATTGTCCGCGTAATACCAGCCGGCAAGCTTCAGCGGTGAAATCCTCCAGCTCCGCCATCTCGGAGGGGCTCAGAGTTGCGATCATGCCGGGCAGGCCAAGCACCGAAAATCCCATATGGCGCGACTCATCAGCCAGGATTCGCTTGCAGATAGTCCGCAGCAACGGGTCTATCGAGCTTTCCGCGAGCATTCGGAACAGACCCACGGCAAAAGTCTCAGCGATAAGCTGAAGCCCGGCGGTTTTGATAAACCATTTGCCCTGCCCCAGCAAAAAATCGAACAGGAGCTTGATATTATGGGACATCGGATAAATGCGGCCATCGCATTTTTCCAGCAGGTAGCGGCTGAGCACTTCGGCGTGGCGCGCCTCATCGACTACCTGGGTAGACTGGAAGAACTTCGCATCGTTGCTCGGCACCATATCCACCAGCTGGCTGCAGGCGAGCATCGCGCCTTCCTCGCCGTGCAAGAGCTGCGACAGCCGCCAGCATGAAAACTCAAGATTCAGTTCACGCTGCTTTTTAGCGTCGAGTTTGTCCCAAATATCGCTGCCGTATCCGTCAACCAGGCCGTCAGCGAAAATTCCTTTTTCCAGCTCGACCGGCTGCGACCAATCAATGTCCTTCGAGACGTTCCACTGGTCGCGTTTGGCGTTCTCGTAAAGACGGCGCATATCTGGCGCATGCACCGCATAATCGCGCTGGAAGAGAGTTTCGAATTGGCTTTCAATCAGGTGCTCGGTTGCAATGGTCATAATTGCGCTCTCAACAGGGCTTGCGTCGTTTATTAAACAAACGCTTGCTTGGTAAATAACTCTGGCTGGTTGCGCTTGTCAAGCGCCAACTGATTGGGGCGGTTTTTTGGGCGAGCAGCATGGCGAGCCATGCGCGCCGTGTGAATTCGGATTCAATGCGCTAAGCTGTGACACTCGCTTCCAGCCATGCCATGCGCCTTGGGGAGCCTGACGAAAAGAGGTTGTTCGATGACACAAGCGCTGACCGACTATGCGGCGAAACTTTCGCCGTTCGACGATGCCTTTTTGGGTTTCCTCCGTACCTCCGAGTCTATTCAGGAGAATCTGCGGATCAGGGAAGTAAAACCGGCGCAGGCCCAGATGCTGGAGACAACCCGTGATCTCTTCCGGCGTTTTGATGCCGAATTTGCACCGCTTACTCCTCCCGAACCGATGGCCGATTTTCATCGACGCATGGTCGAAACCGCCGGTGAATTGCAGAAGGCGTTCGATCTCTTCATGACGGAACCCGGTCCCAATTGGACAGTTTCCTTTCTGTACAGCCGCCGCTCACTCTGCCGTGCTTTGTACTCATTGTACGAACTTCAGCAGCATCTGCCCGCGGTGAGCCGCTATTTCGTTGCGGAGGGCGCCATTGAAATCGCCGAGCCTTCATCTAATGCCGGGGCCACCGTCGGATTTGTTCATCGCGAGCGGAACGACAAGCGCTCGGACTACTCACTATACATTCCCGAAAACTATACCGCGGAGCGGCAATGGCCGCTGATCATCTGCCTGCATGGGGGCTACGGTGAAGGCTACGAATATATCTGGACATGGCTGCGGCCGGCGCGGGCCCGTGGCTATATCCTGCTGTCGCCAAAATCACTCGACGTCACCTGGACGATGACGCCGAACAGCATCGATACCCGTTCAATCCTGATGATGCTTGACGAAGTTGCTGCCGAGTATTCGATAGATCGTTCGCGCCTTTTCCTGACTGGCCTGTCTGACGGCGGCATCATGACCTACCTGCTGGGAATCGAACAGCACGAGATTTTTACCGGAGTCGCACCCATCGCCGGCGCCCTGCATCCGATGGTCGATCCGATGCTGCGGGCGAAGACCGGACGCGAACTTCCGATCTTCGTAATTCATGGCGTGCACGATTTCATTTTTCCGGTTACGTTCACGCGTCAGACCAATGAATTGCTGAAGAGTCTCGGTTACAAGCTCAAATACGAGGAACTACCCGACTGGGGCCACGCATTAACCTATTCGATCAATGAACGCCTGGTAATGCCCTGGTTCGAATCGCTCGCGCCACGTGGCACCGGGCGGAGCGAAGCGGAGCCGAGCTAACAAGTCTGCGACGCGCGCATAAAATGAATTGGTGCGACGCCTAGTCAAACGCGCTTTCGCCAGTAATGTCACGCCCGAGGATGAGCGTCTGCACGTCGTAGGTCCCCTCGTAGGTGTTGACCGTTTCAAGGTTCAGCATATGCCGAATCACGGGGTATTCGTTGACGATGCCGTTGGCGCCGAGCATATCGCGCGCCATTCGGGCGATTTCGAGCGCCGCATTGACGTTATTGCGCTTGGCGAACGAGACATGCTCGGGGCGCATCGTGCCGGCATCCTTCAACTGTCCTAAGCGCAGACACACCAGTTGCGCCTTCGTGATCTCGGTGAGCATGTCGACCAACTTGCGTTGGACCATCTGATACCCGGCCAGAGGACGCGAGAACTGTTTGCGCGATTTGGTATAGTCAAGCGCGCATTGGAAGCAGGTGCGGGCGGCTCCGATAGCCCCCCAGGCAATTCCGTAGCGCGCCTGGGTGAGACATGAAAGCGGCGCACGCAACCCGCGGGCGCTTGCCAGGTGGTGGCTTTCTTCGAGCCGCACGTCTTCCAGGACCAGCTCCGAAGTAATCGACGCCCGCATCGAAAACTTGCCGTGGATATCGCTGGTGGTGAAACCGGGGGTGCCCTTTTCCACGATGAAGCCGGTGATGCCCTCGTCCACCTTTGCCCAAATGATCGCGAGGTCGGCGATCGAGCCATTGGTGATCCAACGCTTGGTGCCGTTCAGTACCCATCCGCGGCCGTCCTGGCGCGCACGCGTTTCCATACCACCGGGGTCAGAACCATGGTCGGGCTCGGTGAGACCGAAGCAGCCGAGCA
>Ga0306926_10004393_pt1 | contig 14803 bp, 17 predicted proteins | sample flu12Cox44000178_FD_203759 | JGI IMG/M metagenome (GOLD analysis project Ga0306926, IMG submission 203759) | Lab enrichment of tropical soil microbial communities from Luquillo Experimental Forest, Puerto Rico - flux8day.12C.oxic.44.000.178 (v2)... | ecosystem: Environmental > Terrestrial >...
CCCTACCCGGCTGATTCGCGTGTTAATCGCCTTTCCGCCCGGCGGGCCGACCGATTTCGTCGGTCGCCTGCTCGCCGACAAGATGTCTACGCTCCTCGGCCAGCGCGTCTATATCGAAACCAGGCTTGCTACCCGCAGGAACACGCAGGAGCTTGCAAAAGCCCTATAAAATGGCCATATTCTGACTACAGCACGTTTATGATTAAGGCACGAAAATGCACGGGGTAGCATTGGGTAGCTACCCATACGCTACCCAAACAGCACGTTACTGAGGGAAATAGGCCATGAAATTGAATGATCGCACTGCGCGCGCAGCGGTCCTGCCAGCCGGCAAGACCGACCATGTCTTCTGGGACGATGATCTACCGGGTTTCGGCGCTCGCCTGCGTGGTGATCGCAAGCGCTGCTCGACGAGTTGGCTGGTGCAGTATCGCGTCGGTTCGGTTCAGCGCCGGGAGAGCCTAGGCGACATCCGTAAGGTCAAGATCGAGGATGCGCGCAAGGCGGCGCGCAAGCTCTTTGCGCAGGCCGAGCTTGGCGTCGATCCGGCTGCCGAACGCGCCAAGGCGCGCATCGGCACGGTAACCTTAGGGAGTGTCGCCGATCGATATCTCGCCAGTAAACGGGACGTGCTGCGGCCGACCAGCTTCGCCGCAGCGGCGCGGTATCTCAACGAGCATTGGCGCCCGCTCCGTGATTGTCTGCTCAACGACATCAAGCGTGCTGACATTGCCATGCGGCTGCAGGAGCTAAAGAAGGACCATGGCCCGGCCGCCGCGGCACGCGCCAGAACCGTTTTGGCGTCGTTGTACGCCTGGAGCATGGGCGAAGGGCTTTGTGACGTTAATCCCGTCATTGGCACCAATGATCCAAATAAGGGGGCTCAAGCCCGCGAGCGCGCGCTTAATGACGCCGAGATCAAAGCGGTGTGGCAGGCCTGCCGCGATGACGACTTCAGCCGCATCATCAAGCTGCTGTTGCTATTGGGCTGCAGGCGAGACGAGATCGGTGCGCTCGAGTGGAGGGAGGTTGATCTTGATGCCAGCACGCTCACCATTCCGGGGGACCGCACCAAGAATAAGCGGCAGCTTTCGCTGGTGCTGCCCGAGCCGGCTCTCGAGATCTTGCGCGCTGTGCCGCGCCGCGACGGCCGCATTTATGTGTTCGGCCAGGTCGGCAGAGGTTTCAGCGGCTGCTCGAGCGCCATGCATCGTTTCCAGGCGCGCATGGCGGCCGCCGGTAATTCCTTGGCACATTGGTCCCTGCATGACCTTCGCAGAACAGTGCGCAGCGGACTCGGCCGCCTCGGTGTGCCGCCACACGTTGCCGAGCTCGTCATCAATCACACCAAAGCCGGGATGGTGCGAATTTACGATCGCTATCATTATGGAGCGGAAATCACCGGAGCCCTGACGAAGTGGAGCGCGCATGTGATGGCCGTCGTTGAGGGCCGCAAGACCAAGACAAGCAAGGTTGTATCGCTGCGCGCCTGATATAGTACGGCCGGCGTGACGATTTCAGCGTCACGGCCGGCCTGACCCAAGCCACGGACGTACCCATGGCCGAGGATGACGACGAAGATAGCACGCCTGACCTACTCTCCCTAAACCAAGCAGTGGCGTTGATTGTTGAGCGGCTGCCACCGCACGACGTCGATGCCGTGCAAAAGGCGATAGACAATGCGCTGATCAATGGCCGCTTGCGGGATTGCCTCGTCGTTGGCGACGGGTTTGATCAAACTGGCTCCACTGCCCCCGATACCTGGCGTCGCTGGCTCGACGAAGATCGGGTCAATCATCGCACGGGTGAGGTGTATTTCCCGCCGCGACCCAGTCATCGCGGTGATCTAAGACGACTCGAGCCGCCGACAATTCAACCGCAGTTCCGGCGCCAAGATGTACTCGCCGTTTTTGGGATTACCGAGGCGTCGCCCACACCACCCGCCGAGAGGACAGCCCCACAAGCAGAACGGGTAAAGCGAGCCTTATTGGAGCTGTACCCGCCAGATGGTCGCCCACCTGAACACCTCTCGATTGAAGCGATTCGTGGAGAGGTGGCAGCGAAGTTGGCGCCCGAGAACCGGCAACGTGGTCTCGCAGAACCATCCTGGGACACTATTAAGCGTGTCATAGACCGCCTGCGTAAGGCCTAGCGGTTTCGTCCTGTCCGCATAATCCGCATTGCGGATCGTGCGGATTCCAAAACACATCCGAAAGCGGTCTCTTGCGAGGCAGCGCACGACTGTGCGCGGAGCCCCGAACATGACGACCATCAGACCCGAAGTTACTGGCCGCCGCTCCGGTGATGCCGATTTGCTGAAATGGCCGGTCGAACTTTTGCGCTTCGTCGGCCCGGAAGAGGCGGAGCGCCTGTCGAACCTTTCTTGGGACACGCTCAAACGCCGGCACGCTGACAAGATCGAGCAATTGTCTGAACGCCGCGTCGGTATGCGCGTCGGTCACTGCTTGATGCTGTCGAAGGGCTGAGAAGTTTCCGTCCGACGCTTAGTCGTCCGGCGCCGGCGCGGTCACCAGAGGGCGGCAAACCTCGAGCCCCCGGGCCAAGGCACTGTGTAGGTGGCAGGCCCGGGGAGGCTCGGAACATCTCGGATAAATCTCGATGCTGCCACAAACACCTATCGCACAGTCCGCGTCATATCAAGCGAGCGCGTCTGCCGATCGGGCACTGCTGGACAAAATCAAGGTTGCTGTCGCAGCGGTCAACGAAGCGGAGACGACCGTAACGACGGCGCAAGCCGAGTTGGTGTCACGATCAAAGGTGGTCGGAGAGCTGCTCCTTGAAGCTAAAAAGCGTCACCCTAAGGTCGCGGACTTTGAAGCGTTCCTGAAGCGCGTCAACGGTCTGGGGCGGTCGCGGGCTTACGATCTCCTGCGCCTGGCCGGTGGTCGGACCACTGACGAGGAATTACGCAAAGACGCGCGCGAACGAGTTCGGAAACACCGAGCCAAGAAGATGCTGCCGACGCCGGAGCCGGTTTCCGTTACAGACCCCGATGTAACGGAATCTTCCAAGCGCATTACCCAATCTCCCGAGGTCAGCGCGGAGGAGAGGCGGGCACAGAACGCAGCCCTCGACGTCGAACCCGAGCCGATCCCGCGTCCGGATTTTGATCGCAGCGCAGAGGCGAAAAGAAAGCAACGCTCGCGTATCGCCCTGAATGAGTTCACGTACGCCTGCAAAAACTACCTGCCGAGAATCACCGAGGAGGTTGATCGCCAGGAGGCGCTCAGGATCGTCACCGAGATGCTGGTCGACAAGAAAGCAAAGGCGGCGTGACATGGCCGACCGCAACTCGATCATTGAGAAGATTAAGGCGCTGCTCGCCAAGACGACGGCCAACGGCGCGACCGAAGCCGAGATGCTGTCCGCTCTCGATAAGGCGGCGGCCATGCGGGACGCCTACGACATTACCGACGAGGAGCTGCAAGTCGCCAAAGACGAAGCGGCGATGCTGCACGCCGATCCGCCGGACCTAAAAGACCCGCATAAGATCAAATGGCGATTGACGTATGCAGTCAGTCAATTCTGCGGCGTGCAGATTTACCGCTCGCGCCACCAGACCGGTTTGCAATGCATCGGGATGCCGAGTGATGTCCAATTCGCCATGTGGCTGCTGGATACGCTGGCGGATTTTGTATTCGACGAGCTGTATGCGCACTTGATCGGATGCCTCGCCCCGAAGAACGAGCGCCAGGTGATTATGCGCTCGTTCACGGAAGCCTGTTGCAACCGCATCACCGACCGCCTGCTTGCATTGGTCGAGCGATCGAAAGCTGCGCGTACCAGCAACGGCCGCGAACTGGTCGTGGTCAAGGACGCTGCGATCAAGGCGTTCCTGAAAGAACATGGCATCCATCTGCGCACATGCAGCGGATACGCGCCATCCAATGTCGATGCCGCAGCTCAAGCGGCGGGACGTGCCGCTGGCGACCGTGCGTCATTTGGTCGGCCGGTGAGTGGTGCTGCCGGCGCTTTAAGGATCACAAGCTCATGAGGAGGCGAAAGGCGGCGCGCTTTTCACGACGGGAATTTGAAGCAATGTACATCGCTAATATCGAAGCCGCTTTCCAGAACATCGCCGACGGCGCGCGCGGCTGCAGCATCTGCGGCCGAGCATTGCGCGACAAAGTTTCCAAGCTGCTCGCCGTTGGTCCCGACTGCGCTCGCCAGTGGCGGATCCCACACTCGCGTGGCGCTGCGCCCAAACGACTTGAGCTGCGCGCGCAGATTTTAGGCACCACAAAAACTCTTTCCGCCGCCGGACGGTCTCCGGTCAATTCCAGAAATGATCAGCGTGATCAGAAAGAGAGTCGTCAATGAGTGACATCATCAAAAAAGACCCAACCCCCATCGATAATTTTGCCGGCTGGGAAGACGGCGTCGAGGGCGACGATCGCCCGCAAGGCGCTGGCCTCATCCAAGGCACGCTCATCAAATTCACCAACGACTTCACCTGGGTGATGCGTGATGGCGAAGAGCTGCCGGCAAATCTCGAACTCGCCGTCGTCGATGTCATGAGAGTGGTGCAGAAGTGGGCAGACCAACGGCCGGTCGAAACCATCATCCTTGAGCCCCATCAAAAGTTTCCTGACGTCAAAAAGATGAACGAGGAAACGCCGAAAGAGGAATGGGTCGAAGGACCGGACCATAAACCGCGCGGGCCGTGGCAGGCGCAGCATATTTTGTACCTGCTCGATCTCAAGCCCATGGACAAGTACACGTTCCCAACCGGCACCGCGGGCGGCGCAATCGCCGTCGGCGACCTGTGCGGAAAGATAAGGTGGATGCGAAAGTACCGCGGTACAAATGTGTATCCGGTGGTGGTCCTACGCGACACGTTCTTTCCGACCGGCTTTGGTGGACGTCAGCGCCCGCATTTCAAGATCGAGCGCTGGGTTCGTTTTGGTGACGAAGGTGGCCAAGTGGAAGCAGCATCGGGTTTGACGCCACTTCCGCCGGCAACACCATCGGACAAGCCGGCCGAACAGACAACGGCACAGTCGGAATTGCCGTTGGAGACGGTCAAGGAGCCGTCGCTCAAAGAAGAAATGGGCGACGAGATTCCGTTCAATGATCCGACCCCCGATCTCGGAAAAGCGGAAAGCCCTAAGCTATCCGCGCCGCCGCTTCCGACTCCACGGCGCAATCTAAAGAAGCATCCCCAGCAAAAGACCGGCAAGAAAGTGCCGCCCGGCAAGCGGCGGCCGGTCAATCCGCTCGAAGTTGGCTGAACGCGATGACGAGTCAGAGCACACGGAGAGAATCGTCGTAGTCGGCGATTCTCTCGCTCTCGCATGAACAAGAGGATCGCAGCATGCTTGATTTCAACTCCACGGCAGAGACGGAAGATTACTATGTCGATCAGTACGCCAACGACCGCGCCGAGGAGCTGGCGAAGCGCTACGCGTACATGGTTGCTCGGCGAGTCCAACGTCAAGCCTATGACGAAGCTTTTCATCGGATTTATAGCGCGGCTTATGAGCGATCGTTACCGCATGCCCGAAGACAGTTCGACACTGAGATGCGGCCATCGGACGAAGAGTTAGAAATTGATCGCTTGAAATACGAAAACGATGAGCTGCGGACCAAGGTACGCAAACTGCAAGCCAAGATGCGCAGAGTGAAGCGCCTGGCTTGATGCGGCTGGAAACACCAATGCAGCCATGTTGAAATTCACCAACATCGCCGCCCGCTACATTACCCATGCCGGTGTCAAAGCCGACGGACTGCGGCTGATATTCGACATCGAGGCCAACGGACTGCACAACGCGACCGTAGTGCACTGCATCGTTGTTATCGATTCGGACGCCGATCGAATTGATCAATACGGTCCCGACCAGATTTCCGCCGCGCTCGAACGCCTGTCTGGCGCCGCTTATCTGATCGGACACAACATCACCGGATACGACCTGCCGACTTTGCAGCGCCTACACAACTGGGCGCCGGCGGCGAGCTGCACGATCGTCGACACGATGATCGCCGCCAGATTGATCCTGCCTAACCTCAATGACCTCGATGACAAAGTTGCAGCTATAACCAAAACCAAGCCAGGGAAGCTGCGCGGCCGCTACAGTCTCGAGGCTTTCGGCATGCGACTCGGCATCGCCAAGGTCGGCGCCGATATCGAGGACTGGTCGAAGTGGACTCCGGAAATGCAAGAGCGGTGTGTTGCCGACACCAAGATTACCAAGGCGCTCTGGCAATTTCTGCAGCCCGACGGCTACCCCACGGAAGCGCTCGCGCTCGAACACCGCGTTGCTAGGATCTGCGAGCGTATCACCACCGACGGTGTGCCTTTCGATATCAAAGCCGCTGAGCAATTGCGCCAGCAATGGACGGCACAGCGCGCTAAGCTCGGTGCACAATTGTCGCGTCAATTCCCCGAAACCAATTTGAATTCACGCAAGCAACTCGGAGCACTCCTCGAGGCACGTGGCTGGATACCTGAAGAGCGTACCGAAAAGACCCGACAGCCAAAGATCACCGATGAAGTGCTCGAAACTATCCCGGCAACATTTCCCGAGTTCGCCGGGCTCGCCGAATATGACATTCTCCGGCGCCGACTCGCACAATTGAGCACCGGCAAAGAGGCCTGGTGCAAACACGTCAATACTGATGGGCGCATTCACGGCGGACTCGTTCACATTGGCACCCCGCACTCCCGTGCCAAGCATTTGACGCCAAACATAGCACAAGTTCCGAACCCAAAACGCGGCAAGCCGTTTGCCGCCGAGTGCCGCTCATTATTCCGAACAAATGACGATTGGGTTTTTGTTTGTTGCGATCAAGCCGGCTTGCAAGATCGCGCCTTTGCGCATTATTTGGCCGAGTACGATGGCGGTGCTTACGCCAAGGCATTCCTCAACGGTCTCGATCCGCATTGGAAAACTGCAACAGATCTCGACCTGATCGCGAAGGACACCACACTCGATAAGCAAAATCGGGTGCATGTTGCAATCCGTGAGAATAGCAAAAGCTTTCGCTACGGATTTTTATTCGGTGCCGGTCAAGCCCGCGCTGGGCACCTCATCTACAACACCGTTCGCGCCGTGCAGGCGATCGATGCCGGCAATGGTCTGCATCATCGATTTTTCGGCAATGGAGCGTGCCCGAACGAAGGGGCGCTCAAGCGGGTTGGCAAGCAGGCGCTCGACAAATTCATTGCAGGCACGCCTGGTCTACGGCGCTTGCGGGCGCGGCTCAGCGCCCAGGTTGAGCGCTTCGGCTGGTTGCCCGGGCTCGACGGCCGGCGCGTACCGACGCGGGCGCAATACAGCGCGCTGAATTTTCAAGTGACCAGCGCCGAGGCGGTGCTTACCAAGCGCTGGCTGGTGCGCGTCTTCGACGAGCTTAACCAAAAATTTCGTTATGGCTGGGACGGCGACTGCGTCATTGCGCTGTGGGTACACGACGAAATTGCTTGTTGCTGCCGGCCGGAGATCGCCGACGAGATCGGTACGATCATGGTCAAGCACGCCAAAGAACCGGCCGAATTCTACAAATTCAAGGTTCCGCTCGATGCCGCCTATACAGTCGACAAGAGCTGGGCGGGAAACAGCAACACCGAATTTGCCGGGTATCCAGATAGCGGTCAGCCCGAAATAACGCACCACAGGCCATTTGTATCGGTTGAGCCTGAGGCCGATCACCACGCGCCGGTTGAGAATTCCAACAATTCGAACAATTCCGAAGATTCGGGCACGGCGGCTAATGAGCCGAGCGTCGGCGCAAAAACTAATGGCGGCGCCGGTCAACACGCCGGCAATTATCCGCATGGCAAACAGCGCAAAGGTCGCCGCATCGCCACCTATCTCTATCGCAATCACCTCGGCGGGCCGCACACCAAAGTCGAGAAGTGGTCATCCAAAACGAAGCACGCGCAATATCCGCAATCATTCTTTGTTGATGGCGCTTGGGTATCAAAGAAGCCGGACGGATGGCTAAAGATCCCTTATCACCTTCCGGAAATGTTGGCAGCGCTCGCCAAGATTCCGAGCACTGATGTTTTCATCCCAGAAGGAGAAAAGGACGCCGAGACCCTGGTTGCGCTCGGGCTCATTGCCACCACCAGCTCCGAAGGCGCGACCAATCCGAAGAGCAAAAAGGGGTCGAATTGGACGCCGGAATTGAATAAATGGTTTTTCGGGGTCCAACGGATTTTCATTTTAGAAGACAATGACGAGCCCGGACGTAGCTTTGCCGGCGAGAAAGCGCGCGCGCTTATCGGCATCGTTCCCGACATTCGTATCGTTTCGTTCCCGGACGTGCCGGAAGGCGAAGACGTCACATGGTGGCTCGAACATGGTCACAGCAAGGACGGGCTGATCAGCCGTTGCCAAAGTACGCCGCCATGGCAAGGCGTCGGCATGCTCGACAGCGTGCGTGCAGCGGACGTGAAGATGGAGGCGATCGATTGGCTGTGGCTTGATCGCTTCGCCCTCGGCAAGCTCGGCATCCTCGCCGGCCTGCCTGACGAGGGTAAGAGCATGATCCTCTGCTACATCGCTGCGCGCGTGACCAAGGAAGGTCTGGAATGGCCGAACGACGAAGGCGGTGCACTGCGCCAGGGCAATGTAATTTTTCTCACCGCCGAAGACGATCCCGCCGATACCGTGGTGCCGCGCCTCGTTGCCGCCGATGCCAACCTCGACCGCGTCGAGATCGTCAAAATGGTACACGACCGCGATTTCAAAAACGGCCGCGAACGCGAGCGTATGTTCAGCATGGTCGACGATCTCGGCCTGCTGCGCCAGAAGATCGACGCCATGGGCAACGTCGTCGCGCTATTGATTGATCCGGTCACGGCGTATCTGGGTGCCGGCAGAGACGGTATCGATAGCTTCCGCGACACCGACGTGCGCTCGGTGCTCGGCCCGCTCGTGCATCTGGCCGGTGAGCGCCGCATCTCGATCATCGCGATCATGCACTTCAACAAGAAGATCGATGTCACCAATGCGCTGTTGCGCATCTCCAACAGCCTCGCCTTTGGTGGCGTTGCACGGCATGTGTTCTCGATCACCAAAGACGCGGACAATGCCCGCCGCTTGATGGCGCGGGCCAAGAATAACGTCGCCGGCGACGCCAATAACAAGACGCTCGCCTTTCACTTTGAAACACGTCAGGTCGGCAAGGATTGGCGCGACGGCCGCCCAATCGAGGCGCCGTTCATCGTCTGGGAGGAGGGTTATGTTGACGTCACTGCCACCGAAGCATTGTCGGCGGTAAATGAGAACAAGGCACCGGGCGCGCTCGATGATGCCAAAGACTTTCTCCGCGACATCTTGATCATTAACGGTGGGCGAGCGCTGAAAACAGACATCGAGGAGGCGGCCGAAGCAGAAAAAATTGCCGACAAAACTCTGCGCCGCGCCAAAAAGGTTCTCAAAGTGCGGGCCGAAAAGGACCGTGCGCCAGATGGAAAATGGTACTGGATATTACCCGACGATGCCCCCAACAACGCCCCTGCATGACAGTGACAGCACGAGAACAGAACCGGCGCTTGGATGAAGAGGCGGAGCACCTAGCGCAGCTTGTGGCAGCTGGAGAGCAACAGCAAACAAAGGAAACATCGCCCTGGTATATCCACGAGAGTGCCTAAGGCTCGGGCCCATCATCTACCGGGCGTGTAGCCGAGGCGGTTGCCGTCATTGTCAAATAAATTCACACCACCATCAGAGCGAGGCACCGCGTAGCCCTGCCGATTCCCGTCATTGTCATAAATGCCGTTCGTAGAGAACGGATTGTACGGGGAATTCTGATAGTTATACGGTGAATTCCTATAATTGTAGGGCGAGTTTTGATAGTTGTATTCTGAGTTCTGATAATTGTACGGCGAACTGTTGTAACCCTGAGCCGCCGCCACGCTTGCATACAAGGCAGGGCCAACTGCTATCACCAGCGCGAGTGCACGCATGATCACCCCCCAATCCCAATCGCACCAACGTTACCTATAACTATAAGTATCCTCAAGCATGGAGAATGGACGAGTTCTTAGGAAGTTGGGCCAAAGGATTGATTAAATTGGAAGCGCCTCCAATCGAAGGCGGCCAAGGGAGAGAGAGTTGGCCACCTTGGCCACCTTCAAAACCGCTTCTTGTCAAAGTCTTTGATCTTCTTCTTCTTTTGGCCACGTGGTCAAGGCGGCCAAACTTCCCTGAGTTGGCCACCTTCCAAATGACTTGGCCACCTTCAAAAAGGGGGGCGGGCCGCGCCGAGTTCCAATTTTGCACGAAAATTTATTGTGCTTGGTCATTACAGCCTGCGCTGATCAGACAATCATTGCAACCATTACGCGAGCCATGGCGATCGCTGAAAACGGCTTCGCTGCCGCCTATTTTTCCGTGTTGAAAAATACCGTAGCGCATGATGGTCATTCACGCGCTGACCCCTTGAAACTATCGGCGAACCGTGCATCCTTGGTCGAGGCCCCGATTTGGGTAGCACATGGGTATCAGCGGCAACCTGTTTCGCGGCCGTTCTGGCACTGGCTTTTGGGCCATGAATTCGAGCTGGGTCGGGGGCTAGAAATCGGTGGTTTTTGGGTTATGGAAATTATTGCCCAGTCGCCTTTAGGTTGTTCCAAAGTTACCCCTAGCTCGTCGCCGGATCGCCCCCGGGTTGACCGGCAAAGGGACGCGCGGAAAGCGTTATTGCCGGGTATCGACGGTCGATCGGCTTGGGTTCGGCGCGCGAAGGGCATCATCGCCGCGCACCTTTCCGATCTGGGCGGCGTGGAAAACACTTCTGCTGCTGAGCGCAGCATCATTCGTCGCGCTTCAACATTGACCGTCGAGTTGGAAAGGTTCGAAAGCAAGTTTGCGACCGCGGGGGAAGCGTCGCCCGACGATCTTGAGGTTTATCAGCGCTGTGCAAATTCGCTGCGCCGTCTGCTTGAGGCTGTTGGATTGCAAAGACGATCGCGTGACATCACGCCGACGCTTAGTGATCTGATTCGCGAAGATCAGGCAGTTCAGCGCGCCCGGTTGGCGCAGCACCAGGATGAGGCCGCGTTATGACTGCCAGCGCACAGCAGCTCGTCCGCTGGAGACAATCACCGATCGAGTTCATCGAGACGGTTTTATTTGATCCCGAGACCGGACGCCCGTTTAAATTGCTGCCGGCTGAGCGCGCCTTCCTCGAGCATGCATTCAAGATCGGCGACAATGGTAGGTTGCTCTACAACGAATGGCTTTATTCGTGTCCGAAGAAGTCCGGCAAAACAACTTTCGAAGCCATCATCGAATTGACCATGACGTTGTTGTTCGGGGGCGCTTTCCCTGAGAGCTACGTATTGGCGAATTCGCAGGAGCAGGGCAAAGGTCGCTGCTTCGAAATTTGCTGCCGCATCGTCAACGCCAGTCCGTTGCTCAAGGACGAAGCCGTTATCACCGCTGACAAGATCACCTTCCCGGCGTTCAACGCGGTCATCTACGTCGTTCCTTGCGATGCCGGCTCCGCTGCCGGGACCAATGCGGTGTGCGCCGGGTTTGATGAACTATGGGCGTACACCAGCGAAGCAGCGCGTCGACTCTGGGATGAATTGACGCCGCCGCCAACACGGAAAATCGCCTGTCGTGTCACCGTCACCTATGCTGGCTTCGAAGGTGAAAGTGTTCTGCTGGAAGAGTTGTATCGCCGTGGCAAACAACAGCCGCTGATCGGTGCCGAACTCCACGGCGGCGCTGGTATGTTGATGGCGTGGCACACCAAGCCGGTCGCGCCGTGGCAAGACGAAGCATGGCTGCAATCCATGCGGCGCGAGCGCGCGAGCGCCTATCAGCGGCAAGTGCTCAACGAATTTGCCAGCTCGTCGTCGCAGTTCATCGATATGGATCTGTGGCGCCGCTGTATTGATCCGAATTTGGTGCCGATCCTCATTGATAAGACTTTGCCGGTTTTGCTCGGCATCGATGCCAGCACCAAGCACGACGCTACGGCACTTTGCGCGGTCACGCTGCAGCACGATGGCAAGGTCAGGCTGGTCAACCACAAAATCTTTGTGCCGACATCGCGAGAGCCGATCAATTTCGAGGTAGTCGAAGCGTCGGTGCGCGACTGGTGCTCGCGCTACCGGGTGACCAAGGTGCTTTACGATCCGCACCAGATGGTGTCTACCGCGCAACGTCTGCAAAAGCTCGGCGTGCCGATGAAGGAATACGTGCAGACGCAGGGTAGCCTAACGCTGATCACGGTAAATCTGTTCGAGCTGATCCGGGCCGGCAATTTAGTTGTTTATCCTGACGATCAGATCAGTCAGGCCGTCAGTCAGGCTGTTGTCAAGGAAAGTGCGAACGGGCTTCGACTCGCCAAGGAGAAGGCGAGCCACCGGATCGATATCTTAGTGGCTTTGGCGATGGCGGCTTATCAAGCTGTTCAACAGTCGCAGGTTTCTGAGCCGGTGATCTGTGCGCCGTATGTCACCGTCGCCGGTCGCGAGATTACGGCCGATGATTACTTTGAGCCTTCGCCCTGGCGGCCGCCTGGAGGCTGGAGCAGTTGTGATCCCACGCCGCCACCTGGCTCGGGCTGGTTGGATTGGTGAATGTCATGAGCAAACAACAAACGAGCAAACAATTAGAGCGGAAGGTCGACGGGACGGGCGCCGGCAGCGACGCTGGCGCTTGTCTCGGTGATACTGCCGTCACTGTCGCCGACGCCGAGGCCACGCTGGGGCGGCTTGAGCAAGAGCGTGCTGGCTTGCTTGAGCGTCACGAGCGCCACGCCGACGAACGCCGCAAGGTTTCGTTCGATGCGTTTAGTGGCGACAGCCGCGCCAGCAAGCTTCTCGACGGGCTGCACGAGGAAGCGGTGCGATTTCAGTCGCGGCTTGCCAGTATTGATGACGCCCTTAACGAAGGGCGTCGTCGGCTGGAGCGGGCAAAAGAGCACGAAGCGCGAGCGGCGGATCGTCAGCAGGCGGCCGAGTTACGCGAAACTCTGATCGCGTTTCTGGAAACCGCGCGCCGGCTCGACATGGCGCTCGCTAGTGTGGGCGAGCACGGCAACAAGCTCCATGAGCTACAGCAGCAGATGCATGTTTTGGGCGCGGCGGTGCCAAGCTCTGAGCAGTTAAACAGTTTAGGTTATCGTTCGCTTTTGACCGCCATCGGCGGGACGGTATGGCGCAGGCATTTCGAGACGATAGGACCGCTGGAGCGCCGAAGTTTTTCTCAGCTGTGTGCGGCCTGGGCGCGAACGATTGAGCGCGGCATTCGCGGGCGTTTGGGCGAGCCGCTAGACGAGGAGCCTAACAGGAACGAGCAACCAGCACCCGCGCCGGAGGCTGCATGATGCGTTTCGAATATCCCGGAGTGACCCGGCATCAGGCGATGCGCGATCACTTGCGGAAAATCTTCAAAGCCGACGGCGGCACCGTCGAAGATCTCGACGACAACGAGATCGCTGCGCCCGAAGGCAAGGCGACTCGGCATCTGAGCGAGCTGGCCGATCTTTTGACCGAAGCGAGTGACGGCGAGGTCGACCGGCCCGCGGCGTTACGCTGGCTAATGCATCATCGTGATGGTCGCGCTCTGGTGGCGCAGCTGCACAAACATGAGAAAGGATTCCCGATGCCAGACAGAGCAGACGAACTTGAATTATTGGTGCGAAAAGCTGGTTCTTTTACGCACTTCTGCAAAGCGATCTCGGGCGGCCGTACCGGCGGCATCACCGAGAAAGAGCTTAGTTTGATGGCCGAAGGTTATGCGATGCGAGAGTTTCCGCATCTGGCACCCGAGCAGGCGTTCAACCGAAAGTTTGGCGACGCGCGGTCGACGGAAGCGGCGCGGGCGTTCTGGAGCGCCCGTTCTGCCATCACCGGGCTCTAAAAAGTTTGGCGGCGGTTTATCAGCATGGCCGTCGCCGGGGTGCTGGCGCGCCGCCTGAACTCCGATGTGCGCCATGTGCGGTTGTTGTCCCTGCAAGCTGGTCTCCTTTGCTATCCAGGGGCTTGCAGGGAAAGGGTCTTTGCCGCACGAGAGCGGGTCGCTCTGGGTCTCCTTTTCCCCTTGGCGGCCCGCACTATTTCGCTACCGAGCGGACCTGCTCGGTGGTTGGCGATGGCCTAGGCCAGCGCGCCGGGCGAAGTGCGAGAGTCGCGCGGTCGGCAAAGAAATAACCTTGCACAGCCGGCGGGGCGAATAATCCTTTCACCCGCGGCCGGCAGCTTTTTGCGGGCGACGGACAATGGATGCTTTGGGTGCCAGTCTATGCCGGTTGTTCGTGACGATCTGGGTGCTGCTGGCCATTGCGGTGACGGCTTTGATCGTGGTGCCGATGTTGGTCTCGGCGTTGCTGCGGGTACTGACGTGATGCAGCGCCGATATGCGAGAAAGCTGCACCGCGCGCTGTGTAAGCTCGCCGAAGGCGCAGCAAGTTACTGATGATGGTTTGGCTGTTGCTCGCCATCGCGGCGATGGCTGCGGTAGTGCTGCCGCTCGGGGTGGTGACGGTGTTGCGGATGCTGATGTGATGCCGCTTTGCGGCGGCACTGCCACGCCGGCTGACGTGCATTTGCTGGCCGACATCGTCGCCGTCGATGGCAGCGCGAGCAACTTGGCGATATTCGCCGCGATCCGCCGCGCCTCGTCGCGGGTGAGCAGCTTGGCCGGGGCCAAGCTATTTTTGTTTACTGTGCTGTAACGGCAACAGCCCCACGGCAGGCCGCATGGTAGATTTCTGCATGTTTTTCGGGGGCTGTCATGAAGAAGCTGGCAACTTGCCTTATCGGCGTTGTTGGATTGATTGGAACGCCTGCTTTTGCGGCTGACATGGCCGTCAAGGC
>Ga0306926_10004395_pt1 | contig 14799 bp, 10 predicted proteins | sample flu12Cox44000178_FD_203759 | JGI IMG/M metagenome (GOLD analysis project Ga0306926, IMG submission 203759) | Lab enrichment of tropical soil microbial communities from Luquillo Experimental Forest, Puerto Rico - flux8day.12C.oxic.44.000.178 (v2)... | ecosystem: Environmental > Terrestrial >...
ACCTCGCCTTACCCGCATCAAGGCTATTAGACAGGCAAAGACGTATTGGTAGGGATTGTCTCTAGCATACAATTCCTCTTGCGTTTGCATAGCTAGGACATCAAGTACATCGTCAAGTTCTTTCTCTGTCAGAGCTTTGCCGCTCATAGTCTCGTCTCCTGGGGAACAAGGCATTGTCAACAATACACGAATCAGAGGGTTCGTACTAATAAAAAATTTCCCCGGTATATTTTTATAGGGTCCCATCCGAAAGGATCTGACTAAAAATTTCTGTTCGGTATTTTCTGATGAGGCTCTCTCAATTTGATCCTTTGGGCCAAGGCGCTTTCCACACGAAGAGGGCCGCAGCCGCCAGAACGCCGCCTATCGCGATCCATTCTGGATGAATGCAGAATTGCCCCGGACGGACAGAATTGACCAAACCAATTGAACCCTCGACCACTCTGCAGCCCGCTCGCCAAAAAGAACAGGCCGATACCGCCGATCAGAATGGCACCAATGATCTTTGCGATTTCCATTGGGAGAAGCCCCCTTACCCGCCCTTCTTGGATTGCGGTCAAAGTTAGCCGCTTTAAAAATTTCTGTCCGATGTTTTTTTCAAGGGACGAAGGTCCCGTATACCCGCTACCAGCACTACCAAAGCCACCAGACAAGGAATGCAAGTCTCAGTATAAGCCAGGTAGAGGCGCTGTAGGATTAGGGGATTTCCTTTCGTCCTATGGCACCTTTGCTTTAATGTCCTTCAGAATGGCGTCTTCACTTTAACGTCCTTCAGAGTTGTCGGGTCAAAGGCATCCGGGAAAAGCCACACAATGAGGATACAACCTATAATGAGAAGAAGAATAATTATGACCGTTCGCCAATCGTCTTTCTTTTTATTTTCTAGGACCATGGTATGGCCATCCGTTTACGTTAAAATGCCTCTAGGAGCTAATAGGAAGGTCACTGGTGATGACCATGTTTACATCTCCACATCATATGAGAATACAGCCCCATACTTAGTTTCTTTACATTCAATATCCCTGCATTTAGGGCAAAGCCTAGGTGGTGCCCAACACATCAATCCAATTGGATAGAATTTCTTAATTTTTCCATCAGGGAACGTGACCTTTTCTTCAGCTACTCGCATGGCCGTCATCTCCGTCATCGGTCATTGTCTTCAAGTATTGCCAATGCTACTCGAACCAAGTCCCTACAAAAAAACCCGTACTACCGCTTCAACATTTCATGGAATGGGTTGTCAGGGTAGCGTCTATCACACACCCTGTGAGCACTCTGGAATGAGGTCTGAGGCTGTCCCTTCATTTCCTTAAGCATGCATTCGTCATAGGAGCCTGCAAAAGAGGGCATGATAAGGACTAAGACAGCGCCTATAATCGCGCCCACGACGAGAGCTGCGCCAAGATGCAGATATCCGAAAGAGCCCGACATTTCGGAATCGTTCCGGCACCGACGAGGCAAGCAGCGCGCGGGGCGCGTCAGGCCGCAAGCAATTTGTGCACCTCGTTGACCAGCTCGCGCAAATGCACCGGCTTCGACAGCACCTTGGCGCTTTTTGCCGTGGTAGCGTCGGAATTGAGCGCCACCGCTGCAAAGCCGGTGATGAACATGATCTTGATGTCGGGATCGAGCTCGCTCGCGCGCCGCGCCAGCTCGATGCCGTCCATCTCGGGCATGACGATGTCGGTGAGCAGCAGCTCGAACGGTTCTTCGCGCAGCCGCTGATAGGCCGACAAGCCGTTGTCAAATGAGATGACATCATAGCCGGCATTCTGCAGCGCCTTGACCAGGAAGCGCCGCATGTCGCTGTCATCCTCGGCAAGAATGATTTTCGCCATCCCAAACCCGGCGCGGTGGTAAGCCGGCGCCACACTCCCCGATTTTTTGGGCATCCCATAAGCCGGATGCCCGGTAAACAACAGGTGAACTCGCGCGTTCGGTTAATTTCGCGTCTACGTCGGGGCCACTATTCCCGGCGCCCCATGGACAATAGCGCGTTTCCAGCGATAGTGATGGTTGGGCCGGGTTCCGCAGTCGCTTAAGATTCTAGCCAAAACGTCTGCTTGCGATGTCCGAACTGAAAGACGAGCTCGACCCGCCCTTCGAGATTCTCGAGCCGGCCGAATGGCGCGGGCCGGTCCTGTTCAATTCGCCGCACAGCGGCAACGTGTATTCGCGCGGCTTCCTCTCCGCGTCGCGGCTGGATCTGGCGACGCTGCGCCGCTCCGAGGATTCGTTTGTCGACGAGCTCTGTCTCGACGCGGTGCGACGCGGCTATCCGCTGCTGCGCGCGCATTTCCCGCGCTGCTACGTGGACGTGAACCGCGAGCCCTATGAGCTCGATCCGCGCATGTTCGAAGGCCGCCTGCCTTCCTTCGCCAACACCCGCTCGATGCGGGTGGCGGGCGGACTCGGCACGATTGCGCGGGTGGTCGGCGATGCGCAGGAGATCTACGGCCACCGCATTCCGGTGGACGATGCAATCCGCCGCATCGAGGGGCTTTACAAACCCTACCACCGCGCGCTCCGCCGCCTGTTCACCCGCATCCACCGGGATTTCGGAGCGGCGATCCTGATCGATTGTCATTCCATGCCGTCCACGGCCGGCGCCAAGGACGAGCGTCCGCGCGCCGACGTGGTGCTGGGCGACCGCTATGGGACGAGCTGCGTCGCCCTGGTGGCGGAAACGGTCGAATCCACGTTGCGCGCCCAAGGCTATTCGGTCAGCCGCAACAAGCCTTATGCGGGCGGTTTCATCACCGAGCATTACGGCAACCCGGCCGCCGGCCTGCACGCGATCCAGCTCGAATTCAACCGCGCGCTCTACATGGACGAGCGGCGCTTCGAACGCACGCCGTCTTTCGCCCGCTTGGCCGCCGACCTTGAGGCGGTGGCCGACGCGCTGAGCGCGGTTCCCATTCCGGAACTGCGGCCGTACCGGGCGGCGGCGGAATAGCTGGAAAAAAGGGCCGCTTGCGGGTGCAAGCGGCCCAAGTCTAGGGAGGAAACGCCCAAGGAGGGCGGCGGTAACGACAGGCGCTACCGCACCGCAATAACATACACCGCAGCGCACAAAACACAAGCCGCCAACTGAGGCATCACTGCTGCAATTTGCTGCAGGGCGTGCCAATCGAGGGGCATTCCGGCGTGCTGGCGCTTCAGATAATTTCCCCGCAAAACCAAAGGGATGAACGCACCCGAGCAGGCGTGCGCTCGCCAGCAGGCGCGGGCGACATAGCTGGCATCGGTCCAAGAGGGTCGTCTGGGGTAGCGCACGAGACGGCCGCGCAGCCTGCGGGGAAGGAAAGGCTGCCGTCGCGGCGGCCTGGAGCAGGTGGCGGCAGTTGCAGGAGATGCGCCGCTTCGTTACCTCGGATGCGGTAAGGGGCGGGCATGCCGGCGATCGATTTTTCCGCTTTCGTGGACGAGCTTGCGGCGGTCTCCGCCGAGACGATCCTGCCATTCTTCCGCACGACGCTCAGCATCGAGAACAAGGCCGGTCCAGGCAGCTTTGATCCGGTCACCGCGGCTGACCGCGCCGCGGAAACGGCGATGCGCACCCTCATCCGCCGCAACTTTCCCGACCACGGCATCATTGGGGAGGAATACGGCAACGAGCGCGCCGACGCGGAATACGTCTGGGTCCTCGACCCGATCGACGGCACCAAGTCCTTCATTTCCGGGATGCCGGCGTGGGGAACCCTGATCGCCCTCTTGCGCGCGGGCGAACCGGTGTTCGGGCTCATGAACCAGCCCTTTACCCGCGAGCGCTTCAGCGGCGACGGCAGGCGCGCGCACTACCGCGGTCCGGCCGGCGAACGGGAATTGCGCACGCGCCCCTGCCCTGACCTTGCGGCGGCCATGCTGTTCACGACCAGCCCGTTGCTGATGAATACCGCCGATCGCGCGATCTTCGGCCGGGTCGAAGAGCGCGTGCGCCTCTCCCGCTACGGCGGCGATTGCTACGCCTATTGCATGTTAGCGGCCGGGCACGTCGACCTCGTCATTGAAACCGAGCTCAAGCCCTACGATGTGCTGCCGCTTATTCCGATCATCGCCGGGGCGGGTGGGATCATGACGACCTGGGAAGGCGACTCGCCGCATGTGGGCGGACGCATCATCGCCGCCGGCGACAAACAAACGCACGCGGCCGCGGTCGAGGTGCTGAGCAAGCACAAAACTGAAAAGCCGGTTTGATCGCGATCGCATCACGCGAACACGGGCGTTCCCGGAACGAAGGCGTCGAACGCCGCCAGGACCTGGCCGCGAAAGCGATCCTGCTCCATCAACAGCTCGTGGCGCGCTCCCGGCACGATCAGATGCGAGCCGGCCCGCAGCCGCACCGCGAATTCATCGGTTGCCGGCGTTGAGACAATCGCGTCGAGGCCGGCCGCGATGATCAGGATCGGCTGGCGAATGCGGCCGGGATAGCCCGGCTCCGCCAGTTCACCCATGGCGCGAAACGCAGCGTCCGCCCAGGCGACCGTTGGCCAGCCGATCGCCAATTTCGGTTCCGCTTCCAGCACGGCGACGTTGCGGGCGTAGCGTACCGGATCGGAGGTGAGCAGGTTGCCCACGAACGGCCGCAGCTGCATCACCGAGGCGTCGCCGCCGGGAACGTAAAGCGAGCCGAATCCGCCGAGCCGCAGGCCGCGCACCAGCGCGCGCGTCGGCGCCGTCCGGCGCATGCCGGGCAACGCGATCATCGGCGACAGCAGCACCATGCGCTCGAACCAGCGCGTGCCCGCATAGGCCGCGCGCAGGAGCACGAGCGCGCCCATGGAATGGGCGAGCGCGAAAATAGGCGGTGGGCAGTCCGGCAGCACCACGTCGTTGATGAACGCTTCGAGATCGATCTGATACCGGGAGAAATTGCGCACGTAGCCTTTGAGCGGGTTTCGCAGGGCGCGCTCAGACATGCCCTGGCCGCGCCAATCCAGCGTGGCGACGGCAAAACCGCGTGCGCGCAGATCGCGCACGGTCTCGAAATATTTTTCGATGAACTCGGCGCGGCCCTGAAACAGGCAGACCGTTCCCCGGCGGCCGGGCGGCGGCGCCCAGCGCGCAAAGCGAAGCGCGAGCCCGTCGCGGGTCTTCAGGGTTCCCGTAACGCCACCGTCGGGTACCGGGTTGGCCGGAATGGATACGAGGTTCATTCAGGGGGCGAGAGGTCGGGGATGCAGGCGCCTTATAGCAGGGCCGAGCGCCCCCTCAATGCGCCCCCGACTTGGTTCCGGCCTCCGAACCCGCCGCGCGTCCAGGCGGAAAATTAATTTATTGTCAGATGGTTGCGCCCCTTGCGCTGCGCGGATCGCTTCCTAAATGGAGGCTGCGCAGGCCGCTTGCGGCTGCGCAAAAAGCAACCGGTCCGGCTCCTCACGGGCGGACCATCTGCATTTCGCTCAACATGAGGTTATGCCATGCGAACTTTCGATCTTGCTCCCCTCTATCGTTCGACCGTCGGTTTCGACCGGCTATTCTCCATGCTCGACGGCTTTGAAAGCGCTCCGGGCTATCCGCCCTATAATATCGAGCGCACCGGCGAGAACGCCTATCGCATCTCCGTTGCGGTGGCGGGCTTTGGCGAGAACGAGCTCTCCATCGAAGCCAAGGAAAACACGCTGACGATCAAAGGCGAGAAGCACGCCAGGACCGACGAGAAGAGTGGCGACGTGCTCTACCAGGGCATCGCGGCCCGCGCCTTCGAGCGCGTGTTCCAGCTTGCCGACTACGTCGTGGTCAAGGGCGCGACCCTCGAGAACGGTCTCCTGCATGTCGATCTCGTGCGCGAGATTCCCGAGGCCAAGAAGCCGCGCCAGATCCCGATCGGCAACGGCGGGCACAAGGTGGTCGAAGCCAAGGCTGCCTGAGGCAACCAAAGTCGACGATACGGCGAGCGCCCCGGTTTCCGGGGCGCTTTCATTTTTGGCCGCGGCGTCACAAGGACGCCTGCCTATTCACGGGCAATCGCCACGAACCGATCGACTTCCTCCGCTGTGGTGGCAAACGAGGTGACGAGCCGCACGAGCATACCCTCGTGAGCCAGCGCCAAATTCGCGGGCAGCGAATAGGTGGTCCAGGGATAGTAACTCGCTCCAGCGGCGCGCAGCCGCGCGTCGATGCGCGATGGAAAGAAAACGAACACCTCGTTGGCCTCGACCGGCCAAACCGGGACGAACCTGGCGGCGGTCAAACCTGCTGCCAAGCGATCGGCCATGGCATTGGCGTGGCGCGCCAGCTTGAGCCACAAGCCGTCGGTTAGATACGCCTCGAGTTGGGCGGCGATGAAACGATGCTTGGAAATCAGATGCCCGCCACGCTTGCGCCGTTCCGGCATGTTGGCGGCGCGCGCGGGATCGAAAAACAGCAAGGCCTCGGCGGCGAGCGCCCCGCCCTTGGTGGCACCGAACGAGAGGACGTCGACGCCGGCCATCCAGGTCGCCTGCGCAGGTGAGGCATTCATGCGCGCAAGCGCATTGGCGAATCGGGCGCCGTCGACGTGGACGGCCAGCCCGCGGGCATGGGCGATTTCCGCGAGTTCGCGGATCTCGGCGGGCCGATAGATCGTTCCGGCCTCGGTCGTCTGTGATAGCGACAAAACCGACGGGCTGACGTGATGCGGCCCGCCCCACTGTCCCTCGTCAAGTTCGCGTTGCAACGTTTCCGGCGCGATCTTGCCAGCCTCGCCGGCCAAGCCAATCAGCTTGATCCCGCCGCCATAGAACTCGGGCGCGCCGCATTCGTCGGTGGCGATGTGCGCTTCGCGATGGCACAGCACCGCGCCCCAGGGCGGAGCGAGATGGGCGAGCGCAAGCGCATTGGCCGCGGTCCCCGTTGCCACCAGGAACACGGCAACCTCACGCTCGAAGATTTCGGCAAAGCGTTGCTCCGCGCGCGCGGTCCAGGAATCGCGCCCGTAGGCGAGCGCAGCCCCTTCGCTCGCGCGTGCGATGGCGGCTAAAATTTCCGGTGCGATCCCGGCCGCGTTGTCGCTGGCGAAATTCATTATGCTCTCTCGTGAGGTCGCGGCAGACGAGTACGCCTTGCCACCCTACACGCGCCGAGGAAATCGGGCGGCGAGCCAATTACTGCCGCCGATGTGGAAACTTCCACGGGAAGACGGCATTTCCCGATAGGCGAAGCCTTGCGTTCACGGGTAGAATTTGGCAGGGTAAAGTAGGACAGCATTGCTGTCCCAGTTGCGGTTCCACCGGTTCGGACTGGCCTTAGCTGGTCCGCATCGGAAACGGAGGCCGATCGGCCTGCGCCGACGGCATCGCGGAATCGCCGAACACGAGCGGCCACGCGCTTGAACCTGTTAGGGGCGAAAAGGCCGCCAATGACCAGCGCTGCTGGGTGCAGCCGCGTCGCCGGTCGGCGCCGCGATGCCAAAGGTGCGCCAACTTCCGCATCGGCGCTCCTGCCGGTGGGAAACGCGAGGATGCGTATGGGCGCGGCACCTCATCGCGCGAACGGACAGGGCTACGAGGCTGCGCCGAGCACCAGCGGCGCAGCGCAAGGGCTTTACGATCCGGCGCTCGAGAAGGATTCCTGCGGGGTCGGCTTCATCGCCGACATCAAGGGCCGCAAATCGCACAAGCTGGCCGAGGATGCGCTCGCGATCCTGCGCAATCTCGAGCATCGCGGCGCCGTCGGCGCCGATCCGCGCGCCGGCGACGGCGCCGGAATTCTGGTGCAGATCCCGCACAAGTTTTTCGCCAAGAAGGCGGCGCGACTCGGATTCAACCTGCCGAAACCCGGCGAGTATGCGGTCGGCGCGCTGTTCATGCCGCGCGATCGCGACTGGCGGCAGGTCATTCGCGACATCTATTCGCAGGTGGTCAAGCGCGAGGGCATGACGCTCATCGGCTGGCGCGAGGTGCCGACCGACAATTCGACGCTTGGTGAATCGGTCAAGCCGACCGAGCCGGTGCATCTGCAGGTGTTCATCGGCCGCGGCAAAAAGATCAAGAGCGAGGCCGAGTTCGAGCGGCGCCTCTATATCCTGCGCAAGTCGATTTCGCACGCGATCTATACGCGCAAGGAGCGCAGGCTCTCGGGCTATTACCCAGTGTCGATTTCCTGCCGCACCGTCATCTACAAAGGCATGTTCCTGGCCGATCAGCTCGACACCTATTATCCCGACTTGCACGACAAGGATTTCGAGACCGCGCTCGCGCTGGTGCACCAGCGCTTCTCCACCAATACGTTCCCCACCTGGTCGCTCGCGCATCCCTACCGCATGATCGCCCACAACGGCGAGATCAACACGCTGCGCGGCAACGTGAACTGGATGGCGGCGCGCCAGGCGTCGGTCGCCTCGGACCTGTTCGGCGACGACATCAACAAGCTCTGGCCGATTTCCTATGAGGGCCAGTCGGACACTGCCTGCTTCGACAATGCCCTCGAGTTTCTCGTGCAGGGCGGCTACTCGCTCGCCCACGCCATGATGATGATGATTCCCGAAGCATGGGCGGGCAATCCGCTCATGGACGAGGAGCGGCGCGCCTTCTACGAATACAACGCCGCGCTGATGGAGCCGTGGGACGGCCCGGCGGCAATCGCCTTCACCAACGGCCGCCAGATCGGCGCCACCCTCGACCGCAACGGCTTGCGCCCCGCGCGCTACTTCGTCACCCGCGACGAGCGCATCATCATGGCATCGGAAGTGGGCGTGCTGCCGATTCCGGAGAGCGAGATCGTCGAGAAGTGGCGGCTGCAGCCGGGCAAGATGCTGCTGGTGGATCTCGATGAGGGCCGCGTCATCCCCGACGAGGAGCTGAAAAGGACGCTGGCAAAGAGTCATCCGTATCAGCAATGGCTCGCGCACACCCAGATCGTGCTCGAGGATCTGCCGGCGGTGCCGGAGAAAGCCGCGCTGTCCAATCTCGAGCTGCTCGATCGCCAGCAGGCCTTCGGCTACACGCAGGAAGACCTGCGCATCCTGATGGCGCCGATGGCGGTTCAGGGCGAGGAAGCCGTGGGCTCGATGGGCAACGACACGCCGATATCGGCGCTGTCGGATAAGCCCAAACTGCTGTTCACCTATTTCAAGCAGAATTTCGCGCAGGTCACCAATCCGCCGATTGATCCGATCCGCGAAGAGCTGGTCATGAGTCTGGTCTCGATCATCGGGCCGCGGCCGAACCTGTTCGATCTCGAAGGCAGCTCGCGTCTCAAGCGGCTGGAAGTGCGCCAGCCGATCCTTACCAACGCCGATCTGGAAAAGATCCGCGCCATTTCCGCAGTCGGCGACGGACATTTCAAGTCGCGCACCCTCGACACCAGCTGGCCCGCCGAGCAGGGCGCCGGCGGCCTCAAAGAGGCGCTCGACCGGCTCTGCGTGCGCGCCGAGGCCGCCGTGCGCGAGGGCATCAACATCATCATTCTGTCGGACCGCCGCGCCGGCGCCGAGAACGTGCCGATGCCGTCGCTGCTCGCCTGCGCGGCCGTGCACCATCACCTGATCCGCCAGGGGCTGCGCACCTCGGTCGGCCTTGTGGTCGAGTCGGGCGAGCCGCGCGAGGTGCACCACTTCTGCTGCCTGGCCGGCTACGGTGCGGAGGCGATCAACCCTTACCTCGCCTTCGAGACGCTGATCGCGATGAAGGACGATCTCCCGCAAAAGCTCGACGAGACGGAACTCGTCAAGCGCTACATCAAGTCGATCGACAAGGGCATCCTCAAGGTGATGTCCAAGATGGGCATCTCCACGTACCAGTCCTATTGCGGCGCACAGATTTTCGACGCCGTCGGGCTGAAATCGGATTTCGTCGCGGAATATTTCACCGGCACGGCGACCCGCATCGAAGGCGTGGCGCTCGCGGAGATCGCCGAGGAGACGGTGCGCCGGCATTGCGATGCGTTCAGCGACGCACCGATCTACCGCCACGCCCTCGATGTGGGCGGCGAGTATCAGTTCCGGGTGCGTGGCGAAGATCATGCCTGGAACGCGGCCACGGTTTCGGCGCTCCAGCACGCGGTGCGCGGCAATCTGCCGGACGAATACCGCGCCTACGCCAAGGTCTCGAACGAGCAGTCCGAGCGGCTGCTCACCATCCGCGGCCTGTTCCGCCTCAAATCCGCGAGCGAGGACGGGCGCCAGCCGATCCGGATCGACGAAGTCGAGCCGGCGAAGAACATCGTGCGCCGCTTCTCGACCGGCGCCATGTCGTTCGGGTCGATCTCGCGCGAGGCGCACACCACCCTCGCGATCGCGATGAACCGCATTGGCGGCAAGTCGAACACCGGCGAGGGCGGCGAGGAGGCCGACCGCTTCAAGCCGCTGCCGAACGGCGATTCCATGCGCTCGGCGATCAAGCAGGTCGCATCCGGGCGCTTCGGCGTCACGACGGAATACCTCGTCAATTCCGACATGATGCAGATCAAGATGGCGCAGGGCGCCAAGCCCGGCGAAGGGGGCCAGCTGCCCGGGCACAAGGTCGATACGATCATCGCGCGCGTGCGCCACTCGACGCCCGGCGTTGGGCTCATCTCGCCGCCGCCGCACCACGACATCTATTCGATCGAGGACCTGGCGCAGCTCATCTTCGATCTCAAGAACGTCAACCCCGATGGGCTCGTCTCGGTGAAGCTCGTGTCGGAGGTAGGTGTCGGCACGGTCGCGGCCGGTGTGTCCAAGGCGCGCGCCGACCACGTCACCATCGCCGGCTTTGAAGGCGGCACCGGCGCTTCGCCGCTCACCTCGATCAAGCACGCAGGCTCACCCTGGGAGATCGGCCTCGCCGAGACGCACCAGACCTTGGTGGCCAACCGGCTGCGCGGGCGCATCGCGGTGCAGGTCGACGGCGGCATGCGCACCGGCCGCGACGTCGTGGTCGGGGCGCTGCTCGGCGCCGATGAGTTCGGCTTCTCCACCGCGCCGCTGATCGCGGCGGGCTGCATCATGATGCGCGTGTGCCACCTCAACACCTGCCCGGTCGGCGTCGCCACCCAGGATCCGGTGCTGCGCAAGCGCTTCGTCGGCCAGCCCGAGCACGTCATCAATTATTTCTTCTTCGTCGCCGAAGAGGTGCGCGAGCTGATGGCCGCTATGGGCTATCGCACCTTCAACGAGATGATCGGCGAGATGCAGATGCTCGACAAACGCCACGTGGTCGAGCACTGGAAGGCCAAGGGACTGGACTTCTCGAAGCTGTTCCACAAGCCGGACGCACCGCAAGGCGTGAACGTCTATAACTGCGAGCCGCAGGATCATAAGATCCACGACATCCTCGATCGCAAGCTGATTGCGGAAGCGCGGCCGGCGCTCGAGCAGGGCGCGCCGGTGCGAATCTCGAGTGCAATCAGAAATACCGACCGCGCCGTTGGCGGCATGCTGTCAGGTGAGGTGGCCAAGCGCTACGATCATGCCGGGCTGCCCGACGACACGATTCAGGTGAAATTCACCGGCACCGCGGGCCAGAGTTTCGGCGCCTGGCTCGCGCGCGGCATTACCTTCGAGCTCGAAGGCGACGCCAACGATTACGTGGGCAAGGGGCTTTCCGGCGGGCGCATCATCGTGCGACCGACCGCGGACGCCGGCATCGTGCCGGAGCGCTCGATCATCATCGGCAACACGGTGCTCTACGGCGCGATCGAGGGGGAATGCTATTTCCGCGGCGTTGCCGGCGAGCGCTTCGCGGTACGCAATTCCGGCGCCATCGCGGTCATCGAGGGCGCCGGCGACCATTGCTGCGAATACATGACCGGCGGCATCGTGGTGGTGCTCGGCCGCACCGGCCGCAATTTCGCCGCTGGCATGTCCGGCGGCATCGCCTACGTGCTCGACGAGGACGGCACGTTCAAGACGCGCTGCAACATGGCGATGATCGAGCTAGAGCCGATGCCGGCGGAAGAGGAGGTCTCAGAGCGCATCTATCACCAGCATCTCGAATCGCACGGCCTGGTCGAGGTGCTGGAAGACATGACCCGCTATGACGCCGAGCGCCTGCACCTTCTGATCACGCGCCACGCCAAGCTGACCGGCTCCGCGCGCGCGGCGGAAATTCTCGCCGACTGGAAGCGCTACTGCCCGATGTTCCGCAAGGTGATGCCGCTGGAATTCCGCCGTGCGCTCGCCGAGATGGAGAAGGCGGGCACGATGCAGGCCGCCGAATAGCGGATGGGCAAGGTCACCGGATTTCTCGAGTTCGAGCGCAACGACCGTCACTACCAGCCGGTCGAAGAGCGCATCAAGCATTGGCGCGAATTCGTCCTGCCGCTGCCGGAAGAAGAAACCAGGACGCAGGCGGCGCGCTGCATGGACTGCGGCATCCCGTATTGCCACGGCCACACCGACGTTACCGGCGCGCCGCGGGGCTGCCCGGTGAACAATCAGATTCCGGACTGGAACGATCTAGTCTATCGCGGCAACTGGCACGAGGCTGCGCGCAATCTCCACAGCACCAACAATTTCCCCGAGGTGACCGGCCGAGTGTGCCCGGCGCCGTGCGAAGCCTCGTGCACGCTCAACCTCGACGACAATCCGGTGACGATCAAGACCATCGAATGCGCGATCGCCGACCGCGCCTTCGCCGCAGGCTGGGTCAGACCGGAACCGCCGTCAGTGAAGACCGGAAAGAAGGTTGCCATCGTCGGCTCAGGCCCTGCGGGCCTCGCCTGCGCGCAGCAGCTCGCCCGTGCCGGGCATGACGTTCATGTGTTCGAGAAATATGCCAAGGCCGGCGGATTGCTGACCTACGGTATTCCCGACTTCAAGATGGAGAAGCACATCGTCGCGCGGCGTATCGTGCAGATGGAGGCGGAAGGGGTCACGTTCCATTTTGGCGCCCATGTCGGCGTCAACGTGCCGGCCGGCAAACTTCTCGACGACTACGACGCGGTGGTGCTCGCCGGCGGCGCCGAGCACGCGCGCGACCTGCCGATTCCGGGGCGCGAGCTTAACGGCATCCATTTCGCCATGGATTACCTGCCGCAGCAGAACCGGCGCGTGAGCGGCGAGCCGCAGGACGAGAGCGCGCCGATTCTCGCCGGCGGCAAGCGGGTCATCGTCATTGGCGGGGGCGATACCGGCTCCGACTGCATTGGTACCGCGTTCCGCCAGGGCGCGGTGTCGGTGGTGAATTTCGAGATTTTGCCGCAGCCGCCGCTCAAGGAGAACAAGCTGCTGACCTGGCCGGATTGGCCGTTGAAGCTGCGCACCTCGGCGAGCCACGAGGAAGGCGCTGAGCGCGATTTCGCGGTGATGACCACGAAATTTTCCGGAGCCGACGGCGTGGTCAAGAAGCTGCACTGCGCACGCGTCGACGGAAAGATCAAGCCGATGCCGGGGACCGAATTCGAGCTCGACGCCGATCTCGTGCTGCTCGCCATGGGCTTCGTGCATCCCGTGCACGAAGGCATGATCAAGGAGCTATCCCTCGAGCTCGACGCGCGCGGCAACGTCAAGGCCGACACCGTCTCCTATCAAAGCTCCAATCCGAAGGTGTTCGCCGCGGGAGACATGCGGCGCGGCCAGTCGCTGGTGGTGTGGGCGATCCGCGAAGGCCGCCAAGCCGCGCACGCCGTCGACAAATTTCTCATGGGCGCAACCACGCTGCCGCGGTGAAGGCAACGCGCCGCCGCGACCCGAACGCAATCCGCGCCGGAGTCGAAGCCACCGTATTCACCTGTCAAACAGCCCTGAGAATTGGTTCACCCAATTCTCTCCAGCATAAGCGCATTTCGTAGTCAAGAGAATTATTTAGGTTCGTAGTCGAAAAAACGCTTGACCCAGTAATGGCGTGAATCGTGTTTACGGGGGCGACGTGTAGCCCGGATGAAATCCGGGGCCCGCCTCACCGTACGGCGCGACTTGCCCCGGATTTCGCCCGCTGCGCGGGCTCCATCCGGGCTACGCGCTTTGTGCTCTTGCGCGGTTCCGTTACGCTTCGCGGCATGCAACGGCCGGTGCTGATCGTGGTCGATATGTTGCGCGATTTTCTCGACCGCTGGCCGGCTCACGCACGTGAAACGCTCGTTCAATCCACGAACGAGCTTGTCGCGATGATGCGCAGCCGCGGCAATCCCATCATCTGGGTCCGTCAGGAATTCGAGCCCGACTTGAGCGATGCGTTTCCCGAGATGCGCGCCAACAACACTCGGGTTACGATCAAAGGTACGCCGGGCTGCCAGATTGTCCCGGAGCTGCAGGTTGCTGCGTCCGACATCGTACTGGTGAAGAAACGATACAGCGCGTTCTTCGGGACCGATCTCGACCGGATGCTGCACGAGCTAAAGCCCGACCCAATCATCATTGCGGGAATCAACACCCATTCCTGCGTGCGCATGACCGCGATCGACGCCTACCAGCGCGATTTGCCCGTCGTGCTGGCGCGCGAATGCGTCGGCTCCTACGAGGCGGAGCACCACGCGATCACGCTTCGCTATTTGCAGGGCAAGATCGCCAAGCTGATGAGCAACACGGAAATTCGTGCCAACATGGCCAACTAAGACTATTCTTGCGGCGCTCAATGGCGACCCATTCTTCAGTGAGCAATCTCGTGGTCTACCTCGTGGGTTTCGCCGGCACCGGCAAACTCACAATCGCACGCGCCCTTGCCCGCCGGATTGGCGCCAAAGTGGTCGACAATCACTGGATCAATAATCCCATTTTCGGCCTCATCGACGCGGATGGCATGACGCCCCTGCCGGATGCCGTTTGGAGCCAGGTTGCCAAAGTACGCGACGCGGTGCTCGAAACGATCGCAACCCTGGTAAAGCCGGAGACGAACTTCATCCTGACCCAGGAACTCGTGGAGGGAGATCCCATCGACGAGGCGATATTTCACCGCGTTC
>Ga0306926_10004397_pt1 | contig 14798 bp, 18 predicted proteins | sample flu12Cox44000178_FD_203759 | JGI IMG/M metagenome (GOLD analysis project Ga0306926, IMG submission 203759) | Lab enrichment of tropical soil microbial communities from Luquillo Experimental Forest, Puerto Rico - flux8day.12C.oxic.44.000.178 (v2)... | ecosystem: Environmental > Terrestrial >...
TGCGTTTTCTGAAAATCGCGTAAGTGCGTGATATTGAGGTGGCTGCCTCGCATGGATTCGAACCATGACAAAGTGATCCAGAGTCATTTGACCGAGATTCCCGAAACGGCTGCATTGTGAAGAGCACCAATGCTGACGGTCTTGATCGGTGCGCATAAAAAGTGGCTCAGAAGTGGCTCAGAGATGCTTCGTGGCGGATTGAATAGCCTGACGGATACCAATTATAATACCTTCGATATTAGTAACTTATACCTGGAGCCAACGATGGGACTCGAACCCATGACCTGCCGATTACGAATCGGTACTTGCCCCAGCCGAAGTTTGTCGTTTTTTGTCATTTAATGTCACGTGCAATCGACTCGTAGAACGGCTTGGCGAGCTGTTCGAGGATCAGCTATCATTCCATGTTGTCTTTTTATGACACGTATTGTGACTATGCGATAAACGCCAAAGATTCGCCAAAGATGCAAAACGCCTCAGATGCTCCCAAAAGTTGGTCCAAGAACGATCTGCGTTATTGGGAAGGGCGGGTTTACTGCCCGACCTACCGCAACAAAGGCAAACTCAAGACCTCTGGCCTGTATGTGATTCAAATCGAACATGGTGGACGGCGCACAACTTTCCCGACGGGATGCTCCAACCGCAGAGCAGCCGCGGTGCGGGCTAGGGAGATTGATCGGGTAATCCTGGCCGAGGGGTGGGAGGCCGCTCTCTCTCGTTATAAAAAGAGTGCTAGGCGCGCCTGTCCCGTGACCGTCGGTGAATATCTCCAAATGGCCGAGAAATGCTTGGATGTGCGCCCGCGCACCTTTGGCGGGTACGCTCGGGCCCTGCGAAAGATCGCCAGTGACACTATGGGATATACCGAAGCGGGCACCGAGAGATTCGATTACCAGCGTGGCGGTCGCCAGAAATGGCTCGACAAAGTCAACGCAGTGCGGCTGGCCACTCTGACTCCAGAGAAGATTAAGGCTTGGAAAGCTCGTTTTTTGGAGGCCGCCAAAAGCGACTCGCGCAAGCTGCGTAGCGCGCGAATATCCGCCAACAGCTTTATTCGCGAAGCTCGGGCGCTCTTTAGCCAGGAAGTGCTCAAGCATGTGGATCTGAAAGGACTCGACCAGTTGCCGTTTGAGGGTATCGGCACCGGGGAGCGACTGCGAATGCGCTACCGCAGCCAAATCGGAGATTTTGAAGGCTTAGTGGCGGACGCCTGCCGGGAGCTGAACAGCCAGGAGAACCGGGAGACATTCAAAGCGTTTCTCTTGGCGGCGCTGGCCGGACTCAGGCGTAACGAGATTGATCTCCTGGAATGGTCGTCGTTTGATTTTGAGCGCGGACTCCTGCGGATCGAAGCGACCAAGTACTTCGCGGGTAAAAGTGATAGCGCGCTTGGAGATATTCCGATCGATACGGAATTGGTCGCAGCTTTCAGAGGATTCAAGGCGCAGGCTGGGGGAGACTTTGTACTCGAGTCGGATTTAAAACCAAGGTTGAACCGGGCCTACAGTCGCTATCGGTGCGAGCGAACCTTCGACGCGCTCGTCAAATGGCTTCGGGCCAAGGGTATTAAAAGCAACTCTCCGCTACACACGTTGCGCAAGGAATTTGGCTCCGCGATGGCGCGGCGCTTCGGGATCTTTGCGGCGAGCGCGGCCTTGCGGCACAGCGACATCACGGTGACCCGCGAGCACTACATTGATCAGAAGCCGGTCGGCAGTGTTGGATTGGGCCATCTGTTGGTCAAACCAGAAAATGTTTTAAATCTACCGTCTGCCAGCCACAGCTGAAAAACTGAAGAAAAATACTTAGGAAAAGTACTTAGGAAATAATTTGACTATCCGGATTTTCTGGGAAATACTCCCCTGGAGGGTATTTACTGGACAATGTCTTTTCGCGATGCCATAGTGCCGCGTGAAAGGACAGCCCCCGCCTCTGCCAACGCCTCTTGCGATCGATCCGCTCCTGACCGAAAAGGAGACGGCTGGCTGGCTGCGGATGAGCCTACGCACGTTAGCGCGCAAACGAAAAGCCGGTTTAATCCACGCAATCCCGTGGAACGCACGCCGGTACCGCTATAGAAAATCCGAAGTCGAGCGGTTCATCTGCGCAACGGAGCAAACCACCAGGGTCTATTTCGGAGGACGGCCAGAGGAAATCTTTTCTGGGCACGAAGTTGTCACGAAGGCTCCGACTCCGAAACCTCGCGGAAACCCAGCGCGATCCCTTACCGAAAAGGAAAGCAAACAGGCCGCGATCGCCCATCTGAGCCGAGAATATTTGCGCCGGGAGGGCGAATGAGAAACGAGCCCGGCGAACAGCGCGTTTATTTCGCACTTCCGGGTCAGGAAGTGAAAATCGGTACCGTCGTTGATCCTGCAAGGCGAATGGCCAAAATGCGTGATGCTCGGCCTGATATCCGACTTCTCGGAGATATGCCTGGAGGCCGACAGCTAGAAAAACAGTTACACGAATGGCTTTGGCGAGATCGGATTGGGGGTGAGTGGTTTCGCCTTTCAGCCGCTGTCGCGGATGCGATTAGCGCGTCCTTGGCTGTACACAATGGAACACGTTATCTGTCCATCGGCCTTGGAAAACGATCTCAGTTAGTCTACGCTCAGGAATGCTTCGGGAAGACGCCCTCGCAGGTTCGTTCGGTACAGCCGGAGTCTGGATTATTTGATGCACAACGCTGCTTGGAAAGGGTCTTCATCTACCCTAATTCTCGGCCTTCCCTGAGATGGTTCAGGGAATTATACGCAGCTGGCAAAATCCCGTACCTGAAAATCTGCCGTCGAGTTTGGTTCGACCCGAAGGAGGTTCGTCGGGCCTTAGATGAACAGCTACAAGCGGGAGGTGCCAGCAATGGTTAACAGCGATTCTAAGCGCAATTTCTACGAGGTGACCAAGATCAGCGCGTTTATCCTGACCGGGGTTACGCTGGAGGAATGGAAAGAGTATCTCGGGCCGGAGGAGGACGAATGAGCGAACCAACCACAGACGCAGTAATCACCGTGGGCGACGCCCGCGGCTTTGTCATTGAAGTCCCGGTGGACCGATGGGGGCATAGCCGCCCCGGGCGCTACATCGTAACCGCTCGGCATTGTCTGCCACGACTTCGGTCATATCGGCCAATAGGTTATTCAGCGTTATTATCCAAGCTTGGATAAGCACCCTATATGTCGGCTAAATGTCTGTTTGTCGATCCGGTCACGGATCTGGCCGTGCTGGCAAGCAACACGCTGGGTTCAGAGAAATTCGTCCAATCGGTCAGGGAGCCACTCAAAATTGGTGAAGCCCCCGGGGAACGTGCCTCTTACCAAGCAGATAATTTTGGAAAAGCGTGGCTCCTGTCGTTGAATCAGCGTTGGTTCCAGTGTCAGGTGTATTTCGTTAACAACGGTCCACTCCGGGTGCGCAACACCGCCGAGTTACCCCGCCCAGGCATGTCCGGTTCGCCGGTTGTCTTGGACAACGGCGTAGCAATTGGAGTTTTCACCGAAGGAGGTACCGATTACGGTCGCGGTCCGCGTCTGACGCGGGATTTACCCGGCTGGCTGTTGACCGCGGCAGGCGGCCATCTCCTAAGCCACCATATCATAAATCAACCACCACCCCGACCGTTACAGCCACCTGATCCCCAATTAATGTTATGGGATTGCACCCCAGCCCTAACAACCTGTAGCCACGGATCGGCCCGACCATGAGCGATGACTTCGACTGGCGCGATTATCGAATGACACTGTTTGGGGCTCCCGAGCGTATTCTGGCTGATCTGACCTCAGAAGAATTTCTCGACTTACGGAGAAATCCATTGCTGCCAGAGATTCGGGATAATTGGGAGCGAACCAGTGAAGAACTTAAGGAGCTTTACAATGCCGTTGCGGGGCGCATCCGCTTTGAGAATGCTAACCAGTCAGCAGGTCCGGCAGTTTCTTCGCCCGAACCGATCACTATGCGGCAATCCAGCCGCACTATTCCGGCACCATTATCGTCGGGTAGGTCACAAGTTCGGAAAATCGAATCGGTCCTGCCGGTCGAGTTGCCGGTCGCTCCGCCGCTCACACCGCTAATGTCCGAACGCGCGGAGCCCCCGGAGCAACTTTCGGCCTCACCAAAGGACGAGCTGCCAAATACCTCGGAGAAATTGGGCTATTACCGAGCGCCTCTGGAGGAGATCATCAGCCGCGACCGATACGGTGTCGTTGGCGTTCATCCGGCAGCTGAACTGATGCCTTTGGCAGCTGACCAAGAATTCCAGGGGATGTGTCGCGACATCAAGGCCCGAGGGTCAACGGCGATGATCGTTTACTTGATGGCCGGACTCGGGTCCAGGTGGCCTGGGCGCTTGGGCTGGATTTGAAAACTGAACAGGTTAACCCGCCGGACCCGGTGGCCTATGTGATTTCGGAGAACGTCATGCGATGTCATTTGACCATAGGCTAGGAGCCGTGAGCAATCTCGGTAAAAAATACGACATGAGCTTCAGCCGCAATCGCGAGGCGATCGAAGGCGCGCTCATGGCTTACTCGGCGCAGCACGAGCCTGTTACATCGCGGCAGTTGTACTACCACAGCGTCATATTGGGTCTCGTCTCAAAGGACGAGGGCTCCTACAAAAAGATCGCCGCGCTCGTAGTGAGCTTGCGCGAAAGCGGGACCATGCCTTGGGATTGGGTGCGCGACGGGAGCCGCAACCTCATCGAGCCGCCCATGTACGACAGGGTTGCCGAAGGTGTCGCGAGCGCGCTCAGCTGGATTCGACTGAATCCGTGGAAAGATAAGGCCGAGACTATTTTCATCCTGTTGGAGAAAGACGCCCTGAGCGGCATCATCGAGGACGTGACGGACTTCTACGGCGCGCCGCTGTTGCCCGTGCGCGGCTTTTGCAGCGTCACTAAGCTCCAGGAAGCGGCTGAGCGCGCCGAGGAGGATGGACGGCCCTGCTATGTCTACCAGCTTGGCGACTTTGATCCGAGCGGCCTGTCGGCGATGGAAACAAGCCGGAACACGCTGCGGCGATACGCACCCGGGGCGAATTTCATCTTTGAGACTCTAGCGATCACGCCCGCGCAATTGGAAGCGATGGAACGGGCGCGCTTCGAAGCCGCGTGCCGCCCGGTCAAGGCGAATGACACGCGCGCAGCCAGCTTTCGCGAGCAATACGACGTGTGGTTTCGCGAGCACTTCGGGATGCCTTGCCAATGCGTCGAACTCGACGCGCTGGAGCCGGATCACTTGCGCGATCTCGTACGCGAGGCGATTCGGCGTCACGTCACCGACGAAGAAATTGAGACGTGTCGCATTCGGGCCGAGCGTGAAGCTGCGCTGGTTCGGCGCAAATTGAGACTTGGCTAAATTGCGGCCTCGCCGCCCGCCAGAGTGCCTAATGCCGGGCGCTTTCCTTCTCGCTTCGAATGCGTCTGTATGGGAAAATTTAGCCAATTTTACATAGCCGGTTGAGGAGTTCTCTCAGACGAACCACTCCCGCCATCGTTGGAAAAAGTTATTTTTTCTCCCCAGCCGGGAGAGCAATGTCAGAAGACCTCTGTTGTTGTCGCATCAATGAGCTGAACGAACAGAGGCACAAGCGGCCTGCCGGAACTGATCCAAAGGCAGCGTACTGATTCTAAGTGTTACCAACGGCAGTAACTAAAAGCTGGCGAAGTGGAGATAAGCAACATTCATATTTCAAGTTAGATAATGTGTTTTCCGCTTGCCAGAACCGGATTGGCGCTGCAAGAGTGGTGGCACGGAATTTTAGCAGGCTTTGCGTCCGGGAAAAGTCCACCAGCAACTGCTCGCAGGTCGCCGCTGCGTTACCAAGTACGGGCGGAATTTCGTAGCCTCGCTCGGCAGGTTCTGCTGCTCGGCGTTGTAAAAAGGGCACCGGCCCAGAGGCCGGAGGTCCATGCCCTTCTCTTTCACCCATTAACAAACAAGGAATCACTTGCCCTCGAAAAATACTCTTGATGCGGCCTCGGCGCAGCTCCTCAGCTTCAGTCAGCTAGCCCAGCGGTGGCGCTGCCCCTATGGCAACGTGCAGTCCCGACTGCGCAAAGCCGGAGTGCCGATAGTCGCCTTGGGCCCTGGCAAGCTGCGCGTCCGTCTATCTGTGATCCTCGAACTGGAGAAAGCCCATGCATGAAGACGAGCTAGTTATCGACTTTATGGAGCCAGATGACCCCCAAATGGCGGGACTCGTAACGGTGCGGGATGTCAGCCGCTACTGGAAAGCGGAAGATCAGTTTGTCATCCGGCGTCTTCGTGAGCATGGCGTGCACTTTGTGAAAGTGCTCCGCCCGTTGATGGTCCGCTTGAGTGACGTCGAGGACTTCGAGCAAGCACACACCGTCTATCCGGAGGCTAGAGGGTCGAATCGCAATCGAGCCATCAAAAAGGAGGCAGCCCCGTAAAAAATTCAGCCGCCCGATCCTCGCCAAGGCAGGGCGGCCAAAATCGTCGCTACTATGCATGGACGCAGCCGACATCTCTGTCTAACTCTGGCGGTCGCCGGACACAAATGTTTTCTCTTGCTGATTCCCACCTCGGGAAAGAAAGCGGCCTGCCAGCCTAACCAACGGGCCGCTCCAGACGCTTTCTCGACACCTAAACCCAAGCGCGCGTTCGCGTTCTCCAGCCGCGGGCCGCGCATCAATCAAACCGCGCGGGCTCACGGCCCGCGCACAACCAAAAAACTGCAATGAAATATCGAATTGAATCATCGAAGCCCAGCAATGGCAACTCCCGCGGTTTTGCCGCTGTCTGCCGCCAGATCGCGGCTGAAGCAACGCTGCCTCCCTCATTACCGCCTGCGCCGATCGCCCCAAAGAACCGCGGCGGTCCGCCGCGAAAATCGGAGGAGTCGGTCGAGGCGGCAGCCCGACCGAACCTCGCTCGGATGGAAGATTCGACGCTAACAGCCAAACCAGTATTCGACCTCTCAGACGATGACAAGCCGTTGGCCGGATCCGGCAAATCAGTCTTTTTCCCGTCCGTGCCGGAACTGAAGGAAGAAATGGCCTCAGTGGAGCCGGGCACGTCGCCGCGCCCCGAAGGAAACGACGTTGAATCGGCGGCCTACAGCGTTTGGCAACCTGGAGGATACCGTGATTGATCGGGAGCGCATCGACGCGGTCAAACAGGAGGGACCAACCATTTCGGCCCTATGGCGACAGTTCAAACTCCGGGGTGAACCAGGGTTGCATTGCCGCTCGCCGTTTCGAGAAGACAAGCACCCCTCTTTCTCAATCTACGATCAAGGTCGGCGTGCGAAAGATTTTGGCACCGGTGAAACGTTCGATGGTCCCGCTTTTGTGGCCAAAGCCCTCGGCTTATCAAACGGCGAAGGATTCAAGTGGTTTATGGCGATGGCTGGGGGCGATACCACCAAATGCAGTAATTGCTCTTTCCCGAACGAGACGAATGATAACCAACGTGACGCTGCTCGAAGAAAGCCGGATCTATCGAAATTTCAGTTACCGTTGCTAGCGGAAATTCGCGCGATTGCTTGCGATCGGGAGCTGGGTCTAGCTGGGCCTGCGATCGCTAAACGACTCGGCTGTTTAAAGACCGGAGATGTCTGCGGATATCATTCCTGGATCCTGAGCGATCCTGCCGCTTGGAATGCTGAAGCCCGGCGATTCGGAGCTTTGCCTTATCCGGCCTGCGGTGTGCTTTGCAAGCGCAAGGCACACACCATCAGAAACAGCTTGAAGAGCTGGCCAGTCGGCCTGGGTGTTGATCGAACCCTGGTCGAAAAGGCCGCACTCATTGCGATTGTCGAAGGAGGGCCCGATCTACTGGCCGCTTGGCATTTCGTTTATCGCACCAAGCGTTGGGATGTCTTGCCGATCGCCATTTTAGGCCGAGCGATTCATGGATTGCACCCTGATGCCTTGGTGTTGCTTAAAGGCAAACGGATAAAATTCTTCCCGCACGTCGATCTAGACGACGGCGCTCTCAAGCAGATCGAGCTAATCGGCGAGCAACTGCGCAAAGTCGGTTGTCAACCGACCTATTTCGATCTGACCGGGTTACGCACTCCCGATGGTAAGCCGGTCAAGGACCTGAATGATCTCGCTCAACTGGATCCAAACCAACTCAGCGAACTCCGTGATCTCTTTTTATGAGTGATCCAAACGCAAATGACTTTACAACCGATGAGTACTACGGAGAAATCCGGCTACTCACCCACGAAGAATATGTAGCCTTGAAGGCCAGCATCCAGAAAGGACGCGAGCAAGACAAGTCCTCGTCTGGATCTGAGCAAGAGTGTTCGCAATCTACAGGAACAAGTAGTAGAACTAAGCCAGTGCCGCTTCCCCATTCTGCGGCTCGCGGGAAACTAGCCGCTGCGTACGCGCGGTTTGGCAAAGCGGTGATATTTCTTCCGATTCCCGGCGGCAAGAAAGAACCGATTCTGGCCGGATGGAAGCAGTTCAGCTACGAGCGCAGCCAGACAGAGGAACACCAAGAGCTTTTGCTCAATGCCTGGGAGCAAGGCAACGTCGGCGTCTTACTCGGTCCGAAATCCGGACGTTTGTTCACTGTAAACAACAATGACCAGGAGGCAGTTGAAGAGGCGTTGCGGGCCTTTCCCTGGCTAACGGACACGATGCGGAGCTGGGCCAAACGGGGATGCCAATTCTGGCTGATACTTGAAGAAGGTGATTATCCCAAGGTCGATATCATTGTTCTGAAACGGAACGGCAAAGTAATAGGCGAACTTCGCTTGGGCGGCGACAAAGGAGCACAATCGGTGATCCATGGGGTGCATGAGAGCAAAGTCTGCTACCAGCACAATGGCAAAGCACCAAAGGAGGTCGGCTTGTCCGATCTTTATGATCTGATTAACTGGGGCACAGAAACACCGGCTGCGCGGCGCGCAATTGAGCAGACTCTCTTTCCACCCATTGTCACGGAGCTCGATGCTAATGATCTGTTGCTTTGTCTCGATGCTGAGGAGCCGCTTCCACCGTTCCCGATGGAGACCTTGCCCAAAATTTTTCGAGTGCCAGTCGAGGAAGTGATGCGCCACTACCGCGTGCCTGCGTTAATACCAGTTACTTGCGCCCTTGTTATCAATAGCGCCGCCGTGGGACGCGGAGTCGCGGTTAAATCCAATGTTCGCCGGACTTACGCAAATCTCTACGCCATTATCGGCGCAAAAAGTGGAACTGGTAAAACAGTGGTCTTCGATGAGTTCATGGTCCCTTTCGAAGAGTTACAGCGCGAGATGTTGGATGCCTTCAAAACCGGAGAAAAACCCAGCGCTGAGGCCGAGTTAAAACTGGTTGAGGCCGACGTCCAGCGCTTGCTCAAATTCAAGAGAAATCAGAAGGAGCCGGATCTAGCAGAGGATTCACGTCGTGAACGACTCGGTGAATTACTCCAGCGACAGGCAGAGTTAGAAGACAAGCTCGAAACAGCTGCCCGGCTTTGGTGTGTTGACTTCACGAGCGAAGCCTTGGGCGTGCTCTTAGCCAATAGCAACGAACAGATTGCCGTCCTAACCGATGAGGGAGGCCTAGCCCTATACAATATGATTGGTCGTTACACCAAAGGTGTAGTCACAGATGATATTTTGCTTTGTAAAGCAAAGTCGGTTAACGGAACGACCGTCGATCGATTAGGTCGAGACCCAATCATCTTGCGGCAGCCTTGCGTGGCGTTGCTATTGTTGGTGCAGCCCGATTTATTAAACATGGCCTTCGGCAATGAGCGACTATTGGTTGGCGGATTTTTGGCTCGTTGCTTGGCGGCTGATTCGCGAATGAAAATTCTTTACGAGGATGAAACTACCCTCCCCGAAGTTGATCCGGCCGTCATGGAGGGTTGGAAGCAGCATATTCGCGCTTTGGTCAAAAACTTTCGATTAGCTGAAGAGCCTTATTGGATCAACGTGGAAGAAGGAGTTCGGGCGTTATCGCGAAAATTCCACAACGATATCGTTGATCAGATCCGCGGCGGACTCTGGGATCTTGACGCGTTTGCGCTGCGTTGGGTCGAGCGGACATGGGAGATCGCCCTCAATCTCCATATTGGTTTGCATGGCGCAGAATGCTATCGACACGTACTCTCTAATGATACCTTTGCTAAGGCTATTCTGATCTCCAGATATTTCGCCAATCGCCAGCTTGAAGTGCTCAATGCTATGCGGATCAAAGCCACTAACGACAGGCGGGACCAACTTGCGAAAATTCTTGAGGGCAACAACAAAAAACCTATCACCTTTCGCGATCTTAAGCGTCGACACGGATTAGATCGCCAGGAGGTGCTAAACACCGTAAAAAGTCATCCCGAATTGTTTGGAATTGCTGAATTGCGTCGTCAGAGCGGGGGTACGCCATCGCTCGTAGTCTTCCTAAGATTGAATCCGCCACCAAAAATGGAGGCAAAGCAAGTCTAGTAGCCGTTTTATGGCGATTCTTGTTTTGGCGGTCGCAGACGGACGCAGAGACTGTCATTAGGGTTGTTGGGAAATCACATTTTGAGAAAAACCACTCATGCCACTGTCTGCGAGCGTCTGCGACAGCCTGCTGGGATGACGTCGAAATATGGACTCCAGTAAAACGTAGAAACTCCAGCGTGAATTTTCCCACGCTCCTAATGCCACTGTCTGCGACCGTCTGCGACCGATCAGAATCCCAGGGTCATAACGCGGCGCTGAAACGTCACACTTCAGCGTCAGACTCCAAAATGAGGGTAAACAAAAATAGCTCGATTTTCGCCCAGGGCTGGCGCTCGGAGACTAATCCTTGGGAGCAACAAAGCGCCGGACACGGCGCCCCGCAGGCCGCTGTTCCTCCACGCAAAATTCCGGAAAGCCCAGAGCCCGAAAGTAATCATTGAGCGCCTCAACCATGTGATAGTTCTTCGTTTTAGGATACCGCAGATGTTCTCTGGGCCATCCTGAGTGTTGCTCCTCTTGCGCGAGAGTGATCGCAATCGTACGCAAGCCCTCCAGGGTCACTTTTGGCAAAATGAAACGACAGTCTGTCCATCCAGCCGGTCGCCGGTTGCGCTCCTCGCGCGGGCTCCTTACTCGATTAAATGGCGCGCGGTAGGCATTCGGATCGACGGTCTGGCAGCGTTGAAGAGCATATTTCGGCTCCTTCGGTCTCTCGGCCTCAAGCTTAAGCCGGGGCAGCCCTTCCTCAATGATCTTGTCGGCCAGGCGCATCATGCCTTGCGGAGTTTTTGCTCGAGATTTCTCTAGGCGTTTTAATCCGTAAGGATCGTTGGAGGAATTGAGCGATCTCTTAGTAGCCGTCAGTATCGGTTTGGCCGACGCTGCACAAGCCGCCTTTGTAAATAGCTGCCATCCAGGAGGGTCGGACACGATTAGCCATTTAACACAACGTTCGGGTAGCGCAACAGGGTAAAAAAGTGGCGCTATCGTGGCGTTAATCCCTGCGCAGCTAGTGTAGCCAGCTGAAGAATCGCTTTCCTCAAGTTCAACCATGCGGCGGCGTACCCATCAGGCCCAGCGGTGCGAGGTTTTGCCGCAAGCTAAAATGCAGGAGCACTGGGTCAGGTGAGGCGCGGCGGATCCGCTCTGACTGCAATCACGACCGATGCCCGGAAGCTTCTACTTTGCTGCAGCTTCGCTTCGTTTCCCGGAGTGCGAACAACGTGGCGTGCTGGCCGTCCCACCGGACTCCATCCCGGTAGCCGTCTGAGTCCAACTGTTTGGACTGGACTAGTCAACGGCAATCACTACAAAGGCTTGGGTGATCCGTCTGAGGGAACGTGTTCCCGCATTGTTGACACTTACGCATGTACCTAGAAGTGAGCTTTGCGGTCACCCCCACCTTGGCACCCATGGAAAAAAGAAGATAAAGTTTGAGCAGTTTTCCTGCCGTCGTCTGCATGTGAGGATGTTTGTTCAAGACGTTTTTTTCCCATTCCTCGACGTGGTAACGCATGTCCTCGCAGAATGTTTGCACATGCAGCCAGACGATGGTCCCTTGTTTTGTGAGATGGAGCTGTTTCGAAATGGTAAAGTTGAACTTGTCGATTACGGCACTGAGTTTCTTTTTACTGCTCTGTAGCTCACTGCCTTCATGTAAGTAAGCGCATCTGAGCTGATACACTTCTGCACCTGTCACGTAGTCACTTGGTCCCGTACCGTATCGGTAAGTGTTTGTAAAATTATCTGCCCACCACTTAGCGTACCGTTGACCTGTGGATTCCGCCGGTCTTTGAATTTTGCCGCAAATGTCAGGCAACATCAGAGCGAGCGCCAAGGCCGCGAGCCGGTTTCGATCGTTAACGGCATCCGTAATTGAATCCAGCAATGGTTGAAATTGAGAAGCCATATAATTGGGTTACTCACTTTTAGAATCAGAGGCGCGAATTTTCAGGTGTTGCCGCAGCGTTCGCAGTCTGTCCACAATTTGTGTGTTCAGCCGAGCTCGATGGATGCTGAGTGGATCTGTGCCAAGATAAACAAAGACTGTTTGTACCAACACGACCGTTTGTCCCAACAAATCTCTAAGTTCGGCGTTCTCTTTTCTCAATTCAGCTATTTGGTCCAGAACCTCGTGATCGTCCGACCGGTCAGGAGTTGATTTTTTGGGCATATCGAAAAGGAATAACATATCGAAGGCGAGAGAAAAGACTGGGGAAGTGCTCCCGTTCTGAAACAGAGGCCCACAAACCGCCGGAGGAACCGGTAGAGGAAGGGGGCACGCGACAAGTGACTCCGTGGATCAGCTTTCGGGTGAGCGTGCAAAAGTTGAGGCCCTCTTGCTCGATGCCTGGAAGCGAGGCATCTGGCAGAAGCCTCGCTCTACTCTGTTGAGGATCTTGTTTTGGTTGCTAGGCTAACTGATATGCGGGAGTTTCTAACCGATCTTACGCCCGAGGAGCGGAAGCTTATCAAGTAGCTGGAGAAAGGCCACAAGAGGGAACTCACAGAGCAGGAAGTCAATGTGGCTTTAGAGCAAGCGCGGCAACTGCGGGGAACTGTAGGAGGGAGCCAGGGGCTATTTCATCTGATAATTAATTGTCTGATGTTATAACGTCGTTCCGACGGAATAACCTGTGTAAGTGATTCAAAGCGCCAAATCGCTCGGACAGCCAAATCGCCAAAAGTGCAGTTTTAGGACTTTTTACGTAGGGGTGGCCTCAAATGATCTCGTCGCGTTTGAGTCGCTCCAGCACTGCTTCCTCGACATAGGCACTGAAGCTATCCAGTCCCAGCTGTTCTGTAACCTTATCCAGTAGCGCCTTCGTTTTAGGAGACATACGTACCGAGACGGTAATCTTGCCGGTCTTACGGCGGGCGACCTTGCCCTGTTTAGATTGGCGCGGCGTAGAGCCACTATAACAGCCAGTAGTATCACCAATCAATAAACTTTGCGTAAGGTAATCGGAGTGCTATCCTCCCTCCAGAAAAGCATATGATTCCCTGCTCCGAGGATAATCGGACACGGACGTATCAACCCCGCCAGAGTGTTCGCACGCCTCTGGATTACGACACCCAATTTGAGTCCGAGCTACCGCCCGAGATTCGCGCCGAGTTGGAGGCTCCTCCAGCTCCAATAAAGCGAGGGCCGGTTCGGCCTCCAGAAACCGAAGAGGAGATCCAGGCGGCCATCGCGTGGCTCCGCAGCCAAGGCTATTCGCCGCCTACCACATCAGCGCCCGTTCGGCCTCCATCGGCACCGCCGCCTCCCGTTGTCCAGGTGCCGACACCGCCGCGGGCGGAGCGGGTCCCACATCGTGGATGGGGGCTAATCTGGATGGTGCTCGTCGGAGTCTTTCTGTGGGCCCTGTTGCACAACCAGGGTAGCCAGCCGTCGGCCTCCAGGGCTCTCACCGAGTGGTCTTCGCGAGCTGCATCCTTGCTATATCCTCAAAGGCAGCCAGAGGTTCGCCGTGCGCTTCCTGTCGATGTCAGACGAGCGATGGCCGTCGTCCCGCGCGCCCTATTAGTCAGCCCTCCTGTAGCGCCGACAGGGCAGTGGCATACTGTAAAACTATTGGATGGGTCGCTCGTCCAGGCCTGTTACAGTGGGCAGCTAGACAATGCCGCCCAGCTGCCGGGCCAGGGAGCCTTCATCGGCCAAGAATTCGTGACCGGCACTGGACCGAATGCCACTGACTGGATTTGGTTGCAACCGGCCGGAGCGCATTTTGCCTCCTGGGTTGATCCGTAAATGGTCGCTGGCAGGAAGTGCAAGACTACCACGGAAAACATGAGGCTAAGTGTCCGTGTTCTTATCATTGGCTCCTTGTACTGGGATGCAGACCGGCAATCCTGGCGTAACGCCAGACTGCATATGGAGGAGGCTACACTGTCCGGGTACCAATTCGATATGGCCGCAGGTCTGAAAGTCGCAGCAATACTTTCACGATGTTTTTTTTACGGCAGTGCGAGGCCGGGCAGGCGAAGGTCGTCAGGTGCCGGAGCGAAGTTTCGACGCAGAATGATCTATTCATCGAGGCGGAACACCTTTGGGCAGCGGAACGAAAGGGAGACCTCAATGGTCTGATAAGCGCGAATTGGGGGTGCGTGGCGTTGCTTAATCACCCCGATCGCCACGTCCCGCAAGAGCTTCTTGATGCCTGGGCCATGCGCGTCGCTCGTGAACGGCACTACGGAAACATTCTGCAGGCTCCCGGTGAAGGCCCCCTGGTCAGCGAACGGGGTCTCCTTCAGATCCCGTGGCCAACGCTGATCGACGGCAATGATGCGGTACCGCTGGATTTACTGATTGCCACTGCAAACCAACCTACTCTAGAGGGAGAGCCGAAATCGTATCCGACCCCCGGAAATGATCGCCAATGCGT
>Ga0306926_10004401_pt1 | contig 14793 bp, 19 predicted proteins | sample flu12Cox44000178_FD_203759 | JGI IMG/M metagenome (GOLD analysis project Ga0306926, IMG submission 203759) | Lab enrichment of tropical soil microbial communities from Luquillo Experimental Forest, Puerto Rico - flux8day.12C.oxic.44.000.178 (v2)... | ecosystem: Environmental > Terrestrial >...
AGTTGGATAGTAGAAGTTGGATACGCTTCATGCGTAGTCACCGTAATTGATCATGCGTATCGTTCAGTGTCACGTCGCGACGTCTTGGAAGTTGGATAGTAGAAGTTGGATACGCTTCATGCGTATCTGATGCATGAAGTATTGCACGTATTCCCATCCGTGTTCATCAAGCCAGGTCTCGCTTCTTTGTGGTCTTACGAACATGATGGATTGGGGGAGTAGAAGGGTATCCAAACTGACGGGTTTAAGCTGCTTTCTCTCCTCGAGGTCATCATACAGAAGTTGGGCAGGTGTGCCTTCTTCATGTGGCTCCCAAAGCTTTATCAGCCTAGGCATCAACACCGTCGGGTCGAGTCGCATTACATCTCTGACCTGATACAGGCCCAGCCTTTTTATGGTCCTGCAGCGCCGCAGCTTGATCTCAAGATGATTACATGGCCGGTTGTTTAGCTTCGACGGTTTGTCGGAGTACAGGGTAATATTCCTCGTCGGTGGTCGACGCCTAACATGATAGACCCAGCTGATGGTGTTCTCGCCTCTCAGCATTGGACCGCGTTTCCTGTATTTCAACACAACGTGGTCGCGCAGCCAGTTCTCGCAGGCTGACAAGTCGTCGGCAAACAGATCGATCGCGATGTGCAGGTTGGTTATCTTGCCTTTGTGTCGCCGTTGATAGTCATCCAGCATCAACAGCGCGGACTCGCTGGGCGCTTGCACTGTCAACTTCCAACCCCAATGATCTGGCCATCTGCCACATTTTTGCGGAAACACCGCGCCGCTATTATTCACCGCCTCCAACTCTTTGATGATGGTTGGTTGTGGCAACGTTCGCGTTCGCCACGGCACGAATATGCTGATCGTGTCCACGTAACATTTCGTGGGCTGTAATAATTGAAACGGTAACTCCGAATGATGTGTGATTGACATGTACGTGCCCCCGACACGTTCAATTTACTCAGCCCCGGAAATGATGGGCTTTGGGTGCGAAGCGACTGAAACCAACCGTCGGCTACAGCCTTAGCTTCGGCGACTGTGACAACGTTTTTGGCGATAACCTGTGGCTTGCCCGCCCACTTGCTTTTGCGAACCAGGTGGACTTCGAGGCAGTCGGCTTTGACGCCTCGCGGCGCAACGGTATGACTTGATATCGATGTTCGTGGACCTGTCCCTTTTCAAAAAGGTTGGGATCGAGAGATCGGCGGGAATTTGGTTGAGGTACGGATTTGAATCCGCGTGCACGCCATCTGGCGCAGTCGCGGCATGCCGCGTGGGACTCAGATCGATCGTTGGTGCGTCAGGGAATTTGTAGCCGCCGAGAATATTGACCGGCGGGTGGTGCGGCTGGATCAGCGGGTGGTGCGGCTGGATCAGGCAGTTCTCACGCCAGCGCCGGGCATTAGTGCGATTGATTGCCTCGACCGCTTCCTCGCCGCCAACGGTAGCGCAGCGGAGTTGCGTGGGCGTCAATTCCTGGCCAGCTACAATACGCCAGGGTCGGTCGGCTTTGGGTGCCTCTTTCGGATCAATAAAATCAACGTTTTTTGAGGGTCTGCTTACGTTGCGGGCCTCATGGTACCTGCCGAGGTCGCGGAGCACTCGGAAAGCGTTGCGGCACTTGCGTTTGCCGCAGAGCTTTTGGTGTTCGCTCTTGCGCTCCATCCGCTGGTCGCAGACCAGACAACGGTTGCGGTAGAAGCTGCTATGGCAACCGCGTGTGCAGAATGCCTCACGCGGATTACTGACCGGCGCTGCCAGCTTCGAGCCACAGCGCGGGTTGCGGCAAAAATGATAGACACGATCGGTTTTCACGTTGCTTACCTTTACGGGTTATTCTCTTTCTCGTTTTGGTTTCGCGTCGGAAAGGGACCAAACAAAAAGGCCGCCCCGACGCAGTTCCTGCGTCTAGAGCGACCTTCCCTCATTGCTGTCGCGGTGTTCGCGAGGCGAGCCGTGAGCCGCTAATTTGAGACAAGTTCTCACCGGCGGTTTCCCTGCCGCCGGTGTTTCTTTTTCGGACGTCGATGGTTTCGTGCTTGTCTGCCGCTGGCCGGTCGGCCAGGGCCCGTCTCTCACGGCGCGGTCTCGGCGGTGGCTCTAGCGGCTGTTGATAGCGCTTGCTGACGTGTCGCGGCGATTGCACTGCGAGCCGAGCCGCGGCGGCTGCTTGAGCGCTGCGACGTTGGGCTTCCAGCTTTGCCGCTTCGCTCTTGGCGTACTCGGCTATGCGTTCGTCAAACGCCTGCTCGGCTGCCGCTGAAATTCTGATGACGCGCGAGCCGGGATACGTGGTTTCGTTTGCGCCGAGGCCGCGCTTTTTCAAGCCATAATAGAACGCTTTTGAGATACGCTTCTGAGCGAGAAATTCAGCGAGCGTTTTGTCCGGTTCGGACACGGGTCGTCTCCCACATTGCGCGCCGGGAGGACCCAAAAAGACAAAGGCCGCCCGGCGCTGGTTAGCGCCTGGGCGACCTAAACTTGAATCAGTCTTGCTTAGATCGCGGTATCAACCACGCTGCGCGTTACACCGATCCCGGGGTTTCCTTCACAGTACCTGCGGCAGCAGCGTGGCCGTTCAGTCATATACGTCAGAAGGTGCAAATCCACAAGCCTTGCACAAACTCCGACAAACATTTCTGGGCGCGGCCCCCATGTTGCGTCGATGTTTGGTCAAGCAAATCAGGTCCCGCCCTAAGTCACGCTAAGTATTTGATTTTATTGGCGCTCCCTAGGGGACTCGAACCCCTGTTTTCGCCGTGAGAGGGCGACGTCCTGGGCCGCTAGACGAAGGGAGCCCGCGGTGCGGCGGATTTGAAGGTCCCGTCCGCGTCGCCGCACATTCGCACGGGACCTTCAAATCCACAAGCCGCACCGAAAATGAAATCAGCCAGTGTTCTTTTAATTTCGAACTTTGCATCATCGCGTGCCGCTATCACTTGCAAAGTTCGGAATTGGACACCGGCTCGAAATAACCGCGATGATGCGGCGCATCTTTTTCAATCCCGCTTTGGCCCGCCTCGCGCCCCTCGCGCTGGCGTAGCGTCGTCCCAGGCAATGACCCGGTCGATCGTGGCAATCAGAGCTTTGATGTCTCCGAACGCGTATTGATTGATCGGCGGCCCCATCGCCGACATCATCGCATCGAATAACGAGGGGTCGCGTTTGGGATCCGACAACAGATCCGCGCGGTATCGAAGCTGACCGAGATAGAAAAAGAAAACGGTATCGTCTTTCCGCCCCGCCCCCACAGGCGATTGGATAGCTCCAGAGCGGCCGGATCCTCATGCTCGATGCCGGCGGCCAGCGCTTCGACGGATTGCGGCGGCGGTCGATTGTCTTGGTCCGTGGGGCCCGCGGCGAGACTGTTTGTGCCGTGGACGACAGCGAGCGCAAGAAAAATTGCAGCAAGCGGCAATGCTCGAATGGAGACCATAGCGCGCAGTGTGCGATGGTTCTTTAAGGCTCGCGAGTGAACCGCAGCCGGCCGGTCTGTTTGAGCGTCTTGATATCGAAAGTGCGCAATTCGTTGACGCTATCAAGCTCGATCAATACGGCGAGGCGCCCGGCCGAAGCCGAAGTTGAGATGAGCCGCGCCCCCTTCGGCAGCGGGATCGTATCATCGGCCGCCACCGTGCTGGTGTTCGTGCTGAACATGCGGTAGCCGATCACGCCCACGACCGCCGCGATGGCGAGCGCGGTGGTGAGCGCCGAGATCAGCATCATCATGCGCGCACGCTGGACCAATTGCGTCGCTTCCGACTGGGCGGGCTCGGCGGCGATTGCTAGATTGCCGTGCCGCCTTGTGTCTGAAAATTTCGGACCCGACAATTTTGCACCCGCTTGATTCATGACATACCCCTCGCCCACGCAGACGTCCGTCGTGGTCGCCCCGGACCAGGGCGGCGAAAGACTCGATCGCTTGTTAGCCCGTCATGTCGCCGACCTGTCCCGCTCGCGGGTCAAAGCTTTAATCGAGGTCGGCAGCGTCGAAGTCGACGGCCATACGATCCGCGATCCCAGCTACCGCGTCAATTCCGGTGCGCTCATCAAGGTTGACGTGCCGGCGCCGCAACCGGCGCGGCCCGGTCCGGAGCCGATCCCGCTTAAGGTGATCTACGAGGACGCCGACATCATCGTGATCGACAAACCGGCAGGTCTCGTCGTTCATCCGGCCGCCGGTAATTGGACCGGAACGCTGGTCAATGGCTTGATCGCCCATTGCGGCGACAGCCTTTCCGGCATCGGCGGCGAACGCCGGCCGGGGATCGTCCACCGGCTGGACAAGGACACGACCGGGCTCATGGTCGTGGCCAAGAACGATCGCGCCCATGCGGCGCTGGCGGCGCAATTCACCGATCATGGCCGCAACGGTGCGGTTTTCGAGCGGGGCTATCTCGCCTTCGTGTGGGGCGCGCCGGACCGGCCGCACGGCACGATTGACCGACCGATCGACCGCGATCCCCGCGCGCGCAACCGCATGGCCGTGCGCAAAGGCGGCCGGGAGGCGGTCACGCATTGGCAGGTGTTGGAGCGCTACCCGGCCGTCAAAGCGAATCGTCTGACAGCGAAGATGACGGCAAAGGCGAAAGCCGAGAATCCCGGATTTGTGGCGAGCCTCCTCGCCACTCGCCTGGAAACCGGCCGGACCCATCAGATTCGGGTCCATTTTGCCTCGATGGGCCATCCCCTGCTCGGCGACCCGGTCTATGGGCCCGGGTTCCGGACCAAAGCGGCGCTTTTGTCGCAAGCGGGCCAGGCCGCCCTCGCTGCTCTTGGCAGGCAGGCGCTGCATGCCCACATCTTGCGTATCAACCATCCGTTAACCGGCGAAATCCTTGAGTTCCGTTCGGAACTGCCGCCAGATCTTGCCCGTTTGCGTAATGCGCTGGCAGGGAGTCGGGCCGGCACTGGCGGTGACTAGACGCGGCATGAGGATTCCGCGTTTTCAGCGCCATTTGAGCGAAAATCAATTCAGCATCGCGCCGAAGTGATGCTGTTTCCCTTCCGCTCGGCTGATTCGACCGTGTATGTTGCGGGTGCGAGATGATGGAACCGGCGCCGTCGGCTCAAGGAGCGGCGGCCCCGTAGCTCGCCGCGACGCGGGGGCAAGGATATGGAGAGGGCGCTGTCATGGCCCAAACTGCTGCATTGCCCATTTTATCGGGCGAAACCGGCCTTACCCGGTACCTAGAAGAAATTCGGCGGTTTCCGATGCTGGAGCCGCAGGAAGAATTCATGCTGGCCAAGCGCTGGCGCGAGCATGGCGACCGTGATGCGGCGCACAAGCTCGTCACCAGTCATTTGCGGCTCGTGGCTAAGATCGCCATGGGCTATCGCGGCTATGGCCTGCCGATCTCGGAAGTGATTTCTGAAGGCAATGTTGGGCTCATGCAAGCGGTCAAGCGCTTCGAACCCGACAAGGGATTCCGGCTGGCGACTTACGCCATGTGGTGGATCAAGGCCGCGATCCAGGAATACATCCTGCGTTCCTGGTCGCTGGTGAAAATGGGCACCACCGCCAATCAGAAGAAGCTGTTCTTCAACTTGCGCAAGGCCAAGAGCCGCATTTCCGCGCTCGACGAGGGCGATATGCGGCCTGACCAGGTCAAGCTCATCGCCAAGCGGCTTGGCGTGACCGAGCAGGACGTCATCGACATGAACCGCCGGCTCGGTGGCGACGCTTCGCTCAACGCGCCGATCCGCGAAGACGGCGATTCCGGCGAATGGATGGATTGGCTGGTGGACGACAGCGCCAGCCAGGAGAGCCGGCTCGCCGAAAGCGAGCAGTCCGAGAACCGGCACAAGGCGCTTGGTGAAGCGCTCACCGTGCTCAATGACCGCGAGCGCCGGATCTTCGAAGCACGGCGCCTCGCCGACGAACCGATCACCCTCGAAGAACTCGCCGACGAATTCGGCGTATCGCGCGAGCGCGTGCGCCAGATCGAAGTGCGAGCCTTCGAAAAGGTCCAGAAGGCGGTGAAAACCAACATCGCCCACATGGAAAACCCGCAAGCTGCCGTCGCCGCTGCCGCGGCGCGGTAACAGCGTCCTTCGTCACTGCGAGCGATCTACTTCCCTGCCGCTTTGCGCAGCGCCGCATTGATGCGGTCCTGCCAGCCCTGCCCGTCTTGCTGGAAGAAATCGAGCACATCGCGGTCGACGCGCAGTGTCACAGTCTCCTTGGCGCCGGGCGTCGATACTGGTTTGGGCGGAGCCTCGACCGGCTTGGTCGTCACCGCCTTGAAGGCCTTCTCGGCCAACGCCCGCGCGTCAGGCTCACGTCGCGTGCGCGGTGTGTCCCGCCAAGCGTCTCTGGACCTATCTCTCGAATCGTCTCGCGCCACGTCCGAATAATGACGTGCTGCCCCGCTGGTTGCAAAGGCGCAGCGAAAATAACCGGAAAAACCTGCTGGAGCGTACAAACTGGCTAACCACCGATTGCATCATTGATGGCGCGCAACAACGTGAGCAGCGCCTGGTTGCGCGGCATAGCGAGGCCGTGCCGCCCGCCGGCGGCAACAATCGCGCCGGTGAGCGCTTCAACCTCCAGCTTGCGGCCTCCGAGTCGGTCGAAATACATCGACGTGCCGAGTTCCCCTGAAAAATTTAACAGCGTGGCGATCGTGCATGCCGTCTCATCTTCGGCAAGCTGCACGCCATCCGCGCGTGCTGCGGCGACGGCTTCATCGAGAATGCCGCGACATAATTCCTGGACGTCGGGACGGCGCAGCACGGCTTGCCGCTGCATGGTCAGGGCGGTGATGGGATTGGCGACCGCGTTGATGAGAAGCTTGCGCCACGCCAGCGTGGTGAAATCGCCGCTGCGGACGATACGCAGCGGCGTTTCCTCGAACAAAGCGGCGAAAGCGCGACCCGGTTCATCATCGGCCACGATGGCATCGTGCGGCCCGGCATGGCGAAGCCGCACGCGATCGGCCGCCAACCGCTCGCCGTTGTAATAGACCAGCACCGGAACGATGGAGGCGCCGCCAGCGAGCGGCGCGACCCGCGCTACATGATCGATGCCGTTTTGCATGACGGCAACGCGCGTCGCCGGCGTGCTCAGCCGCGCCAGCCATGGCGCGGCGGCCGCGGTCTGATGCGTCTTAGTACAGAGCAGCACCCAATCGACCGGGCCGGCTTGCGCGGGATCGGTCAGGTTGCGCAGCGGCAGTTCGATTGTGCCTTCCGCCCGCTCCAGCGTCAGGCGCGCGATCGGCTGGCGCGTGCAGGCGAAGATTTTATACCGGCCCGCGGCGGCGAGAGTGCCGGCAACAGCACCGCCGACGCTGCCCAACCCGACGACCGCAATTCGCATTTGCCCCGATCCGCGCCCTGTGGCCATCCCGCTGCCATGTTCGGCTATTCATCGAGGCCATCAGAGAAAGTCAAACCCCGCCTTAGCCGCCAGCAAAATAAAAACCCGGCCGGCGAAGACCGGGGTTTTATCCGCGTTCTATGCGGCAGCTTACCAGCCACCCGATCGGCGTCTCGCCGCGGCACTGCCGCTATAGGGCTCGCCATAGGTGTCGCCGCCACCCGGCGAGTTCGGGCCGTAATTAGGTTGGCTCTGTGCCAGACACGGCGTCGCCGCAACATTGGCGGTCTCGGCAATCCCCGCGAATAACGCCAACGTCATGAGAATCTTGCTGCGCTCATCGTGTCGACTCCATTTTCTTGCCTCGGGCCGGCTTACCCGGCCCATGCGATTCCTTGCTGTGATCCGCTGCTGCTGCGCTCTTACTGGTAACGATTGACGCCAATATCGGTTCGCACGAGTTCGCGTTGTGGAACAGCGTTCCCGTGCACCGATGCGGAGTTATTTCGTCTTGGCGAAAGACTCCAACCGCAGCGGCAGGACGGCGCCAAACCAGGCCGCATGCGCGGTGTGATCGGCCAGGTCATCGCCCGTCTCGGGATGCAACAGCACGACCAGATCGTCGCGATTGAGCATCAGCCACGGCACAAAGGCGGCGAGCATCTCCGCCGGAAAGGCGATCTGAAACATCGACTGCGGATGCGGGCCAACCAGCTCGTCATGCCAGCGGCCAAGTTTGGCTTGCAGAAAATCGGCAGCGACCCGCTCGCGCAGCCGTTCGGCGCGACCGCGGCTTTTTGCCGGATCGTAGTAGATGTGGGCGTGAAAGTGCGTAACTGTCCGGTGGCTCATGATCCCGTCGAGGCTGCCGCCTCCATTGCGCACCTTTGCGAAACGATTGGCAAGCCACTTCGCAAACTTGCGGCAAACCCTAAGTTGCCCACGGCTGCGGTTCGGGGGCCCGGCGGTGCGGGAAAAGATTGGCGAGAATAACGGAAAGTATTCCGGTCAGAAAAATACCATCGAACGTGCCGGCACCGCCGATCGAAGCCACGGGAGCGCCGAGCCCGCTTATCTTGCCCAGATTGGTTAGGTCCGCGCCGATCAACGTACCGAGCGCGCCGGCTATGTAAGCAAGCGGCGCGGCGTCCTGACGCGACAAGATCAGTGCAACCGCCGCCGTGGTTACGACCGGGACGAAAACCGGCACCGCAATGCCAAGTCCGGGGACCGGATCGGCCAGCAAATGCAGGACCAGCGCCACGATCGCGGTCGCGATCGCGCCTTTGACCCAGAGATTCCTCGTGAACAGCAGATAAAGGGACAACAAGGTCGGAATCACCGCGCCGCCGACATTGACCGCGACCACCGTGCCCCGCCAATGGGTAACGACGGGCACGGTGTATTGCATGCCGAAGAAATCGATCAGGCGGTCCGATACGACCGGCTCCGGCGCGAGCTGCACGATCGGAATGTTGAATATGCTGCCGATGAGCGAGGCGAACAGCAAAAACAGCGCGGTGCCTGGGCTGATCCCGAGGCTCATATAGGCATAGCGCAGCGATTGCAGTATCAGAACAGCAATGAAAATACCGACCAAAATCGCAAAGAAGCTCGGCGCCAGAGGCAGATAATGATATTGGCTCATTTCCATTGGCGCCTGCCTCCGTTTTCGTGTTGCGCACCATACGAGGCCTTAACCGATGCCGAAAATCGCAACCTTCGTGCGACATAGATATGGTCGAGCGCCTTGCTAGTCCAACGCGTCTGCCTATAATCCGGCGCTTCCTTCGCGCAGGGATATTCTGCTGTGGCGCCCATGGAAGCAAAATCCGGAGCGAAATCCGTAGCTATTATCATGGGCAGCCAGTCCGACTGGCAGACCATGCGACATGCCGCGGATACGCTCGACGCGCTCAAGATCGGCTATGAAACGCTGATCGTTTCCGCGCACCGGACACCAGAGCGGCTTTACGCTTTCGCCAAAGGCGCCGAGGCGGACGGCTTCAAGGTCATCATCGCCGGCGCCGGCGGCGCTGCGCACCTGCCGGGAATGACCGCGTCGCTGACGAACCTTCCAGTACTCGGTGTGCCTGTTGAATCCAAAGCGCTGTCCGGCCAGGACTCGCTCTACTCGATCGTGCAAATGCCGCCGGGCGTTCCGGTCGGAACGCTGGCGATCGGCCAGGCCGGCGCTATCAACGCGGCGCTGCTTGCCGCGAGTGTATTAGCCCTGAACGATGCCCCCTTGGCGAACCGGCTCAAGGCTTGGCGGGCCGCCCAGACAGCGGCCGTGCCAGAGGCGCCGAAGGACATCGCGTGACCGTAGTTTTGGCGCCGCTCGAGCCCGAGGCGACTATCGGCATCCTCGGCGGCGGACAACTCGGCCGCATGCTCGCGCTCGCCGCGGCGCGGCTGGGGTTTAGATGCCACGTATTCGCGCCTAGTCCGGATTCTCCCGCCTTCGACGTCGTCCATCGCGTGACCTGCGCGGATTACACCGACACCGAAGCGCTCGATCGATTTGCATCAAACGTCGACATCGTCACCTATGAATTCGAAAATGTCCCTGCTGAAACCGCAACCTTTCTTGCCGCCAGGGTCCCGGTTCTCCCGGATCCGGCTATTCTGGCAACGACGCAAGACCGGCTTGCCGAAAAGAACTTCGTCACCAGGCTCGGCATAGCGACGGCCGCCTTCACCGGCGTCGCATCCCCCGGCGAATTGAAAACGGCCATCGAGCGGATTGGCCTTCCCGCAGTGCTCAAGACGCGTCGTTTTGGTTATGACGGCAAGGGTCAGGTCGCCATTAAAAACGGGACCGATCCAGATGCCGCGTGGCGCGAAACCGGCGGCCAGCCCTGCATTCTGGAAGCTTTCGTGCCATTTCTGCACGAAATCTCGGTCGTCGCCGCCCGCGGCCATGGCGGCGCGGTCGAATGTTTCGACGTAACCGAGAATGAACACCGTGACCATATCCTGAAAATGTCACGCGTACCGGCCGCTCTATCAGAATACGACGCGACGCAAGCGCAGCGCATTGCCGAGCTGGTGGCACAGAAATTCGATTATGTCGGCGTATTGGCAGTCGAAATGTTCCTGCTCCGCGATGGCGCGCTTTTGGTAAACGAGATCGCGCCGCGCGTGCATAATTCCGGCCATTGGACCATCGACGCCGCCTCGGTATCGCAATTCGAACAGCACATCAGGGCGGTGGCCGGCTGGCCGCTGGTAAAACCGATCCGGCGTGGCCGCGTCGAGATGATCAATCTGATAGGCAGCGAGGTAGAAGAGTACTCGCGCTATCTCAAAGAGCCCGGCGTCGCCGTGCATTTGTACGGCAAGGCGGCGGTGCGCCCTGGCCGTAAAATGGGTCATGTCACGCGCGTCTGCGACGATTGATGTGTGACGATGGACTTTTGCGCGCTGTTCTGCTACAGCCCGCGGCAAGGTGGTGCAGGCTTTTTAGCCTTCAGCTATCAAGCAATCCCAGAACCGAATCGAAAAGGAGCAAGCGTGCAGGTTCTCGTCCGTGACAATAACGTCGACCAGGCCCTCAAGGCGCTGAAGAAGAAGATGCAGCGCGAGGGGATTTTCCGCGAGATGAAGCTGCGCGGCCACTACGAAAAGCCATCCGAAAGAAAAGCGAGAGAGAAGGCGGAAGCGATCCGCCGCGCCCGTAAACTGGCGCGCAAGCGGTTGCAGCGCGAAGGGCTGCTCCCGATGAAGCCAAAGCCCGCCCCCGGCACTGGACCCGGCAGATCGGGTCCGCCTCGCACCCCGCGCTTCGGCTGATACCTTCCGACTGACACGTTTTGGGTCACCCGACTTGGGTGGCAATCCCAGGCAGAGCCTTATCGGTCCTGATTAATTCAGCATCGATAAGGCTCTCGTACTTTTGTCATAAGCTCGCGCCAGAAGCCCAATTGTCATCACCTGACGGTGACGGATTTGCGGGTTTTTGCCGAGCGGGCTCTGCTATCGTTGGCCGGCTACGAGCCTCGCCATGACGCACGACGCGGCAAAATTGAAGCGCAATAAGATCGCGCGGCGCTTGCCGCCGCTCGCAGCCATCTTGCTCGCACTGGCCGGCTGCGCCACGGGCGGAAATCCGGCTTCAGACCGGGACAAGCCGCTTTATCCGGGATCGCAATCCAATCTCTCCTCCCTGAGCGAGATCATCGCCGCCCATCCGGACGATCCGCAGGCATATAACATGCGCGCCACGGTCTACGGCGAGGCCGGACACACGGAGCAGGCTCTTGCCGATTTCAGCAAAGCCATCAGCCTCGATCCAAATTACACGCAGGCTTATGCCAATCGCGCGCTTGTCTACCGCAAGGTCAACAAGCTCGATCTAGCGCTCGCCGATGACAACAAGGCCCTGACGCTCGACGCCTCTTATGCGCCGGCCTATTTGGGCCGCGGCATGGTCTATCGCGAGCAAGGCCGCAACAACCAGGCGCTGGAAGATTTCAACAAAGCAATCACGCTGCGGCCGGACAACCCGGAGGCCTACTACAATCGCGGACTTCTGTACCAGAGCCAGCGCCAGCATGCCCTCGGCGTCGACGATTTCTCGATGGCAATCGGACTCGCAGGCCAAAAATCGGAATCCTATGTGGCGCGCGCGCTAAGTTATCTGGCGCTCGGGAACATCAAAGCGGCAGCCGAGGACCTCGATCAGGCGGTGCAATTGGATCCACCCAATCTGCGCGGCTGGACGAGCCGCGGACTGGCTTATGAGCGTTTGGGACAGAAGGATAAGGCCGCCGGGTCCTATGCGAAGGCGCTCAACATCAACGACAAGTATCAGCCTGCGAAAGAAGGCTTCACCCGGGTCGGTGGCAAGATCGGCCAGACCTATCCCACGTTCTAGGCGTTAACGTGTAGCCGCCCGAAGGAGCCACCATGGCCATCATGCTGAACCACACCATCGTTCCGGTGCGCGATAAGGTCGCTGCGGCGAAATTCTTTGCCGGAATTTTCGGCCTCAAACGCGGCCGCACCGGGCATTTCGCGCCAGTTCAGGTGAACAAGCAATTGACTTTACTGTTTGACGATGACGCCGATTTCGACAGTCATCATCTGGCTTTTCACGTCACGGATCGCGAATTCGACGCCATTTTTCGTCGCGTCAAAAAAGCCAATATAGTCTTCGGCAGCGCACCCTGGAGTCTTGAAGACGGCAAGCTCAATAATTGGGGCGGCGGGCGCGGTTTTTATTTTCGGGACCCAAACGGGCACGTGCTTGAACTGATGACGGTCGCGCAATGAGGCGACGACACCAGGGGCAGGCTGGTTAATCCAGATCGCCGGCGAGAAAGCGGGCGACCGCGTCGAGCCCGCCATTGTCATCGAGATCCTCGTGACCGCCGTCGAGGAAACGCACGAAGTGCTTCGGCTTGTTGGCGAGCTCAAACAGCTGCTCGCCCATGGCGTAAGGAACGACCCGGTCGTTTACGCCATGCATGATCATCACCGGCGCCTTGACTTTGCCGATGCGCAGATCGGAGCGGAACTGATCTTTCATCAAAAGCCGGACCGGTAGATACCAATAATGCCGCGCGCCAAGCGCAACCGCCGAGGTAAAAGGCGCCTCAAGGATCACGCGGCTCACCGGGCGTTCCGCCGCAACCGCAATCGCCACGCCAGAGCCGAGCGACTCACCCCACAGCACTAACTGTTGCGGCGGGTAGTGGGCGGCCGCGAAATGATAGGCCGCCTGCGCATCGGCAATCAGTCCTTGTTCATTCGGACTGCCGCCCGAACCGCCATAGCCGCGATATTCCAGCGCGACCAGCCCAATCCCATCGGCAATGACCCGACGAAAACGAGTCACGCGGAAACGAAGCGCCCCGCCGTTGCCGTGGAAATACAGGATGACCGGTTTGCCATCGCGTGGCGGCACGTGCCAAGCGGCGATGCGCACGCCGTCGGTGGCCGTCAACGGCACTTCTTCGGCTTCGGGCAACCCCGCCGCGGCCGGCAGGACATGCGCGGTGTCCGGGAAATACATCAAGGAGCGCTGCGCTACATAGACCACCGCCGCCAGGGCGATGTAGGCGCAAAGTGCGATGATCGTAGTTGAAACGAGGGCAAGCATGACGCGCGACGCAGGCCACAGGCGCTTGAAGACGGTTTGCAGAATCGCCACCGCATGCCGCGGCGGCTGCAGCAGCATTTTTGTCGTGGCGTCTATCGGCATTGTCGCATTGTTTGTTTGAACCTGGCAGATCTCGGGCTGCCGACCGGCTCGATTGCCACAGAAAAACCGGCCGGCGTGTCCAGCCGGCCGGTTGAATGAGGTGCTAGCGCGCCGCCGGCAAATCCATCAGCGACAGACTTGCACGGTGCGCCAGCGGTAACCGAAGCCCTCGACCCAAACTTGGCGTTTCGCCCAGTAACAGCCCGGCGCAAGCTCGGCATAGCCAGACCCCGGCGCAGGGTAGTAGGCCGGCGCGGGCGCGGGATAATAGGCCGCCGGCGGCGGTGGTGCGTAGTAAGCCGGTGGCGGAGGCGGCGGACTGTTGGCGATCGCGCTGCCGATAATCGCGCCAGCGGCAACGCCGCCAAGAATTCCGGCGCCGACCGCGCAGCCGACGCAGTCCGCGTTTGCGGGAACCGGTGCGGCCACCGCAGCGAGGCCCAGTGCCGCAGCCGCGGTCAGGCCCACAAGCGACTTGTGCATGTGCTTTCCTCACGTGATCGGCCGGGTGCCGATCGGAATCTGTGGATGGGCGGAAGTCCCCGAAAACCCCCGCTGACCGTCGAAACTCAAGCAGCGACTATTTGGCGGAAGTTGGGTGCAGACAAGCCGCGCCCTTGCAACTGAGGCGTTTCCGGTACGGAAACGCCTCACGCCCTGGACACAGCTACGACGCGCCTATGTTCAGACGCAGGCGCGAACCCAGTAATAACCGTTCCACACGCGACGCCAAACGCAGGGCGGCGGCGCATAGGGATAGGGCCCGTAATAGCCGTACGGCGCATAGTAGTAGGGCGCCGCGAGCGCACTGCCAACGATGGCACCAGCGGCAAAGCCGCCAAGGCCCCAACCCCAGCCCCAACCGCCGCGCCATGCGTTGGCCGGCGCCGAGGTCGCCAACGCCGCGCCGCCAATGATGGCCGCCGCAACGAGAGCGGTTAGAATTTTTCTCATGACATCACCTCGAGTTCGGAATTTTGCTCGCCAACGACGGCGAGGCTTGTCGCTAGGTTCCCATTTATTGGTGAATGCAGACTGAATGACCCGGCCAGAATACAGCCACCTTTATTGCGCCGCCGCCGGTTCCCCACCGGCCGACCCGAAACGATGCGTTGTCATGGGCTTTTGGCGCAGCACAGCAGCGCGATTGTTCCGTAATCGCGCTACGATCAACATTTCGTCATGGGAAAACCCAAACTCGAACTAAAGCCACGAGCACAAGATGGCTAGGGCGCGGTCACATGGGGGGAGGCCCGTTCACCCGAGCGTA
>Ga0306926_10004402_pt1 | contig 14789 bp, 13 predicted proteins | sample flu12Cox44000178_FD_203759 | JGI IMG/M metagenome (GOLD analysis project Ga0306926, IMG submission 203759) | Lab enrichment of tropical soil microbial communities from Luquillo Experimental Forest, Puerto Rico - flux8day.12C.oxic.44.000.178 (v2)... | ecosystem: Environmental > Terrestrial >...
CGGACAAATTGTCGGTGCCGATCATCGCGACCGGCGGGATCGGTGATGCGCGAGGGATCGCTGCAGCCCTAACGTTGGGCGCCAGCGCGGTGCAGATCGGCACCGCCCTGCTGCGCTGCCCCGAGGCCGGCACCAACCCGGCCTGGGCCGATGCCCTGGTTGAGCTGGAGCCGGACGCGACGATGCCGACGCGGGCGTTCTCCGGGCGCCTCGGCCGCGCAATCGCAACCGATTATGTACGCGCCGCTGCTGCTCCCGGCGCGCCGCCGCCGGCGCCCTACCCGGTGCAGAGAGCGCTGATGGCAGCGATGCGCGATGCGGCCGGGAGGTCGCGCGACGTTCATCGCATGCAGGCATGGGCAGGCCAAGCTGCAGCGTTGGCGCGGGCTGAGCCCGCCGGTGAACTCGTGCTTCGTCTCTGGCGCGAGGCGGAAGCCTTGCTGCCGGTGGGCTAGGCGAAGCTGCGGCCCACGCGCTCACCGCCGTCGCCATGAGCGAACATCTTCCGCCGCAAGAAGCGCATTGGCCGGAAGGCGCGATTTTCACTCTCGGCCATTCTACGTTGCCGATCGAGCGCTTTATGAGCGTCCTGCAAATCTATGGCATCGAACGCCTCGTAGACATCCGCACGATCCCCCGCTCACGCCATAATCCGCAATTTAACGACGCCGCCTTGGCCAAGAGTCTGACGGCGCAGCATCTCGAATATATGCATATCCGAGCGCTTGGGGGTCTGCGGCGCGCCCGCAAAGATTCGCCCAACAGCGGCTGGCGAAATGGAAGCTTTCGCGGTTACGCGGATTACATGCAAACCGAGGAGTTTCAGGACGCGCTTGAAGAACTCATTCACCTAAGCGGCCAAAAACGCGTTGCGATCATGTGTGCCGAGGCGGTGCCGTGGCGATGCCACCGCTCCTTGGTGGCCGACGCGCTCTGGGTGCGCGGCGTGCCGGCCGTCGAGATTTTATCGGAAAGCAGTTACCGGATGCACACGCTTACACCGTTCGCGCAGGTAGAAGGAGTGCGAATTACCTATCCACCTGACCAGGCTACATTACTGTAGTAGTTTGTGCTGTTCGATCTCGTGGCAACGCTTAAGCACGGCGGCGCGCTCTCGAAGAGCACGCCCGGATGTAACAAGCGAGGGGAACGGCCGAGGCCAGGCGACGGCGCGGGCCTTTGTGGATCCGGCGCGCGGCGCCTCATCTGCGCATCGAGACTGAGCCGCTTGCCACACGCGTCCTTCTCAACGGCAAGCACGCCGTCGGGGCGGCCTACGTGCAACGCCGCGAGGCGCGGGAGGCGCGTTGCAGCGGCGAGGTGATCCTTTCCGCCGGTGCGGAGAAGTCGCCGCATCTTCTCGAACTGTCCGAAAAGAAATTGCGCGCCGTGTGAACCAGCTCACACACGTTCGGAGCCCGCGAAGCATATTGAGCTGCATGGAAAAGGCATCCGCGCTGTCGAGGGTCTAATGTTGAGCACAAATCTTTGCGACAAGAGCGTGTCGAGGGTCGAACTCGATCAGCGGGCACGCGACGCCCGCCTTCGGCTCGATCAGATCGAACGACTGGCGGTGCCCGCTGCGGCCGAAATGTCCGGCTCGTCCGGTCCGCGGTTTATCACTCCCTCAACCTCGCCAGAATGAGATAGATAGGGAGGATGGGAGCCGTCTCCCGTTGCCTGTCCGCGAGCAAGGGAAGTCGGCGCTTCCTCAGTCGAGCTGTCAACAGCCGAAGCGGCGGCGGCGTTGCTGAAAGGAACGGATCGCACGCAAGAAATCGATCTTGCGGAAGGCCGGCCACAGCACATCGGTGAAATAGAACTCGCTGTGGGCGCTCTGCCACAACAGAAAACCGGACAAACGGACCTCGCCGCTCGTGCGGATGATCAGGTCGGGATCGGGCAAGCCGGCGGTGTAGAGATGCTTGGCGATCGCCTCTGGGGTGACGCCTTCGACCGCCTCCGCCAATGTCGTCTCGTCATCGGCCATGCCGTTGAGCAAGGCGCGAACGGCGTCGGCGATCTCCTGGCGGCCGCCATAGGCGACGGCGATGTTGAGCTCGAGGCTGTCATATCCGGCGGTCGCGCGCTCGGCCGCCGCTATCGCGGAGAGGACCGGCTCGGGCAGCATCGCTCGACAGCCGATGGCACGTACCCGCACGCGTCGCCGGTGGACCGTTGGGTCAGCGGCGAGCGCCTTCAGCTTGGCCTCGACCGAGTCTAGGATCCCCGAGACCTCGGCCGCCGGGCGGCGAAAATTGTCGGTCGAGAAAACCCACAAGGTCACCGTCGCAATGCCCAGCTCGACACACCAGTCGAGAACCTCGTCGAGCTTGTTGGCGCCGAGATCGTAAAGCTCCCGCGGCTCGGTGATCCCGAGCGAGCGGCCGTGCCGGCGATTGCCGTCGAGAATGATGCCGATGTGGCCGGGGGTCGGCCGACTCTTGACGTCGCGGGCGAGCCGACGGGCATAGAGGTAATAGAGCAGGCGGAACATCGGCGCCAACGGAGCTTCCCCCCACAGCGCAAGATTACGGGCACGGCCGTCACCCCCACGTCCCGGCACCCGATGTCAATGCGCCAAAAATATGGCGAGCCGGTGACTAAGATCCGAATTTAACCTGAATTTAACCTGCGGGCACTTGGGACCTCACCTTCTGTCGCGGGACGATGTTCAATGGCGGTGGCGCGCAGTTTGCGGCTGATAGCGCAGGCTGATCGATCCGATGCCGGCCGCGACGTTGAGCCCGGTATTGCCTTCGACGCTGACCGGCTGCAGCGAGATCGTGAGGTTGGAGCCGCCGACCAGCACATTGGCACCGGCCCCGACCCCGACGGTGGCGCTGCCGGTGGCACCGACATAATTGCCGTTCAGCGCACCGGGGGCCAGATTGGCGGTCGGCGCGAATACCGCCCAAACCAGCACGCCGCCCTGCGTATAGCCGATATCGACGCCGAACTTGTTGATCGTGCCGGCATAATATTCGGCACCTCCGGGCGCCGGCGCAAAGGTGCAGCGGAGCGCCTTCGTCGAGCCGAAGACAAAGCCCCAGCCGCTGGCGACATTGCAGGTGAGGGTTCCCACCCGCACGCCGCCTTGCGCCTGTGCCGCGGTTGACACGCCGGCCGTCAGGCCGAGGCAACCGATCGCCAAACAAAGTTTTTTGAGCATTCCGTCGGCCTTTTCGGAGTGAGTGCGTTCGTCAACAACCCTTACCGATCGCCGCGGCAGCCGCAATCGATAGATACGGGCGGCGGTTTCGCCGAGGATGCCGCGCCGCTCGGGTTCGGTCAGTGAAGTCTCGTCGACAATCCGCCACCGCTTGCGGCCGCCGATTGGAAGCGGGTAGTCGGAGCCGAGCACCACCTTGTCCGCGCCGGCGACATCGCAAAGAAAACGCAACGCCCTCGGATCGAACAACACGGTGTCGAAATAGACCCGCCGAAAGCCGTCGAGCGGATCGAGTACTTGGCATGGATCGCCCGGTTGCGCCGCAGCCGGCCGAGTGCGCAGGGCAAGGCGCCGCCACCATGCGAGACGACGAGGGTGACGCCGGGAAACCGCGTGAGCTGGCCCGAGAAGAACAGCCGCGCCATCGCGAACGTCGTATCGGTCAGGCGGCCGACCGCGTCCAGGAGATCGTACCCGTTCAGCCGCCCGTCGCCGCAGATGTACATCGGATGAAGGAAGATCGTCGCGCGGCGCGCCGAGCCGATCTCCCAGAACGGGTCGAAGCGCCCGAATGAGCGGCCGGGACCCGGGGACGAGCCGGGCCTGCTCTAGCCACCCTGCTAGATGGTCGAATACAGGGGAGAAATCGCTTCCAGACCCCAAAATCGACCGACCGCGTCGCCGATAAACGTTGCAAATCAACCACTTGTGACTAAGTCACCGGTTGGGCCAACAGGGAGGGTTTCGCCGGCCTGCAGGGTGCCAAAGCGCGTTAACAGGGGGCTAACAGGGGGCGGGGACGGACGTCGAGATTTCCGCCCACGCCCTTGGGTTGGTCCCGATCATCGCCCCCTTGAAGCCGTTGTCGAGCGCCTCCTCGAGCACGCGCGCGGCGAGCGCGCCATCCTGCGACGACACGGTGGCGAGCGGCGTTAACGCGGCCAAGGCAATGGCGTCATTCGTCAGGTGCTCGTTGAAGCAGCGCGCCCACTCGGCGCCTTCCTCACCTGGCAGTTCATAGCCGTAGATATCGGTCCAGCCGCCGACCACCTGATGGTCGACACGTGCGCTCGTCAGCCATTCGCGACGCTGGGCGAGATCGCTCAGCCGCGTCGCGATCGGCCGGGTCGGCGCCTCGCCGGCAAACGCCATCCTAATCGTGTCGGCGTCCGCAAGCAGCCTGACCGAGGGAAACGACCGCCGTTCGCTGCGCAAGGTCTCGATCAGGCTGCCCGGCACGACATGCGCATCGGTGTCGATGATCATCGCCGTTCTCCGCGGGACCGAGGGGCGATGTGGATAGGATCTCGCCGAGCTGCGGCGCGACGAGTAGACTAGGAGGGGCTGGCTTATCCGGGAGAGGATCGCAATGCCCCAGGCGAAGACGCATCAAGATGCCGCCCCGCCGCGCTTCGACGAGCTTTTGGCGCGCGCCGAAGGGTTGATCCCGGTGCTGCGCGAACGCGCTCCCCGGGCGGAGCAGCTGCGTCGCCTGCCGGACGAAACGATTGCCGATCTGCACGCGAGCGGTCTCTTCCGCATGCTGCAGCCGGCCCGCGTCGGGGGCAGCGAGCTGCCTTATCGCGCGTTGTACGAGCTGACCGCGGTGATCGGGCGGGGTTGCGGCTCGACCTCCTGGGTGCTGGCCAACCTCGCCGCCCATCATTGGCTCTTAGGCATGTGGCACCCCGAGGCGCAGGACGAGATCTGGGGCGCGTCGCCCGACAGCCTGATCAGCTCGGCTCTGATTTTCGCGCGCGGCCGCGCTCGGCGCGTGGAGGGCGGTTATCGGCTCAGCGGCCGCTGGCCGTTTTCGAGCGGCATCGATGCCTCGGCCTGGAACATGTTTGGCGCCGTCGTCAGCGACGAGGACACCGGGCAGAGCGAACACCGCATGCTCCTGGTACCGGCAAACGACTACACCATCATCGACACCTGGGAGGTGATCGGCCTCGCCGGGACCGGCAGCAAGGACGTCGAGGTTGCCGACGTGTTTGTTCCGGCCTACCGGACCCTCGCCACGGAGCGGATCAAGGGCGGCCCCAATCGAGGCAGCGAACTCAATCCCGGAACATTGTACAAGCTGCCGGCCGTCAGCCTGTTCGCCTACGCCCTCGCCGGCGTCTCGCTCGGCATCGCCCGCGGCGCGATCCAGCATTTCGCCGAGACGACCCGCACCAGGCTCAGCGCCTATACCGGCAAGAATCTCGCCGATTTCACCAATATCCAGGTCCATCTCGCCGAGGCGGCGGCGCTGGCCGATGCGGCGGAGGCGATCGCCCTGCGCGATTGCGACGAGGCAATGCGGATCACCGAGGCCGGCGTCGTGCCGAGCATCGAGCAGCGGGCGCGCTACCGTCGCGACGGCGCCTTTGCCGCGACCTTGTGCACCAAGGCGGTCGACCTCTTGTTTGCCGCGACCGGCGGTGGTGCCATCTATCAGAGGAACCCGATCCAGCGAGCCTTCCGCGACGTCCACGCGGCCAATGCCCATTACCATCTGAACTGGGACGTCAACGGTGCGATTTACGGCAGGGTTGCGCTCGGATTGCCACCCGACGCGCCGCTCTGAGGCCGCCGGGCCGTGGACAACGAAATCTCCGGCAGCCATGCCGCACCGGTGCGAAGCACCTCGGGCGAGGACTTTGAATCGCGCGATTTGCGCAATGCGCTCGGCACTTTCGCGACCGGCGTGACGATCGTCACGGCGCGCGGGGCCGACGGCGGTCTTTACGGTATGACCGCCAACTCCTTCACCTCGGTGTCGCTGACGCCACCGTTGGTGCTGTGGAGTGCCTCGCTTTACGCGCAGAGCTTGCCGGCCTTCCAGGAGGGCTCGCATTTTGTCGTCAACGTGCTGGCGTATGACCAGATTGAGCTGTCGAACAAATTCGCCCGCACCCACGAGAACAAGTTCGCCGAGATCGACCACGTGATCCCGGAATGCGGCGCGCCGGTGCTGATCGGTGCCGCCGCGCATTTCGAATGCCGCAACGAGTACCGGCATTACGGCGGCGACCACATCATCTTCATTGGCCACGTCGAGCGCTACGCCTATACCAACCGGCCGACATTATTGTTCTGCCGCGGCAAATACATGCGCGGTGAGCCCCTACTCCCGCCCTGATGCGGCACACTAGCGAGACGTGCCAACCGTGCCAACCGGCAACAGCACGCTTCCCATGTTAACCAACACGAATCGCGATCGCGAAATGGACACGAACCGATACAAAGTGACATCAAACTGACATCGAGTTGAATTCGTTAAAAACGGGTCGGAAATGTGTTGACAGCGGCCTCCCGGGTGATGTTCTTCTACCGCGGGGCTGATCTCAACACGCCCGATTGGGAACACAGGAACACGGAGGGAGGATATGCTTCAAAAGCACAGTATCTTGCGCGCCAGACTCAGAAAATATTTGGTGCCTACGACTCTCGCAGCCGCGGCCTTGTTGCTGGTCGGCAACGCTACCTGGGCCGACGACAATGGCCAGCGCAACAACGGCAATGGTCAGGGAAACAAGGGCAACGAGGCCGGCGACGACCGGGCTGTCAGACTGATCGACGTCATTCCTGTCCCCAAGACCAACGCGAACGCGACGAATGGCAAGCTGTACAGCTTTGATATCAGCTGGGTCGATCAGACCCGCCAGCTCTACTTTCTCGCCGACCGTTCGAATAACGTCGTCGATGTCGTCGACGCCAAGACGGATACCTTTTTAGGGCAAATCCCGGGCGGCTTTGCAGGGGTCGCCGTGGTCGGCGGCGTGGTTCAAGGGGGTCAATCCGGTCCGAACGGCGTCACGACAGGGGGGCATTGCCTATTCGTGACCGATGCACCAAGCCGCGTGGTCAGCTTCGACCTGAACGCTGCAAGTTTCCCGACCCCGCCCCCGGTCGTCAATGCCGTCAGCACGAACGGCGCCGACAACTTCCGTGCAGACGAACTGGCGTTTCAGCCGAATTTTGCCCCGAATACTGGGCTACTCCTTGTGATAAACCCCAACGACCCCACGCCTTTCGGCACCTTTATCACGGTCAATCAGACGACCTGCAAGCTCACCCAACCCACATCGGCGAACAGGGTTCTACTGGATGCGGCCCATGGCGTCGATGCGACCAATGGCGCCGAACAGCCGGTGTGGGATCCCGGCACCAAGCTGTTCTATCTCTCGATCCCGAATATAGGCTCTACGGCCACGCAACCCCAACACGGTGGGGTTGTGAGCATCCCGCCCAACGGCACGAAGTGGACAATATTGGGTAACGGGATAGACTTCTGCAACCCGAACGGGCTCGCCCTCGGCCGGAAGGGAGATCTGTTCGTCGGCTGTGGCACGGTCTTCGGTACGGATGGCAAGGTGTGGGTTGCGACGGGTACTGTGACTGCGGCGCCCAACGATATAATCATCGACGCGAAAGACGGAACCATCAATGCGCGTGTCCTCGGCGTGGGTCCCGGTGATGAGGTGTGGTTCAACACAGGCGACGGCAACTACTATGGCACCGGCAGCGGCAGTCCGTTCCGCCCCAACCCGAATACCGCAGCGCAGGGCTCGACCCCGCTTGGCGTCGTCGACGCGAAGGACCAAAAGGTCCTCCAGCTAGTGACGACGTTTAATGTGCCGGCGGTGGGGACGGGAAACAGCAGCACCGAGCACCCCGCCGCAACCGCGCACTCGGTGGCCGCCAATGCCAATAACAATCATATCTTTGTGCCGTTGGGCGCGAACAATGCATTCAGCGCCTTTGCGGTGCCGAATGGCGGGTCCTCGGCAGCGTTCGACTGCGAGACCGGGTGCATCGCGGTCTACGGGCACTCTGACGAAGACTGACGGTACTCGAATAGAGATCGCTTGTCTTCATGTGTCGCGGCCTTCATTGGCCGCGACACATTTTGTGATAGGCCCACATTATTGTTCCGCCGCGGCAAATACATGCGCGGCGAGCCCCTGCTCACGTCCTGAAGCTACACCGGCATTGCCCACTCGTTAACCAAAGCTAGCCCGCGATTGGGCGACTCAAATACGACATAGACTGACACAAAATGACATAAAACTGACATCGAAGACAAATTCGTCAGAAACGCGTCTAAAATGTGTTGACAGCCGCTAGTCGGCTGATATTCCCTAGTGCGGGCTAGGCAGTTTAGCCTGTTCCATTGGAAATTAGACGAGATGGGAGGACGACATGCTTCAAATGCAAAGGATCTTACATGCCTTAACAAAAATCAAACTATCAGCTCTCCTCGCGGGCGCGGCGATTGCGCCCTGGCTGCTCACGGTGACAGGACTTCCCTCAACGGCCCAACCGTTGGAGGCCGCAGCAAAGGACGAGGTGTTCGGAGTTACCAGCGTCATCAATCTGCCGGACAGTCAGAAGCTGGGCGCCTTTGACATCAGCTTTGTGGATGCAGCAAACAAGGTCTACCTCCTGGCCGATCGCACCAACAAAGCAATCCAAGTCGTTAATACCAGCAATAACTCGCTGGAAACTCCGTTAACTGCACCTGCGCCGGGTTTCGCCGGTAATGTACTGTGCCCGGTGACGATGACCCTCAACGACTGCGCGGGGCCCGATGGAGTGCTGGTCGCCAACGGCCACCAGGTTTGGGTTGGTGATGGAAACAGTCGAGTATGGGTGCTGGATTTGACGAGTTCGCCGCCTGGCAACTTGATCGCAGGCCCGATCTCTACTGCGCTCAAGGGAGCAGGAACGGACCCGACCAGAGCGGACGAGCTCTGCCACGACCCGAATAATCACATCATTCTGATCGCCAACGACGCTTCCAGTCCTAGTCCGTTCGTGACTTTCATTTCAAGCACGAGCTTTAGTGTCTTGGGACACATCGTTCTGGATGGCACGAACGGTAAGCCGAACGCGAGCGGTGGCATCGAACAGTGCCAATGGAGCCCCAAGACCGGCAAGTTCTATCTTAATGTCCCTAACCCCACCGTCGGACCGTCGCCAGGTCAACCCGGACCGAACACCGACAACGGCGTTGTTTTGCGAATCGATCCAGTGTCCGAGAGGATCGAGCAGACTTTTTCTCTCGCTGGTTCGGGCTGCGGCGGGAACAACGGAATGGCGCTCGGGCCGTTCCCCCAGGCTCTGCTTGGTTGTAGCAACGCGGGGCCGAATTCGGTGGTCATTAATCTGAACAGTGGGGCGATCATCGGTACGCTTGCGGACGAAGCCGGCGCTGACGAAGTCTGGTTCAATCCGGGCGACAACCAGTATTTCCTCGCAAATGGCAATCACTTGACTGCACCCGGTCCGATCCTCGGGGTTGTCGACGCTACAGGCAAACGACCGGACTCTAGCCCGATCTCAGCCGTGGGCTCGCACTCGGTTGCTGCTGACCCCGTCAAAAATCAGGTGTATGTGCCGATTAACAGTAATCCTGCCCAAGGGGGGGCCAGCGGCATTTGCACCGCCAATGGTGGATCTAATGCCAATGGTTGCATCGCAGTGTTCACCGTCATCAGCGGAACAGATGATGCCGCAAAATAAGTCGCTCAGTGCGGACCGGTCAAGGAAGTGAACGACGACAACGAGGACAACAAGGGCATCACCACGACTAAGGTCAGCTCAGAATGCTTCAGTGTCGCGGCCTGATTGGCCGCGACACTTTTTTTGCGACGCTATTTCTGAATGCTGGAATAGGGCTCGACGACCTCGCCCGTGCGAAATTCCGCAGGTTCGAGGATCACCTCGGTCTTGGTGTCCTCGAACTGGTCGAGGCCGCTGCCCTTGATCCCCTGGAACTGGACCATCAGTATCCGCGCCTTCGACCATTCGCCGTCCTTGCCGAAGGTGACTTCGCCGACGATTGTCTTGAATGGATGGGTGTGGATGTACTCGGCAAGCTTGTCCTGGTCGAGGCTCTTGGTGGTCTCGATCGCGTCGGCGAGCACCTGCAGTTCGGCGTAGGCGAAGGGCGGCAGGTACCAGCCGAGCGGGTCGACACCCTCGCCAGGCGCCTTGGCCTGGTATTTCTTCAGGAAGTCGAGGATGCCCGGGAACTGCATCGTCGGCGCCGGGATCCAAAAATCGTAATCGAGAACGCTGTTGAGCTTGGGCCCGAACTGCTGCTTCACCGAGGTGTATTGCAGCCCGACCATGCCGCCGCCGAAAAACCGGGTCTTGAGGCCGATCTCGGTGGCAGCGCGCAGCATGCCGGCAGAGTCGGGCGGGTAGGACGCGACGTACACGATCTCCGGATCGGTCGCCTGCATGGCGTGGACGATCGGGCTGAAATCGGCCGTGGTTGGCGGGTAGCTCCTGTCGTAGACGATCTTGAGGCCCAGCTCCTTGGCGATGTCGCGGGCGCCCTCGGTCGATTTCTTCGGGTATTCGGCGTCGGCGCCGACGATGGCCAGCGTCTTCGGCTTCGGCGTGGCCTGCATTGCGACCTTGAGGAACGCGTCCGGCTGGACGTGTACCGGGTCGGGCCCGGTAGGTAGCATCGAGAAGTATTTCGGGTACTGGAACTCGCGGTTGACCGCGAGCCCGAACAGCCCGAGAAACAGCTGCTTGTGCGAGATCGCGATCGGCATCGCCGGGGCGATCAGGTTGGTGCCGTAGCCCGAGACGATGAAGTCGACCTTGTCCACGTCTAGGAGCTTGGTGTAGAGCCCTGGCACCGACGACGGGTTGGTCTGGTCGTCGTAATAGACGAGATTGACCGGCCGGCCCAAGAGCCCGCCCTTCGCGTTGACGTCGCCCTGCCAGATTTGCATCGCCAGCAATGCCGGCTTGCCGGCGCCGGCGAGTCCGCCGGTCAACGCCATACCTAAGCCGATCGTGATCGGCTCCGCCGCCTGGGCTGCGGTTCCGGCAAGTGCGCAGGCAGCTAATGCGGCCGCTGCCGACAAAAGGCGACGTAGCCGATGCTGCGGATACCTCTTCTGGATCATCGCTCCCTCCCGAATACCTGGTCGCCCGGCCCGAGTGGCCCTTAACAGACCGTGCCGATGCTGTTCTAATGCGTGGGCGCGATCGAACACAACCGGGGGGATCAGCCATGCCGCGACCACCGTCAAGCGACGAGGATACGCCAGAGCATCTGCATCCCTGCGGCTAGCGCGGATGCTTTCGCTCGACCTCGCTGTCAACGCGGTCGTCGCCGGGCTGTTGCTCGGCGGCTTCTATGCCGCGGTCACGATCGGCGTGACGATCTCCTTCGGCATGCTTGACATCGTCAATATTGCCCACCCGGCTTTCATCATGTTGGGGTCGTTTGTCGCCTACATCGTCAATTCGAATTTCGGCATCGACCCGATCTTGATCGGGGTGGTCATGGCACCGGTATTTTTTCTGGTCGGCATGGCGGCTTATCAAGTCTATTTCTATGCCTTTGAACAGCGGGGCGAAGAGTCGATTCAAGGCCTCGCCTTTTTCTTTGGCCTGCTGTTTGTCGGTGAGGTCGCCCTGATCCTGATCTTCGGCGTCGACTACCGCTTTGTCGAGGCCCCTTATATCGGTCCGAGCCTGCATTTCGGTTTTGTCGACCTGCCGCTGCGCATGCTGATCCCGTGCTTGGTCTCGCTGCTGATGCTCGCGGTGCTGCAGCTCTTTCTCGGGCGCACTTTTATCGGCCGCGCCATCCTGGCGGTATCGCAGGACCGGCTGGCATTGCAGCTGATGGCGGCGAACCCGAGCCGGGTCAAGCGGATCGCCTTCGGCATCTCGATTGCGACCGCTTCGGTCGCTGGTGCTCTGTTGATCATCATCCAGCCGGTCGAGCCGTCGATCGGCCGCGACTATATCGGGCGGATCTTCGCGATCTGCGTGCTCGGCGGCATGACGAGCTTTCCCGGCATGCTCGCCGGGGCGATGCTGATCGGTATCGTCGAAAGCATCACCGCGACGTTCTATGGGCCGTCTTGGGCGCCCGCGGTGGCCTTTGGGTTCCTGCTCTTGACCCTCGCGGTTCGCCCCGCCGGCATCCTCGGGCGCTGATACGGCGATGGGCGCCGCCAAATTCTGGGGCGTCTCGTTTCTCGTCGCGGCTGCACTACTGATGCTGACGCGCGGCTTCTTCACCAACGAATATTTTTTCTTCGCCGGCTACGTCGTGCTGCAATACATCGTGCTGTCGACCGCTTGGAACATCCTCGGCGGCTATACCGGCTACACCAATTTCGGGGTGGGCGCCTTCTTTGCCGTCGGCGCCTACAGCTCGGTCGTGCTCCACAAGCTGACCTCGCTGCCGGTTCCCGTGATGATCGTGGTCGGCGGCCTGATGTCGGCGATCCTCGGCTTTGGCATGGGCTATCTGACCTTGCGGCTGAGAGGCGTCTTCTTTGCAATCGCCACCTTGGCTTTGGCGATCGTGGCGCAGACCTTTATCGTCAACTGGGATTACGTCGGCGGCTCGCGCGGCGTCTATGTCATCCGGCCGCAGCAGGCGCCGCTCTACGGCAGCTATATCCAATATCTCTATTCGTTGATGCTGGTCCTTGCCTGGGTCTCGGTGGCAATCGCACGGACGATCGAGCGCTCGCGCCTAGGGCTCGGCTTCAACGCGATCCGCGACGATGAGGCCGCCGCCGAGGCGGGTGGTGTGCCGACATTGCGGCTGAAGCTGATCTCGACCACCTTGAGCGGCGCCCTGATGGGCATGGCCGGCGCGCCATTGCCCTACTACGTGACGTATCTCGACCCGGCCTCGAGCTTCAACCTCTCCTATGCCGTCAACAGCGTCGCCATGCCGCTGATCGGCGGCATGACCAGCTGGATCGGCCCGGTGATCGGGGCGGTCCTGTTGGGCACAATCCAGCAGCTCGCCACGGTAACGATCTCCTCGGCGCTGAACCTCTTGATTGTCGGCGTCCTCTTGATCGCCTTTGTGATCATCGCGCCCAATGGCATCGTCGGGCTGGTCCAGGCGCGCCGCCGCGCGAGGCTCCGCTAATGCCGCTGCTTCTCGAGGTCGGCGGGCTCGGTAAGCGCTTTGGCGGCTTTGTCGCGCTCGAAGGCATCGATCTTGCCGTCAATACGGGCGAGCGGCTCGGGCTGATCGGGCCGAACGGCTCGGGCAAAAGCACGCTGGTCAACTGCCTGTGCGGAGCGCTGCACCACGACAGTGGCAATATCACCTTCGACGGCCACCGGATCGACGGTTTGCCGGCTTATCGGCGCACTCGGCTGGGGCTTGCCCGCAGCTTTCAATTGCCAAAGCCCTTCCGCAGCCTGAACCTCTTGGACAATCTGCGCATTCCGCTGCTCTACACGGTCAATGCCCGGCCCGGGGCGCGGCTCTCGGAGGGTGCCGTCGGTGAGCGCTGCCTAGCACTGCTGGACGATGTCGGGCTCGCCGACAAGGCGGCGCGTCTGCCGCGCGATCTGACCCAGGTCGAAATGCGCAAGCTCGAACTCGCCCGCGCAGTTGCGAGCGCGCCGCGGCTCTTGTTTGCCGACGAGACGATGGCCGGCTTGTCGCCCTCCGAGGTCGAGGAGATCCTTGCGGTGCTGGTGCGCCTCAACGAGCAGGGCATCACGATCGTCCTGATCGAGCACATCATGCGTGCAGTGATGAGCTTTTCGACCCGGCTGGTCGTGTTGGTTGCCGGCCAGAAGATCGCCGACGGCGCGCCGCACGAGGCGATCCGCAATCCCGAGGTCGAGAGGGCCTATCTTGGCGAGTAGCCTCACCGTTACCGGCATCGACGCGGGCTACGGCGCGGTGCGAGTGCTCGAGGATGTCTCGCTGAGGGTGGCGCCCGGCGAGACCGTGGTATTGCTCGGCACCAACGGCAACGGCAAGAGCACCCTGATGAAATGCGTAATGGGGATCCTGCCGCCAATTGCGGGATCGATCGTCGCCGAGATCGACGGCGAGCGGGTCGATCTCGTCGGCCGTTCGACCGAGGCGATCGTCGATCTCGGGATTACTCTGGTGCCCGAAGGCCGCCGCCTCTTCCCCAAGCTCTCGGTCGAGGAGAACCTGCTCCTCGGCGCTTTTCGACCACTGGCGCGCGTCGAGATCGCGCGCAACCTCGACATGTCCTACGCGACCTTCCCGGCGCTCAGGGAAAGGCGGCGCCAGCTTGCCGGCAGTCTCAGCGGCGGCGAGCAGCAAATGCTGGCCTTGGCACGCGCGCTGATGTCGGCGCCCAAGATCCTGTTGATCGACGAGCCCTCGGTCGGTCTCGCACCGGTCCTCGTCAAGCGCACGATCGAAAAGATCCAGGAATTGAAGGACCATTACCAGCTCACCGTGCTGATGGCCGAGCAGAACTTCAACCAGGCGGTCCGCATCGCCGACCGCGGTTATGTCATCGTCCATGGCAAGATCGCCTTCGAAGGTAGCTCGGCCGAGGAGCTCAACAACAACGAGCTCGTCCGAAAATTCTATTTGGGGCTGTGATCGGCATCCCACTCATGAAGCCGCCACTTGCCGGGGGCCGGAATTTTTGAGCCTAATCAAGACGGGCAATCGATCCGAATGGGAGGAGAGGGACGATGGCGAGTTGGCGCAAAACGATAACCTTGCTGCCGAGCCTTTTCGCCGGATTGGCGCTCGGCGGCTTGATCGCCGCCCCGGCGCGAGCCGTGGAGCCGATCACCATCGGCTTTGGCATGGCGCTGACCGGCGGGCTCGCGGGCGCCG
>Ga0306926_10004409_pt1 | contig 14778 bp, 10 predicted proteins | sample flu12Cox44000178_FD_203759 | JGI IMG/M metagenome (GOLD analysis project Ga0306926, IMG submission 203759) | Lab enrichment of tropical soil microbial communities from Luquillo Experimental Forest, Puerto Rico - flux8day.12C.oxic.44.000.178 (v2)... | ecosystem: Environmental > Terrestrial >...
CATTGTGAAGAACGGGCAAGCGAGCGAGACGCTGTTGCGCGTGAATTATCACTTTCACTGGCAGATGAGTTATCAACTGGCGGAGCCGTTGGCCTTGAAGGCGGGGACGGAGTTGCAGGCGGTGGCTTGGTATGACAATTCGAAGACCAATCCGCACAACCCGGATCCGGACGTGGCGGTGCGATGGGGAGAGCAGACCTCGGATGAGATGATGGTGGGATTCTTTGATGTGGCGGTGGCGAAGGGGTTCGACAAGGAGAAGTTTTTTCAACGGCCGCCGGGACCTGGGGTTCGGTAGTCCGTACGTGCGGGTTGCAGAGTTCGCGACCTGCTGTCGACCGAGAGGTTGCCGCCGGGACAAAAAGCAAAGAGCCAGCGGGACTGGCCGAAGGGACAGTGGGAAAAGCGGCGGAAGGGCTATTTGTAGATTGATGACGAGGATGCCGGGATTTCGTGCAGTAGAAAAACGCTGTGTTACATTGCGAAATTGGAGCAGCCGCAGCGCCTACTTCTGTGACCACGCAAACACCGACCGAACCTCGCCGCCCAACCACGGCTCCGCCGGTGCCGCCGCAGGCCCCGAAGATCCGGCACGTCGAAGTGTATTGGCACACGGTGACGTACAAGACCGTGGCGCTGCTGATCCTTCTGGTGGTGGCGATGGTGGTGGCCGGGATGTACATCACGGTGCCCAACTGGACCGAAGTAGTCACCAAGAAACTCGACAGCATGGTCGGCAATCCGGAAAAAGAGATGCTGACCAGTGCGCAGACACAGGCGAAGTTTGTGAACCTGGACGGCCGGGTGCAGGTGAAAAAGGTGAACTCGGTGACGTGGGTGAACGCCGATTACCACACCACCCTCGATAAGGGCGATCTGATCCAAACCGGCAGCGACGGGGCGGCGCGCATCACGTTCGCGGACGGAACCGAATACACGGTGAATAAGGACACGTTGATCACCGTGGAAGAGAACAACGTCACGCCGGACCATTCGAACACCGCGGTGCGCATCAATACCGGTGCTGTGGATTTGGCCACGCCGACATGGACTCTGCGGGATGCCCAGGCGGCGGTAAGCGTAGAAGACGCGACGGCGTTCATGAAACAGAACAGTCGCGCGACGGTAAAGAACGACCCCAACAAGAACGAGCACGAAATCGTGGTGTCCACGGGCGCGGCGGAGGTGCAGCGCGGTGGCGAAAAGATCCAGTTGACACAGTGGGAGAAGGTAAGTTTTCCGACCGGCGGAGCGATCCAGAAATCGAACGTGCTGGCGCCGCCGGGACTGGTGGCGCCCTTGAACATGCAGCCGATCATTTCGGAGAGTCCGAAAGCGGAAAAAATCCGATTCGAATGGCAGTCCGTGGATGAGGCGGTGAGCTATACGTTACGCATCAGCCCGACCACAATGTTCACGAAGATGGTGAAGGAAGTAAAGGTTTCGGGAACCGCCGCTGATATTTCGGGTCTGGAATCGGGCGACTATTTCTGGAATGTGACGGCCACCAACGCGAACAAAGAAACGAGCGAGTACAGCGAGACGTTTAAATTTACGCTGGTGCAGCAGGGCAAGAGCCAGGAAATGCTGCTCGACGTGGAAAGCACACAGATTCACGGGCGCGTGGCGGAGTTGATCGGGAAGACGGAACCGGGCGCGGCTCTGATCATCAACGGGCAGCCGGTGGCGAATATTTCGGCGGATGGGACCTTCCGGCATTTCACCGAACCCTTGGAGCCGGGTGAGCACACCATCGTGGTGATGGGGTCGAACCGGCGCGGCGGGACGGCAACCAAGAGGATTTCGATCGTAGTGCCGAAGTGAACCGGGGCATAAGTCTGGGGAGCAGCAGGTTGCGATTTTGCGTGGGCTGGCAAATCCGGCGACAATAGATCGTAGCGCGGGGCGGTCACACACGCGGGGATCCTGCCGAGCAAGACCCTCTCCGCAGGGGGAAAGCAGTAATGAATAAGAACGGATACAACCTGAGGTCGGTGTTTAGTCTGTTTTCGTCCGACCTGGCCATCGATTTGGGAACGGCGAACACGCTGGTCTTCTCTCACGGAAAAGGAATCGTGGTGAACGAGCCGTCGATCGTGGCGATCAATAAAGCGAGCGGTGAAGTGGTGGCGGTGGGCCGCGAAGCGAAGGATATGTTGGGACGCACGCCGGGAAACGTGGTGGCCATCAAGCCCATGAAGGACGGAGTGATCGCGGATTTCAAAGTCACCGAAAAGATGCTGACGTACTTCATTCAGAAGGCGCACAACCGCCGCGTGCTGGTGCATCCGCGCATCGTGATCGGCGTGCCGAGCGAGATTACGCCAGTGGAAAAGCGTGCGGTGCAAGACTCGGCGTATCGGGCGAGGGCCAGCGAAGTTTATTTGGTGGAACAAGCCATGGCCGCGGCGATTGGCGCGGGACTGCCGATTGAAGAACCCAGCGGCAACATGGTTGTCGATATTGGCGGCGGCACGACAGACATCGCGGTGATTTCGATGAGCGGCATCGTGTATTCGCGGTCGGTGCGCGTCGCGGGCAACGAGATGGATGAAGCGGTTATGCAGTATTTGAAGCGGAAGTACAACCTGCTGGTCGGGGAACGCACCGCGGAACAGATCAAGATGGAAATTGGGTCGGCCTATCCGCTCGAAAAGCCGCTGACGATGGAAGTGAAGGGGCGGAATTTGATTGAAGGCGTGCCGCGCACGGTGACGATCGATGACAGCGAGATCCGCGAGGCCCTGAGCGAGTGCGTGGCGACGATTTTGAATGCCGTGCGCGTGGCCTTGGAACGCACACCGCCGGAACTTTCGGCCGATATCAGCGACCGCGGAATTGTGCTGACGGGCGGCGGAGCGCTGCTGAAGAATTTGGACAAGCGCATCCGGGAAGAAACCGGATTGCCGGTATCGATTGCAGATGATCCGCTGGCGTCGGTGGTGTTGGGAACGGGGAAGATGCTGAGCGATTTCAAACTGCTGCGGCAGGTTTGTATTGATTGAGGAAAGCTGCAGAACGAAGAGATTAAGAGTTAGACCGTTTCCCGAGTTCGCGTCGTTTGCGAATTCGGTTGCGGTGGAGTGAGAGATTGCCGAGCGCGAAGACTCGCCCGGCGCCGTCCCAAGGGTCGGCCACGACACCGAGTGTACCCAGGCGCGAGTGAGAAAGATTAGGCATGGTAGCCATACCTTCCAAACATAAATCGCTGGCGCTGCTGGGTGGAGTTTTGCTCGTACAGGTGTTGCTGCTGGCGGTGCAGATCAAGAGGGATTCGCGTGGGCGGCTGATCCGGGTATGGGCGATCACGGCGACGTCACCTTTCGAACGCAGCGGGGCCTTTGGGGTTGGGTGGGTACGGGGAGTTTGGAACCACTACTTTGCGCTCCGGTCGACTTCGCGGGAGAACGAAGCGCTGCGCGTGGAGAATGACGCGTTGAAGCTGACGATTTCGCAATTGGAGACGAAAGCGTCGGAAGCGGACCGGCTGGCCGCACTGCTGAAATTCCGGCAGTCGCACGAACAGGTGCCCATGCTGGGCGCGCGAGTGATCGCGGCGAGCGCGGGAACGGCAAGCCGCACCATCGAAATTGACCGGGGCGAGCGGGATGGCATCCGACGGAACATGGCGGTGATTACGCCGGACGGCGCAGTGGGAAAAGTGATTGAGGTGTACCGCGACGCAGCGCAGGTGCTGCTGCTGACCGATAAGGACGGGGGCGCCGGGGCCATGCTGGTGTCGTCGCGCGTGCAAGGGCCGGTGGGGGGCACCGGCGATCCGATGATGATGATGAAGTATGTCGCTACCGACGAGGAGGTGAAGACCGGCGAAAAAGTAGTGACCAGCGGCATGGACAAGATTTTCCCTCGCGATATTCCCGTGGGAACGGTGGTGGAAGTGAAAGCAGGAAACCCCTTCAAGCAGATTAAGGTGCAGCCGGCGGCGCATTTGGACCGGCTGGAAACGGTGATCGTGCTGTTGACGCAGACGCCGGTGGAATTCAAGAGCGAAACGCCGAGTAGCACGCAACAAAGCGAAGCGAGCCCACCGGCGGCGACGGCCAAATCGGAGAAACCATGAACGAAAGCTCATACGAACTCCGAAGCGGCGAAACACACATTGAGGTACACAAGTTTTTTCCCGGCGCGATTCTGGTGGTCTGCGTATTGTCGCTGGTGTTTCAGGCGATGGCACCGGTGTACTTCCCGAAAGTCGCGGTTATCGATTTGCCGCTGCTGGTGACGATTTATTTTGGGCTGAGCCGAAGGAATCCTTCGACCGGATTGCTGTTGGGAATGATTATTGGGCTGGCGCAGGATGCGTTGAGCGGGCCGACGGTGCCGCTCGGATTTTATGGCATCGCGAAGACGCTCATCGGGTATCTGGCGTCGTCGATCGGGGCGAGGCTCGATACGGAGCATCCGGCGGCACGATTTGCTCTGATTTACGGTTTTTTCGTGTTGCACCAGGCCGTTTTGGTGCTGATCCGGCGGCTGCTGCTCGCGCAGCCAGAGCCTTGGTTGAACGCGCATTTGGCGATTGCCGCGGGAGTAAACGCCTTGTTGGGGACGGTGTTGTATTTGGCGTTTGACCGGTTGAGAAGTTCCTAAGGGCGGCTGGCGTTACGAAGTAATCCGGTCTGTGCATGGATCGCAGAGAGATTCATTGTCCAGGCGATGGCGCAGAGTTCCTCACTTCCCTCGGAATAACGGAAAAAAACCAGAGAAGCACAAGAGCAGGGGATCGTGTCGGCATCGCGGCGCTTCGCGGCTCAGCGCTGACCGTCCTTCGGTCTCTGCGTACCCGGCCTGCAAAGACGAGGAGGAGGCGCCACGAAGTCAGGCCAACACGGGTCCCGGGATCGGCCGCTACAAAGGCTCGAATGGAAATGGAAATGCCTGCGGATGGCGTGAACGCCTGCGCGGCAGCCAGACAGCGCAGGCTTAATGAGTTAGCAGAAATTGTTTGAAGGCAGGGTACGCGTTGGAGATTGCAAGGGAGAGCTTGGGCTTGGGGAGATAGCGGGCGAGGCGCTCGGGGAGGGGTGGGGTGATACCGATGGCTTTGTGGACGATATCGGCGAATTTGGCGGGATGTGCGGTGGCGAGGACGAGGCCTTGCGAGGGTCCGGGGTGGTCCTTGCGGTAGGCTTCCCACGCTTCGATGCCGACAGCGGTGTGGGGGTCCGAAACATAACGGTAGCGATCCCAGACGGCGTGCATTTCCTGCAAGGTTTCCGCGTCCGTGACGCCGTGTCCCCAAATCTCCTTGCGAACATTATGGATGCGGTGGCGACAGAGATCGAGGAGGCGCGGAAAATTGTTGGGATTGCCGACGTCCATGGCGTTCGAGTAGGTGGCTATGGCGGGAATCGGACAATATTCGCCGCTGAGCAGATATTGCGGGACGACATCGTTGGCGTTGGTAGCGGCGATGAAACGAGCCACCGGCAGACCGATGCGCTTGGCGAAGATCCCGGCGGTGAGGTTGCCGAAATTGCCGCTGGGCACAGCGACGATCAACGGGACGGAGGCCACGGGAAGCTGGCGGTAGGCGGCGACGTGATAGAACATCTGCGGGAGCAGGCGACCGACATTGATGGAATTCGCGGAAGTGAGGAAGGCGCGCTGATTGAGTTGCTCGTCGGCGAAAGCTTGCTTGACGAGGCGCTGGCAATCGTCAAAGGTGCCGGAAACTTCGAGGGCGGTGATATTGTCGCCGAGCGTGGTGAACTGTTTTTCCTGGGCTTCGCTGATGCGCTTCGAAGGATAGAGGATCACGACCCGAATGCCGGGAACGCCAAGAAAGCCGTGTGCGACGGCACTGCCGGTGTCGCCGGAAGTAGCGACGAGAACGGTGAGTTGGCGCGATTCGTTGCGAACGAAATAGCCCATGAGGCGGGCCATGAAACGGGCTCCGAAATCTTTAAAGGCCAGCGTAGGCCCGTGGAACAGTTCCAGGATGTGAAGCGCGGGAGAAAGCGAAACGAGTTTGACGGGAAAATTGATGGATTCGGAGACGACCTGCCAGAGGGCTTCCTCGGGGACATCGGGCGTGGCGAAGGGGCGAACGACGCGGAAGCACACTTCGGTGAACGGCAAGCGGCGGAATTCTTCGAGTTCCTCAGGAGTGTGGCGTGCAATTTCGGCAGGCATGTAGAGGCCGCCGTCGGGAGCGAGACCGCGCAGGACCGCACCTCGAAGAGAGGTAAGGGGAGCTTTGCCGACGGTGGAGCGGTAGCGCATGGAAAAAAGTTGTCAGTGATCCGTTTTGCGTTTCGGAACGGCACTCTATACGTTGTCCTCACAGGATACGTGGAGATGTTGCGAGGCGCAAAAGGCACTTCCGCACGATTGCGCGAAAAAGAAAATGGAAATTGGCAGAACATCGACGTGCGCGTTTGTCCGGAGGGAAAACCTTTGCGCTGGTGGACCCTCGGACCCCGGTTAACACCGGGCCGAAAGCAGTGCGCGGATTTTGTCGAGGAGCAGTTGGGCGACGTCGGGGTTGCGGGAGGTGCCGGGGGGAGAGAGTTCGCGGGTGATTGCGGTGGGGATGGTGAGATGGGCGAGGGCTTCGTAGCTCTGACGGCGAGCGGCGATGAGTACAGGGTAGCAACGGACCACGGTGTCGCGAGGCGTTTCGCCAGGACGCGCTTGGAAGACCCCTTGCCAGAGGACCGGTTTGGGATCGTTGAGATAACGTTCGATGAGCAATTGCGTCTCTTCGGCAGACGCGGCGAAGTAGACGACGGTCATCTGGCGGCGGAGCCGATGGAGCATGTGATTGCCCGTGCAGATGACGCTGCCGGTGGTGTCGAGGACGAGTTCACCCTGCGGATCTTTTTCGAGTGAAGAGAGGACGTCGTCGAGCGCGGCAATTTCTTCATGGAGATATTCGGATTCGCGTCCGGCATACGTGGGACTGTCGGGCCAACCCATCCACGCGGCCATGCCGTTGATGCCCTGATAGCCGCCGGATTCTAAGACCGGGGCCAGGCGCGCTTCGATGACGTCATCGCAGCAGATGGTCGGACAGCCGAGGGCGGCGAGATTCTTGGCCCAGTGGGATTTGCCGCAGCCGGACATGCCGATGAGAGCGAGACGAAGAGGTTTGTCGGAGCCTGGGAGCATGGGGAGGCCATTGTAGCGTGGGACCGACGAGGCGTCGAAGTCCGTGATTGGTGGTTCGTGCATCCGACCAGGCGGTGCAGGACCGTGGGCGGAGAGCGGTGGATCAACCCGCCTCGCGGGAGCGCAGAGAGGGCCGGCAGCCGGGGGAAGGGACTGAAACGATTTACTACGGGGGCGGCAAAATGCGACAATAGAGTCAAGTGCTGAGGTTAGCCCGTACCTTCGAGGAAACCTGTACTGTAGAACGAGTTGCGGCGGTGCAGGCCAGATGCTACTTTGAAAAAAGATTCCGGGGTGACGGCTTCGGAATGAGAGCAGCGCGTTCTGCGGTTTCCGAGAGCCGGGCGAGGTGTACAGGCAGCCTCGCGGACCCGAGAATTCGAAAAGAGACGCTGCGAGGGAATGGAGAAGCGCGAGTGGGCCACCGGTCAGCCCTGAGTGAGAGACGGGCTCGCGCACAGGTATTGCGTGTCGTACTGGTTCCGTAACGATAATCGATTGCCACAAGAACGGCTGGCCGCCGCCTCCTACGTGATCGTGGGGATGCTGGTTCTTCTGCTGCTGGGCTTCTGGAAACTCCAAGTCATCGACTCCGACAAATATGGACAAATGGCGGAGCGGAACCGCGTGCGTTCGATTCCGATAATTGCGCCGCGAGGAAGGATGCTGGACCGCGACGGGCGCGTGCTGGTGGACAACTACCCCTCGTTCAGCGTGCTGCTATTGCGCGACGATCCCGCGGCGATTGAGAAGAACTTGCCGACGATTGCCGAAGGCCTGGGTCTTTCGATCGAGGACCTGAAGGAACAACTCGTCAATACCCAGGCGCTGCCGAAGTTTCAACCCATTGTGATCAAGCCGGAAGCGACGCCCGGAGACGTGGCGTTTATCGAGTCGCATCGCGCGGATATCCCGGTTCTGGAAATGTTGATGGTGCAGCGGCGGAGATATTTGCCCGGTGGATTTATGGCCGCCGCGAGCGGGTACGTGGGCGAAGTCAGTGAGCAACAGATCGAATCGAGCAACGGAAAGCTGCGTCCGGGAGACATCGCAGGAAAAAGCGGACTGGAGCGGCAATACAACGATTTGCTGGTGGGCACCGACGGAATGCGACGCGTAATTGTGAACAGCGTCGGCAAAGAAATGGGCCGCTTGTCGGAGCAGGAAGCCGTCCCCGGAAAACAGATCCAGTTGACGATCGATTACGACCTGCAGCAGATCGCCGAAGACGACATGGCGGGCAAGAAAGGCGCAGTCGTGGCACTCGATCCGCGGACCGGCGAGGTTCTGGCGTTCGTAAGCCGCCCGGCGCCGGACCCGAACGATTTCGCGGTGCGGATTTCGAAAGAAGAGTGGCAGAAGCTCAACGAGGATGCCGACCACCCGCTCCTGAACCGCGCGACGCAGGCACAATTGGCGCCGGGTTCGACTTTCAAGATCATCATGGCCGCGGCGATGCTGGAATCGAAAGCGGTACCGGAAAGTTTCACGGCGTTTTGCCCGGGTTACGCGAATTTCTACGGCCGCCAGTTCAAATGCTGGGTGTACGGCAAAGGCAGCCACGGAGCGATCAGTCTGCACGGCGCGATCGTGCATTCCTGCGACGTGTTTTTCTATAACGTGGGCCAGCGCTTGGGCATTGATACGATCGCCAAATACGCCAAGATGTTCGGCTTGGGCGCGAAGACTGGAATTGATCTGCCGGCCGAGGAAACCGGGCTGGTGCCTTCGGAGGACTGGGTCGAGCGGGTGTTCCACCACAAGTGGTATCCGGGCTCGACGATTTCGGTAGCCATCGGGCAAGGAGCGGTGACGACGACCCCGGTGCAATTGGCTTATGCCATTGGCGGAATTGCGTCGGGCGGAGTTTTCAGGCAGCCGCACCTGATGAAGGATGCGCCCCATGTGGGCGAAGTGCGCGTGCCGTTGAGTGAACATACCGTGGAAGAAGTGACCCAGGGAATGTACGGGGTGGTGAATGAGGGCGGCACCGCGGCAGCATCGAGGCTGCAAGGGGTAGAGTTCTGCGGGAAAACCGGAAGTGCGCAGGTGATGAGTAACACGGAGCGAGGCAAACTGGGGAAAGCTGCCAGCAAAGGCAAAGACAATGCTTGGTTTGTCGGCTTCGCACCGCGGCGCGATCCCGAGATTGTGATCAGCGTGCTGGTCGAGGGCGGCGAGCATGGAGCTTCGGCGGCTGCGCCGATCGCACGGGATATCGTGAGGGCCTATTACGACAAAAAGAACAAGAAGAATCCGGGTGAAGTAACGGCCCAGAATCAGCCACCGCTGCAGATGAAGAAGGGCGCGACGGCGCAAGGTGCCGAGGCGCCGAAGGCGGCGTTGAAGCCGGAAGAGGCGTCGGTGACGGTAGGACCGGACAGCGGAAAGCCGGTGGAGTAGGTGCCGCGCCAGGAATTGCAACCGAGGGAAGTCGCGTGGCCGCAGTTAGGTTGGCGAGAGCGGCGGCAAGCCGCGGCAGCCCAAAGGAAGAAAGATGAAGGACGCACCGGGAGCACGTGACTACGACTGGTGGTTACTGGCCATTGTGGCGGCGATCTGCGCAATCGGCGTAATCGAGATTTACTCGGCGACGCATGGAAGCGCGTTGGCGGGGATGCACGGAAAGCAGATCCGCTGGCTGGTGATCGGCTTCGTGCTCATGTTCATCCTGTCGCGCCTGGATTACCACGTGATTATGGATCAAGCGCCGTGGCTCTATATTTTGGGCTTAGTGGCGCTCGTGCTCGTGCTGGCGGTGGGGCACACGCGATTTGGGGCAAAACGGTGGATCCCAGTGCTGGGCGAATTTCTTCAGGTGTCAGAATTGGTCAAATTGATTATAATCATAGTGTTGGCACGCTTCTTTGCGGAAGTGCGCACAGATGAGCTCTCGTTGCAGGATTTGATTAAAGCAGGGCTTCTGGTAGGCTTACCGCTGGTATTGATTCTGAAGCAGCCTGACCTGGGGACAGCGTTGGTGCTGATGCCCATGCTGATTGTTGGGGCGTTTCTTGCCGGGCTGCAGTGGAAACATGCCGTGGTAATCGTATTAATCGGAATTCTGATGCTGCCCGTCGGGTGGCATTTCATGAAGCCCTATCAGAAGGAAAGAGTGACATCGTTCTTGCACCCTGAAGACGACGCGAAGGGTTCGGGCTATCAAGTGCTGCAGTCGAAGATAGCCGTGGGCTCAGGCGGTTTTTGGGGGAAAGGTTTCGGCAACGGCAGCCAGAATCAGCTGGGGTACATTCCGGTCCGATACTCCGATTTCATCATGTCGGCGTGGGCGGAAGAACAGGGATTCAAAGGCGTGCTGGTTGCTCTCGGGCTGTACATGGCGCTGTTGTTGCGGTTAGTGCAGAACGCTCAGCGCGCGAAGGATCGCGCGGGAATGTTTCTAGTCATGGGCGTGACGGCGGCGCTAGGGTTCCATGTCTTGGTGAATGTGGCCATGGTCATCGGGGCAATGCCGGTAACGGGAATACCATTGCCGTTGATGAGCTACGGAGGGTCGGCCACGTTGTTTGTGTTTCTGGCGATCGGGCTAGTGATGAACGTCCGGCTGCGCCGGTTCGTCAACTGAGCGATCGCCGAGGGCCGCGTGCAAACCTCGGTTTAGGGAGGGAGCACTGGCCAAGCGGGTCCGCCGAGAGTCGGAGCCGCCAGGTAAGAAGGACTTTTAAGTTGAGGATCGCATCGTCCGCCGTGACCTCGGGAATATCCCGGCAATGGCGAAACCTCGAAGGCAAGAGGTCAGAGCAATACGAAGGCTGCCAAGCAGCCATTCCCTCCGGCTTCGAACGCAATGCCGCAAGCCTCGCAGTGTGGCCGGCGTGTTCCGGTATGGACCGGGACGGCGCGTTGCCCCGGACCTCCCGAAGAGAGGTTAGCGCGGCGGTGCATCCTAAGGAGTTTTCATGTCGAAAGAATTGGTTATATCCGCGACCTCCCACGAACGGAGAGTCGCGATTTTGGAAGAAGGACAGCTAGTCGAGATATACATTGAGCGCGAGAAGGAGTTTGCGCTCGTCGGAAGCATCTACAAAGGAAAAGTGACGCGAGTTCTGCCCGGCATGCAATCGGCATTCGTCGATATCGGCCTGGATGGGGACGCCTTCTTGTACGTCAGCGACGTATTCGAAAATCTGGAAGATTACGATCACGGACATGGGCATGGAGAAATTGCGGCCGGCCCGGGTCCGCTAACACGGGTGAGCACCACGATTGAGTTGCTGCCGGGGGAAACCCTGGCGGCGGCCGGTGCACGAGAAGAAGGCGCGCACGGCGAGGAAGGTCCTGCCGAACACGCGCACGCGGGAGAGCATGCCGCCGCAGGTGAAGGCACGCCGGAGTACGCGAGCGAACCGCACGATACGGCGCACCTGGAAGCCGCCGAGGACCGGGAGTTTCCAGAAGCGGAGGAACGCCAGCCGGAATCGAACGATTCGGCGCCACAGAATTTTGCTCCGAATTACAATCCAACGCGCAATTATCCGCCGAGACACGGGAATGATCGCGGCGACCGCGGCGAGCGCGGTGGGGACCGTGGTGGCGATCGTGGTCGTGGAGGGCGGCGCGGTCGTTGGGGCCGGCGTCGCGGAAGCGACCGGCATCATCGCGGACAAGGTGGGCGGAATCTGCCGCCGTCGAAGTACGCATCGCCCCAGGGCGAGCGGGATTCGCGGGGCTACGATAACCGCCGGCAAGGCGATCGGGATCGCGGACTGTCGGGTCCCAGCGAGCGTCGCGACGACGATATCGTCCTACCCGGTGAATCCCTGGCCAAGTATCGCGGGCGTCCGCAGCAGAGCCCGGTAGAACCGCTGGGGGATCACGAGCAGGAAGAGCGGCAACCCGACTTTGAACAGCCCACGGCCCGCCCCGCAATCGGGATGCAGCCGCCCAGCGGAGGGCCGCGCCGGTTTACCGGGAGCCTGCCGCACTGGGTCTTAGCGGACAACGAGGCCGAAACCGAATCCGCTGAAGTGGCGGAGGAAGAGGAGACTCACGGGACTCCGGAAGCGATCTCCGCACCTGCGGAAGAAGAACACGAAGAAATCCACGCCGAGTCGCAGAAGAACGGAATGGCGGGCCTGAGCGACGAGGAACTCAGCGCGCTTTCCACGCGGTTGGTGGAAGCCAAACACGAAGAGACACACGCGCGCGCGGACGCGGACAACTTGCTTGGCGGCGCGGATTTCGACGAGGAAGAAGAGGAAGTCGAAGAGCTTCCCGAAGAGCACCACGAGGAACTGCACGAAGCGGAGAGCCGTGAAGGCGCGGAACCCGAATCGGAAGCTGCAGAGCAGGAAGAACCCGAGGAGGAGCATGAAGAAGAGATATCCCGCGGCCTGAGCGAGTCGGAACGCGCCGACCTGGCGCACGAAGAAGCGCTGGAGCACGTGGAAGCGTCAGCGGAATTGACGCTGATGTCATCCGAACCATCGCGCAGCGAAGCGGTGACGGAGGAAGGTGTCGTCCTTCTACCGGGCGAGACGCGCGGACCGCACGATCCCAATGCTCCCCGGGAAGAGTTCGCGAGGCGGGATTCGGCGCGAATCGGAAGCGACCCGCGCTCGCGATTCCAGAGACCGCATCGTGGCGGACGCGAGCGTGGCGGAAGGCATGACCGGCGGGATCGTGACCGCGGACGCGGAAGATTCGATCGGCGCGGTGGCGGTGGCCACGGGCACGGACATGGGCATCATCGCGGACATCACGGAGGCCACGCACCGCAGCGGCGTCCACAACTGATTTCGGAGATGTTGAAGCCGGGGCAGGACGTGGTGGTGCAAATCGCGAAGGAACCCCTGGGCAAGAAGGGTGCGCGAATCACGAGCCACGTGGCGCTGCCCGGGCGCTTCCTGGTGTACATGCCGACGATTGATCACATCGGCGTTTCGCGGAAGATTGCCAGCGCGGAAAATCGTTCGCGGTTGCGGCGGCTGGTGGGTGAAGCACGCGGCAGCTATCCGGGTGGATTCATCGTGCGCACCGCGGCGGGCGGAGCGACGGACGACGAAATTCGCATGGACATCGAGTTTCTGGGCAAGACCTGGAACGAGATCAAGCAGAAGAACGACGATCGCAAGGCCCCGGCGCTGTTGCATCGCGACTTGAACCTGGTGGAACGCGTGCTGCGCGATTACGTCAGCGACGATTTCACCGGAATTTGGATCGACAGCGAAGAGGAATTCGGCAAGGTTGTGGAGTTCGTGAGCCGGTTCCAGCCGAAGCTGGTCAGCAAGGTCAAGCTGTACACGAAGGAGCAGCCGATCTTCGAGGAGTTCGGGATTCAGCACGAACTCGACAAGGCGCTGCGAGCGAAAGTGTGGCTGAAATCGGGCGGGTACATCGTCATCAACCATACGGAAGCGTTAGTGGCCATCGACGTGAATACCGGCAAATTCGTGGGCAAGGGCTCGACGAGGCTGGAAGACACCATCGTGAAAACGAACCTGGAGGCGGTGAAGGAAATCGTGCGGCAGATCCGGCTGCGCGATCTGGGCGGCATCATCGTGGTGGACTTCATCGACATGGAAGAGCGGCGCAACCGCGAGAAGGTGCTGATGGCGTTGCAATCGGCGCTCGAGCAGGATAAGGCACCGTCGAAGGCGCTGTCGTTCAACGAATTCGGGCTGGTGTGCATCACCCGGAAACGCACGAAACAGGCGCTGGAACGTGTGCTGTGTCAGCCGTGCCCGTACTGCACCGGGTCGGGAATGGTGAAGTCGATTCCGACCCTGTGCTACGAGATTCAGGCGGAAGCGCGGAAGATGGCTATGGCCGAGCATGAAGGGCCGAACCTGACGCTGCGCGTGCATCCGGAGATTGCCAAGGCATTGAAGACGCGCGAATCGATTTTGATCGATGAGCTCGAACAGAACGCCCACAAACACATCATTATCCAGTCGGATGCGACACTGCATTGGGAGCAGTACGACATCTATTAATTGTAAGTTCCAGGGTTTTAAGTAAGGGCAAAACGCCCGGGCTGGGTGGCTCGGGCGTTTTTGTTTTGATGCGAAGGTACCTTTGCGCCGATTTCGCGACCTTTCCAAGTGCCGAAGTACCAGCGCAACTATTCACCGTGAAAAGTGTTCTATAGGATGAAGAAAAAAAGAGAAGTTGGCTGGGAGGTAAATCAGATGCGCTTCCTAAAATATGTGGGATTGTCAGCCGCCTTAGTTGGGATTTTATTTTTGACCGCAGGTAGCGCGCGTGCCGCGCAGGTTGCGGTAGGCGTTCGTGTGGGGCCCGTAGGAGTGGCGATCGGACCGGAACCGGTTTGTGCGTGGGGCTATTATCCGTATTATCCGTACGTCTGCGCGCCAGCCGGGTATTGGGGTCCGAACTACTTCGTGGGCGGGATCTTCGTAGGAGCCGGCCCATGGTTCCGCGGTTGGGGCCATCCGTACGGGTGGTACGTGCGTTCGGGATATGCCTATCGGCCGGGACCGGTCTACCGGGGTGCGCCGGTGCACGGTTTCGTCGGCCGTCATGAAGCCTGGCACGGAAACGCGAGCGGGTTTCATGGCGGTGCAGGCTTCCACGACGGCGGATTCCATGGTGGAGGCCATGGAAGGTAAGGACAGTCATTCGTTTTGAGTTATCAGTAAGAGCAGAGCGCCCGAGCTTCAC
>Ga0306926_10004421_pt1 | contig 14760 bp, 13 predicted proteins | sample flu12Cox44000178_FD_203759 | JGI IMG/M metagenome (GOLD analysis project Ga0306926, IMG submission 203759) | Lab enrichment of tropical soil microbial communities from Luquillo Experimental Forest, Puerto Rico - flux8day.12C.oxic.44.000.178 (v2)... | ecosystem: Environmental > Terrestrial >...
CGCCGGTGCAGTCGATCGTCACCCCTGCGCGGATCGCGAGCCGGCCTTCCTTGCTCTCGAAGACGGCGCCTGTGACCCGGCCTTCCTCGACGATCGGGGCGGCCACCCAGGCGTGGACCACAAGATCAACGCCCGCGCCGAGCACGATCTCCTGGCTCAGCAGCTTCAGGTGCTCCGGGTCGATCGTCGGGGACCAGGTGACGATGCCGTGGAAGGCGGCGGTGCGCTCCTTCCAATAGGCGGCAGTGCCGGCCGGCCCGCCGCCGGCGACCAGAACGTCGCAATCGCGAAACAGCGGCACCCGGCGGGCCGGCTCGATGATCGCTCCGGCGGGCCGCGCCCGCCTCTCGCCCAGCCGCCCGGCACGAAACACCTCGGCCTGGAAGAACAGCCGGCCATAGTCGGAGGAATTTGCCGTCACGGAAATTCGCGCTCCCTGGCAACCGTCAGGTAACTCGTCTCTTTCGGCAGATTACAACGCATCCGTCCAATGCGCGAGCCTCGGGCCAGGCGGGCCGAAATGCGCGCCAGGAAGCGATTGCTTTGGCGGCTCGGGCCGCGCTTAAATAATGGTAACCGATGACCACCCACTGGGTTTGATAAATTAAGATCGTCGGCAAATTTTGCGCGAGTCGGCCGGATCAATAGCTGGCCCCTGCCAGTGGCAGGCCTATTGGCACATCTTCAAAGATAAAACCCGCGGCCTTGACACCAGCAGCAGCCTCGAACTGGCACCGCCCGGAATTGATGAGGGCTGCTTGTATGGCACCGCGAAGATTCTCAACATCAAAGGTTATCATAGCTGCGCACGCGAACTGCGGGCCGCCGCCGATATCCGCGGGTTCGCGCGGAATCGGCTGCAATGAGCCGCCCGATCCTCGGCTGCATCGGCAGTTTACCGGCAGCCATTAGCAATGCAGCCAATCGATTTCGCGGTCGCCGCTGACGAGCTCCGCCGGCGAGAAATGCGCCGGCCTCAGCACCATCGTGACGCCGCGCATCGAGGCGTGCCAATCGATGTCCGGCGCCGCCTTCCCCACCGAATGCTCGAACGCCTCATCCATCCTGTGATCAGCAGCATCAGCGATATTGTGACAACCTAGCAGGGGCGCAAATATGTCACCGCCTGCGCCACGCCGACCGACCAGACGCCGACCAAGTCTGATCGGCCGGCTTTGGCCAGCAATTCGGCAGTCAGAAAAACCGCTCGATCAGCAGCATAAAGCCGACCGAGGGAACCAGCAGCACCAGCGCGGTGATTGCCGCAATCTGGTAATTCCCGGTAGGGCGCGCCGTAAACATGACGAGCGGCAAGGTAGTTACATCCGGCACCCCGACGAAATAGGTGCCGGTAAATTCGCCAAGCGATTATCGCCAGGGGCAGCGTCACGGTGAGTGCGGTGCGCAGGGGCGAGGCCACGATGTTGCGGCCTGGGGGAGGAACGCGCTCTCTGCCCTGGGCCTTCCAGTCCGGAGCCGAGCGAGAATACCGGCCGACATGGGCCTATTAAAACGCTTACGAGAGCACGGCAACGCCAAGCCACTTGGAGCTCACTTAGTGCCAGGTATCGGCGGGATCTGGAGCCCTCCCTTGAAGCCTTGCAAGGTCCAGTCGTAGACGGCGGCGCTGGCGCGGAGAGCGCCGATACGAGGCGAGGCCAGGTCGAGGATGTCGACAATCACGACCGTCCACATGATGCTGAGAAATGCCACCAATATGTGTACTCGCTTGCCTGTGAGGCCGAGTTGAAAGCCGAGGGCAGCCATTCCGAGCAGCGTCATCCCGATCAGCAGCCAGAAAATCGGTGACGGTAGTCGTAAATAGAAGGCAAAACGCTCGGCCGTGGCTTGGTCAAACGCGTCGTTGAGTGCGGCCATCAGCGATGTGGAGACGGCGTTTGGCTGTTCGCGTACGATCGCAGCCATGTGTCCCCATATTTTCGACTGCAACGTATTGGTGCGCCGATTGAGTTCGTCGATAGCGGACTGATCTCGCCTTTCACTGACAAAGTCCCTTCTGACCTGAGCATATTGCTCCAGCAGTCTGGCGATCTCGGGGCCGCGTATGTGGTCGATCGCCTCCGCGCGCAGCCACGCAGTGCCGATGGCGTTGGCCTCGGTGAGCGTCCCCTCGACACGTTCGCTGAAGCGGGTGTTGGCAAACGACAGTGTGAGCGCCAGAACAAACACCAACAGACTGAGCATGCCGGCGACCACGACACTGACCCCTTTGGCTTGGACCTCTCCGCCGCGCGCTCTGCGGCCGAAGCCGGCCCAGTAGCCGGTTTCATGTGCCAGCATCTGGGCAACCCATAGCAGCAAGACAAAAGCGAAAACGCTCCAGTTGGCGATCGCTGCGAGTTCAGTCATAGCTGATCTACCTTCTCCCCCATTTCGAGTTGCTCACGTGACGATACGCTGGTCCGTTTCCGACGGCGCCTCAGGCGCGGACCCTGGTTGCCGCCGCGACCGTTCAGAGCTCGCAAACAGCGCGATTCTGCCGCGTCACGCCCAAGTGGGCTTTCGGCGCTACGCGATATTCGCACCGCGCCCTCCCCGAAGGCGGCTTAGCGTGCAGTTTTTTAAACAAATCGCCCGGTGACCCCTACCACGTTCTGATTCGGGCCCCTGCGCGGCCCGGTGAGGGCTTCAGCTCAGCGCCGAAAGCAGCAATACCAGCCATCTATAATTAGGTGCTGTTTCTCGGCAATCAGTTCATTTTCTTGAGGTCGCCGGGCTTCCAGCTCCCGTCGATGGCGGGACCGGCCGGTAGGTACAGCCTGAGAATCGTGAAGAAGGGGTCGACCTGGCGCCTCTTGGCGAAGGTGCAGTAAGCGAGTTCGACGCCGTTGTAGCGAATCGCGAGCCGGCCATCGAAATAATCGACAATCGACAACGGTGACCCGCTTGCCGATCGCCGCCTTGGCGGGTTCGGGCGAAAGATTAAAAGCCATAATTCTTTTTCATATGTGAAACGTCTCACACGCGTCACGGCAGGATCACACTATGCTTGATGCAACGGCAATGATGATACTCGCCTGAGGGGACAGAAGTTAACCAGGCTGGTCATACCTTGAATGGTTAAACTATTCCCTGGGACACAACCACAAGAGAGCGGCACATGTACAAGTTGGTTCCGATTCTTGTGCTGACTGCGGTCGCGGGGGTAGCGATTCCTGTTCCCGTTGTCGCCTCTAATCGGCTGATGGCGCCCTTATCTGGTCCCTCTGCCGCGGATACCGTCGTTCCCCAGGCTGCGCTCGTGCTCGTCGGCGGCATGGGCGGCCGTGCTGCGACCGGCGGCATGGGTGGCGGCGCTATGACCGGTGGCATGGGCGGAATGACCGGCGGCGGCAACCAATGGAATGGTAGCAGCTATGCGAGTGGAGAAGGGCGGCAGCAGTATTACCATTGTATCGCGCAGCACGGCCAATGCACGGTAACCTCCTCCCCGGGCTTGCTTCGCCACGGCGCGTCATGCACCTGTTTGTTCGGCGGACGAGGAAAGATCAGGTAGGCCTCAGCGCATCATTGAACTACCCAAGAAGTGGTCTCGTCCGGCAAGGTGAGCCGCGAAATCGTACTGCGTCTGATGTTGTAGGTGAGCACGGTGCCTGCAAGCGCTGTGCCCATCGAACACAGATGTCACCGTTTCTGCCCCTTTTGAAGTAATGGTCGTCGGGTCGGGGAGCCGGGCTTGGCGCGGTGGCTTCCCTCGGCGGGTCTCACGACACGAAAGGTATCCATTCCCAGCCCTGGGTACGTCATGACGTCGCCGTGAGCCATCAGGATGCGTGACCGTCTCATGAAATTTCGAGGAACGCGCTTGAAGGCGCCGACGCTTCAACCTGCTTCGAAATTGCGCCGACGATATTCCGAGCCAGGCGCGGATCGACCCAGCGAACCGCGGACCTTCGAGTCACCACTGAGACCGCCGTCCGATCAGCCGATTCTGGCCAGCATGTCGGCTTTGAGAAACCGCTCGATCAATAGCATAAAGCCGACTGAGGGAACCAGCAGGACCAATGCCGTGATTGCCGCGATCTGATAGTTTCCGGCGAGGCTGGCCGTGAACATGACGAGCGGCAGGGTGGTCACGTCCGGCACGCCGACGAAATAGGTGCCGGTGAACTCGTCGAGCGATTCGAGAAAGACAAAAATGGCGCTTGCCGTCACTCCGGGCATCGCCAGCGGCAGGGTCACAGTCAGCGCGGTGCGCGGGGCCGAGGCCCCGATGTTACGGGCGGCGAGCTCAAGCTCCGGATCGATTGCCGCAAAGGCCGCCGCGGCGATCCATACGGCGATCACCAATCCATGGGCGGCATGCACCAGGACGACACCGGCAATCGTCCCGTTCACCCCCACCGTGTAGAACAGGCGGGCGACATTGAAATAGACGGCGAGGTTCGGAAATGCCTGCGGCAGCAGCAGCAGCAGCAGGATCAACCGGCGTCCCGGCACCTGTGCACGTCCGAGCGCATACCCGGCTGGGACGGCGAGGAGCAGACAGACAACGACGGTGATGGAAGCGATCAGCACACTGGTGCCGAGGGCTGCAACGGTGTCGCTGGTCGGCTTGAACACCTCACCCCAATATTTGAAACCCCAGGTCAGGGGCAATTTGTGGGGGAAATACCATTGGATCGCGACCGCCCACAGTATGAGATTGGCGAGCGGTCCGAAGATAGCGAAGGCCAGGCTGCCGAGCAGACCACCGCGCAATATCCAGCCCAGGGCTGCCCTCATAATCCGATGCCGGTTGCCGCATTGCGCTGCAGGTAGATCCAGGCCGCCAGCCCCGCCATCGCATAGGAGACAAAGGCGAGCGCATTGGCGACACCATAATCGCCGTAGGAATTGACGCGAAACGCCATGTCGACGGTGATCATCGTCGGCGAGCCGCCGCTGATCATGATCGGCACCGACAGCACCGACAGCATTGTGACAAATGCCAATGTCAGCCCGACCAGCATCACGCCGGCGACCTGCGGCAGGATGATTCCGACGAGAATGCGCAATCCGCCGGCGCCGAGGTTGGCGGCCGCTTCGATCGTCGCGCGGTCGAGCGAGGCCATGGCACCCGACACCAGCAGGGCGACAAACGGTGTCTCCTTCCACACAAAGGTGACGATGATGCCGCGCCAATCGAGCAGCCCTGACAGACTACCGACATCAACGAGCCGCAATGTCGCGAGCGTGTTGTTCATCAGGCCGTTCTTGGCGAGGAAGGTGCGCATGCATTGCGCGGCGACAATGAATGGAATGAATAGCGGCCAGCGATAAAGGCCTTTCAGGATCGACACTGCGGCGGGATGCGCACCGAGCACCAGATAGCCGCCGATCACCGCTGCAAGCACGCCGATCAGTGCAGTCGAAACGGTGACGATGACCAATGTGAAGACCATGTCGTTCCCATAGAGTTCGAATGCCTTGGCGAAATTGTCGAGGCTCGGCGCTCCGTCCTTGGCCGTGAAGGCCGATACCAGCGACATGCCGAGCGGGTAAACAAACAGCGCCAGAACCATCGCCAATGCCGGCGCGACCAACAGCAGTCCAGCAGTCCTTTTATTGTTCACGGCTAGGACACTTCAACGCAGAGATCGCCATGTTGTGCGGAATACGCAGAAGATCAGAGACCGTTCACCAGCCCAAACGCCGAATCCGTCACCCGGCGAAGGCGGGGATCCAGGCTTGCCCCTGGCAAGGAACAGGGGGCGACCGCTGAGGTCTCGGGGCTTTGGATTCCCGCTTGTCGTGGGAACGACGAATAAACTGCTCTTATTGCCAGTCCACTCACCGTAAGAACCTTCATCGCTGCGCCGATGATCGCGTGGCCAATCTCGTTTTCGGTCATGCGCAGCGTCCTCCGCCCGTATCCTCGGCGTCCTCCGCGTTGAAGCGTTGCTCATTGAACCTTGCGCTCGTAGCTCTCCAGGATGTAGTTGAAATACGGCGCCATCGGAAAGGGCTTGCCCTTGGTCGCGAGATCCTCGGGTGTTAGGTCGACAAAGAGCTTGCTCCAACTCGCCTCGTCGAGCTGCGGCTTGACTGCTGCGGCGTCGATGCCGGGGTACCAATTGAAGCGTTTGACGATGCCGTCGGCCTGAACCTTGGGGCTCGTCGCCAGAGCGATAAAGTCCTCGGCGACCTTGGCATTGGCGGCCTTGGCGGGTACGACGTAATACATCGGCTGGCCCGGCATGCCGGGCCCGATCAGCTTCAGCTTGACGTCCGGTGGGATCTTGCCGTCATGCTGCCAGTCGTAGAACATGTCGACCCAGACCGGCCCCATCGTGATCTCGCCGCGATTGAGCATATCTAGCGTTCCGGCATTGCCCGGCGTCAACACCACATTCTTGTTGAACGCTGCCAGCTCGGCGAGGATCGGACCCCAGCTCTTCTTGGTGTCGGGGTCATAGGGCCCCTTGATCAGCCGGTTGGTGTCCGGCGAGTGCGCATAGATCCAGCCGACAACAAAGGCCACCCCGGACATGCCGCCCTTGATGCCGTTGTAGCCGAACTTCCTGGGGTTCGCGCGGACCCATTTTTCGAGGGCGTCGTAGGTCGCCGGCGGGTCGCTGACCATCGCGGTGTTGTAGGCAATGGCGGTCTGGCTGTTGAACATCGGCATGACATAACCGCCGACATCGGTGCCCAGTGCGTTTTTCGCCGCCTCCGAGGTGACGAGCTTGCCGGTCGGTATCTCTGTCGAATAGCGGGCGAGCAGGCCCTTGCCGACCATCTCGCCGGCTGCCTTCTGGTGAATGACTGCGACATCGATGTCCCAGGCCGCATTGCCCTTCTCGGCTTCGAGCTTTTCGTAGATCTTTTGCGAACCGGCATCGCCCGGTCCGGTGCCGACCGCTCTGACGGTGACACCCGGGTGCGCCTTCTCGAACATCGGTCCCAGATAGTCTTTGACATAATCGACCATGTTTTGGTCGCCGGCGGTGACGACGTTCAAGGTCACTGCCTGCTGTGCCATCGCCGGCGGGCTCAAGACGAGCGCCGCGACCGTGGCAAATAACAGGGTCATTCGTTTCATGACTGCCTCCCGTGAAATTGCTCTGTGGGTTTATCCGGATAGAGGTGCAGCGCCGCCGCCGGCAAGGCGATGCCGACCGCCTCACCGATCGCCAGCCGGCGTGGGTCGTCGACCAGATATTGGTGCGGTCCGACGCGGACTGCATAGCGGTAAAAGCCGCCGGGATATGAGGCTTGGGTGATCTCACCGCGCAATACCAGGCAGCCGTCGAGGGCTTGATCAGCTGGACAAAGCCGTGCCTGCTCGCTGCGGAAGTGAGCCACGGCAGAGGTACCCAATGACGTCTGCACAGGGCCGCCGTTTGTGATGCCGGATCCGTCGATAACCACGCCACGATTGAACGGGCCTTCGGCGATGGCGATTCCCCGGTCGTCTCGACTCAAAGTCAGCGGCACGACATTGGTGGCACCCATAAAGCCGGCGACAAAGGGCGAATTTGGCCGGTTGTAGATCTCCTCCGGCGTGCCGATCTGCGCGACATGCCCAGCATCGAGGATGGCGATGCGGTCGGCCATCACCATCGCCTCCTGGCGGTCGTGCGTGACATGCACCGTGGTGATGCCGAGATCTTGCTGCAATGTCTTGATATCGTGACGGACTTCCTCGCGGATCCGGGCATCGAGTTTGGAGAGCGGCTCGTCGAGCAGCAGGATCTGCGGGTTTACCGCCAGCGCACGGCCGAGCGCCACGCGCTGGCGCTGACCGCCGGAGAGTGCGGTCACTTTGCGCTCGCCCAGTCCCTCCAGGCGCAGCATGGCCAGAAGCGTGGCGATCCGTTTGGCGATGTCGGCTCGGCTCACCCGCCGTAACTTCAGCCCGTAAGCCATGTTCTGCGCCACGCTCATGTGCGGCCACAGCGCGTAGGATTGGAACACCAACGCAATGTTGCGCTTGTCGGGCGGCAGTCGGGTGATGTCGCGGCCACCCACCGTTATCGCACCGCTCGCCATCGCGACAAAGCCGCAGATTGCCCGCAGCAACGTGGTCTTGCCACAGCCGGACGAGCCCAGAAGTGCGATGAATTCGCCGCTCCCGGCACTCAATGAGACGCCATCGAGCACGCAATGCGTGCCGTAGTATACGCGCGCCTCGTGCACCCGGAGCGCGGCCGCCGACGCGTCCATGACTTTAGAGCACCGCCAGACGGACCAGTTCCTCGCGCAAAGCCCCCGGGGTCGTGAAGTGGATGCCGTGGATGCCGAATGGCCGCGCGGCCTCGGCATTGGCTGCGACGTCGTCGATATAGACTGCGCGGTGCGGGTCGATTGCAAAGCGCGCCAGCATGAGCTCGTAGATGCGCGGATCGGGCTTGATGACGCCGACTTCGCCGGAAATCACCATGCCGCGGAACCAGCGCAAAAAATCGAACCGCTCGAGCGCCGGCGGAAAGGTCTCGGCCGAAAAATTGCTGAGGGCGTAGAGCAGGGTGCCGCGGTCGCGCAACTCGGCGAGGATCTCGACCGTGCTGGCGATCGGCCCGGGCATCATCTCGTCAAAGCGGGCGCCGTAGGCGTCGATCAGTTCGGCCTTTTCGGGATGCTCGAGCTTGAGCAGGCGGGCGCCTTCGGCAAAGCTGCGTCCGGCGTCCTGGCAGCGGTTCCATTCATGGGTGCAGACATTCGCCAGAAAATGCTCCATCGCCAGCTCGTCCCCGGAAAAGAGCTTGCGGTAGAGGTGCCGGGGATCCCAATCGATCAGCACGCCGCCGATATCGAAGACCACAACGTTTCGTGCCGGCTCCGCCATTCTGCCTGCTCTCGACATGCCGAACCGCGGCACGATAACAGGGCCGTGTCGGCGGTCCAACGGCACCGGTGAGCCATCAACCTTGCCCCATGGTGACGAGGGAGCTGCGTTATGCCCGCATCGATCTGGCTGCGATTGAGCAATGAACAGGAAGGCCCCCTCGGGGAGCTGATCGAGCGGTTGGCGAAGGCGCATGGCACTATGGCGTTTCAGCCGCATCTGACAGTCTGCAGCCCGCAATCCGAGGCTTTCTGGGACGCGGCGGGAGAATATGTCCGGCACAGCACTGCGTTGCCGCTGCGCGTTGGAAAAAAGCGCATCTCGTACTCGACGACGACGCCGATGATGGCGATCGTGATGTATGTCGAGGACACTCCCGGCCTGCGGGCCTTTCGCTCCGACTTGCGGCGGCTTACCGGCGCCGTCGAGCCCCCGCCGCCGCACATCAGTCTCCTCTACGGGGTGGACGAAACCGGTCGGCAGCCGAGCTGGTCGTCAGACGAGGGCGCGCTGAAGAGCATCGCCGAGGAATGCGCCCATCGGGTCGAGGCGAGCGAATTCGTGCTCGACCGTCCGGTCATCGTCGCTCCCGACGGCGAGTGGACAAATGTCAGGAGCTGGCGAGTAGTCCGGACGCTGTAGGGCTCCATCGGACTGATTGAAATTGTCGTTCCCGCGAAAGCGGGAACTCAAGATGAGCGATGAGCGGCGGCCCTCTGTTCCTTGCCAGGGGCAAGCCTGGACCCCCCGGGCGGCCCGCCCTGGCGCGCCTTCCCGGGGATCCGCGGGGCGACGAAGGGCCTTTCGATCCGATCGGATCTTGCTCTGGCTGGCCAGGGTGCAGTGGTTGGTTCATAGTTGCAGCCGACGACAGGGAGGAGCGCGAGCATGTCCGAGTTGCACCGGTTTCTCGACGAGGCGCGCGCGCTGTTGCCCGCCGCGGTGGTATTGCGCCGCCGCATTCATCAGAAGCCCGAGCTCGGCCTCGACCTGCCGTTGACCACCGAGGCGGTGCTCGACGGGCTCAAAGGTCTCGATGTCGGCATCGCCCGCGGGCCTTCGACCTCCGGCTTGATCGTGACGTTGAGCGGTGCTAAGCCCGGCCGCACTCTCCTGTTGCGCGGCGATATGGACGCGCTATCGATGCCGGAGGAGACCGGGCTCGCCTATGCGAGCGAATTTCCCGGGCGCATGCATGCCTGCGGGCACGATTCCCACACAGCGATGCTGGTGCAGGCGGTGCACCTGCTGCACCGGCACCGGGACGAGCTCGCCGGCACCGTCAAATTCATGTTTCAGCCCGGCGAGGAAGGCCACGGCGGGGCTCGAATAATGATCCAGGACGGGCTGCTCGATGCCGACCCCAAGCCCGATGGCGCCTTTGCATTGCATATCTGGCCCAACGCCAAGGCCGGCGCCATCGTCGGCAAGCCGGGCCCGATGCTGGCCTCGGCCGATACCTGGACGATCACGATCAAGGGCAGCGGCGGGCACGCCTCGATGCCGCATGACGCCATCGACCCGATCCCGGTCACGTTCGAGATCGGGCTGGCATTGCAGACCTTGGTGACCCGGCGGATCGACGTTTTCGACCCGGTGGTGCTGACTTGCGGCAAGGTTACCGCCGGGACCGCCAACAATGTCATCCCCGAGACCGCCGAAATGGTCGGTACCCTGCGAGCCACCTCCGAGGCGGCACGAGAGCGGGCGCATGAGGGGATCCGCCGGATTGCAACAAATGTTGCCGCGGCGCATTTGTGCGAGGCCAATGTTGCGATCCGGCGGGGCTATCCGGTCACCGTCAACGATCACGAATTTGTCGATTTCGCTCGTGCGGTCGCGATCGAGCTTCTTGGCGCCGAAAATTATATCGACCGGCGGGCGCCGCTGATGGGTGCCGAAGACTTCTCCTATGTTCTGCAGCGCATCCCCGGCTGCATGATGTTCCTCGGAGTGATGCCCGACGGCCATGACGGGCACGACCACGTGGCGCCGTGCCACTCCAACCGGATGGTCCTGAACGAGGAGTGCATGGCGGTTGGCATCGCAATGCACGCCTCCGTCGCCCACCGGTTCCTTGCCCACGGGCTCTAACCATCGGCAAAGGAGCGAGACGATGGCAATGGCATCCCGAGCGCCGTTTCTGAACACCGCCTATAGCGCCTATCACCACCGCGAACGGCCGGCCGAGGATGAGGAGCTGAGCCGGGTCGGACCCGGCACACCCTGCGGCGAGTATTTGCGGCGCTTCTGGCAGCCGGTCGTCCTCTCCGAGCATCTAGGCGATCTGCCAAAGCGCCTGCGCATCCTGGGCGAGGACCTCGTCGCATTTCGTGACAAGAGCGGTGCCGTCGGCCTCCTCGAATTGCACTGTCCGCATCGCGGCACCTCGCTCGAATTTGCCCTGGTCGGCCAAAAGGGGATCCGCTGCTGCTATCATGGCTGGCTTTTCGACGTCGACGGGACGATCCTCGAAACCCCCGGCGAGCCGGCTGGCAGCACCCTAAAGGACCGGCTCTTTCACGGCGCCTATCCGGTGCACGAGTACCGGGGGCTGGTCTTCGCTTATATGGGGCCGCCCGAGGCTCAGCCCGATTTCCCGATCCTCGACACCTATGACCTGCCCGGCCATCAGCTGAGCGCGCGCCAGGGCACGGTGTGGCCGTGCAACTGGCTGCAGGTCAAAGACAACAGCATGGATCCGGCGCATCTCGCCTTTCTGCACACCTTACCCGGCAGCCAGGGCTTCACCGACGATCTGGGCGCGCTCGGCGAATGGGACTGGATGGAGACACCGGTCGGCATGGTCTATCTCGACACGCGTCGGCAGGGCGACCGCGTCTGGGTGCGGGTTGCCGATTTCATCCTGCCCAACATCCACCAGTTTCCGCCTAATGCCGACCCGATGGCCTTGCGGACCACGATCAACCGTCCGGCGGCGACGACCTGGGCGGTGCCGCTCGACGACACCCACACGATGCAGATCGGCTTTCGCCGCGCGCCCGAGGGCCGCGAAATGCGGCCCGGTAACGGTTTTGGGCAGGACGGCAACCGGTCCTACGAGGAACGCCAGCGCGTCCCCGGCGACTACGACGCGCAGATCAGCATCCATGACGGCATGGCCCGCCACGGTCTCGAGCATCTCGCCGCGACCGACCGTGGTGTGATCATGATGCGCAACCTGATCCGGCAGGGGATACGCGCCGTGCAAGACGGCACCAGCTCCGGCCGCGGCGGACGCAACAGCCCGACCAACGGCAAGGCCATCCCGACCTTTTCCCACGACCGTGTTGTGCCGGGGATCCCGCCGGCCGCGACCACCGAAGAGGACAAGCGGCTGTTGCGCGAGATCGCCCGAAAGGTGGTCAGCGCCGCTGTGCAACGCGGGAGTGTGGGCGCATAAACGAGCGCTGAGCCGAACTGACTTCAAGGTTCTCTCCGTATTGCCGGGTCACCGGGAATTTGCCGTCCCGTTGGCGTGCTGGTCGTCGACCGAGCTCAACAGCAGCTGTGTCGGGAAGCCGGCCGCCACCAGGGCGGCGATCAGCGCCTCGACATGGCGCCGGTTCTGGGTTTCGACCACGACATCGAGCTCCGCGCGTTTGACCGAGGTGTCGTGGAACAGCCGCTGGTGGTGCACCTCGACGATATTGCCGGCATGCTTGCCGACCACTCCCGACACACGCGAGAGGGCACCGGGCACGTCGGGCAGCTCGCAACGCAGGCGCACGAGCCGGCCCTCACGCACCAGGCCGCGCATCAAGATCGAGGCGAGCAAACGCGAATCCATATTGCCGCCGGTGACCACGATGCCGACCCGTCGGCCGCGAAACCGCTCGGGGGCGGCGAGCACGGCGGCGAGACCGGCAGCTCCGGCGCCTTCGACGACCAGCTTCTGACGCTCAAGCAAGGTCTCCACCGCAGCTTCGAGCATGATCTCGTCGACGAGCCGGATCTCCGATATCAGCGCCTTGACGATACGCCGCGTCAGCCGGCCCGGCTCCTTGACCGCGATCCCCTCGGCGAGTGTCGCAACCGTGGCCGGTGGACCCAGGTTTCCGCCGTGCAGCAGGCAATACATCGAGGGATAGAGCGTCGACTGCACGCCAACGATCTCGATCTCCCGCTTGAGCGCCTTGGCGGCGACAGCGATACCGGATATCAGGCCGCCGCCCCCGATCGGCACGACGATCGCATCGAGATTGGGACGGTCAGCGAGCAGCTCGAGACCGACCGTCCCCTGGCCGGCGATGACATCGGGGTCATCATAGGGGTGGACGAGCACGAGCCCCTGCTCGCGGGCAAGCTTGTCGGCGGCCTCGCGGGCCGCGACGAGGTTGTCACCCTTCAGCACCACGGTGGCTCCGAGAGCCTCGGTTCGGTCGATCTTAATGAAGGGCGTGCCCTCGGGCATCACGATCGTCGCTGGAATGCCCAGCCGGCGGGCGTGGTAGGCCACACCCTGGGCATGGTTGCCGGCCGACATTGCGACAACTCCGGCGGTCCTCTGAGAGGCGTCCAATGTCAGCAGTTTGGCGAGCGCGCCGCGTTCCTTGAACGATCCGGTACGATGCAACGTCTCCAGCTTCAGGTGGAGTTCGGTACCGGCAAGTTCGGAGAGCGCCGGAGCCTCGATCACCGGCGAGCACGCAATCGCCCCTGCGATCGCGGCGGCGGCCTGGCGAACCGAGGCTATGGTGACCGGGAGATCATGAGTAACCGGCAGATCATTCATCACCTGGACTCCAAAGGTGCGGGCGCCAAGACAAGAGTGGCAACGGCTTTGGATCGACTGGGCGCGAGCCAACCGAAATCGCGCCATCGGCGCAGCAGATCGGCGAAATGACCGGAGAACGGGTTTCCGGATTGGCCGGGTGTAATCATCATCCTTGCGCCGCCCGGCGCTACGAGATCAGTGATGATGCGCAGCCCGGCGCCAAAGCGCTGCACAAAAGGGTGGTCGTCGTCACCAATGGTGCTCGGCCCACGGTTGAGCGTGTCATAGCCGCCCGAGGTCGGGATCGAGATGTCGAGCCAATCGCGCAGTACCGGGATTCGGCTAAAAACCGGGTTCGTGAATGTTGCGATATGGGCTCCCCCCCACCGCCATTGCGTCATATCGGCCCCATAGGCTTGGCGCAGCTGCGCCAGTGCCGCCCGCAGAGAATCCGCGAGCCGCACGGCGCAGCCTTCGTGCCGTAGCTGCTTTGGGTCGTCGCACCAATCCTCGCGATCGGTCAACACTGCCTCCATAACCCGCGGCTTCAAGTCCCAGTAGCCCGTTGCAGCATCGCCGAGTCGATTGAACAAAATCTTACGGCTGAACTCGCGCAGCCAAGCGGTGAACAGCAGCGGCTCCACCTTGTCCCGGTCCATATGGAAGTCCCAACGGCGCAGACGACGGAGCGCCTCGCTCGACGCCTCGTCCGCGGCCTTGATCCGCGTCATCAACGGAACCAGGCGCTGGGCCATCAGGGACAGCGTGTCGGCCTCGATCGCCGCGTTCGATGCGGGTGTCTGGACCGGGGTGGCGGCGAGCAGCGCTTCGATCCTTTCCGCACGGTTTGGCAGGTCCCAGTCCCGGCTCAGAAAATAGGGATAGGTGTCGGGCACGATCTTGTTGTTCGCGCTGACAAAATGGCCCGATGGCGGATTGACGCCAGTGGGCAATTCGGCAAACGGGACGAAGCCGACCCAATCATAATCGCCGCTCCAACCTGGCGCCGGCAGCCAACCTTCGCCGCTCCGCCGGATCGGCACCAGCCCCGGCGCGATAAAGCCGATTGTTCCGTCGACATCGCCATAGACGATGTTCTGGATCGGTCCGACAAAATTCCGCAACGCCGCCCGGAAGCTCGGCCAGTCGGTAGCCCGGTCGAGCTCCCACAGTGCCTCGGCGCTGCGGTCCTGAGGGATTGTGAAGGTCGCCGACAGAGCCAAGACATATCCGGGGTCGGCCACCCCGGGCG
>Ga0306926_10004422_pt1 | contig 14759 bp, 14 predicted proteins | sample flu12Cox44000178_FD_203759 | JGI IMG/M metagenome (GOLD analysis project Ga0306926, IMG submission 203759) | Lab enrichment of tropical soil microbial communities from Luquillo Experimental Forest, Puerto Rico - flux8day.12C.oxic.44.000.178 (v2)... | ecosystem: Environmental > Terrestrial >...
TCGGTAGCAACGCATATACCGTCTCGCGGCCCTTCTCGTCCGAAGCCGTGGTCACTAGTCCGCGTGGCTTATTCACCATGAAATACATTTTCTGCGCCACGCGCACCTCCCGCCCTTGCACCTCCACACGGTCCCGTCCGAGCCGCACCGGTGCTTCCGGGTTGCGCACCGCATTTCCGTTCACGCGCACCTTCCCCGCGCGGATCAGTTCCACCGCGCGCGTACGCGAGCTGTGCCCCAGCTTCGAAATCGCGCGCGCCAATCCCACATGCTTTTCGCCTTCGCTGCGATTCCGAAACGATGGTCTTTTGGTTTTCACGGAGTTTTCGAAACCGTTTCCATCGCTTCCGGCCGAACCATCGCGGTCTTGGTGTTATCCTCGTGTTTCACTTCGCCGAACTTCTGCGCCAGCCAGGCCCGCACTTCCTTCGGATCGTACTTAAACGGCCCGTTGCCGCCCTTGTAGGTAATCCGCCCGTTTTCGTCAATGATATACAGCCGTTCGGGCCAAGCCGCATACGCGTCATTCGCCGCGTTCGACATTTCATCAACGCCAAACGGCAACCCATACTTAAAGCGCTTGGTGAAATCGTTTGCGATCGCCACGCGCTGCTCCAGCGTCTTTGGCTGCACGTAGCACACATCATCCTTGTCCTTCTCGTTCGACTTCATCCGCCATTCATCGGTCGGATGCGCTTCCCGGATGTAGATGGTCAGAAAATCTGCGTGATCCTTATAATCCTGGTACAGCTTCACGATGTCGCCAACCTGGCGACGAAACGGCGGTCAAGTAAAGCTGCCGAACACCAGCACCAACGGCTTTCCCTGGAGGTGATCCCGCAACTGAAAGGATCCGCCGTCCAGGGATACCAGGGTCACGTCTGGGGCATGGTCTCCCACGTGCAAATTCCCCCGATGCATGTGCGGCAGTGCAAAGCGCACCATTTGCAGGGCATCTTTCGGCCCGCCCGCCATGATGCTCAGCGCCACGTACACCGCCACCACCAGAACTCCCAGCCCGATGGCCATCCATTTCAGCATTGCTTCCCCCGTTCAGTGCTTCTCGCCGCGCAACTCGTGGCGCATCGATTGGTACCGCGCCAGCGCTTTCTCGATCACATGAATCGCCGCATAAGCCGGTTTGATGTCTTCCACCTGCACCTGTTTGCCTTCCAGCTGCTTGTAATCCTGAAAAAATCGCTTCAGCACCAGCAACCGGTGGGGCGGAAGATCCCGTGCTTCCAAATAATCGCTGAACTCCGGATCATTCGTCGCCACCGCGATGATCTTATCGTCGCACGCCCCCGAATCGATCATCGTCATCACGCCAATCGCCCGCGCCTTGATCAACGCCAGCGGCTGTACCGGTTCCTGGCACAGCACCAGCACGTCCAGCGGATCGTTGTCCTCCGCATAGGTCTGCGGTATGAACCCGTAATTTGCCGGATAAAACACCGCCGAATGAATGATTCGGTCGACCCGCAACAATCCCGTGGGCTTGTCCAACTCGTATTTTACGTTTGACCCCAGCGGTATCTCGATGAGCGCCTGAAAATCACGCGGTATTTCGTCGCCGGGGGACACATCGTGCCAGGGATGCTTCAAGACTCGGATCCTCGCTCTCGGAAACGTGCCGGAACATTATCTCCCGAGAACGGGAAAAAGGGTCAATCCTGCTTCCCGGTCTACGGACGGCTCCCACCCCGCTCCGGGCAGAAATCCTGGCGCGGTGACCCGGTTTCACGCCGCCTTCTTCGTCCACCCGCCCAGAATGGCGCCCATCAGCACTAACCCCGCCAACGGATAAAACTCGTTAATCGCGAACAGCGTTCTCGGCCGCATTTCGAACATATAGGTCATAAACGTAATCGGCCCGATAAACCCGAGCCACACCAGCACCCCCACCGACGCGCCTCGTCCCGCGGTGTTCGCATTCCGCCAGAGGCACAACTGCGCCAGCGAATAGGCGATCAGCAACTCCAACAAAAACGCCACCACGAAGGGCACCACCGGACTCATCGACTGCGCCTTCTCGGGGCTGATCTGCTCCAGTGCCATCCACGGCTTACTGAACAACACTCCGTACCACACCGCTCCGAGCAGCCAATACGCAATCGCAGCAACCACCACCGCGGGATAATTTGTCCGCATAGAGTTGGCTCCAATGAGTGCCGCCCTTCAGGAATGGATCTGCGGCCTGGTTTCTGCGCCGAGTCTGTTCCGCCCCGCCCCCGAAGTCAAGACGTCGCGCTGTTGTCGGACCCGCTTTCTGCCTGCCCGCGTTTGCGGAAGGCGGCCCACGTCATTTTCAACAAGATCCGCTGCCCTCCGTGACCCGGCAGCTACCGTTCAGGCCTTTTCTTCGTCGTCGTTCCGGCCTCACGCCCGCGCCTTATCGATCATCTCTTCCCAAATCCCCTTGGACTTCAATATCACTTCAATCGCTTCCCGCACTGCGCCTCGCCCCGCCAACGCCTTCGTCGTGTAATGCGCGGCCTTCCTCACTTCCGGTGTCGCATCTCCCACCGCTACCGCCAATCCCACGCGCCTCATAATCGGCAAATCCGGCAAATCGTCTCCCACGTACGCCACCGCATGCTCCGCCACACCCGTCTTCCGCAAAATCTCCTCGTACGCCGGGATCTTTACCGGCTGCTTCATATAGATAAATTCCATTTTCATTTCGTTGGCGCGCCGCAACAACGCCGGACTTTCGCGTCCGGTAATGCAACCCGTCCGAAGGCCCGCGGTGTGCGCCAGCGACAATCCCTGCCCGTCATGCGCATCAAAGGTCTTGATCTCGAGTGCCGTTCCGTCCGCCTGGCTCAACAAGGCCACCCCTCCGTCCGTCATCGTCCCGTCCACGTCCATCAGCAGAATCTGTATCTTCGCCGCCCGCTTCTTCACCGGTGCCGGGATTTTGCTCGCTCGCGTCACACGACCCTCCGCCCTTCCGGAATGAAAACAACGAGTTTAGCAGGAATCCCCCGCCAGCTTCCCAAGGTTTGCGGTCCGCATCCCGTGCGCCGCAAAATAACTCCTTGACCCTGACGTTGCGTCAGGCTCGAACCTTCCTGCGGAGGTCGCCGTGAACCGCGAAACCAAATCTGTTTACCGCGCCAGCGAATTCGCCGCACTTGCGCATGTTACCGTTCGCGCTCTTCATCACTACGACCGCCTGGGCCTGCTTCGTCCCAAGCAGCGCTCCCGGGCCGGTTACCGGCTCTACAGTGCGCGCGATTTCGCGCGCCTCGAACAGATCGTGGTTCTCAAATTTCTCGGCATCCCTCTGAAGCAGATCCTCCGGCTTCTCGAACCCGACGCGAAGCTCGCTGACGTATTGCAAAAACAGCGCGACGTCCTGCTGACGAAACGTCTCCAGCTCGATAAGGCCATTCGCGCCATCAGCAATGCCCAGCGGTCCCTCTTGTCGCGGAAAGAGCCGGACTGGAAGCTGTTTCAATTCATCGTTCAGGAGTTCGAAATGCAGAAGAACACCGAATGGAAAGCCAAGTACTTCAGCGCCGAAGCTCGTGCCAAGGTCGCCGCTCGTCGCAGTCAACTCACCCCGGAAGAACTCGAGAAGGCCAATAGCGCGTGGGCGGAATTTCATGCCGAGGTGCAAGCTTCTCTGGACGAAGATCCCGCAGGGCCAAAAGCGCAAGCGCTTCTGGCTCGCGCCGAACGGTTGATCGAAGAATTCACCGGCGGAGATCCCGACATTCTGCAAGGCCTGGCCGCGATGATGGCCGACCGCGCGAACTGGCCGAAGGACGTGAAGGCCGCTTCGCACTTCACGCCCGAAGGCGAGGCCTTCCTCAAGAAAGCCAGGGAAGCCGCTAAACTGGCCCCAACTCGCTAATTCCCTAAACCGTCATTTGCGAACGGAGCCTGCCAAGTGAGGAATCCTTCTTCTCGTGCGGGAGAGGGATTCCTCGCCTGCACACCAACGCGCTCTGCTTCTCCGAAAGCACTGGCCCCGGAGTCCGGACGGTCTCTGCTAGATCAGCTCGAGGGTCCACAAATCGTGCAGGTGCACCACCCCAAGCACCCTTCCTTCTCCATCCACCACCACCACTGACGTAATCTTCCTCTTCTCCATCAAATTCAGCGCTTCACTGGCCAGCAAACCTGGCCCAATCGTCTGCGGCGTTCGAATCATGCAATCTCCGGCGGTCATCGACAGCGTCGCTCCGCCGTGCTTCTCCATCAATCGCCGCAGGTCGCCGTCCGTAATAATCCCGGCGAGTTTCCCATCCTCCGTCGTTACCGTCGTCATCCCCAGCTTCTTCGCCGACATTTCATAAAACGTCGCCGGCATCGGCGTCTCGGGCGAAACCCGCGGCATGGTCTCGCCTTTGTGCATTAGGTGCTCCACCCGCAGCAGTCTCTTCCCGAGCCGCCCGGCGGGATGCAGCGCCGCAAAATCATCCGGCTGAAAGCCGCGCCGTTCGAGCAACGCAATCGCCAGCGCATCCCCCAACGCCATCGCGACTGTGGTGCTCGCCGTGGGCGCCAGGTTCAACGTGCATGCTTCCTCCTGCACGCTCACGTCCAGCACGACTTCGCTGGCCTCCGCCAGCGTGGACCTCTCATTGCCGGTCATGGTCACGATAGGCATTTGGAGCCGCTTCAGCGTCTCCAGCAAATTCAAAATCTCCGGCGTCTCCCCTCCATAACTGATCGCCAGCAGCGCGTCCCCCCTGGCCAGCATCCCCAAATCTCCATGCAGCGCCTCGGCGGGATGCAGAAAAAACGACGGCGTCCCGGTGCTCGAAAGCGTTCCGGAGATCTTCCTCCCGATCAGTCCGGACTTTCCCATTCCCGTCACGACCACGCGCCCATCACACCCGAGCAGCAATTCCACCGCGCGGTCGAACGACCCATTCAGCCGCCCGCACAAATCGTTCAGTGCTTGCGCCTCAATGCGCAACACGCGCCGCGCAATTTCCTGACTCATGCCGGGCTCCACGGCCGCACCAACGCCGACAATTCCTTCAGCCGCCCCAAAAGTTGCGGCAACTGCTCGAGGGGCAGGGCATTCGCCCCGTCGGACAATGCCGCCGCCGGATTGTCATGCGTCTCCAGAAAAATTCCATCCACTCCCGCCGCCACTCCCGCGCGCGCCAACGGCTCGATGAATTCCGGTTGCCCCCCGCTCGCCGGACCCTGGCCGCCAGGCAACTGCACCGAATGGGTCACGTCGTATACCACCGGATATCCCAATTTCCGCAGCACCGGAAACGTCCGCATGTCCACCACCAGATTGTTGTACCCAAACGACGCGCCCCGTTCCGTCAGAATAATCTTGCGATTCCCGGACGACGCCACCTTCTCCGCCACGTTCCCCATGTCCCACGGAGACAGAAACTGCCCCTTCTTTATATTAATGATGCGTCCGGTCTTCGCGGCTGCCAGCAACAGGTCCGTTTGCCGCGCCAGAAACGCCGGAATCTGCAAAATGTCCGCCACTTCCGCAGCTGCTTCCGCTTGCGCCGCCTCGTGAATGTCGGTCAGCACCGGTACCTGCAACTCTTTCCTGATTTTCCCGAGAATCCGCAACCCCTCGCCAACGCCGGGCCCGCGATACGCAGCCATCGACGACCGGTTCGCCTTGTCGTACGACGCCTTGAAAATGTACGGCACTCCCGCATCCGCTGCGACTTTCGCTACGCGCTCCGCCATCCTTTGTGCGTGCGCTGCCGACTCGATCACACACGGCCCGGCAATCAAAAACAGCGGAGCGGTGCCGCCCAGCCGCAACTCCCCCAGCGTGATTTCCTGCGTTGTGTTCATGGGTTGTTACGACGATAGCACACTTGCCGGTGGCGTCGTGGCGCAGGCACTCTGGCCGCTGCGCGATTCCGGCATGGTTACATTTCACGAGGTGTTTGTAGCGGCTGCCAACTGGGGCGGCCGTAGGTGGTTGCGGTCACACCGACGCTTGCGGCGCTGCCCGATACGCCGGCGCGGGCGGTTGTGACTCCACCGGCGCAACCGTTGGCGCGGGACGCAACTTCTGCGCGCGATGTTCGAGCGCCGCACCTATGAACGCCGCAAACAAAGGATGCGGCTCGAGCGGCTTGGACTTGAATTCCGGGTGGAACTGGCACCCCAGGAACCACGGATGATCCGGCGCCTCCACAATCTCCACGTAATTTTCGTCCGGCGTCCGTCCCGTGATCCGCAATCCCGCCGCCACCAACGTCTTCTCGTACTCGCGGTTGAATTCATACCGGTGCCGGTGCCGTTCGCTAATCTCCGTCGCTCCGCCATAGGCCTTGCTGGCAAACGAGCCCGGCTCGAGCCTGCACGGCCACGCACCCAATCGCATGGTCCCGCCCATCTCGTCCACGCCCAGCAGTTCGCGCAACTTATAAATCACCCGGTGCGGAGTCTGCGGATCAAACTCCGTGCTGTTGGCATGCTCCAGCCCGGCAATATCCCGCGCGTACTCGATGGTCGCGCACTGCATCCCCAGGCAAATCCCGAAAAACGGCACCTTGTTCTCCCGCGCGTATTGGATCGTGTACACCATGCCCTGGATTCCACGTTTCCCGAATCCGCCCGGCACCAGGATCCCATCGTAATTCTTCAAGCGCTTCTCGGCCGTCTCCCGTGAATCGATTTCCTCCGATTCGATCCAATCGATCACCGTTCTATGGTTGTGTGCCAACCCGCCGTGCAGCAGCGCTTCCCGCAAACTCTTGTACGCGTCCTCGAGCTGCACATATTTCCCGACAATGGCAATCCGTGCTTCGCCCTTCGGATGATGCAGCCGGTTCAGCATCTCCAGCCACGGTTGCATATTCGCCGGACGATCCTCCAACCTCAGCAACCTCGTGATCTGCCCGTCCAGTCCTTCCGTACTCAACTCCACCGGCACTTCATAAATCGTCTTCACATCCTGCATCGAAATCACGCACGAATCGGCCACGTTGCAAAACAGCGCAATTTTGCGCTTCAAGTCCGCCGAAAGTTGCCGCTCGCTCCGGCAAAGCAAAATGTCCGGTTGAATCCCGATCCCCAGCAACTCCTTGACACTGTGTTGTGTCGGCTTGGTCTTTAGCTCACCGGCTGCCGCGATATACGGCACCAGTGTTACGTGCACAAATAGCGTGTTCTCGTTGCCGAGCTCCAGCCGCATCTGCCGGATGGCTTCGAGAAACGGCAGCGATTCGATGTCACCTACGGTCCCGCCAATTTCCACGATCACAATGTCGACACCCTCAGCCACGCGTTTTACGCACCGTTTAATTTCGTCCGTGACATGCGGAATCACCTGCACCGTCTTCCCCAGGTAATCGCCGCGCCGCTCTTTCGACAGGATCGTTTCGTAGATCCGCCCGGTCGTCCAGTTATTGTCGCGCGTCAGCTTCACGTGGGTGAACCGCTCGTAGTGCCCCAGGTCCAGATCCGTTTCCGCCCCGTCGTCGGTCACGAAGACTTCGCCGTGCTGGAACGGGCTCATGGTTCCGGGATCGACATTCAGGTACGGGTCACATTTTTGAAGCGTGATTTTGAAACCGCGACTTTCGAGGAGACAACCGATAGAGGAAGCTGCTACGCCCTTGCCAAGTGAGGAAACAACACCGCCGGTTACAAATATATATTTTGGCGCCATCCGGGTCGCTCGCCTCTGCCGCCCGCAGATTTGAGCTTATCGAACCTCCGCAGGATTGACGTACGTACAATTATGGTCGGTACCCCCCGCACTCGTCAATGGGAACCCGGAGGGCGCACAACGCATTTTTTGCTGCATGTTAGAAACGCGAGGTTGTCGTGTTCCGCGGGCGGGCGACCCCGCGAGCGCCCCACCGATAGCCCGGCAAGGGAGACGAAGGCTAGTTGACTCTCGTTAGAGGCCGTGCTTGTCGAGAGGGTGGGATCCTGCACCTCCCTCCTTGCGCCTGCGCCAAAAACATTTATTCTGGATCGCAGTGTTTTGTCGTCGAAACTCTGGGGACTGAATTACGATCACAGCTCCTGCCTTCATGAACAAGATCCTCGGCACTCCCGAAAAATGCACCCTGAGCCTCGCGCTCATCGCTCTCTGCGGCGTCGGCCTCGCTTCCTGCGGCGGTTCCAGTCCCACCCCTGCTCCCCCCTCCGGCTTCACCAACGCCAGCCTGAAAGGGCAATACGCCATCTTAATGAGCGGCCTCGACATCAATGGCGCTTACCTCGCTCGCATCGGCTCCTTCACCGCAGATGGCGCCGGAAACATCACCGCCGGTCTCGAAGACGTTCTCAACCTCAGCGGTTCTCCCGGTTTTTCCGAGATTTCCGTGACTGCCGGCACCTATGACATTCAGCCGAGTGGCCGCGGCATGCTCACCTTGGAGGCCGGCAACACCACTCTGAAATTGAGCCTCGCTCTGGAGTCCTCTGCCGGCGGCTATCTCATCCAGACCGATCTCAACGCTTCGAGCAGTGGCACCTTCACCCTGCAAAATCCTTCCGCTTTCTCTGCCGCCGCGCTCAACCATCCTTTCGTCTTCGACTTCTCCGGCGTAACGTTTCTTCCCAGCACGGCTGCGCCCATCGCCTTCGTCGGCGAATTCGATCCCAACGGCTCGGGCGCCATCACCGGCGGCCTCATGGACACTAACAATGGCAACACCGGACCCTCCGGCCCCACCCCCATAAATCCCGGCAGCTACGCTCTTGATTCCTCGGGCGCCGGCTCCTCCTTTGGCCGCGGCACCATGATCTTCAACGGCTACAATTTCGCGTTCTACATCGTCGATTCCTCTCACATCGTTGCCATGGAAGAAGACCCTCTCGGCGGTTCGGCCGGCGACGCGTTTCTGCAATCTGCGTCCGTCCCCACGCAAAATTCCCAATTCACTGGCAGCTTTGTTTATCTTCAGACCGGTTCGTCGGTGAAAGGCAGCATGGGGCCCGTCGTTCGCGTCACCCGCTGGACCTCCGACGGTAACGGCAACCTCAGCGCCATCTCACTCGACGACAACAACGACGGCCGCTACACGCACGTCTCCCAAGGTTCCAATATTTCCAAGGCCACCTACTCGATCGACACCGCTAACACAGGCTCCGGCCGCGCCACCCTCACCTTCACCGATTCCGGCACCGGCACCTACGACAACGTTCTCTATCTCGTTTCGCCTTCCCAGGGTTTCATCGAGGTCACGTCCGCCGGCATCATCGCCGATGGTCCTCTCAACGCGCAAACCGCCGGTCCCTTCGCCCTGTCTGGCCTGATCGGCAATTTCGTTTTCAATTGGCATGGCGAGCAACTCGGCGCCAACACCGCCATCCCCGTCGCCGAAACCTATGTCGGTCCCTACACCCTCTCGGACGCTTCCAGCAGCAACATCGGCGGCCTCGTCGATTACGTCCAGCTCGATCTCAGTGGCCAAAGCTTCTTTTCCGGCGTCACCCTCGGGGGCACGCTCACCGTCAACGGCGACGGCACCGATAACAACCACTACAAATACGCCATCACCGGCAATCCTTCCTCCACCATCAATTTCGAGGCCTACTTCGTCAGTCCTTCCATGGTCTACATGGTCTCTTCCGACAACAACCACACCACCGCCGGCCTCGTGCTTCAGCAGTCCACCCCCTAAACATTTGTTTGTTCTTCGTCGCTTGTCTTGCGCGACCGGCCAGTCACCCGCCACTGTCTTTCAGCATTTTCTCCACTCGCGCCACATCCTCCGCCACATCCACACTTACGGAATCGTGCGCCACTTCCGCCACCCGAATCTTCCATCCATTCTCGAGCCACCTGAGCTGTTCCAGCTGCTCAATCTTCTCCAACTCTCCATTCGGGAACGTCGGGTACTCCAACAACGCATCCCTCTGGAACGCATATAGCCCCAGATGCTTCCAGTACTTCACATGCACCTTCTTCTCGGTGTCCCGAATCCACGGGATCGGCGCCCGCGAAAAATACAGCGCGTTGCCATCGAAATCCAGCACCGTCTTCACTACATTCGGGTCCATAAGGTCCGCCGTGTGCCGGATCACCGTCGCCACCGTCGCCACTTGCGCCGCCGGTTCTTCCAGCAATGTGCCCACCGCGGTGTCGATCGCCGCAGGATCGATCAACGGCTCGTCTCCCTGCACATTCACAAAAATGTCCCCCACCTCGTGCGCCGCCACCTCCGCGATTCGCTCCGTCCCGGTTCGATGGTCTGGCCGCGTCATCTGTGCCTCGCCCCCGATGGCCTTCACGGCGTCCAGAATCCGCTGGTCATCCGTTGCCACCACGACCCGCGTTACCGTCTGCGCCTGCCTCGCCCGTTCATACACCCGCTGCACCATGGGTTTGCCTCCCAGCTGCACCAGGGGCTTGCCGGGCAACCGGCTCGACGCATAACGCGCTGGAATCACTACCACTACGGCAGGATCACTCATCTAGACGGGCCTCGAAACCGATATTCCCCCCGCGATGCTAGCATATCCGCTCCGGCACTCCCTTCCTTACCCGTTTCCGTTCCCTCCCGCAACGTCTACCCTTTCCGTACACAACTCGCCTGCCCGCTCTACCTTGCAAGGGGCTTGCCTTCCCACTGGCCGGTGCTATCATGAGTTCACCGCGCGGCCCTCTCGTGGTTCCGAGAGGATGGGGGACCAGGTGCAACGCGAATTAGGCAAGACCCGCGCAGTTTCCTACCGTGCGAATCCCGCCCTGTTCGCGTGTCTGCTCTTTCTTTGTTTCGTCTCGACCGTCTTGGCCCAAGACCCCGCCCAGAAGCCCTCCACCGACCCCAAGCCCGCTCTCCCCGCTTCCGACCTTGTCTCCAAGCCCGGCGATGTCACCCGCAACACCCCCGCCGTTACCCTCCGGCCCGGTAAGACCATCCGTACCGACGTCGACCTCGCGCTGGTCAACGTCACCGTCACCGATCCTTACAATCGCCTGGTCACCGGCCTCGACCCTGACAACTTCCGCGTGTTTGAAGATAACGTCGAGCAGGAAATCGTCACCTTCTCCTCCGAAGACGTTCCCATCTCTATCGGCGTCATTTTCGATTTCAGCGGCAGCATGGCCAACAAGGTCGACAAAGCCCGCGAAGCCGCTCTCGAATTCTTCAAAACCGCGAATCCGCAGGACGAATTCTTTCTCGTCAGTTTCAACGAACGCGCCGAACTCACCTCCGCGTTCACCAACAGTGTCGAAGATCTGCAGTCTCGCATGATGATGACTGCACCAAAGGGCAGGACTGCCCTTTTGGACGCTATCTACCTCGGCCTCAGCCAGATGAGGGGTGCACACAACGCCAAACGTGCCTTGCTCATCCTTTCCGATGGGGGGGATAATCATAGTCGGTACAACGAGAACGATATCAAGCGGCTGGTGCGCGAAGCGGACACTCAGCTCTACGCCATCGGCATCTACGATCCGCTCGGTTATCGTAATCGGACGCCCGAAGAACTCAACGGTCCTTCGCTCCTCGCTGAGATTACTGAACTCACCGGTGGGCGTGTTTTCGCCGTCGAGCATCTTAATGATCTGCCGGACATCGCGTCCAAGATCGGCATGGAGTTGCGCAACCAATATGTTCTGGGATACAGACCAAGCAACCACGCTCACGACGCCCGCTGGCGCAAGATTAAGATCAAACTACGGCCACCCAAGGGTCTTCCCCCGCTCTCTGTCTACGCCAAGACCGGCTACTACGCCCCGGCCCACTAACCTGAATTCCGTCATTCCGAGCGAAGCGGGGAATCTTTGGTCGATGCCGGCCCTAGCGCCCGCTTTGACACTTGGGGAATCTCGAGCGCGGCGTAGGGTGTGCGCGATGCTCGTGCTGCTCGCGCTTCTCCTCACTCCCTGCGCGTTCGCGCAGCTTCCGGTTCAAAATACTCCGCCTCCCCCTCCTCCCGATCAACAAGCCCCCTCCGGCAATGCCAGTCAGTCCGGCGGAAAAATCAAGGTCGACGTTAACCTGGTCGTCCTTCATACTGCGGTTTTCGACGATCGCGGCAAGTTCGTCGACGGTCTTACCCAGGACAATTTCCGGGTCTACGAGGATAAGGTCGAACAAAAGCTTTCCGTCTTCAAGCGCGAGGATATTCCCGTCAGCATGGGCCTGGTCATCGATAACAGCGGCAGCATGCGCGACAAACGTCCCCGGGTGAACGAAGCGGCTCTTACTCTGGTCCAGAACAGCAACCCTCAGGACGAAGCTTTCGTCGTCAACTTCAATGACGACTTCTACCTCGACCTCGATAAGGATTTCACCAGTAGCATTCCCGAGCTGAAAGAAGCTCTCGAACGTATCGACGCCCGCGGTAGCACCGCTCTCTACGACGCCATTATCGGTTCGCTCGACCACCTCAAAAAGGGCGCTAAGGAGAAAAAGGTCCTGCTGATCGTCACCGACGGTGAAGACAACACCAGCCGCAATACCCTCGAGAAAACCGTTCGCGAAATTCAGAAGACGGACACCGTCATTTACACCATCGGATTACTCGGCCAGGAAAGCAAAAAGAGCGCCAAGACCGCTCGCCGCGCTCTCACGACCATCGCGCAAGCCTCCGGCGGTGTTGCCTACTTCCCGGAAAACGTCGAAGATGTCCACTCCATTTGTGAACAGGTTGCGCACGACATTCGCCACCAATACACCTTGGCCTATTATCCCTCGAACGCCGCGCGGGATGGCAGCTTCAGGAGCGTGCACGTCGACGTCATTCCTCCCCACGGCCACGGCAAGCTTACCGCCCGCACCCGCAACGGCTACTACGCCCCAGGCGGCCCCGGCTCCAACGCCGCTTCCGTGGTCCCCAGCCCTTCTTCGGCTTCCGGCAAATAACCGTAGTGGCGCTTCGCATACGTCATTTCGAACGGGTCCGCGTGGCGAGGAATCTCTTCGCCACCCGTTTTCCTTTCTTTCCTTGTTTCTTTTCGCGGCCGTTTAGACGCGAGGTGCTTGGCGATATCCGTGCACTCAGTTTCTCCCACTTTGCAAAGCGCCCCGCCCCGCCGCTATCAGCCCCAGCGACTCGAGAAAACTCGTCCCGTGTGGTAGCGCCCCTCCAAAATTTTCCGCGATCGTCTGCCCCATGTCGGCCAGCGTAGTTCTGGTTCCCAGGTCCGCCCCGGCCGGCCGCCCCGGGGTATACGCGAGAATCGGCACGTACTCCCGCGAGTGATCGGTCGTCTTCCACCGCGGATCCGGATCGCAACCATGATCGGCGGTCAGCATCAGCAGGTCGCGATTCGTCAGCAGCGGCAAATACTTTCCGAGCGCCGCATCAAACTCCTCGAGCGACTTAGCGAATCCCTCGACGTCCTTGCGGTGTCCGTACAGCATGTCAAAATCCACCAGGTTGCAAAAAATCAAACCGCTGTTACGCTCCCGCAATGCGTCCGTCAGCTTCGCCATTCCATCCGCGTTCGATTTCGTGGTGACGTAATCCTCCACGCCGCGCCCGTTGTAAATGTCATGAATTTTCCCCACACCCAACACCGCCACGCCGCGCTCCTGCAGCACGTCCATCAGCATCGGCTTCGGCGGTTCCACGGCGTAGTCGTGCCGGTTCGCCGTGCGCGTAAAATTCCCCGGCGTCCCCAAGAAGGGCCGCGCGATTACGCGTCCCACGCGATGTTTTCCGTCCAACAATTTCCGCGCGATTTCGCACATGCGATACAATTCCGCAAGCGGAATCACCTCTTCGTGCGCCGCGATTTGAAACACGCTGTCGCCCGAGGTGTACACAATGGGCTTGCCGGTGCGCACATGTTCTTCACCCAACTCCTTGATGATCTCCGTCCCCGAAGCCGGTTTGTTCCCGATCGTCTTGCGCCCGAGCTGCGCCTCGAACGGCTCCATGATTTCGGGCGGAAATCCTTGCGGATACACCGGGAACGCCTGATCGAGCCAAATCCCCGCCATCTCCCAATGCCCGGTAGTGGTGTCTTTGCCGGGAGAGTGCGTCGTGCCCTTCCCGAACGACGCCCGTGGCGAAATCACCGGCGGCACATGCGCCAGCGGCGTGATATTCCCAACTCCGAGTCGCGCCAGGTTCGGAATATTCAGCCGTCGCGATTCCGCAATGTGCCCCAGCGTGTTCCGCCCCACATCCCCGTACTCCGCGGCGTCCGGCAGCGGACCGATTCCCACACTGTCCAGAACAACCCAGATCACCCGCTCAAACTTGGCCATCGCCTGCTCCTCTTTGCCATCGGCACTCTAGCACGGTGCGCTGCACCTGGGAATTGACGCCGCGTCCCTGCCCGGCCTAGCATGTCCGCAAGCGCGTCCACGGTGGAACTTTTCCGCCCCTTCGTGCGTAGAAAGGGTAGAGAGGCGAAGCATGTCTAGAGAAGGTCGCGTTCGCAGCACATCGGTGGTCTTCCCGCTTCTGCTCATCGGTTTTGGCTCGCTGCTTCTGATGTGGCGCTGGTTTCCTTTTTTCAATCCCTGGCCGGTGCTCTGGAAATATTGGCCGCTGCTGTTGATTCTCGTGGGCGCCGGCATGTTTTGGGATCGCGCGCAGCGCCGCAGCAATCCCGACAACGCCCCGGTCATTCCCGTCGGCTCCACCATCGGCACGGTGCTGTTCCTTCTGGTCATGGCCTACCTCCTCTGGCATGAACGTGCTTTCACTCGCCACGACTGGATGAATGTCTCCGCCGGGCCGGCCCACGAACACGAAACGCAGACCGTCGATCGCCAAGGCGCCAAGGCCGCTCGCGTGGTCGTCCACATGCCCTCGGGCCTCCTCTCGATTCAAGGCGGCGCCACGCAGCTGATGGACGCGGACTTCTCCCAAGGCGCGGC
>Ga0306926_10004429_pt1 | contig 14744 bp, 12 predicted proteins | sample flu12Cox44000178_FD_203759 | JGI IMG/M metagenome (GOLD analysis project Ga0306926, IMG submission 203759) | Lab enrichment of tropical soil microbial communities from Luquillo Experimental Forest, Puerto Rico - flux8day.12C.oxic.44.000.178 (v2)... | ecosystem: Environmental > Terrestrial >...
GATCACCCCGGCCGGCAACCTCGATCCCGGCGTCTGGACGGCCCTGGCCACGGGCAGGCCGCTCGCCCTGCCCGATCACGGGCTGGGCGTCCTGCATCACGTGCACGCCGACGACGTGGCGCAGGCCTTCGAGCGGGCGCTCACGCGGCCTGCCGCGATCGGAGCCAGTTTCCACGTGGTGACCGAGCAGGCGATGACCCTGCGCGGCCTGGCGGCCGGTGTCGCGCAGTGGTTCGGCCGCGAGCCGGTGCTGGAGTTCGTGGACTGGGCGGAATTCGACCGCCGGGTCGCTCCCGAGCATGCCGAGGCCACCCGGGAGCACACCTTCCGCAGCATCACCGCGAGCATCAGCCGGGCCAGGGAGGTACTCGGTTACGCGCCGCGGTACAGCTCCCTCGACGCCCTGCATGAGGCGCTGACCTGGCTTGTCACCCACGGTCAGGTAGACGTGGGCGGCCAGCGGTTTCCCGCCTGAGCCCGGCTCCAGCCGCGTCGGCACCGGTAACGCGCCCGCCGGAACCGCACAGGTCCTCGATGACGAGAGGCCGGTTCCGCGGGGAGGAACCGGCCTCTTCGTTTGCCTGCCTTTGATTGCGGTCAGAGGCGGCAGCGGCCCGCAGAGCGGACGGCAGGTCGTCACGTTACCAGTGGAGCCTCTGAGGTAACAGTGATTCGGGAAGCTTACCGTTGCTCACGTTTCTAGCGTGCCGATGGCGGCCGAGCGCGCCGCGCACGAACGCAGAGTGCTCCCGTAGGAGGACAGCGCCCCGCGCCGGAGAGCGCAGGACGCCTCGCAACAGGACCGGTCGTGCTGGTCAGGTGGGCGGACCGGCCTTGATCCCCTGGTTTAGAGTGACCCGCATGGATTTCTATGACTCGGTCTCGCCGGAAAAGATTCCGGCCGGCACGCACGCGTGCCTGTATTTCGACGGCCGCTTCGCCGCCAAGCCGGCGCAGGCAAAGCGGTTCGCGGCCGTTCGGTGGATCACCGTCCTTGGCGATTACCGCCATTGCGGCATTGCTGATTATGAGCAGGGAAACGAGGTGTACAACAGGCCCGGTGCGCTGCGCGAATACGTGCAGGGCCGCATCAACATGGGCACCCGGGCCCGGGTTTACTGCAACCGGTCGACCTTGCCGAGGGTCCGGTCTGTGCTGGAGGGCCTGCACTACCTGGTGTGGATCGGCACGCTGGACGGGAACAAGCTCTCACCCAACTGGACGTCCGGGCTGTGGGGGGTGCAGTACGCAGGCGGCATGACCGCCGCTTATGACACGTCGATTCTGTACGGCGTCTGGTGACCTGCCCGCAATGGCGCGGCCGCGCGGCATCCCCGACGAGCAGCTCCTGGGCGCCGCCCAGGAGCTGCTCTACGAGGTCGGCCCGGCCGGTTTCACCCTGGAGAAGGCGGCGTCGAGGGCGGGCGTCTCCGCCGCCACGCTGATCAAGAGGTTCGGGTCGAAACGGCAGCTCCTGCTCGCCCTCAACCGGCGATGGGTCGCCTCGATCGGGCCGGGCGTGGCTGCCGCGACCGAAGGCCAGAAAACGGCCCTGGGCCGGTTGCGGGCCGCAGCCCTGTGGGGCTTCGAGGATCTCGACTCCCCCGCCAACGCCACCACCCAGCTCGCCGGGCTCGCGCTGGACTTCCAGGACGAGCAGATGCGCGAACTGCTGGTCGCGGGCTGGCGCGAGATGGAGGGTCACCTCACCCGGCTCGCCCGGGAGGCCATCGCCGCGGGCGAGCTCTCCGGACATCTCCCCGCCGAGCAGGTCGCGCGGATTCTGCGGGCCGCAGCGGACGGTGCCAGCGTGGAATGGTCCGTCGCCCCGGTCGGCTCCCTGATGGCCAGGCTCGAGGCCGACATCGACGCGATCCTGGCGTCGTGGAGCGTGACCGGCCGGATCTAGCGGTACCCGATCTCCGTGGCGGGCCGGTCGGCGTCCTGGACCTCCACCACGTAGCGCCAGCAGTCGGGCCGTGAGCCGTCCACGTCGGTCAGGCCATAGGTCCGGGCCAGCTCGACACTGGTCAGGACCTGGCCCGCGTAGCGGGCGACGCCGGGGTCGGCCGCCAGGGCGGCGATCCCCCGCCCGACGTACGCCGGGGACTCCGAGATGCAGAAGTGCGGCACCTTCGGCAGGGCGTCGCGCCAGTTCCCCTCGGTGACCCCGAACTCGTCAAGCATGGCTTCCGAGCGCAGCCAGCCCGGGGTGACCGCGACGGCCGTGCAGTCCCGGCCCTCCAGCTCGGCGGTGAGGCCGAGGGTGATCCGCTCGACCGCCGCCTTGACCAGGTCGTAGTAGAAGCCGACCCCGCGCCGGAAGTTCTTGTTGTACTCCGACGTGCCGTCGGTCATCTCCACGACCAGGCCGCCGTCGCGGCGCAGCATCAGCGGCAGGGCCTTGGCGCTGGTAATGAGGTGAGTGTCGATGCCCATCCGCAGCATCCGCAGGCCGCCGTCGAGGTCATGCTCCCAGAGCTTCTTGTCGAACTGCGCGTAGCGGTCCCCGCCGAAGATGTCGTTGACCAGGATGTCGAGGCGGCCCTGCTCGCGCTCGATCCGGGCCACGAGGTCCGCCACCTGGCCGGCCTCGAGATGGTCGACCCGGATGGCGCGCCCCTGGCCGCCCGCCGCGTCGATCAGCTCGCCGGTCTCCTCGATCGTCTCCGGGCGGCCTATCTCCGAGCGCCCGCCGACCCTGCTGCTGCGCCCGGTGGCATAAACGAAGGCGCCTGCCCGGGCGAGCTCCACGGCTATCGCCCGCCCGGCTCCCCGGGTCGCGCCCGCCACCAAGGCCACCTCGCCAGCCAGCGGAAGGCCAGAGGATGCGGTCGTCATGCCAGTTAGTAAACACAGATTTACTAACTGGGTCAACCGCCCAGGCCTCCGCGCGGCGTGAGCCCCGTACGGCCAGCGGTTCCTTCGATCTTCCCCAACGGACGGTCGCGCCTCACGTCCTCACGGCTCATGTGGCAGGCCGGGAAGAATCCGGCCGGAAATGCCGTTGCCCCTCTGAGCGAGGGCACGTACCCTGAATAGCAGGGAAGAAAGGAATCACACAGTGAAACCGTGGTCAGGCTACCGGTGCGAGCAAGGCGAGGGGCATCTCGGCATGCTCTCGTGCTTGCTGCCCAATACTGCCCTGGTCGCAGGAGTGGCTTCTGGATAGAGGTGTAGGCACCGACCGGAAGCCGCTCGCAGGGGATACGCCCGGCGGGCGGTTTTCATTTGCGTCAGATCTATGGACGTAGCTCAACTTGGGAGAGCGCTGGTCCCCAAAACCAGTGGTTGCGGGTTCGATTCCTGCCGTCCATGCGGAGCACCACCCGGCGGGGTGAAAGTGCCTGCATGTTGACAATTCCACAGCGGAACACCAAAGAACGAGGCAGGCTCACTCGCGGGCGCACCCACGCCCGCGAGGCCTGCCCTGGCCGCTCGTCGTACCAGGCCGGGCGGCCCTTGGGCTGCTAGCTCCAATTGGTAGAGCAACTCCCTTGCAAGGAGAAGGTTTCCCGGTTCGAATCCGGGGCGGTCCACTCGGAGAGACAAGGCAGGGTAGGCGCCGGATTCAGGTCGCCTTCCTATCGGGCAGGTACCTGGATCAGATCTCTCCTGTTATCGGGATGTAGCTCAGGAGGCTAGAGCGCGCCGTTCGGGGCGGCGAGGCCGCTGGTTCGAGTCCAGCTATCCCGACGATGGTTCTCTAGCTCATCAGGCAGAGCAGTAGGCCGTCTGCGCCCGACTGGCCGGGCACCAGACTCTTAATCTGGCGTGAAGGGGTTCAAGTCCTCTAGGCGGCACGCGGGCGTGACGGGAACCTGGGAATACCTAGTCGGCTCAAACCCGGCTGCTTGAGAGTTCGAATCTCTCCGCCCGTACCCGTTCCGGGTGGGGCGTTGGCGTCCCCAGCAGGGCCCTGACCCCTGCCTTCGCTGGTTCGAGCCCAGCCCCGGAAGCTATGCCGCCGCGCACGGCTGCGGCCCCGCTCTCGTAAGGCGGGCGGTCCGGATCGGCACCGGACGGCGGCTCCGACGTCCTCGTAGCCCAATCGGCAGGAGGCACCAGCATGAGGCGCTGGGCAGTGTGCGCTCGAATCGCACCGAGGACACGATGCCTTCGTAGCTCACCAGGTAGAGCGGCCGTCTTGTAAACGGCAGGCAGCCCGTTCGAGCCGGGCCGAAGGCTCTCAGTTCATGCCCTCGCGGTCCCGGAGTCGGGTCGCTTCCACGGTAAGGAAGAGGGTGCCGGTGCGAATCCGGCCGAGGGCTCCATGCGGATGTAGCTCAGCAGGAAGAGCGCCACCTTGCCATGGTGGAGGTCCGCCGGTTCGAACCCGGTCATCCGCTCTCAAGGCGCTCTAGGCCAACGGTAGAGCCACCAGATTCAGAAACTGGGTGATCTTGGTTCGAATCCAAGGAGCGCTACGCCACATGCTGACCGGCTGACGATAGTGAGGGTGGGTAAGGGGATTCCCGTCGGCCCGGATGCACCTGGATGCGCAATCCGATTGGCGACGGAACCCGGCCCGAACCCGGGCGAGCCTCATGGCCTTGGGCGTTCGACTCGCCCCGCATCCTCTGGCCGCCTCTACCCAACCGGTGAAGGGGCCGTCCTGATAAGACGGTAGCCGCGTGGTTCAACTCCACGGGGGCGGACTGGCCGGTGGCTAAACAGGTGACAGCGCCTGTCCTATAAGCAGGAGATATGCGGGTTCAAGCCCCGCCCGGCCTACCCCTCGCTAACTCAACTGGCTAGAGTACCGGGCTTTTACCCCGGGAGTTTTGGGTTCGACTCCCAAGCGGGGGACCCCAGCGTCGTTGGCGCAACGGGACAGCGCTATTCCCTCCTAAGGAGATGGTTCCGGGTTCGAGTCCCGGGCGACGGTCGCACGATCAGGGCCCGTTGGAGTAGCGGTCATCTCGCTTGGTCCTCAGCCAGGAGAACGCCGGTTCGATCCCGGCACGGGCTACGGAAATCAGGCCCCCATGGTCTATAGGTAAGATCGGAGACTTTCACTTTCCGGAACCGGGTTCGAATCCCGGTGGGGGTACTGTGGGTAGCCAAGTAGGTTAAGGCGCCTTATGTTAGAATGGTGGTTATGGGACCGACCCCCGAATGGCAGCGCAGTTACCGCTTCAAGCGCTTAATGGCCGTACTTGCCTACCTTCGAGAGCACCCGTGCGTTGACTGCAGCGAAGCTGACCCCGTCGTCCTCGACTTCGATCATGTCCGCGGTGTCAAGAAGATGAATGTCAAACGGATGCTGGCGGGAACGTACTCGCTAAAGCGGGTCTTTGACGAGATCGCCAAGTGCGAAGTGCGTTGCGCTAACTGCCACAGGCGAGTGACGGCAGCCCGCAGTGGCTTCTTCGCCTACTTGACTGTGGATCCGCCCCCAGACGTGCCGCCTTATCGCCGCAAGAGTCCGTGCGGGACACGCGGTGCCTACCAGCGCGGATGTCGTTGCGATAAGTGTCGCGAGGCGCATCGCGTGGCCAACGCCAACTATCGCAAGTACGGCTCGTACCAGGAACCGCCTAGCGGGGTAGCTCAGTCGGCCTAGAGCAACGGGCTCATAACCCGGAGAGCGCGGGTTGGAATCCCGTCCCCGTTACTACGGCGAGTCAACTCGCCAACGGTGATGGCACGTCGTTCAACGGCAGGACGCCTCCCCGTTAAGGAGGTCATGGGAGTTCGAATCTCTCCGTGCCAGCAACTGCCAGAGGATGCTCTGGCAGGCATGGTTGTGTGGAGCAGTCGGCTAGCTCGCCACCCTGTCAAGGTGGAGGTCGCGGGTTCAAGTCCCGTCACAACCGCCGCACCCCGCCATACCCGCGTAGCTCAGTGGCAGAGCGCCCGCTCGACTGGCGGGAGGCCGCAGGCTCATTTCCTGCCGCGGGTACCCAAGCTCCTGTGGTGAAACGGAGATCATGCCGGATTACGGATCCGGTGGTGAAGGTTCGAGTCCTTCCGGGAGCGCGCACGGCCTGTAGCTCATCTGGACAGAGCGCCGTTTTCACGTAACGGAGGCAGCAGGTTCGACACCTGCCGGGCCGACCGGTGCCTGGACCCAGAAAGCGAGGGGCCCGGCCGTGACCCGGGTATTAGCGGGAGCGTTACCCGTCAGGCACCCCCAGGGCGAGCTGATCATGTGGCGAGAACACCTGGCCGTAAACCAGTCGCTTCGGCTGTGCAGGTTCGACTCCTGCCTCGCCCACCGCAGCCGCCGCCCGCGGCGGCGGCGCACCTCCCTGGCAGCGGATTCTGCCGCCGGGCGTCCGAAGCCCGGTTGTCCCAGTTCGACTCTGGGCAGGGAGGCGGCACGAATTACCCGGTCGCATGCCCGAGTGGCTAGGGAGCCGTCTGCAAAGCGGTGCACGTTGGTTCGATTCCAACTGCGGCCTCGCCTTCCCGCCGAGCCCTGGTGTTCCGCTGTGGCTTGTCCACGGTCCCGTTCAACCCGTAAGAGCGCCCACAACGCAGACGTCACCCCCGACTCATCCGGCACGCGGAATCGGGCCCATGGCCGGCCGATGACCTGACTCCGGTAGCGTCCGGGTGCGTGAACGACCAGCCTGAGTCCAGAAAGCTCGCGGCAGCCATCCAACAGGTCCTGCCGTCGGTCCGAGCCGACCTCGAGCGGTTGGTGCGGATCCCGTCAGTGTCGGCAGATCCGGCGGCCGCCCCGCAGGTGCGGGCCAGCGCCGATGAGGTCGCCGCCCTGCTGGCTCAGGCTGGCCTGCCCGAGGTCGACGTGCTCGCCGTGGCAGGCGGCCAGCCGGCGGTGCTCGGCCGGCGGCCCGCGCCGCCCGGCGCGCCCACCGTGCTGCTGTATGCGCACCATGATGTCCAGCCCACGGGCGACCGCGCGGGCTGGGACAGCGACCCTTTCGAGCCGACCGAACGGGCCGGGCGGCTGTACGGGCGCGGCGTAGCCGACGACAAGGCGGGGGTGGCGGCGCACCTGGCGGCGCTGCGGGCGCACGGCGACGAGCTGCCCGTCGGGGTGACCGTGCTCGTCGAGGGCGAGGAGGAGATCGGCTCGCCGACGCTGGGGCCGTTCCTGGCCGAGTACCAGGACCGGCTGCGGGCCGACGTGGTGGTGTTCGCCGACGCGGCGAACTGGACCGTCGACGTGCCGTCGCTGACCACCTCGCTGCGCGGGGCCGCCCCGGTGACCGTGGAGGTGCGGGTCCTGCACCACGGCGTGCACAGCGGGCTGTACGGCGGCGCGGTGCCCGACGCGCTCACCGCCCTGTGCCGGCTGCTGGCGACCCTGCACGACGGGCAGGGCAACGTGGCGGTCGCCGGCCTGGTCCGCGGCACGGCCGATCCGCTCGACCTGACCGAGGCGCAGTTGCGTGCCGACGCGGCGATGCTCGACGGGGTCCGGCTGATCGGCACCGGCGGGCTCACCGAGCGGCTCTGGGCCCGTCCCGCGCTCACCGTCATCGGCATCGACGCGCCGTCGGTCGCGGAGGCGTCCAACACGCTCCTCCCGGTGGCCCGGGCCAAGGTCAGCCTGCGGGTGGCCCCCGGTGACGACGTGACCAGGGCGAGCGCGGCGCTGGCGTCGTACCTGATATCGCACGCGCCGTGGGGCGTGCAGGTGACCGTGCAGCAGGCGGCCACGGCCGCCCCGTATACCGCCCGGACCGACGGGCCGGCCTACCGGGCTGCGCGGTGGGCTCTCGCCGAAGCCTGGGGCGTGCCTGCCGTGGAGATCGGCGGGGGTGGCTCGATCCCGTTCGTCACCGGCTACGCCGAGGCCGTCCCCAAGGCCGAGATCCTCATCACCGGCGTGGAGGACCCGGACACCCGGGCGCACGGCACGAACGAGAGCCTGCACCTGGCCACGTTCGAGCGCGCGTGCCTGGCCGAGACCCTGCTGCTGCACCGCCTCGCCGAGATCAGGGCAACTGACGGCCGGCCAAGATCACAGCGGAAATAGAAGGCTCTATCGTCAGGGAGCGCCACGTGGAGATCACCGAATTCGAAGCGATCAGTTTCGACTGCTACGGAACGCTCATCGACTGGGAGTCCGGCCTGACCGCGGTGCTCGGGCCGTGGGCCCGGTCGCGCGGGCTGGCGCTGGACGACGAGGCGCTGCTGGCCGCGTACGCCGGGCACGAGGAACGCGCGGAGGCGGAAGACCCGGGAGCGCTGTACCCGGACATCCTGGCGCGCAGCATGACCGCGCTCGGGCAGGATCTCGGGGCCGAGGTCACCGCCGAGGACGCTCGTCGGCTGGCCCGGTCGGTGCCCGACTGGCCCGCGTTCGAGGATTCGCCCGCGGCGCTGGCCGCGCTCGGCGAGCGGTACAAGCTGATCATCCTGTCGAACGTTGACCGCGCCTCGTTCGCGGGCAGCCAGCGGCGGCTCGGGGCGGATTTCGCCAGCGTGCTGACCGCGCAGGACATCGGCTCGTACAAGCCCTCACCCCGGAACTTTGACGCGCTGCTGGCCGAGGCCGGGCGGCTCGGCGTGGGTGAGGGCAGGCTGCTGCACGCCGCCCAGAGCCTGTACCACGATCACGTTCCGGCCAAGCGGGCCGGGCTGCCCACGGTGTGGATCAACCGGCGGCACGACCGGCCCGGGTGGGGAGCCACCCCGGCGCCACCGGCCGACGTGACGCCCGACTGGGAGTTTCCGTCCATGGCTGCCTTCGCCGAGGCCGCGACCGGCTGAGCCCATGGCTGCCCTGTCAGTCCCGGCACAGGCAGCACCGGTCGAAGGTGAACTGGGTTTCGCGCGCCTGATCCCAGATGTGGCGGCAGTTCTCGTTCCACTCCGGGTCGATGACCCGGCCGACAACGACGGCAGCGACGGCCGATGCGCCGCTGAGGCGGAGCGCGGAGGCGGCGCTCTGCAGGCGCGCGCCGGTCGTGAACGTGTCGTCCAAGAGCAGCACGCGTTCACCGCTGAGCCGTCGCGGCACGGTGAAGGCCTCGTCGTCGGCCAGGTTGTGATCCACGTATACGGGCCCGCGCGCCAGCAGCGGCCGGTACAGCGGGGCTAAGCGGCCGACCCTGGTGATGACCGTCTCCAGCGGATGTCGGCCCGGCCGCGGCTGCGGGCGGGTGCTCGGCACGCTGGTCACCACGGCCGGGTCGCCGCCCAGCGCGTCCGCCACGCACCGAAGGTGCCGCGCGGCAAACCGGGCGAGAATCGCCGCGACCTGGGTGGCGAGCAGTTCCGCGCTGCGTCCCGAACTGTCCTTGTAGTAGCGCAGAACGTGCCAAAGCTGGCTGTTCAGCGTGTACAGCGAGATCGGGACCACGTCCATCACCGGATGGCTCACCTGCCGCATGACCTCCTGGCAGCTGAAGCACACCGCGTACCCAGGCCCGGGGCCGGAGCGGCATACGGCGCAGACGCCGGGCCCGGCGGCTGGCACCGTTGTGTAGGTGTGCAGGTACGGGTCGGTGTACGCGGCCGCGGTGGCCATCGGCCTAGAAGCTCAGCGTCAGCTGGCGCGGAACCTCGACGACCTTGACCAGCTCATCGAGGATGTCGTCGAGGTCGCCGACCACGGTGACACCGGGCCGGGCCGCGTACCTGCGCGCCCAGTCCTGGCTCGCCACCAGCGGCTGCGGCAGGAACAGGCGCTTGCCGTGCTCCAGGGCCAGCCGGGCCTGCATCTTCGCCCCGCTGGTCGCCGCCGCCTCGACCACCACGGTGCCGGCGGACATGCCGCTCATCACGACGTTGCGCCGCGGGAAGTTGGCCTTGCGCGGCGGGGCCTGCGGCCAGAACTGGGAGACGATGGCGCCGCCGGTCCCGACGATCCGCTCGGCCAGTTCGCCGTTTTCCGCGGGATACACGGGAGCGAGGATTCCCGTGCCCATAACGGCCACGGTCCTGCCCCCGGCCTCGATGGTGGCCGCCTGCGCCGCGGTGTCGATCCCGCGGGCCAGCCCGGACAGGACGATGACCCTGGCCTGGGCCAGGCCCCGGGCGAGCCGCGCGGCGGCGGCGCGCCCCTCCTCGGTGGCCTGGCGGGTGCCGACCACAGCGATGGCCCGCAGGTTGCGCGGCTCCAGCTCCCCCCGGACCCAGATGAACGGCGGGCGGTTGAAGATCAGCTTCAGGTTCTCCGGGTAGTCCTCGTCCAGCACCGTGATCAGGCGCACGCCCTGCGAGGTCACCCGGTCTATCAGGGTCTGGGCCTGCGACACGTCCGCCGGGCCGATCCGGGAGACTAGTTCACTCGCGTACTGCCGCCGCTCCGCGGGCATGATCACCGGCTCGCCGCCGAGGAGCCGGACGGCGCTGCCCGCCTCGGAGATCACGTCGGCCGTCTGATACCACTCGCCGGGGGAGGCCCGGACCAGGGCAAGTACGGCCGCCTGCTCACGCATCGGCTCGTCCATTGCGCTTCCCTACTCGAACATCCGTTCCATACCAGGCTACGCGGCCGCCCCTCCTCAGAGGCTAGCGACACGGCGGGGCGCGTGGCCGCCCCGTCGCTGAATCCGCGGAACCCGGCGTGGCGGGTGCTGGGTATGGTTCGCCAGCGGGCAGTATCTAGTAACGGGGCGACGCCGACCGACGGTCTGTGGAGCAGCGCTATGCGGCCTAGATCTGGGCTGGTCATTCTGCTCGTGGCGGGTGCCTGCGCGCTGCTCCTGGTGCGTGGGCCGGCCTCGGCGGGGCACACGGCGGATCCGGACTACCCGAACGGGTCCAGCCTGAGCCCTCAGGCGATCGATCCAGCGATTTTCAGCCCGGGGGCGTGCATGGCGTACGCCCCGGCAAATCGCAGCCGGCACGAAACCGTGTTCCTCGATGCCGGGCACGGCGGCGTCGACCCCGGCGGGGTCGGCGGTGACGGGAGCGCGACCGTCGATGAGTCCACCGTGAACCTGCCCGTCGAGCTGGACACGATGCAGATCCTGCGCGCCCAGGGCTACCGGGTGGTCGTGTCCCGGACCGGGAACACGTCGGTGACCCGGCTCAGACGGGCCGACGTGACTGGCGGGGCGCTCACGCTGCGGGGCGTTGCCGCCGATGTCGCCGCCCGCGACGTGTGCGCCAACAGGGCCAGGGCCGACATACTCATCGGCATCTACATGGACTCCGGATCCCCGGGAACTGCGGGATGCCTCACCGGCTACGACGCGGACCGGCCGTTCTCCGCGGAGAACCTCAGGCTGGCCACCCTGCTGCAAGACGACGTGCTCGAGGCCATGAACTCCCGCGGCTGGGACGTCCCCGACCAGGGAGTCCTCTCTGACACCGGGCTCGGCTCGACGCTCACCAGCTCTGCCGCGGCCTACGGTCACCTGATGCTGCTCGGCCCGGCCAAGGCCGGGTATTTCTCGACGCCGAGCAAGATGCCGGGAGCCCTGATCGAGCCGCTGTACCTCACCGATCCGCCCGAGGCATCGATGGCCGCGAGCGCGCAGGGCCAGCAGGTGATCGCCCTCGCGATCGCGCAGGCCGTGGACCAGTACTTCGCCCCGGCGAATCCGGGGTAGGCGGCGCCGAGGACCGGGGATAGGCAGCGAACGAAAAGCGCTGAGCCCGGGCCGAAGCCCGGGCTCAGCGCGGTCGGTCCGGTCTCAGTCGGCCGGGCCGTTGGCCAGGGTCACCGTGGAGGTGTGGGTCTGGCCGGACTGGTCGGTCCAGCCGATGGTGACCTGGTCACCCGGGTGGTGCTGCATGATCGCCGACTGGAGGTCGGACTGCGACGACACGGCCTGGCCGTCCACCGAGTCGATCACGTCGCCGGCGGACAGGCCCGCCTGGGCGGCCGGCGACCCGGACAGGGTGCCCTCAACGGTCAGCCCGCTGCCGGTCTGGCCGCCGCCCGTGATTCCACTGCCCGCCGAGGAGCCCGGCGAAGCGAGCTCCACGCCGAGGAAGCCGGTGGCGCCGATGTGCACCGTGCTCGAGGCGTTGCCCGCCTCGATCTGGTCGGCGATGGCCAGGGCCTTGTTGATCGGGATCGCGAAGGCCTGGGTCTGGGACTGGCCGGACGAGGACGGAGACTGGTCCGATGGTGACTGCTGCGACGGGTCCTGCCCGAAGTTGCCGAACGGGTCCTGGCCGGACGAGGACCCGGATCCGCCCGACGCCGCGGTGTCGATGCCGATGACCTGCCCGGCGCGGTTGACGAGCGGGCCGCCGGAGTCGCCCGGCTGGATGTTGGCGTTCGTCTCGATCATCCCGGTCAGGTTCTCGGACGAGCCGCTGCCCTCATCGCTCGCGGTGATCGACTGGTTCAGGCCGGTGACGGTCCCGGTGGCGACCGACGGGGTGCCGCCCTTGCCGCCCGCGTTGCCCAGGGCAGTCACGCTCTGGCCCACGTGAACCCGTGACGAGTCCCCGAAGGACACGGTCGTGAGCCCGGACGCGCCCTGGAGCTGGAGCACCGCGACGTCGTCGCTCTTGTCGTAGCCGACGACCTTCGCCGTGTAGGTCCGGCCGTTGCCGATGTCGGTGGCCTTGATCGACGTGGCGCCGTCGATCACGTGGTTGTTGGTCAGCACCTCACCCGATGAGGTCACGACCATGCCTGTGCCGGCCGCCTCGGCGTTCTGGTCCCCGAGCGTGGACACGATGTCGACCAGACCCGGGTCGACCTTGTTCGCGATCTGGGAGGTGGTCAGGGCCGTGGTGGACGCGCCCGGCGTTCCGGCCGATCCGGCATTGGCGAAGTGATATCCGGCGCCGCCGGCCACCAGGCCGACCGCGGCGACGGCCGCGATGACGGCCATGCGGCGGTACCGAGGCTTGGCCAGGGCCGGAGGCACCGCGCCCGGCGCCTCGTGACCGCCCTGGTCGCCGGGGTAGCTCCACCCGCTGTCGCTCCACCCGCGGGGGTCGGTCGGGCTGCCCGCGTACCACGGCGGGGGCGGCGGGGGAGGGGTCGTCGGCGTCTGTGGCAGTTCGGCCGGGCCGGACTGATCGTGTTCCGCGCTCATGGGAGGCACTTCCTCGGTTCGTCTCGTGGTGCTCTCAATCGAGGATCGGTCCTCTACCTGCAGCGGAACCTTGGCGCGGCTTAGCTACTGCTGAGTACTCCCAGAGGTGGAACGGGCGGTCAGCGAGCATTCAGGAAGCACTCAGCAAACGGCCAGCTGCAGGTCGGCGGGCTCACGGCGCCTGGGCGCGGCCGCGCAAGGATCGGCTGACGGCCGCCTCGACGTGCAGCCGGGTGCCCGGCAGCAGCGGCACGGGGATGTCGCCGGGGCCGATGAGCAGCTCGATTTCCGTGCAGGCCAGCGCGATGCCCTCGGCTCCCGACTCGGCCAGCCGCTCGATGATCCGCCGGAACTCCTGCCGGGACTCGTCGCGCATGACGCCGCGGCACAGCTCGTCGAAGATCACGCGGTGCACGGCGGCGCGGTCCCCGGCGCCGGGCACCAGCACGGTCAGGCCGGCCGCGGCTAGGCGGTCGCGCAGAAAGCCCTGCTCCATTGTGTAGGCCGTGCCGAGCAGCCCGACCCGCCGCAACCCGGCCCGGCGGGCGGCGCCGGCTATGGCGTCGGCGATGTGCAGCAGCGGGATCGTGACCTCGGCCTCGATGGCATCGGCCACCTTGTGCATCGTGTTCGTGCAGAGCAGGAGCAGGTCGGCCCCGGCCAGTTCCAGGGACCGCGCGGCGGCGGCGAGCAGGCGCCCGGCGTCGTCCCAGCGCCCCTCGGCCTGCATCTGCTCGACGGGGCCGAAGTCGACGGAGTACAGCAGGCACTCGGCCGAGTGCAGGCCGCCGAGGCGCTCGGCGACCAGCTCGTTGGCGAGCCGGTAGTACAGCGCGCTGCTCTCCCAGCTCATGCCGCCCAGCAAGCCCAGGCGCAGCATCCCGCCGCGGGGCATCCCCCCGTGGGGCATCTCGGCGTGCGGCATCCCGGTGTCCCAGCCTCCTGGTCTCAGCCTTCGCGGCGTTCCAGCCCCGACGGCCAGCCGGCGTCGCGGAGCCCGCAGCGCTCTCACCTGCGCTGGCACCCGTTACGTTCAAGATCAAATATTAAATATTTTGTCAGAAACAGAATATTGGATCTCTTGACACCGGCCCTGGCCGGCGCCCTATTAAGGGTGTCCGGATCTTCCGGCGCCGCGCTGGCGGCCGCCGGAGACCGGGCCGTTTCGCGGTATGCCCAGCCCGGGTTCACGAGGGAGAGGATCCGAACGATGGCCGCTACCGAACCCGCCGCGCCCGCCGGCGAGCAAAACCCCCGACTGGCCAGGAACATCCTGAGCCTGCCGAACTGCCTGGCGCTGTCCGCCGCGCTCATGGCACCGGTTCTCGCGGTGATCCTGAACGCCCCCGCCGGAGGCGCGGACGCGGGCGCGGCTCTGCCGCTCGCCTTCCTGATCGCGTTCATCGCCGCCCTGTTCGTCGCCAACAGCGTCGTCGAGTTCGCCAGGAAGCTGTCGTCGGCCGGGTCGTTCTACACGTTCCTCAGCCAGTCCCTGGGCACCCTGTACGGGTTCTTCTCCGGCTGGCTCTACGCGGGCGCGTACGTCGTGCTCATGATCGGGCTGGTCACCGCCAACGGCGCGTTCTTGCACACCTACCTGCTGAGCACGTTCAGCTGGGACGTCGCGTGGTGGATCCTCGGCATCCTCCTGGTCGCGATCGCGATGACCTTCTCGGTCCGCAGCATCAGGACGTCGGTCCGCCTCGACCTGATCCTGCTCGCCGCCGAGATGTTCATCTTCTCGCTGCTGGCGGTCATCGCGATCGCCCGGGCCGGGCACGGCAACAGCCTGACCTACTTCAACCCGTCCTC
>Ga0306926_10004430_pt1 | contig 14740 bp, 18 predicted proteins | sample flu12Cox44000178_FD_203759 | JGI IMG/M metagenome (GOLD analysis project Ga0306926, IMG submission 203759) | Lab enrichment of tropical soil microbial communities from Luquillo Experimental Forest, Puerto Rico - flux8day.12C.oxic.44.000.178 (v2)... | ecosystem: Environmental > Terrestrial >...
TGATGCCGGGCCCGTTCGGCGGGCACTGCCATGCCTCCAGTCCCTTGTAGTCGGTGCCGATCGGCGAGGTGACCTCGGTGGTGTGGGCGGCGAAATCGTCCGTCGTATGCAGGCCGCCGATCGATCGCAGCGTCTCGACCATGTCTTGCGCGATCGGTCCCTTGTAGAAGGCATCCCGGCCGTCCTTCGCGATCGCGCGCAAGGTCTTGCCAAGCTCCGGCTGGCGGATGACATCGCCGGCCACCGCAGGCTTGCCGTGCGGCAACAGATAGCGCTCGGTGTTGGTGCCTTTCCTCAACTTCTCGAACTGGTTCTTCCAGTCGAAGGCGATGCGAGGGGCGACGACATACCCCTCCTCGGCGGCCTTGATTGCCGGCTGCAGCAAACGGTCGAGGCCGAACTTGCCGTGGTCGCGCAGGATCACCTGCCAGGCGTCGACCGCGCCGGGAATCGAAACCGCGTGCGCGGAGGTCAGCGGCACCGCATGGATGTTGCGCTCGAGATACCATTCGACCCTGGCCGCCGCCGGCGCGCGGCCGGAACCGTTATAGGCCGTGATCTTGCCCTCTCCCTTCGGCTGGATCAGCGCAAAGCAATCGCCGCCGATGCCGGTCGATTGCGGCTCGATCACCGCAAGCAGTGCAGAGGCCGCAACCGCCGCGTCGGCAGCAGTGCCGCCTTCGCGCAGCACGTCGATTGCAGTGAGCGCGGCAAGCGGATGCGAGGTCGCCACCATCGCATTCAGGGCGTGGACCGTGGAGCGGCCGGCGAGATGGAAATTCCTCATGCGAAAAGCTCACTTCTTCCCTGGCGGAACCAGTTCCGGGCGGGCGGGGGTTACATGACATATTGATGAGGGACTCGGCAATGGGCTGGTATACCAGCGGCCCGCATGTCGTCCCCGTGAAAGTTGAGTGGCTCGCCCGCCCCTGATAGACCGCAGCCATGCCTTACAAAGTCGCCGCTTTTTATCAATTCGCCGGCCTGCCGGACTTTCGCGCGCTGCGAGAGCCGCTGCGTGCGATCTGTGCACGACTCAGCCTGAAAGGCAGCGTGTTGCTCGCCCACGAGGGCATCAACGGCATGCTTGCAGGCGACGAAGCCGGCATCGCCGGATTGGTTGCGGAATTGCGGCATGGCGACCTCTTCGGCGGCCGGCTGAACAACCTCGAACTGAAGTTCTCTTCCGCAGAAGCAATCCCGTTCGGGCGGCTGAAAGTGCGTCTGAAAAAGGAGATCGTCACGCTCGGCGACGGAACGGCTGATCCGACGCGGCAGGTCGGCATCTATGTCGCGCCGCGCGATTGGAATGCGCTGATTTCCTCGCCCGACACGCTGCTGCTCGACACCCGCAATGCCTTCGAAGTGAGCATGGGCACGTTTGCGGGCGCTTGCGATCCGCAACTTGCAAGCTTCAGCCAATTCAAGGACTTCGCCGCAAAACATCTCGACCCGCTCGAACACCGCAGGATAGCGATGTTCTGTACCGGCGGCATCCGCTGCGAGAAAGCGAGCAGCCATTTGCTCGCGCGCGGCTTTGCCGAGGTTTATCACCTCAAGGGCGGCATCCTGAAATATCTGGAAGAGGTGCCGGAGACCGAGAGCCGCTGGCGCGGCGAGTGCTTTGTATTCGACGAGCGCACGGCGCTGGGCCATGGCCTGCGCGAGCGGGGTGCGCGCCCATGAGCGAGCAGCAGCTCAGCAATCGTATCGATACGCTCGAAGCGCGCTTGATGTTTCAGGACGTGACCATCGAAACGCTGAATGCGACCGTCACCGCGCAATGGCAGGAGATCGACTTGCTGAAACGGCAGATAGCGGATTTGAACGAGCGGCTGCGCGAGGCGGAAGCCGATACGCCGGCGCCTGCAAACGAACGGCCGCCGCATTATTAAGACACGAAAGTTCTCTCTGCCCGCAAGCGGAGCGAGGTGAAAAACGAGTTCATTGGACACAGCAATTCGGAAGGCGATTGTGCCGGCCACCGCACGTCGTCGTTTAGCGGAACGCCGCCTTCACCTTTTCCCAAAGTGAGGGTGTCTGCGGCGCGCTGTCCCGGGCAGCCGGTGCCTTTCGGCGACGATCATGCTTGGTCGGGTCCGGTTGCGCGGCACTGACGGGATCCGATGCCGGAAAAGTGTCGATCAGCCCGGCTTCCAACCTTGCATGCATCTCCGCGTCGGCCCGCGCCGCTTCGCGCGGATCGGCCGCATGCTTGTCGTGAGGCGCAGGATTGAATTTCTCAGCCATGCAAGCTTTCCTCTCGAAGCAGGTAACGCTCCACGGCTCATGGCGGTTCCCCGATTGGCCAAGACCTCCGCGGCGGTGTATCAGGAACCAATTCTTTCTCGTCAGGAACCCGATCGCGTGACCCCGAAAATCGCAGCAAATCCCTTCCTCGACGTGCTGTCGGGCCGAAGACGGGCAGTGCCGCCGATCTGGATGATGCGTCAGGCCGGGCGCTATCTTCCCGAATATCGCGACGTGCGCGCCCGGGCCGGCGGCTTTCTCGATCTTTGCTTCACGCCGGAATTGGCGGCGGAAGTGACGCTGCAGCCGATCCGCCGCTTCGGTTTCGATGCCGCGATCATCTTCTCCGACATCCTGGTGATCCCGTATGCGCTCGGGCGCGCGGTGCGGTTCGAAGCCGGCGAAGGCCCGCGGCTCGATCCATTGGATACGCCGAAAAAGATCAAGACGCTTGCTTCGCGCGCTGACTTTGCCAAGCTCGAACCGGTTTTCGAGGCGTTGCGGCGCGTGCGTAGCGCTCTTGCGCCGGAGGTCGCGCTGATCGGCTTTTGCGGCGCGCCCTGGACGGTCGCAACCTATATGGTCGCGGGCCAGGCAACGCCGGACCAAGCGCCGGCGCGGATCATGGCGTATTCCCACCCCGACGCCTTTGCGAAAATCATCGACGCGCTGGTCGAGAATTCGATTGAGTATCTGCTGGGGCAACTCGAGGCCGGCGCCGACGCCTTGCAGATCTTCGACACCTGGGCGGGCGTGCTGTCTCCGCGCGAATTTGCGCGCTGGTCGATCGAGCCGACCCGCCGCATTGTCGCGGGCGTGCGTGCGAAGGCGCCGGGCGCAAAGATCATCGGCTTTCCCCGCGGGGCGGGCGCGCATCTGCCCGATTATGTCGAGGCAACCGGCGTCGATGCGGTCAGCATCGACTGGGCCGCGGAGCCGCGCCTGATCCGCGAGCGCGTGCAGGCGAAAGTGGCGGTGCAAGGCAATCTCGATCCGCTCGTGTTGATCGCCGGAGGTGCTGCGCTCGATGCCGCGATCGACGATGTGCTGTCGAATTACGCGCAGGGCCGGCTGATCTTCAATCTCGGACACGGCATTTTGCCGGAGACCCCGATCGCGCATGTCGAGCAAATGATCGCAAGGGTCAGAGCGTATCGAGGCTGATCGAATTCGATGCGTTCCCTCCCTCGCTTGCGGGGGAGGGTCAGGGTGGGGGCAAGCCCCACGATGAGTGCTCGTGACTGCCCCCTCTCCACCTCTCCCCCGCAAGCGGGGGAGAGAGCCTGGCGTGCCGTGCGGCTGACCCTCGCCCTTCCTCAGCAAAGCTCACACCGGCCGGGTACGCTCGATGATCTCGGCCGCACCCTTGGCAAGCAATTCCAATCCGACGGCGCGACCGAGCTCGCGCGGGCGGTCCGCGGGGCCGGACCGCGAGGCCTCGATGATACGGCTGCCCGCATGATCTAGCACGGAAGCGGCAAGCTGCATCTGCTTGGCCGAGACCTGTGCAAATCCCGCGATCGGCGAGTTGCAATGACCGTTCAAGACCCACAGCACCTCGCGCTCGGCGTCCGCGCAGGCGTGAGCGGTGGCGTCGTCGATCGCGGACAGGATACGGCGCGTCTCGAAATCCCTGGTCGCGCATTCGACCGCGACGATCCCCTGCCCGACCGCCGGCAGCATCTCGGAAATCGAAAACTCGTACGCGATGCGGCTCGCGAGCCCGACCCGCTCGAGCCCGGAGCGCGCCATGATCAGTGCGTCCGCGGGGCCAACCGAACCGCCGTCCGGCAGGCGCTGCTTGTCGCCCTTGTCGAGCTTGCGCACGCGGGTATCGGCGGCACCGCGAAAATGGATCATTTCGACGTCGGGAAACAGCCGCCGCGCGTAGGCTGCGCGCCGCACCGCGTTAGTGCCGATCGAAAATCCCTTGCCGCGCGCGCGCTTCAGCTCGTCGAGCGCAAGCCCCGGCCGCAGCACCAGCACGTCGCCGGGCGGATCGCGCGACAAGGTCGCCCCGATCACGAGCCCCGGCGTATCCTCATTGCCCGGCATGTCCTTGAGCGAATGCATCGCGGCATGAAGCTGTCCCTTCAGCACCGCCTCGCGGATCTGCGCGACAAAGGCGCCGCCCTTGCCGCCGTGCGGCAAGAGCTTGCCGACCTGATCGATATCGCCCGTCGTCTCGAACTTGACGATCTCGACCTCGGTGCCGACGGCCTTCAGCCGCCGGGCGATTTCTTCCGTCTGCGCCAGCGCCATCGCGCTCTTGCGCGTGCCGATCCTCAATCGCTCCACTTAAAGCCGCTCCTCCCTCACCGCGCATCCTCCAAAATCATGTCGGACGCCTTCTCGGCAATCATGATGGTGGGCGCGTTGGTATTGCCGGACATCAGGTCGGGCATGACCGATGCATCGACCACCCGCAAGGCTTCAATTCCGCGGACACGCAGGCGCTGGTCGACCACGGACAGCGGATCGTTACCCATGCGGCAGGTCGAGGTCGGATGATAGACCGTGCCGCCGGTCTTCCGGCAGAAGTCGAGCAATTCCTCGTCGCTGGTCTTGTCCGGACCCGGATAGACCTCGTTGACGCAATAGGGCTTGAGCGCCGGCGCCGCCAAAATCCTGCGCAGGATACGAATGCCGTCGATGAAGGCGGCGCGGTCGGTCTCGGTCGCAAGATAATTGATGCGGATTTCCGGCGGCGCGGTGGGATCGGCGCTTCTGATCTTGAGCGAGCCGCGGCTCTCGGGCCGCAACTGGCAAACGGTGGCGGTGAAACCGGAAAAGGAATGCAGCTTCTCGCCCATCTTGTCGGTCGAAAACGGGATGAAGTGGATCTGGATGTCGGGAGTCGCAAGGCGCGGATTGGTCTTGAAGAAGGCACCAGCGGTGCCGGCTGCGATCGTCAGCGGTCCTTTGCGGAGCGCTGCATATTGCAGGCCCGCAAGCACCTTTCGGACCGGATGATTGACGACGTCGTTGAGCGTGACGCTTTGCGCGCAACGCGTGACCAGACGGACCTGAAGATGATCCTGCAGATCGTTGCCGACCCCGCGCGCATCCAGCACGACATCGATGCCGTGCTGCTTCAACAGCTCGGCCGGTCCGACGCCCGAGAGCTGCAGGAGCTGCGGCGAATTGTACGCGCCCCCCGACACCAGCACTTCCTTGCGCGCCCGCGCCGTGCGCAAGCTGCCGTTCTGCCGGTATTCGACCGCACGCGCGCGGCGTCCCTCGAACAGGACGCGCTGCGCCAGCGCCGCCGTTTCGACATGGAGATTGCCGCGGCTCCGTGCCGGGCGAAGATAGGAATACGCGCTGGAAGCGCGCCGGCCGCGCCGCGTCGTGGTCTGGAAATAGCCCGCGCCTTCCTGCCGCGCGCCGTTGAAATCGGGGTTGAAGGGAATGCCGGCTTCGACTGCCGCCTTGACGAAGGCCTCGGACAAGGGATCGGCATGGCGCCAGTCCGACACCGACAGCGGACCGCCGACCCCGTGATAGTCGTCGGCACCGCGTTGCTGGTTTTCTGCCCGCTTGAAATAGGGCAGCACGTCGTCGTAACCCCACCCGGCATTGCCGTGTTGACGCCAGCGGTCGTAATCCTCGTGCTGGCCGCGGACATAGAGCAGGCCGTTGATCGAGCTCGATCCGCCCAGCACTTTCCCGCGCGGCTGAAAAACCTGCCGTCCGTGAAGGCCCGGCTCCGGCTCGGTCTGGTACATCCAGTTGACGGATTTTTCCTTGAACAATTTGCCGTAGCCGAGTGGCACATGGATCCAGATGTTGGTGTCCTTTGGCCCCGCTTCGAGCAGCAACACCGAATGCTTCCCATCCGCCGTCAATCGGTTGGCCAGAACGCAGCCGGCCGAGCCTGCGCCGACGATGACATAATCGAACTCGGTGGCGTCGTGCGGCGCGTCATTGTTGTTAGTGTCGGTCATGTGGTTTCCTCGCGGGCCGGCGTCAGCCGCGCAGTAGACCATCTCCTTGAGCGAGCCGAACAGGTAACGGGGGCGTCGAACAGGGTCAATCACAAAAGCCGGCGCCGTGAGCGGGACCAAGGCCGGTTCCTGCGCGAGTGCGCGCTTCTCACCTCCACCAAGTGCAACGAAATCGCCGTCGGCTATCCTACCGCCCTGCTATTGACCCCTTGCAACGCAAGGCATAGCCTCCCTTTCAATGGAAGGCGAGATGCTGAAAGGTCACCTCGACATGATCGTGCTGGCGGCCCTCGCCGGCGCGCCGGCTCACGGCTATGCGATCATCCAGGAAATCCGACGCCGCAGCGGTGGCGCCTTCGATCTGCCCGAGGGAACCATCTATCCGGCGCTGCGCCGTCTCGAGAAAGCGGGCTTGCTCGCGAGCCGCTGGGTGGTTGCCGAATCGGGCCGCAAACGGCGCGTGTATACCCTGACCCGCCGCGGCCGGCTCGCGCTTGCCGATCACCGCGCGGTGTGGCAGCGCTTCATCGATGCGGTGGGAGGCTTGTTCGGGAGTATGGACCATGCGACAGCCCGAGCCGATCGCTGACTATGCCGACACGCTGGCGCGCCGCCTGCGCTTCGACATCGCGCTGGCGCGCCGGGTGCGCACGGAGGTCGAAGATCATCTCCGGGAGAGCGCCGACGAACTGGGCGGCGCGTCGCCGGACAACCAGCTTTTGGCGATCGCCGGCTTCGGCGATCCCGACGACCTCGCCCGTCAATACGCTGCCGATTGCCTGCTCGCACAGATACAACAAGTGAGCATCGCGGTCGCGCTCGCCGTGATCGGCGTATTTCTCGCGATGGGAAGTCGCGTTGTCTGGTACAGCTTCACGCAATGGGAGAGCAATGCGTTACTGAAGCGTCTCGTCCCGATCGCGCTGCCGATCGACCACTACGCATCCCTCATAGCGATTGGCTGCGCAGCTCTCGGCTTCGGCTATCTCGTCACTCGCCGGACGCCCGCCGACTTTCATGCTGTCTACCGCCGGCAGCTCGGAGTAGGACTTCTCCTGTGCGGCGGCGCTGCCCTTGCGTTGCTGGCGGTGGTTGGCGTCGAGCTCGTCGTGACCTCTTGCCGCATCGCGGCCGCGATGCCCTCGCCTGCGATACTCGTTCCAGCGCTAACGGTGCTGGCCGAAATCGCCCTGGTCATTGCCGTCATCTTCAGGATCGCAGCCGCAATCCGCTATGCCGTCATCGCAGGGACGCTGGCGAAGTAGCACCGCCAGTCTCGTCCGCCAGCACAATTTGATGTGAACGCACCAGCATTGACTCTATACATCGTATTACATAGTATAGCAACACGATGCTTATGGAGGACTGCAATGCCGGTTGCCAAAATCTATGTCCCTGAAGGCGCACTGACGCCGGACCAGCGCCGGGAGATCATCAAGGGCATTCACGACGCGATCAATCGGATCGAAAAGCGGCCGCCCAACGCGCCGACCTATGTGATCGTCACGGAGATTCCGGCAGGCAATTGGGGCAATGCCGGCACCGTCTATCGCCCGGGCTGAGCGTCCCAAGGCCGCAATCTGTATCGCAGCGCCGGCCCATGACGTGCGGCGCCGTCTTTTTCAAGGAGGTCTGACAATGGACTCGAACGATCGTCGCGCTGAAACCGGCCGCGAGGGGCTAACTCGGAGGGCCGTGCTGACGACGGCAACCGTCGCCGCCGGCGCCCTGGCCGGCCCGGCAGGCGCGGCAGCGGAAACCGCGCACGGTGGAGATTTCGGTCAGCCGTTCGTCGAATTTTATATGCCGCCGGGCGTGCTGACGCTGGAACAACGCAGCGACATCGTTGCTGCATTCACGGACGTGGTGCTGGCCGCGACCAAGCAGTCGCTCGATCCGGCAAAAAGGCTGTATGTCGAAATCATCGAGACCGCGGAAGGAGGCTTCGGCGTCAACGGTCAACCCTTCGTGCCGAAGAAGTAGTCCGCGAGGCCGCCCGCAGCTCCTGCGCCGACGAGAACAGCCGCGCAGTGTGGAGGAGAATCAACATCTCCTCACCGCTCGGTATGACACAGACGCGCGCCCACGAGAATGCCGGCGACGTGCTCGCCGACGGCGCCGCGCTTCCAGCGCGCGAATGTTCTGCGGGATGCCCGAATGCCCCTTCTGGCCATGGCGGCGGTAGAGGTCCTCGACCTCGCCCGCCGACATGCCCGTTTCCTTCAATCAGCTAAAGAACGACGCCGGGACCGAGGTGGCCGCAGCGGGTGCCCGGCGCGCAACCGGCGAGGCCGAATAACCCGGACAAGTCGCGCGCGACGCGACAACGCGTTGGCGTCATGCGACGTGGGCCTGTCGAGTGGGAGGAGGTAACGAGGGGACACCGAACGGTCAATTGCAAAAGGCTTGCTTTTCCATTGAAGATGATGGAAGCGCAAAGCGACAATGCGCGCAAGTTCGGGAGGAAATCCAACAATGACCGTCTCACGCCGCCCTGCTCTGGCGTTACTTGCCATCGCCGCGCTGCTCACTGCATCGGCCGTCGCCCGCGCCGAGACCATCCGCGTCGGCCTGCCAACCAAGACATATTGGCCGACGACGGTTGCCGAGACCGCAGTGCGGCAAAAGCTGTTCGAGAAGGAAGGCATCACTGCGGAGCTGACGATCTACCGCTCGGGCGCCGAAACCTTCGAAGGCATGGCGGCCGGAGCCGCCGACATCATTCTCGATCCGCCCTCGCTGGTCTCGGCCGGCCGCAAGAAGGGCGTGATGAGCAAGATCGTGGCCAATGCCTCGATGGGCAATTTCGGCTGGCAATTGATGGTGCCGGCCAAATCGACGCTGGAGGTGAAGGACCTTAACGGCAAGAAGGTCGCGATCACGGCGGCCGGATCGGGCTCCGATCTGCTGGCGCTATGGACGATCCAGGACCGCAAGATCGATTTCACCCGCGTGCCCGTCGGCGGCGGCGGCATTGTGCCGAACCTGCTCGCCGGCAATGTCGATGCGGCCGTGGTCTATTCGCCGCTCTCCTTCCAGATTTTGAAATCGGGCGAGGCGCGCACCATTCTCGACTATTCGACCGCCGTGCCGCCGAACCTCACCGCGGGCTGGATCGTGCTCGACAAGTTTGCCGAAGCAAATCCGCAAGTCGTGCAGAAGGCGCTCAACGCGCTCTACGGCGCAGTGCAGTTCATGCGCAACAACCGCGACGTCACGGTCAAGCTGATCGCCGATCTCTATGAAATGCCGACCGAGATCGCCGCCCTCGAATACGAGAACTCGATCATGAAGCTCGAGACCTACGGCAGCATGGCCGGTCCCAATGTCAAGGACGCCGTGCAGCTTTCGCTGGATCTCGCCAAGCTTGGCGGGCTGAAGGACGTCGTGCCGGCGGAGGAGGTTTATTCGACACAGTTCAAGCCGGTGCCAACCAAACCTTGAGCACTTGCGATGGCCGGCCGCATCCAGATCACGATCGCCCGCATCGCGCTTGTCGTCGCAATCCTTGCGCTGTGGGAGATCCTCTCGCGAACCGGCCTCGTCAATCCGCGGCTGCTGCCTTCGGCGTCGGACACGCTCTCGACGCTCGCCGATTTGCTGCAGCGGGGCAGCGTGCGCAGCGACCTCCTGGTCACCGCAACCGAGGTGCTAGTTGCGTTTGCGATCGCCGTTCCGCTCGGGTGCCTGATCGGCTATCTGATCGCGGAATATCGCTACTTTGCCGAAGTCATGAAGCCGCTGCTGTTCTTCGCCTTCTCCATTCCCAAATCGATCTTTTTGCCGATGTTCATCCTGGTGTTCGGCGTCGGCTTCGCCGAGAAGGTCGGGTTCGGTTTCTTTTCGACGATTTTCATCGTGATCATGTCGACGACGACGGCGGTCGAGTCGGTCAAGGTCGAGTACCTCATGGTGGCACGATCCTATGGCGCGACATCGGCGCAGACGGCGTTCCGTGTCTATCTGCCGAGCATGCTGCCGGTGCTGTTGGAAGCCCTGCGCATTTCCATGATCTTCAACCTGACCGGCATCATCCTGGCCGAGATGTATGCCTCGCGCGACGGCATCGGTCACCAGATCGCGACCTGGGGCGAGAATTTTCAGATGAAGCAGCTTCTGGCCGGGGTCGTCATGATCGCCGTGATTGCGGTGACGTTCAACGAGCTGGTGAGATGGGTGGAAACGCGATGCAGCCACTGGCGAACATAACCCAGCTCAAGCCCGCGCGCGCCGGGTCGATCCAGATCGCGGGCGTCGGCCAGGTGTTCAAGACTTCGGGCGCTGACGTAGCGGCACTCGAAGACGTTTCGCTCGACGTCAAGCCGGGCCGTTTTATGGTCCTGGTCGGACCCAGCGGCTGCGGCAAATCCACGCTGCTGATGATGCTGGCGGGGCTGCGGCAGCCGACCTCGGGCAGCATCCTGATCAACGGCGCGCCGATCAGGGAGCCCGACCCGGATCGGGTCGGCGTGGTGTTCCAGGAGGCGAGCCTGTTTCCCTGGCTGACCGCGGAAGAGAATGTCGAGTTTCCGCTGGCCTTGCGCGGCGTGGCGAAGGCCGAGCGCCGCGCCAAGGCGGAGGATGCGCTGAAACTCGTCGGCCTCGAAGGTTTTGGCAAGCGCCATCCGCATGAACTCTCCGGCGGCATGAAGCAACGCGTCTCGATCGCGCGCGGCCTGGTACAGGATCCGCCGGTGCTGCTGATGGACGAGCCGTTCGCGGCACTGGACGAGCAGACGCGCATGACCATGGGCGATGAGCTGTTGCGTATCTGGGCTGCGACCGGCAAGACCGTCGTATTCGTGACCCATAGCCTCACGGAAGCCGTTTATCTCGCCGACGAAGTCGCGGTCATGTCGGCGCGACCCGGTCGCATCGTCGACCATCTGCAAGTATCGTTGCCGCGCCCGCGCACCTACGAGATGCTTTCGGGCGATGCATTCGGAATGCTGCGGGAGCGCATCTGGCGGCACATCAGGAAATCGGCGTGAGGCAATCATGAAGGCATCCACGCTGCGCTGGCTGATCGTGATCCTTCTCCTCGTTCTGTGGGAGGCCCTGCCGCGCCTTGGGCTCATCCCCGAACTGTTCCTGCCTTCGCTGTCGTCGACGCTTTCGGCAGGCTGGAACGAGGCAAGCGAATACGGCCAGGCGCTCGCGGTCACGCTCTATGAGGTCGGCATTTCGATGGCGCTCGCCTGCGGCGGCGGCATCCTGTGCGGAGCACTCGTCGGCAGCCTGCCGCGGCCGCGCGTGCTGATCATGCCGATGGTTTCGAGCCTTTATGCGGTGCCACTGGTCATTCTCTATCCCGTGCTCACGGTCTGGCTCGGCATCGGCTCAGAGTCCAAGATCGCCTTCGCCGCGATCTATGGTTTTCTGCCCACGATGCTGTCGACCGCCGCCGGGATCCAGACCATCGATCCGCAGCTCTTGCTTGCCGCGCGCAGCATGGGCGCGACTCTCGCCCAGCGCCTTTTCCGCGTGATCATCCCCGCCGCGATCCCGACCGTTCTGTCGGGCCTGCGCGTCGGCGGCGCGCTGGTGATCGTCGGCGTCGTTGTTTCGGAGATGTTGATCTCGTCGGCCGGCATCGGTTATTTGATCTCCCGCTACCGCACCATCCTGGACAGCCCGCATGTCTTTGCCGGCGTTCTCCTGGTGCTTGCGATGGCGGTGGCGTTCAACGCGGTCATCCGATTGCTCGAACGCAAGGCTGCCATCTGGCAGACCGGAACGCGCGCCGGCCAGCGCGCGGCGGACGACATCGCTGCGCGCGCATTGCAGCCTGCGACCTGACAAGTACAAGACCGGGAGAAGACAAGTGAACATGCCAACGCATCTTTTGCCGACGACGGTGGTCGGAAGCTACCCACAGCCGGAATGGCTGGTCGACCGCGCCCTGCTGTCGAAATCGGTGCCGCGCACGCGCATGCACGAGATGTGGCGGCTGCCCGAGGAGCATCTCGAAGAAGCGCAAGACGATGCCACCATCGTTGCGATCAGAGACATGGAGCGCGCCGGCATCGATATCGTCACCGACGGTGAAATCCGCCGCGAGAGCTATTCCAACCGTTTTGCCACCGCGCTCGAAGGCGTCGACTCCGACAATCCCGCGATCATCGTGTCTCGATCGGGACACGAGACGCCGGTGCCTCGCGTTGTCGGGAAGGTCAGACGCACCGGTCCGGTCGAACGGCGCGACATGGAGTTCCTGCGCAAGAATACCGATCGCGCGGCCAAGATCACCCTGCCCGGCCCGTTCACGATGAGCCAGCAGGCCAGGAACGAATATTACAAAGACGACGAGGAACTGGCGATGGCATTCGCCGAAGCGGTCAATGCCGAGGCGCTGGACCTGCAGAAGGCCGGCGCGGACGTGATCCAGCTCGACGAGCCCTGGGTTCGCAACAATCCCGATCTCGCACGCCGCTACGCCGTGAAGGCGATCAACCGCGCGCTTCAGGGGATCACCGTGCCGACCGTGGTGCATCTCTGCTTCGGCTATGCCGCGGTCGTGCCGGGTTCGACCAAGCCGGCCGGCTACTCGTTCCTGTCCGAGCTTGCCGACACCACTGCGGAACAGATCTCGATCGAGGCCGCGCAGCCCAAACTCGATCTCGGCGTGCTCAAGGACTTGTCTGCGAAGAAGATCATGCTGGGCGTGCTCGATCTCGGCGATCCCGCAATCGAAAGCGTCGACACCGTCGCCGACCGTATCCGTAATGGACTGAAATACGTCGCGGCGGAGCGATTGGTGCCTGCACCTGACTGCGGCATGAAATACATGCCGCGTCAGGTGGCGTTCGGAAAATTGAAGGCGATGACCGAGGCCGCGGCTCGCGTTCGGAGCGAGCTGGGCTAGCTCTGCAAGGCCGGCGCCAACGCGCGCGCGACGGTGCCCGCCTTGTCTCGATCCGAACCAGCGGACTGCGCGAGCGGCAGCGTGTCCAGCAAGGGCCGCGCGAGATAGAGGATCTGGTAGGCCTCCTCGCCTCGCGCACCGCTGGGTTCACGCTCCGAGAGGAGGACGCGCGTGAACTTCCAGTTCTGCACATCGACCCCGACGGCGGCCGCAATCGCGCCGGGCCGGCTTGCAATTTCGCGATTTCGTTCGATCTCTTCGGCGAAGGCCGTCGTGAGGTCGCTATCGTGCGGAATGTCCTGCTCCTCCTTATAGACAAAGCGCGCTTCGCGCCCCTCGCCCTTGCGGGCATCCAGTGCGAAGCGTGTCTGGATCAGAGCCCGGCCAAAGCTGTCTGTCACCGATTTGTAGCGGCCGGTCAGAAGGAAATCGCGGAAGCCCTCATCCTTGCGCCAGAGATAGAGCGAAGAATATTCGTTCTGAATGGCGCCGAATCGGCCGCGTTCGCGCAACAGAAAACCCTTGAAATGAAGTTCGGGAACGGCGTCGAAGAGATGGCCGCGAGACTTGGCACGGTTGCGGATGATGCCGATATCGTAGTCGGCCGGCAGCCGATGGGCGTAGTGGGCGATGATCATGAGGTTTCTCCTTGGATAAGGCGATCGTCGTCAGCTCTTGGCGGTCGCGTATTGCGCGACGCCATTGCCGAACGACCAGTTTTCGGGAAGGACTTCGACGAGATTGATGAGAACGTCTTCGGGCCGCACGCCGGGATCGGTCGAAAGATTCGCGACGATCTGCCGATAAAGCGCCTTCTTCCTTTCGACCGTGCGCGTGTTGTTGGCGGTGATCTGGATCATGACCAGATCATCGCTGCGCGCGATGCCGAGATAGCTCTTGCTGTAGCTGAAATCCGCGTCGTCGTGCTCGGTGAAGTCATGAAGTGATCCTCCTCAGGCACGTCGAAGCTGGTGAGCATCGCGGAATAGATTCCGTCGAGGATGGCTTTGCGGAAGGCTGGCGGCTTGCCGCGCCGAAGCGAAACGCGAACCAAAGGCATGGTCGGCCTCCTGTGCTTGTGATGTGCGGAAGAGATAGCTGGCGCTTGACCATTTCGAAACCGTATTAAATACTATTTCAATGATATGGGATTGAAATGGATGTAGCGATGAAGGCGCTGGATCTTGAGGCGGTACAAGCCTTTGTTCTGACGGCGGATTTGAAGAGTTTCACACGCGCGGCCGAGGCGATGGACACCACTCAATCCGCGGTCAGCCTGAGGATCAAACGGCTGGAGGATTCGCTTGGCCGGCGGCTGTTGGAGCGAACGCCGCGGCTGGTCCGGCTTTCTTCGGACGGCAGCGCGTTCCTGGAAGCGGCACGCAATCTCGTCGCCGCCCATCACGGCGCGATCAGCTCGTTCGGCGTCGAGCAGCGGCGGCTCGTGGTCGGCATCAGCCACCACATCGTGGGTGCCGAGTTGCCGATGCTGTTGAAGCGCTTGAACAGCGCCGAGCCCTCACTCGTGCTGGAAATGCGCGTTGCGACTTCGCGCGAGGTGCTCGATGAATTCGATCGCGGCAAGATCGATGCGGGAATCGTCTTTCGTCACGACGACCGCCGCCGCGACGGCGAAACCGTTCTGGAAGAGACGTTCGGCTGGATGGCCGCGCCCGAT
>Ga0306926_10004431_pt1 | contig 14740 bp, 10 predicted proteins | sample flu12Cox44000178_FD_203759 | JGI IMG/M metagenome (GOLD analysis project Ga0306926, IMG submission 203759) | Lab enrichment of tropical soil microbial communities from Luquillo Experimental Forest, Puerto Rico - flux8day.12C.oxic.44.000.178 (v2)... | ecosystem: Environmental > Terrestrial >...
TAACAGCGGTGTGGTAGGCCAAAAGTTGTACGGGAATGGCGTAGACCATGGGCGTGAAGGCCGCGGCCATGTCGGGAAGTACGATCGTTACAAGCGAATCCACGGTCGCCTCAGTTGCGCCCCTGGCGTCCGTCATCAGGATGATCCTGCCGCCGCGCGCGGCGACTTCCTGCATATTTGAGACGGTTTTTTCGAAAACCCGGTCGTGAGGTGCGATGACTACGACGGGCATGTGCTCATCGATCAGCGCGATCGGTCCGTGTTTGAGCTCGCCTGCCGCATAGCCCTCGGCGTGAATGTAGGAAATTTCCTTCAGCTTCAGTGCGCCTTCCAGCGCGAGCGGATACGACGTGCCTCGCCCGAGATAAAGCACGTCCCTTGACTTGGCGATATCGCGCGCAAGTTTCTCGATCTGCGCTTCGCTCGCCAGCGCCGCCGCCATCAGGCGCGGAATCTCGATAAGTCCGCGCACGAGATCGGTCTCGTCCTGAAGAGACAATTCGCCACGCGCCTTGCCGGCCGCGATCGCCAGCGCCGCCAGCACCATCAGCTGGCAAGAGAAGGCTTTGGTGGAGGCAACACCGATCTCTGGTCCGGCGAGCGTCTGCAGCACGGTCTCGCTTTCACGCGCAATCGAGGAGGCCGGCACGTTGAGGATCGACAGGGTGTGGCAACCCTGCTCCTTTGCATAGCGCAGGGCCGCCAGCGTATCGGCGGTTTCGCCGGACTGCGAAATGAAAATCGCAAGATCGCCCTTGCGCAGCGGTGCCTCGCGATAGCGGAATTCGGAGGCGATATCGGTCTCGACGGGTATACGCGCGAAGTGCTCGAACCAGTACTTGGCAACATAGCCGGCATAGCTTGCGGTGCCGCAGGCGGTGATCGAGACGCGCTGGATGTCCTTGAAGTCGAATGGCAACGCGATCGGCAGCGTGACGCGCTCGCGCGTCATGTCGACATAGCGGGCCAGCGTATGGCCGACCACCTCGGGCTGTTCGTGAATTTCCTTGGCCATGAAGTGGCGATAGTTCGCTTTGTCGACCAGGAATGACGAAGCGCTCGACTTGAGCACCTCGCGGTTTACGACCGCGCCGCCTGAATCGTAGATCACGCCGACTTCGCGCGTAAGCACGACCCAGTCGCCATCCTCGAGATAGCTGATGGTATCGGTAAAGGGTGCCAGTGCGAAAGCGTCTGAACCAAGATACATCTCACCATCGCCGTGGCCGATCGCCAGCGGCGAGCCCTTGCGCGCGCCGATCATGAGGTCCTCGTGGCCCCTGAACAGGAACGCCAGTGCAAACGCGCCGCGCAGGCGCGGCAGCGAGGCCTTTACCGCCTCCTGCGGCGAGAGGCCCTTCAGAAGGTAGGCATTGACGAGATGCGCCACGACCTCGCTGTCGGTCTCGGAGGCGAATTTGGCGCCTTCCCTTTCCAGCTCATTGCGTAGCTCGCGGAAATTTTCGATGATGCCGTTGTGAACGATCGCGACATTGTCGGTAGCGTGTGGATGGGCGTTGCTTTCGCTGGGCCTGCCGTGAGTGGCCCAGCGGGTGTGCCCGATACCGATATAGCCGGTGAGCGGATCCTCCTGCAGGCGCTTTTCGAGATTCTTGAGCTTGCCTTCGGCGCGCCGCCGCTCAAGCTCGCTGCCCTCAAGGGTCGCGATACCGGCCGAGTCGTAGCCGCGATATTCCAGGCGCTTGAGGGAATCGACCAGTTGCTCCGCGACCGGGCCGCGTCCCAGAATGCCGACAATCCCGCACATACGATCCGTATCCCCAAAATTGTCGCCCGAAACAACGCGCGACTGTCATTAACGAAAATCGGCAGAGTCCAGAAACTCAATAATTATTGCCTAACCGTATGATCCAGTGATCTCAAGCATTTCCCACCCTTTTCTGGGGTATCACGGCAAAAATTTTCCGATTTCGGTCTTTTGGCCTTCAAGCCAAAACCTTGTCCGCTGGCTCGCACAGTGCTGTTCAAAACACCGACGCGCACTATCTCTGAGGCATGTTCGAGTTCTGCATCCCCACCAAGGCGACCAGCGTCCCGACCGGCCCGGACTGGCTCCACGAGATCAAGTACGACGGCTACCGCCTCCGGCTCGAGCGTGACAGCAAGGGCGTGCGCCTGATGACTCGGGGCGGCTACAGCTGCGTCGACCGCTATTCAGGGTTTATCGAGAGGCGGCGCTGTTAGCTGGGGCCATCCTTAAGGCTGAGGAGCAGGAATTGGAAGAATGCTCGTTATCTTCCAACCACTACCAGTTTTCACTAGCACTTGGTTCATCAGAAACCGTGTAGGTTGTGCAGTTTGCCCAGCCGGTGCAATCATAAACGTTATAGGAACATAAAGCTGCGCAATTCCCGGCTGCAGTTCGATCACCTTCAATTCGTCCATCTTCGGATCGAGAGACCACGTGCCCTGATAAAGTCCCTCGAAACGCTTGATCGCTGCATCGCGGCCCCAGACGGGCGAACCCCGAGTGATCCACAAGAATTGTGCTGAGTCTTGCAACAATGCGCCAACCTCTTTGAGGTCGTGAGCGTTTTGTGCCGCAACAAACCTTGCGAATGTGGCCTTCACTTCATCTTCGCTGCCCGCTCGAACTGTCCCGGTCGTGGCAAGCACCAAAATCAGAATGAGCAAAGCAAATTGGCCTCGTGCGCGGAAAATCATGTTCGTTGTCCTCTACAGACCGCCGAGGGCAGAAATGATACCTCGAAGTTGCAAGCTGTGAACAACAATATCGCCCAATCTGGCGCGCCGTCCGGACGGCATCTTTGTTGCGCCGTTCGAGCAGGGTGAGATCGGTCCCGACCTGTTTCGCGCCGCCTGCGACATGGGGCTGGAGGGACTAGTGTCAAGGCGCCGCGACCGGCCCTATCCAGGGTGGCAAGGTCAAGAACCGGAAGCATCCGCCGATGAGGCGGGTGATGGAGGCATTCGCGGGCTATTCGATCACCTCGTCGGCAGCGGTCAACAAAGTTGCCGGAAATTCCAGCCCGAGCGATGTCGCGGTTTTTTGATTGAGCACGACTTCGTATTTGGTCTGCCGGTCGAACGGAATGTCACTCGGCTTTGCGCCCTTCAATACTTGCCCTGTCATTTCCGCAACGCGGCGGAACGCGTCCACCAAATCAATGCCGTAAGCCATGAGGCCACCGACCTCGACGAACTCACGATATGGGTAGATGGCGGGGATGCGAAATTTGGCCGCGAGGTCAACAATCACCTGACGATAGGAGAAGTGCTCGCTTGCCTCGGTCAGGATAAGACCATCCACGCCCGCTTTTTCCATCAAATCGAAAGTCCGTTCGTATGCTGCTCGGTCGATCAATTCGCCAGTGATGATAAGAGGACCGAACATGTACGGGTTTTCGAGTATTGCGAGCGATAATTGATCAATCTTTCCGGCGACAACGACAAAAGCCATCGAAATTCCAGCTCGCTGCGCGGCTTCGCGCACAAGTCCGCCGGGCCTGAGCAGATGGTCGATTGCGCCAGGCTCAAAAACAACTCTGCCAGCGTTGGCATAGAGAAACCCGAGTTTCGTCATTTTTCGCGCGGTTTCAAACAGCAGTTGAAAACGCTTGGCCCAGATTTCCAGTCCTGCATCAAGGACCACTCCGGTGAAATGCTTGTCAGGTTTTGCGAGGTTTGAGGTAAACCCAAACGCAACCGGATCAGCAGTTAAACCGACCATCGGAATGAAGGCGTTCAGCGCCATGATCCCTTTAAGGAACACACCAGAGAGCGGCAAAACGACATCAGGATGGTTTGCGACTATCTCGCGAGCGAGGTCTCCGAATCGGTCGGGATGACCGAGAGCGGAATACCGCTCTACGATCAGATTTTGGCCTTCGATATAGCCGTGCTTCCTTAGCTCATCAAAGTAGGCCTTATACACGCGGTTGGCATTGCTCGTCATTTCCTCGGGCGGGTCGGTGGGATGGAAGATGGCGATCCGCTTTGCGCCGGGCCGAGCGTTGGTCTGCGCGCTTATCGGCCGAGCAAGACCCATTGCCGCCGTGGCAGCCGTCCCCGCAACGAACTCCCGCCGTCGCATGTGCCCCCTCCAAGGACCACGCCTGTGGGATGACGAGACTAGCACTTTGTCGTGGGGCCGATGAGCGGTAAAAGCACGCCGATCGCGCCTATCGCGCGGGGAGCTGTTCGCACTGGCGCAAGATCAAGAACCCACAGTGCCCACCCTCAGTCTGTCCTATCGGAATGACGTGATTCAGATACAGCGGAGACTTATCGAGTTAGGGTTTTTACCGGAAGGGTTTTTCCCCGAGGGCAATTGGGGACCAATGTCCAAGCAGGCATTACTTGAGTTTAAGAAGCAGTCAGGACTAGCCAGTTCGGATACGTGGGATTTCACCACGCGAAGTGCGTTATTCAGTGGGCACGCAACGCATGCGCTTGTCCGCCGATCCAGTTCATGAGGACGTGAGATTGCGCCAAGCGTCTGCGCCCCGTCTCACAACTTTCAGCGCGTCATCCGGCAACGGCCGCGACAGGGTTAAGCCTAAAGCTTAACGCATCACCTGCCGCCCTTGGGCTTCTTGCCGCGGGTCCTGATCTCGCGGAAGCGCACGGCTCCGCCCTCGCGGTTTGTCTGCTGACTGCGCTCGACCGCCAGGGCATCGTCAGGCACGTCCTTCGTGATCACCGAACCCGATCCGATATAGGCGCCGTCGCCGATCTTGACCGGCGCGACCAGAGAAGCATTGGTGCCGATGAAGGCCCCCTTCCCGATCGTGGTCTTGTGCTTGGAAATGCCGTCGTAATTGCAGGTGATGGCGCCCGCTCCGATGTTGGTGTTGGCGCCGACCTCGGCATCCCCGATATAGGCGAGATGGTTGGCCTTGACGCCTGCCTCCAATGTTGCGGCCTTGGCTTCGACGAAATTTCCGATTCTGACGCCCTCGCCAAGCGATGTACCCGGCCGCAGCCGCGCAAAGGGGCCGACGGAGGCGTTCTTGCCAATCGTTGCCTGCACAATGTGAGAAAACGAGTGGATGACTGCGCCGTCGTCGATCGAAACGCCAGGTCCGATCACCACGAAGGGTTCGATGGTGACATCCTGGCCGAACCTGGTGTCAGCTGCGAGATAGACCGTCTGAGGCGCAACCATCGTGACGCCCGCATCGAGCGCGTTCTTTCGCAAGCGCTCCTGCATGACGCTTTCGGCTTCCGCCAGTTGCGCCCTGGTGTTGACGCCGCGCACCTCGTCTTCGCCGGTTTCGATCACGACGGCCTCCAATCCCATATCCCTGACAATACCGACTGCGTCTACCAGATAGAACTCGCCCTTGCTGTTGGCGTTACCTATCTTGTCGAGAACCTCGATTGCCCTGCGGCCGTCGAATGCCATCACGCCGGCATTGCATAGCGTGATCTTGCGTTGACCCGGACTTGCGTCGGCCTGTTCGCGGATCGCGATCAACCGAGAGCCGTCCATCACGAGCCTGCCATAGCCGGTCGGATCGGCGGCGCGAAAGCCGAGCACGGCAAGTGCTGCGCCATTCTTCAGCGGCGCCCGCATCCGTTCAAAGGTCTCTGCCGTAATCAGCGGCGTGTCGCCGAAGGCGATCAGAAGATCGTCAGTGCCAACAGCGATTGCCTCCCTGGCCGCCAGCACGGCGTGCGCGGTGCCAAGCCGCTCGTGCTGAACGAAGATTCTGGCGTCCGGGCGAACGTGCCGCGTTTCCTCCGCGACGCTCTCGTGATCCGGCCCGATCACGACCGCCAGCGCCGTGCCGCGACCGCTGGGCGCGGCCTCCAGCACGTGCGCCAGCAATGATTGACCGGCCACAGGATGCAGAACCTTGGGGAGGGTGGAACGCATGCGCGTTCCCTCCCCGGCTGCAAGCACCACTGTCAGGCTCGATCGAGGGGTCATGCGAATCCCTAGGAACTCCCGGCTGAACCTAGTGGTGTCATAAAGCGTTTTCCGTCCGCCGCAAGCGACCTGAACTCAAGGTGAGCGCGCAATTCCTGTTAATGTTCTCCGGTGATTCGGCGGTTCCAAGGATTCCACTGAGGCTTATGGCTAAAGACACCGACCAGTTGGCCGGCGCACGAGATCCTGACTCCGACGGCGGCTTGCTGCCGGGACTTCTGGCCGAGGAGCGCGACTCCACCCGGCGCGTGCTGTGGCGGCTCGGCTCGTGGGCCATGGCTGCTGTCGGGGCCGTCATGGTCGCTGTCATCGCCAATCAGTCATCCCTCGGATGGCGGCGCGAACAGCTTGCGGCCGCCGATCTGGCCCGTCAGGCGCAGCAGCTCCAGGAGCTTGCCCGCGAGAGGCAGAATGAGATGCGCCGGCTGACCTCCACCATCGAGACGCTTGGTAACGACCGCGACCGGCTCTCTTCGCGCGTTACCGTGCTCGAGCAGGGGCTGGAGTCGATCACAGGTGCGATTGCAAGGCAAAACGCATCCGCGACGGCGCCAACGGCGATGGCCTCGAAGCCTGTACCAGCGGCGACTACCCCGCAGACGGCTACCGTGGCACCGTCCGGCTCGGAGGGGCCGCCAGCTCCGCAAAATCAGGGCCTGACGCCGGCACCAGTAACGATGCCAGTACCGGCCTCAGCACCGGCAACGATGCCAGTACCAGCGCCGGTTGCGACTGCGGCGCCGCCACCGGCTGTTCCGGCCGCGACGCCGGGGCCACCAGCGGCAACGGACAAACCCCGCGTCGAGGCGAAGTCTGGGCCGGCCCCCAACGTGACGATGACCGTCGTGGGCGCTGCACCTATACCCCCTGCCGCCTCTTCGGCGCCGGCGCCGCCGCTGGTTTCCACCGGATCCATGATGGGCCCGCCTGATCCGGCGGCCTCCAAAATGACCGAGGCTCCCAGCGAGACGGGCAAGGATCCTGCAGCCGCGCCGGCAGCCCCTGAGACGCCCGGCGCCCTACCCGCTAGGGAGGCGGGCGAGGCCGACGCAAATCTCGCCAAATCTGCGGTGCAGCGAACCGAGTTTGCGATCGACCTTGGCAGCGCCAGTTCCATCGGCGGCTTGCGTGCGCTGTGGCGAGGTATCCTGAAATCGAACGGGGAGCTCGCCTCGCTGCATCCAATCATCGTGGTGAGGGAGAGCAACACGGGGCTGGGGATGCAGCTTCGGCTTGCGGCGGGGCCGCTGCAGGACGCCGCCGCCGCGGCAAAAATCTGTGCCGCATTGTCGGAAAACGATCGGCGCTGCGAAACCACTGTTTTCGATGGCCAACGGCTTGCCGTGGCCGCCGAGGAAGCCCCACCCGCTACCAAGCCGCCGCCCGTGATCAAGCCTATGCCGATCAGGCACGGTTCAACCAAACAACAGGGCAAGAGAGAAGAGGCGCCGGCGAAGCAGGAAACCTCGCTTTCCTCATTTTTTAGCAGTAGCAACGGCGCCAAGCATTAAAACATCGCAATTTCAGATGTTTGGGGCCTCCTTTTCAGATCCCTGCGGCGGCCACCGAGGCGGGTTGTCCCAAGCCCTTTTCGCACGCATATTGCAGCTCATGAAAAAGAACCCGTTTCGCCTGACCCCCTATCAGGTCCAGTGGCTGCTGATCGTCGGTTTCCTGACCGTCGGCTATGCGCTTTACCTGCGCTACCTCGTGATCGAGTTCTCGACCATGGCACTTGCATGCGACGCCGGGCTCCAGACGCTTCCTTGCAAGGCAAGAGCGCTGGCGACAGTTCTGTTCAAGAATTCGGTTTTCGGCGGCACCGCAATGGTGATCGCCGTTTTGCATGTCATCCGTCCCTCGATCGTGCTCCTGACTGTCGGGCTGATCGCCGCCTGCCTCGGGATCGTGCTCTACAATGTGGCGCTGTCCGGGCTTGCGGTCGGGCTGTTTATTTTGGGCTTTGCGCGGCCCGCGCCCGCCACAGCGTGATTGCAAACAGCAAGTAGATCGCGCAGGTCCACATCGATTGCCAATTTTCCCTGCCCTCGTTCACGCCGATGAAGATCGCCGACCCCGCGAGCAACCCCGCGAAAACGGCTTCGGCCAGCGGGCGAAGACCCGTTTGCGGACGGTTCAGCATCAAGGTGGCAAAGGGCACCACGGCCATGGTGAGCGCAGCATAGGGAAAGTCGTGATAGCGGGGATCGAACACAAACCCGAGCGCTGTTTCGCTTCCGATCAACGCGGCAACGACCAGCGCGGCGCCAAGACAAGTCATCGACAGCGAAAGACTTTCGCCCGCGCCGCGCGGGCCGAACAGGTCCAGGAACGTCGGCAGGCTCCGGCCTGACACGACGGCATTGGCGCTCAGGACCGGGGAAAGCAGGCCTGCGGCAAGCAGCGCCCCCCACTGCAGCCACCCGCCAATGCCATAGCTCTCGTAGAACATCTTGTCGGCGGCGACCCCGATCAGAATGCCTGCGCTTGTCGCCGACAGGCCGACGGCGATCCAGGAGGAAAGCCTCGGCGTCCACGGCCGCCGCCGCGTGGTCAGCCAGGCCGAGCCGAAGACGATCAGGCTGGCGGCCAGCCCCAATCCCATCTGCCACTTCCATAGCGGAAAATTGCTGATGGCTTCACCGGGCGGATATTTCAACCGCCGGGCGGAGTCGAACAGGCCCCAATAGCCACCGACGGTGCCCTCTAGCTGGCGCTTCCAGGGCTGGTCATAGGCTTCGATCAGGTTGACGCGAAAATTCTCCTGCTGGGCGAGCGTGAGGATTTCCGACACCACGCGCGCCTGGTTGGTTCGTGACGGCAGCGCTCCCTCCCGCATCCGCCCCTGGCTCGGCCAACCGGTCTCCCCGACCAGGATTTCCTTGCCCGGAAAGGCGACCGCCATGCGCCGGCGGATCGCATCGACGTGAGCGGCGGCGAATTTGGCGCGGATCGGGAAATCCTCCCAATAGGGAAGGATGTGGATGGTGATGAAATCGACCGCCTCGTAGATATCGCGATAGCGCAGCCAGAATTCCCAGACGTCGGCGTAGGTCACCGGGACGCTCACCTGGGCCTTGACCGCGCGGATGGTGGCGGCAAGGTCACTCGTGGTCATTTCGCCCCGCAGCAGCACCTCGTTTCCGACCACCAAAGCAGTGATCACGCCGGGAAACTCCTTGGTGAGCCGAATTGCGGTCGCGATCTGCACCTGGTTCCTGGGGCGACTGGAGTTGAGCCAAATGCCCTGGATAACCTTCAGCCCGGCCTTGGCGGCCGCCGCCGGAACATGATCAAGCCCGTTCTCGATCGAATAGGTGCGTACACAATCCGTGATCTTCGCCAGCTGGGCGAGATCCTGGTCAATCTGCTCGGACGGGACACGGGTTGTCAGCTGCAGCGGCGTCTGGTCGCCGCTGAATGGGGCATAGGATACGCAGGTGAGCTTGGCGTTGGGATCGATCGGCGCGCGCGACAGCGTGATCGGCGTGGCTAGCCACCACCACACGGCGACTATTGCGCTTAGGGAGACGAGCAGAAGCGCCAGTGGCGTACGTAAGGAAATCGGATCGGTCCTCCAGGCAAGCTCGTCGATTAGCCTCTTGCCCGTGGTCTGCCAAGGGCGTCAAATCTCGGGCCCTTCACCACGATGCGATAAATTTGTGACTTGCTGGACAAAATCCGAAATACAAGTCATGGGACTGGTGGAGAGCGGATTTGACGTTTGCTGCCCTCCGGTTCCGTTATGCAAACGTTAAATCCCAAGGCTTTGGTCTCCGCCGCATTGGGGACCTATTTGGCCGGCATCACCGGGGTGGTGGCGGCGCGGCCGCTGGGTGAGGAAAGTTCGGGGAATCCATGCGTCGACGCGTGCTCCATGCCAAAAACGCGATCTTGTGCCATCTCGCGGTTCCCGCGCTTGTCGTTCTGCTCGGTCTCGGAAGCGCCTTCGCCCAGAGCGGCGACACCCATGCCCAGGATCAATCGGGCAAGCCCGGAGCCCCAAACTCCGCCGACGCGGCAAAGGACAACCAACGCAAGACCGACGAGTTCGCCGAGGCCGCCCAGGTTATCAATGGCCCAGCCGGCAACCCCGAATGTGTCTGGCTTGGCCGCCGCGTGGTTCGGTTGATGTGGGTTGATGACCTCGATACCGCCTTTCGCCACCTCGACCTTTACGACCGGTTCGGTTGCCCCGGCGGTCATGTGCAGGCCGCCTTTCGCTGCCTGACTCGTTTTGGCGCTCAAATCGATGACAAGGTACCGAAAAGCTTGAGCGACCGTGTCCACGCCTGCTGGATCAATCCGTCGGCCCAGCCACAGGCGGCCGCGGCAGCGCCCGCCCCGACCACGTCTGGCTCGGCGGCGCCGGCGCCGTCAGCCTCACCCCAGCCTGCGACTTCGCCGCAGCCGCAGGCCAAATAACCCGTCCCGCAACCGTTGTTCCGGTCGTTCGGCAGGAAGGGTACGCCCTCAAAACGCCATGGCGTCATCCCAGTTGTTAGATGGTGTGGCAGGGCTATCCTTGAGTTACCGTCGTGCCGGTCGAACCTAGGGGACAGGTTCGCGTTCTTCTTTCATGCCCCGTCGGGTCTTGTCGATGCGCGTGGTCATCGCCGTTCTGCTGTTTATCGGTGCCGCCCATGCGGCCTTATGGAGCGTCCTTCAGGACAAGCAGCAGGCGCCCGACTTCACCGGCATTCTCCCCAGCCTGTCCTATACGCCGTTTCAACCTGGGCACGTCGTCGACAGGATTGTCGACCCTGACCGGATTCGCGCTGACCTGAGAAAACTCGCTACGCTGACGCGTGCGATCCGCTCGTATTCGGCGACCGAGGGCAACGAACTTGTGCCGGCGATCGCGGCGGAGTTTGGACTCAAGGTGACGGTCGGCGCATGGATCAGCAAGGATGAAGAAAACAACAGACGCGAGCTTGCAGCCGCAATCGACCTCGCGCGCCACAATAGCAATGTCATCGGGATCGTGGTCGGCAACGAAACTGTCTATCGCGGCGATCAGAAGGTCGAGGACCTGATCGAGCTGATCAAGAAAGTCAAATCGGCGGTCAACGTGCCGGTGACGACAGGCGAAATCTGGAACATCTGGCGCGATTTTCCGGAGCTCGCCTCCAATGTCGATTTCATCGCAGCCCATGTCCTGCCCTACTGGGAAAATTTCTCCTCGGGCCAGGCCGTCGACCAGGCGGTTTATCTCTACGGTCTGTTGCGCGAGAAATTTCCCGGCAAACGGATCATGATCGCCGAATTCGGCTGGCCGAGCGCCGGCTATAACAGGCTTAACGCCGATCCGGGGCCATTCGCCCAAGCCGTGGTGTTGCGCAATTTCGTCACCCGCGCCGAAGCGATCGGAATGGAATACAACATCGTCGAGGCGATGGATCGCCCCTGGAAATTCTTCGAAGGCGGCGTTGGCCCCTATTGGGGTATCCTCAACAACGCTGGCGAGCCGAAATTTTCCTGGGTCGGCCCGATCGTCAACCCGAACTATTGGAAGCTTGCTGCCATCGCAGTTCTGATCGGCATCCTGATGTCGTTGCCGATCCTCAGGCTTTCCGAGCCCACCGTGCTGCAGGCTGTGCTGCTCTCAGCGGCGGCCAACGGTGTCGGCGCCTGGTTCGCAACCGTGTTTGCCTATTGGGATGGCCATTATTTCGTGCTCGGTTCGGCCTTTGCACTGACGCTGGGCCTCATCTTGCTGGTACCGCTGGTGCTGATCGCGATGGCGCGGATCGAGGAGATCGCGGCCATTGCTTTTGGCCACAGCCCGCATCGTCTGATCAGGAAAGGCGCGCCGCTCGTTCCGGCGACGATGGGCGAAAATCTCACTTTCCCGAAAGTCTCGATCCACGTGCCGGCCTATTTTGAACCGCCGGAGATGCTCAAGCAGACGCTGGATGCGGTATCCCGGCTCGATTATCCGAATTTCGAATGCGTCGTCATCATCAACAACACGCCGGATCCGGCGTTCTGGCAGCCGATCCAGGATCACTGCCGCGCGCTCGGCGAGCGCTTCAAGTTCATCAACGCGGAAAAGGTCAAGGGCTTCAAGGCCGGCGCGCTGCGTATCGCGATGGAGCGCACCGATGCCGACGCCGAGATCATCGGCGTGATCGATGCTGACTACGTCGTGGACCCCGATTGGCTGAAGGACCTGGTGCCTCTTTTCGCCGATCCGCATGTGGGACTGGTGCAGGCCCCGCAGGACCATCGCGACCAGGACCGCTCGCTCATGCACTACATGATGAACGGTGAGTATGCCGGTTTCTTCGATATCGGCATGATCCAGCGCAACGAGGAGAACGCCATCATCGTTCACGGCACCATGTGCCTCATCCGCCGCGCGGCGATGGACATGGCGGGCGGCTGGGGCGGAGACACCATTTGCGAGGATACCGATCTCGGGCTTGCCATCCAGGAGCATGGCTGGCTGACGCACTACACCAATCACCGCTACGGCCGCGGACTGTTGCCCGACACCTACGAAGCCTTCAAGAAGCAGCGCCATCGCTGGGCCTATGGCGGGTTCCAGATCGTGAAGAAGCACTGGCGGCGCTTCCTGCCGGGGGCGAGCCGCCTGACCCGCGACCAGAAGCGCGAATTCCTGCTGGGCTGGTTGAACTGGTTGGGTGCGGAAAGCCTCGGCGTGCTTGTTGCGATCCTCAATCTGATCTGGGTACCGGTCGTGGCGTTTTCGGGCATCGCCATCCCCGACAAGATCCTGACGCTGCCGATCATTGCGGCGTTTCTGGTCTCGCTTGGGCATTTCGTGACGATGTACCGCCTGCGCGTGCCCGTGAGGTTGGGGCAAATGCTGGGTGCGATGGTTGCGGCGATGTCGGTGCAATGGACGGTGTCTCGCGCGGTCGCCAATGGCTTGATAACCGAACATCTTCCGTTCGCGCGGACCTCGAAGGGCGGCCTGTCGCGGATGTCGATCGAGTTTCAGGCGTTCTGGGAAGCAGTCATCGGCGTGCTGCTTTTGGTCGGCGCAGCCGTCTTGATCGTCACCAACAGCAAGCAAATCCGTGAGCTCTACATTTTCGCTGCTGTACTGGTGCTGGAAAGCCTGCCGTTCCTGTCGGCGGTCGCAATCGCCGTACTGGAAAGTTCGCGCGCCAACTCGTTTACCTTCTGGCACAATGCGGGTATTCGAACCGCGGAACTGATCGGGCTGCGGCCCGTCGCCGCGACGACGGGTGCAAGCTCAAACCCGCCGGTAACGACGGAGGTCCAGCGCGAGGCGAGCTGACGCCGCTGCCTCACCTGCGTACGGCGGCGACGGCGCTATTGACCGGCGAGGGTCCACCCCCTACACAGCCGGCCGAAGCATGAGCCCGGTTCGCCGAACGCCATGCTGGCACCCTCAAGGAGAGCGCGTAGCTCAGACGGTAGAGCACGTGACTTTTAATCACGGGGTCCTGGGTTCGATCCCCACCGCGCTCACCAAAGAAATCAATCACTTAGAGAGATTTTGATCCGGCTTGGCTACCCAAAAAGGCCTCTGGGTAGCCATTGGGTAGCCCAGCGCAAGTAAACGCTCGAAAATCAAAGAGTTACTGGTTGCCGCTTTCCCTTCTTTGGCCGAACCTCCGCAGATTTTGAACTTTGAACCGGGTCGCGATCCGATTTTTCAAGTAGGCATCAATCTCGCTTGCAACCCAGGCCACTCGACGGTCTCCGATCAGAACGCGCTTTGGAAACTTGCCTTGAGCTTCAAGCTTCCTGATGTACGACCGTGTATACGGAATACCGAACTCGGTCTTTAACTCATCGAAGACAAGAAGCTTGCTCGGTCTAATCTCGATTGTCCGCGCAACGTCTTGCGCGGGGCCAGCGCTGGAGGTTACGCTGCTTTGTTCGACCGGCTTGATCATGCGCTTTGTGCGTCTGATCCGTCTCGTCGAAACCGGAGCTGTTTCCGCGGGAGGTTCTGAGGTCGGAGCTGGTTTCGGAGGGGCGTCTGAGGTCGGACGTGCGGCTGCAGGGTTTCCAATTGGCGATGGATTTCTCCAAGTCGAATGGTGTTTCTTAAGCCACTTGCGTGCAGCCTTGTGTGCTTTCTTACGGCTTAGCTTGCTCACCTTCCCAAGTACTTTGCCGACGGTCTTCCCATCCTTCATGTACTCAACGACGTAGACCACCTTTCCTCGCGAGGTGCGGTAGATTCCCAAAAATGGCATGGTCCCATCGATGGCCAACAATGAAACCCGCATTGATCCATAGTACCTCCCGCTTTAATTGTTAAACAAAAATATGAAGAGGTCAATATCTGTTAAACAAAAAAAGAGAGGGCGACCTGCTACAGGCCAAAATCCACTTGTGGGTTTTCGGGCCTCGCCAGAGTTGAGGGCCGCCATTGAGAAATGGGCTGGTCGTCAGCCTGATCGACCGAAGCTCTCAGAAGCCATTCGGCGGCTTGTTGAGATGGCTTTGAAAATCTGAGGCTGGCCGAAGCTGCAAATGCGGGCGCAAGCGATGTCCGCTTTACCCTCGCAAGCAGACATCACAGAAGCACGAGAGCATGTCCGCTAAGGGCCAGAAGCAGACATTTCCGCTACTCGATCACCTCCTCGGCGCGGGCGAGGAGCGTCGGGGGCACGGAGAGGCCGAGCGCTTTCGCGGTCCTTAGGTTGATGACCAGTTCGAACTTTGTGGGCTGCTCGACTGCGAGATCGGCGGGGCGCGCGCCTTTGAGAATCCGGTCCACGTATACCGCACCACGCCCGACGAAATCGGACATGTTCACTCCATAGCTCAACAGGGCGCCGGCCTCGGTGAACTCCCTGAGGAATGCTATGACCG
>Ga0306926_10004432_pt1 | contig 14740 bp, 8 predicted proteins | sample flu12Cox44000178_FD_203759 | JGI IMG/M metagenome (GOLD analysis project Ga0306926, IMG submission 203759) | Lab enrichment of tropical soil microbial communities from Luquillo Experimental Forest, Puerto Rico - flux8day.12C.oxic.44.000.178 (v2)... | ecosystem: Environmental > Terrestrial > Soil...
TTCGCGCCCGAATCCACCGCACGCCGGTGCTGACTAGCCATTCCTTGAACCAGCAAAGCGGCGCGCAGCTCTTCTTTAAGTGCGAAAATCTCCAGAAAACCGGTTCCTTCAAGATTCGCGGCGCGAGCAACGCGATCTTTTCGCTCAGCGACGAGGAAGCGCGTCGCGGTGTGGTCACGCATTCGAGCGGAAATCATGCCGCGGCGGTGGCTTGCGCGGCGAGATGGCGCGGAATTCCCGCGTGGATCGTGATGCCGAAAAACGCACCTGCTGTTAAGTGCCGAGCGGTGGAATCGTACGGCGGCAAAATCACCTTTTGCGAACCGAATGTCACCTCGCGCGCGGAAACAGCAGACCGCCTGCAGTCGGAAACCGGCGCAGTCATGGTTCATCCCTACGACGATGATCGCATCATCGCCGGTCAGGCCACCGCCGGGAAAGAACTCCTCGAAGACTACTCCGAACTCGAGGCCATCCTGGCTCCTGTCAGCGGCGGAGGACTTCTCAGCGGCACGTGTCTCGGGGCAAAAGGAGTGCGGCCCGACGCAAAAGTCTACGGTTGCGAACCCGAGCGGGCCAATGACGCCTATCGGTCGATCACCACAGGGACCTTGCAATCCCTCGAGACCAGCGACACCATCGCTGACGGCCTTCGCGCTTCCCTGGCGCCGCGCACATTTGCGATCCTTCGCAAAAAAGTCGATGGCATCCTGCTCGTCAGCGAAGAAGAAATCGTTGCGGCAATGAAACTCGTGTGGGAACGGCTGAAAACCGTGATCGAACCGTCCAGCGCTGTGGCTCTCGCTCCGCTGCTGCGCAAAAGCGGTCTTGAGGAATTGGGCTTCACCAGCCAAAGCAAGAGCGGACCACGTATCGGGGTAATCTTTTCGGGGGGCAACGTGGAATTGAAGTGGTAGCCGCGCTGCGGCGGATCGCGCCATTTGTGCCGCTTGCATCCCGCTGTGTAAAATAACGAGCGCAATTTCTGCCAGGATTTCGCGGCCGGATCGCTACCACGAGCATGCAAATCGGTCCTGGCCCCCTGGAGCATGACCCGCATCCCCAAGAGGAGTGGTGAAGAGTTGCCTTCGCGCCGAAGTAAGCTTGCCTTTTTGCTGCTGGGTTCCCTTTCCGCTAGGACGCTCGTGGCCCAGGTGACCTCCGGGCCCTTCACGATGAACGTCTCGCCCAATCCCGTGGTCTTCCCGGCGGGAGGCGCGGGCACGGCCACCGTGACCCTTACCGCTGCGCCCGGCTTCTTGGGCTCGGTGGCGTTGACCTGTGCCACTGGCGCACCCGTTTCCCCCGTCGGCTACTCCTGTTCATTTGCTCCCTCCACCGTTCCCGTGGGTGGCAGTCCTTCGACAGCAACTCTAACCCTTGCCCCGACTGCATCTTCCGTCTCCGGCGCCGCCACCGCGCGCTCGGAAGAGCCTCGCATGTGGCTACTAAACGCGTCCGGGTCGGCGGCTGCGTGCCTCTTGCTCCTCGGCTTGCTGGCCTGGCGTTTCAGCGAATCGAAACGCCCACGAAACTTTTTGCTGATGGCCGGGTTAACACTGGCGACGTTATCCGGTGTAGGCGCGTGTGGGGGAGGAGGAGGCAGCAGCGGCGGAGGCGGGCAGGTCACCACCACGACCACCATCACCACGTCCAATTTGCACGTGGGTTTTGGCACCGCAGTCACGTTCTCGATCACCGTCACGCCCAACGGCAACGCCACTCCTTCGGGTCAAGTCCAGATTCTTGACAATGGCCAACCGCTCGGCGCATCGACGCAAGTTTCCGCCGGCATTGCATCCTTTCTTGCGACCTCGCTGCCGGTTGGAGTCAACAGCATAACGGCCCAATATTTGGGCGACGCGCACACGTTGCCCTCGACATCCGCTCCGATCATGCAATTCGTGGCAGGCACGGTGACTATGCAGATGATTGGAACGTCCGGCAGCACCATGGAAACCGCCAATTTTAGTGCTACATTGCTTTGAATCCCTGCGGGTTACTGAACGGCCACAAACCGTGCGAGGAGTCAACCACGCCTGAGCTTCAGGCATCTATCCTAGGCAAGCATGGACCGTGGCCGCGTCGATGGGGGCCGGAGACGCGGTTCCTGCCAAGAGTCGATATTCAGATATTCAGGTGATCAAAACCACGTCGGGGAGTCCGAGGTAGGCCATATGAAGATGAGAAAGCTGCTCAACCGCGCGGCGGTGTGTGTGGCGCTGTTGCTCTGTGCAGGTGCTGCGGGGGTGCGCGCGCAAAATGCGGCCGTGCGCCCGCGCGTTACGGAAACGGTAGACGATGCGGTAACGGTGCGCTTGCGAGGTAACATACATCCGCTGGCCAAGGCGCAGTTTGATCGGGGCAACTTGCCGGATTCGCAGCCGCTCACGCACATGATGTTGCTGCTCGAACGAAGCACCGAGCAGGAGTGGGCGCTGCGCCAGCTGCTGGATGCGCAGGTCACAAAAAATTCGGGCAGCTATCATGCCTGGCTGACGCCCGATCAGTTCGGAAAACAGTTTGGCCCATCGGACTCTGATGTTCAGGCCGTCACCGATTGGCTGACCCGGCAGGGATTCACCATCCGCAAGGTTGCCGCCGGAAAAACCGTCGTGGAATTCGACGGCAACGTGGCGCAAGTGCGTAACGCATTCCACACCGAGATGCACCGCTTCGTCGTGAACGGCGAACAACGCTTCGCCAATGTCAGCGACCCCGCGATTCCGAAGGCGTTGTCGCCCGTGGTCGCCGGCGTTGTGGCACTGCACAATTTCCCCAAGCATTCCTTCGTCACCCGTAGCGGGCTGTACCGGCGGTACAAAGACACCGGCAAGCTGGAGCCCCTGTTTACCTTTGGAAGTCCAGTGAACTATGCGATCGGCCCCGGCGACTTCGCAACCATCTACAACATTCCGAAAACGGCAGACGGCACCGGCCAGGCGGTTGCCATCGTCGCAGACTCCAATATCAACACCGCGGACGTCACGAGTTTCCGCTCCATGTTTGGGCTTCCTGCGTACGGCACGTGCACCACTCCGCCGACGGCCGGTTGTCTCAATGTAATCGTGAACGGCCCGGATCCGGGTTTGAATGGCGATGAAGTCGAGGCCGACCTGGATACCCAGTGGGCCGGAGCGGTGGCCCCCAACGCCGCTATCTATCTCGTGGTGACCGAGCCGACCTTTTCAAATCCCAACCAGGTTTCCCAAGGCGTCGATCTCTCCGCGCTCTACGCCGTCGACAACAACCTTGCGCCGGTCATCAGCGATAGCTTCGGGGAGTGCGAAGCCGGTATGCTCACTGCGGGAAATCAATTTTACAACGCGCTCTGGGAGCAGGCGGCAGCGCAAGGAATCACCGTGGCGGTTGCGACCGGTGACACCGGTTCGGCTGGCTGCGATCCCGTCGCCTCGGTCGATCCCAACGCGGCAACCCAGGGTTTGGCCGTGAGCGGCCTCGCGTCCACTCCGTTCAACGTCGCGGTCGGGGGCACCGATTTCGATCCCAGCTCGACGACGACCAGCGCCAGCACGTATTGGAAGCCGAATACCACAGGCGACGTTATCAATTCGGCCTTGAAATATATTCCGGAAACCACCTGGGATGATTCCGCTTGCGCCGCAGCGTATCCAGCAGCGTGCACGGCCGTCGATACCAGCGGTACCGGCGCGGATATTTCCGCCGCCGCAGGAGGTCCCAGCAATTGCATCCAGGCCACGTCGGACAATAACGGCAACATCACCTGTGCCACGAGTGGTGCCTTCCCGAATGGAGTGGGCTACGCCAAACCGTCGTTCCAAAACAACCTCACGCCCGCGGACTCGGTGCGCGATATTCCCGACGTTTCCTTTTTCGCCAGCAACGGCGGTCCGGTCAGCGGCGGAGCTGGCGTAGCGTTAGTGATCTGTCAGTCAGACAGCAATCCGCAGGACTCAACCACCCCGACTGGCGCGGCATGCAATCTAAACAGTCCTTACCAGGACTTTGCCCTGGTCGGTGGAACCTCCGCGTCAACACCCGCCTTTGCCGCCGTGATGGCCTTGGTGAACCAGTCCACAGGCCAGCGTCAGGGCAACGCCAACTACGTTCTGTACAACCTGGCGTCGACTGACACCAACTACAAAAACGGTAGCTGCGCAACGTCCAACTCGGGTGGCCCCGTAGCTCCGAACGCCATGTGCGTTTTCAATGATGTCAACAAGGGAAACATTTCCGTCGCTTGTGGTTCCGGAACCCTGAATTGCAGCAACACCAGCACCTCCACCGCCGGTTTCGGCGTCCTCGTTTGCAATTCTCCCGGTTGCGGTCCCACTCCCTACAACGGGAATGGCGTGCCGGCGTTCAAGGCCGCGGCGCAGTACGACCTCGCCAGCGGCCTGGGCTCCATCAATATTGGAAATCTTCTGACCAAGTGGACGTCGGCCATTCGAACCGCAACGACAACGACGCTGACGAACCCGAGTGGCGGCACGCCGTCCGGAACCAACTTCACTGCGACAATTTCGGTTTCACCAGCTCCGACAGGCAGCGTCGAAGATGTCGCGTTAATCGCCCTGGCGAGTGACGGCAAGACGGTCCTGGGCTCGTATGGTCCTTTTGCGCTGAGTGGCGGTACGGTGAGCGTTTCGACAAACCTGCTGCCGCCCGGCACGGCAAGTGTAGAAGGAAGTTTCGGTGGCGACGCAACTTTGGCGGCCAGCACCTCCGCCGCCGTGCCACTTTCCGCTCCCGTATCCGGCGCTAACCAACCGAGCACCTTGAAGGTCTACTACGTGGCCTTCAATTCCAACGGCGCACCGACCACACCCACCACCAGTTCTCAGAGTTGGGTGTACGGTTCGGGCAACGGCTACATTCTGCAAATTGTCGTCACTGGCCCAAGCGGCACGGCTTGCGCCTTCAGCCCTCCGGCGACCAAACCCTCGATTCCATGCCCGACAGGATCGATCAAGCTGTTCGACAACGGGAATGCGCTGAACGATTTCACGCAGAGCGGAACTGCCACCAACCAGGCCAGCCTTAACAACCTCGGCCTCGTCGAAGATCAACCCATCAACGTAAATGTGGGAAGTCACGCGATCACCGCGACTTATTCCGGCGATCCTAACTATGCCGCCACGAGCACCAGCAACACGCTGATGCTGACCCTGACCCAAGCACCGACCACGACTTCCGTCACCAGCAGCTTGCCTTCCATCATGCCGGGCGCCAGTGTGACGCTCACCGCGACCGTCGCCACGACCAGCTACGGCGTCGGCCCAACCGGCACCGTGACCTTCACGAGCAACGGCACCAGCATCGGAACCGGAACCTGCACACCCACAGCGGCCACGTCTGCGGCCAGCGCGTTCTGCACCGCGACTCTCACGACGACCCTATCGACTTTCTACCCGCCGATGGGCGCACCCCGTATGCCAAACATCCCGCGCATTCCCGCGATCCTCGCGCTGCTCAGCTTGCTGCTTTTTGTGTTCGGCTTGCGTCGGGTTCCCGAGGCGCGCCGCCGCGCCTACACCTGCGCCGGACTGCTGGTGATCGCGCTGCTCGTCGGTGTGATTGCCGGTTGTGGCGGTGGAGGGGGCGGAGGAGGCGGAGGCGGGGGCGGCAGCACACGCAACATTACTGCGTCGTACCCAGGCGATGCGAACTATAAGGCCTCCACGGCACCGGTTCTCCCCATTCTCATCCAGTAGCAAAACCAGAATTGACGCGAAGCAAAAAAGGCGCACCGGCATTGCGGCGCGCCTTTGGCTTTGCTGCTTGACCTGTACCTCCACTTACCGCGGATTCCAACCGGGGTACTTATGACTTGCCATCTCCATCCTCTACGCATCCTTCACGGTAACAGGACAATCGGGAACCGACACGCACCTTCTGCCGGGCAATATCGTACTCCTGCAGTCGGGAGCGCAGGCTGATTCAGTTTGTCGGCGGCGGAAAGAAAATGTTCCAGAACTGCGGCGAAGGCGTGGTGAACTCGATCGGCACGAGCGAACCCTCAGGATTCATCTGCGGCGGCCGTACCACGTGGGCCTCAACCTTTTTCTGCGTCTTCGGATTCTCGATCGCGAGTTTCGTGCCGGTCGGCAGTCCTTCCGCCAAAATAATCATCGCGCCACTCGCGCTCACCGTGTGGGTCACGCCGTTAATCGGATTGGTTTTCCCCGGCAAGTGAATCAAAATCGGCATGCGCAGCAGCACCCGTTGGGCCCGCCGGCGTTCTTCGCTCGTCTGCGGACGAGCGGTATTCGCACCGCGCTTTACTTGCGCCGGGGCAACGGCCGGCAGGTTCGGTTTTTGCAAAGGCGTCACAGTTCCAACCCCCAGAAATCCATATCCGGCGCAACCAGCTCCACGCCATACTCCCAACCTTCCGGTTCCTGGTTCCCTTTCCAAACGATGACCGCGGCATTGCTGGCCTCGGTAGCTAGGTTCGTGAGCGAGAGACGCTGCTCCAGTTCGAGCGACTCTGAAAGCACCACCATGCAGCCGTAAGGATTCACGACTCGCGTGACTGCTTCCACCGCATGGCGCTTACCGGCTTCGCCGTCCCACTCCAAACGAATCCGAACCCGGGAATTCATGCGGCGCCCGCGGCGCTTTTCCCGGTATTTGGCCCCTATTTCGCTCAATTCGCGCAGTTTAACGGACATTCTGGCCTCTAGCTGGTCATGCTAGAGTTAGGACCGAGGCCGGTCAATGGTACGAAAGCCGGGATTCATACGAAAGAGTAGCTGTTCGAACGGACAGGAGCACCGGTTTTGAGGAATCTCATCGTCAACGCCGACGATCTGGGCTGGACGGATGGCGTGAATCGCGGAATTGCCGACGCCCACCGCCAAGGCCTCGTCACCAGCACTTCCCTGCTCGCCAACGGCCGGGCCTTCGACTCCGCTCTGGACGTGGCTCGCGGCAACCCGGCGCTCGGCGTCGGTGTCCATCTGAATCTCAGCGACGGGCCCCCCACCGCCTCTCCCGAAAATGTCCGCGGCTTGCTCAATTCAGAGAACTGCCTCGAGGACGGCCCGGAAACCCTCTTGCTCCGCATCGCCAGCCGTTCCTTGCCGCTCGAGGAAATCGAACGCGAGTGGGATGCACAAATTCAAAAGGTGCGCGAGGCGGGAATACACCCCACGCACGTAGATGGGCATAAACATGTGCAGATGTTGCCGGGCCTGTTTGAGATTGCCGTGCGGCTCGCCAAGAAACACGGCATCCGTGCCATCCGCGTTTCCCACGAAGAATCCAGGCTACGCGCCGTGCTCGCGACCGACGGAGAGCAGAAGACCGGTGTAGTGCTGAAGCAGCGCGTTCAGGCGCGTGGCCTGAAGCTGCTGGCCCCGGATGCCCGCGAAATGGCGAACCGCCAGGGCCTGGTCACCACCGATTACTTTTGCGGAATCGCGCAAACCGGAGTGCTCCACCGCACAGGCGTCGAGCGCCTTTTGGAATCGCTCCCCGATGGCACGACCGAACTGATGTGCCACCCTGGTTATTTCGACGATGCGTTGCACGCTAGCCCAACTCGGTTGCAGGAGTCTCGCCAGACGGAACTGCAAATCCTGACCGACCCTGCCGTTCGAAAACTTGTCGCCACCCGGGGTATTCGCTTGATAAGCTATAAACTCCTGGGAGACGTGGGGTAAGGTTTACCGACCCGAGCCGGCGTTTTGGCGGAAGCGGTTCCGAACCACGCGTCGGAACCATCAGAAAGGCACTTTGTCGACTCGCATGTCCAGCGATACGCCCATCCGTTATTCCATCGTGGTGCCGTTCTACAACGAACAGGAAAACATCCCGACGTTGTACATGAAGATCACCGAAGTGATGGACTCGATCGGCGAGCCTTACGAGATGGTGTTTGTCGACGACGGCAGCAAAGACAATTCCTATCGCGTGCTCTCAGAAATTTACGAACACGACCGCCGGGTGAACATCGTTCGCCTGCGCAGAAATTTCGGACAGACTCCCGCCCTGAAGGCAGGATTCGACTTTGCCCGCGGCGAAATCGTGATTTCCATGGACGGCGATCTCCAGCACGATCCCGAAGAAATCCCGCGTTTCCTCGAAAAGATTGAAGAAGGTTTCGACCTGGTGAGTGGCTGGCGCGCGCAACGCCGCGATAACTGGCTCATGCGCCGCTTGCCCAGCCGCGTGGCCAACTGGATGATGGCCAAGCTCTCCGGCATTGACCTGCACGATTTCGGAACCACCTTTAAAGCCTATCGCCGTGAAATCCTGCAAGAAATTCAGCTCTACGGCGAACTGCACCGCTTCATTCCCGCGTTGGCCAGCTCTACCGGCGCGCGCATCGCCGAAGTGCCCATTTCGAATCCTGGTCGCAAGAGCGGAAAATCGCACTACGGCATAGGCCGGACCATCCGGGTGTTCTTCGACCTTATCATCGTCAAGTTTTTGTTGGATTATTCCACGCGCCCGTTGCAGTTCTTCGGGCTGCTCGGGCTGATCGGCACCAGCGTGGGAGCCATTCTCGGCGGTTTCCTTGTTGCGCAGAAACTGCTGCTTCACAACGACGTGATTGCAGAGCACGGACCGCTATTGCTGTTAGCCGCGGTCGCCTTCGTTAGCGGCATTCAATTCATTTCCATGGGCCTGCTCGGGGAAATCAGCTCCCGGACTTATTACGAATCCCAGAACAAGCCGATTTACGCTCTCCGCGAAGTGAAGAGTCACCGCAAGGAACTCGGCGACTCCGCCGAGTCCGCCCGCCCCAGCGGCAGTTCCGACCGCTAGAATCAAGCCCCGCACCCGCGAAAGATCGATGGCGCTTCTACCCGGAAAAGGGGCGCGCTTCTGATCAGCCGCGCACCCGAAAGCCGACTTCAAGCCAGGATTACTTGTGCTTTTCATCCTTTGCCGGTTTGGATTGCTCCTTGTTCGCTGGCTTCGATGGCGACTCTTTGTTATACGCCTTGTTGTGTTCGACTTCCTGCTTTTGCTGTAGGTTTTGTTGTTGTTGCTGGTGCTGTTGCTCTATGTTATTCAGCTGTTGCTGGTGTTGCTGCTGTAGCTGTTGTTGCTTTTCCTCGTTCGCGTTCTGCTGTTGCTGCCGCTGCTGCTCCTGATTCTGTTTCTGCTGCAGCTTCTGATATTGCTGATCCTGTTTCTGTTGGAGCTGTTGAATTTCCTGTTGGTGCTTTTGTTCCAACTGCGGGTTGTACGCTTGTGGCTGTGCGGGACGGGAAGAAGGCGGCCGATCCTGATAGCCTTTGACGTTTTGCGTCGCGCCTGGCCGGATCGCGGAATTGTTTGGGACATTACTTTGCCCAGCGTTCGCAGGACGATTCGGACCGGGATTTTCGTTCGCCCGGCTGCCCTGCTGGTTGTAGGTCGGCGTCACCGCCTTCGCGGGCGGCGCCATGCGGATCGCTGGGGTCGCCGCGCGCGTTTGCGCTTGCGTCGTCTGCAATTCGCGCACCTGCGTGCTGGACAGCGGGCGTCCTTCATTCTTTTCGATCGCCGCCTGTCGCACTGCGAAGGACGGAGCCGTCGGCGGCGGAGCCGTCTTCGCCACGACCTGTCGGCTCTGGATGGCCGCGGGTGGGTGATAGTTCGTAGCGGCACCGGCGCCGAGCACCGCTTGTTTCGGCGGCACCACGGCAGGCGCGCGCACCGCGACCGGTGCACTGGTAATCTCACGTTGGTTGACGGCCACCATATTCCGCCCCACCGGCTGCGCTGTCGTAAACGCATGCCCGGAGGTCGCGGTTACCGCTCCCGGCACATTCTGGTTTACATATCTCGCATTGTTCACCGTAACGTTCTTATTCACGATCGTTGTGTTGTAGTAGTTGTTGATCACCGTCTGGTTTACGGTCGTGTTCGAAATGTTCACATTGTTGACGTAGGTCCGGCTCACGGGATACGACGGCACGAACACTTCCCGCGGACCCAGCGGGAACCAGCCCACATTCACTCCGGCTGCAAACCCAACGCCGCCGCCGAATGCGACACCCACCGCAAAATGCGGTCCGCCTACCCACGCCACCAGCGCGGGCGCGTACACCGGCCGCACATACGCCACCGCCACAACCGGGCGCGGGCACGGCACCCAGCCCCAAGCTCCGCCAACCGATACCCAACGTCCATAGTGGAAGGGTGCGAAGCCCCACGGTTCATCATCCACCCAGGTCCAGCCCCACGGCGAAATCCAAACCCAGTGCCCGAAGCGGTACGGCGCCCAGCCGACCACCGTAACGTGCGGAAACCAGACCGTGCCGTATTCCGGAACCGGACGCCATCCACCGTAATCATCCAGGTCCTCGTATCCGATCACGTCGTCCGAAACATAGCGCCGAGCCGCCGAGTGTTCTTCGCGAAGGTCGCGTTCATTGCACCAGACATCAAAGCTGTCCTCACCAGGAAGCGGTTCCACATCCGAATTGAGTGTGTCCGTACCTGTGAAGATGCCCTGGTCGCCCGGATGCAAGGTATATGCCGACCCGCCACCGGTAACCTCGCCTTCGCCGTCTCGCACATTAATGATTGACGTGTCTCCGGCCTCGTTCACGTTCACACGATAGTGGCCGGGACGCAAAACGGAAAACGCCAGATTGGGCGTGTCGATTTCGATGGTTTCGTTCTCACCGAGCCGAATCACGTGCAGGTTGGCCGTTCCTTCCGTCAGTCGAATCTGCGTGGTGTGGTCGTCAAGATTGAGAAACGAAAATCCCGTCATATCGCCGAGACGCGCAACGGACGACCCGATGTGCAGCTCCGCGCGGGAGTTCTGATCGATCCAAAGTTTGTCGCCCGTGGTGATCGGTCGGTTCAGCACCGCGGAGACCCAATCATCCGTGCCCTGGGGACTGAACGATACTTGTCCACTCACATAGCTGAGTCGCGCCACGCGACCCGGTGGATCTTGCTGTTGATCCTCGTCCGCCATCACTTGGGTAGCGGCCAGCGAAATAATCCCCATGAGTAAAGAAAGGTACCACCAGCTGTTTATGCGCGTTTTCATATGTTCTTCTCTTCTCCTGAAGCTCGCGTTTTCGCGCCGGGTTTCCTTTTGACCGGGACGATGCAGGCGATGCCGGGCCAGGTAAGCCGTGTTGAACGATCTGATTCCTACTTGGGGTTGGAGCTGGGCATCAAATCCCGTCATCATTACATTTAACACGCCGGGAACTCCGGAGTTGCGACGACGGCGAGTCGCGACACGAAAGCGATAAGACCTCACGAACAAAACCCGCTCCGAATGCTCGGAGCGGGTTTGTTGGGCGGCTGCAAACTGCAAACTCTTCGTTTAGTGATGTCCGCCACCGCCGCCGTGGCCGCCACCACCGCCGACGTGGCCTCCGCCACCGCCGACGTGGCCTCCGCCACCGGAGCTACCACCATGCGAACCCCCGAACCCGCCACTCGAGTGCGGCGCCGAATTGGAGCGCGGGGCCGAGGAGTAGGAGCGCGGCGTGGAGTAGTTGCGCGGGGCCGCATATCCGCTGTTGTAACGGGGTGCAGTGTTGTTGTAGCGCGGCGCTGAGTTTCCGCGATTCACGTTACCGCTGTACGGATTGCCGCCGCGATTTGCATTATTCGAGGGCGGTGTGTAAGAGCGGCCAGGGTTGTAAGAGGCACTCGGCCGCGAGCCCGCAGCGGAGCCGGCCCAGGGCGGACGGTCACCGCGATTCGACATTGTGTTGGAGCCGGACGGCCGGTTGGAACTGCCGAACCCTTGCGGCGCGCGGCCAGAATCCGTTGTATTCCCTTGGGCAGTCCAAGCACGGACATTGTTCGACGGACGATTGGCGTTGTTGTTGAACGTGCCGCCCGGACGACCCGCGTTCAGGTTCGAAGCTCCGGTGCGGCCCGGCTGCGTAGCCGACGGTGGCCGGTTCGCGTTGAGCTGCGACATGCGGTTGGTGCTCAATCTGGGATCAGACATCGAATGCGCGCTCATCGACGTATTCGGCGTGTGCGATACCCCGTTCATGGTATGAAAGCCGGACGCGCCCGCTGCCGGATTCGTACGCGCCATAACGCTGCGATTCTGCACGCCGTTCGTGGGCCGCGCTACATTGTTGTGCGCGCTGCTAGCACCGAGATAGCTTGCATGCGTTGGCGCAGCATTGATGCGATTGGTTACTTGCGCGCCGCGGAGCGATGCCTCGGTCAAATGCTGACTCGACCGGTTGATCGCTTGCCCGTTCACAAACGCGTTGTGCGAAGCGGTCGTCACCGCGCGTACGTTATGCGCATACGCGTAATTGTAATGGTTGTAGTAAGACACGTTGTTGTGGAAGTTGTTCATGAACGTGTTGTGCACATTTACGTTCCGCCAGTAACCCACACCGCAGTGATACCACGGGTGGAACGGCTCGCCCCAACCGAGCGGAAACCAGGCGTGCCCCCACCCAAAACCGAAACCAAAGCCAGCTCCAAAACCACCAAGGAACCCAACGAATGCCGGGCCGTAATAGGGATAAGCCCAGATCGGCCCTGGGCTCCAGCCCCAATAACTGCCGTACCAATTCCAGCGACCATAGTGGAACGGCGCAAAGCCCCACGGTGCATAGTCAACCCACGTCCAGCCCCAGGGGGCAACGTAACTCCAATAACCGTTGCTGTACGGCGCCCAGTCGGGAGGCACATTGTTCGGAACCCATACGTTCCCGGTGTCGGGTTCCTGCTTCCAGGTGCCGTAATCGTCCAGGTCGCCGTAGCCCACAACATCGCGATTCACATACCGCGAAGATGCGGAGTTATCTTCCGCCACATCTCGCTGCTGCGCCCAACGGTCCAGGGCGTCGGGTTCGGCCGCAGACGCCGAATTCACCGCGACACTGCCATCCGTACCGGTAACGTCATAGCGCTCGCCCGCGTTCACCGGATACACTTGCCCGGACGCTGCAATTTCTCCCGCGCCGCGAATCACGGAAACGCTGGTTGCGTCCCCGTTCTCGTTCACATCGATGCGGAAGGCGCCTGCTTGCTTCACCGTGAACGCCAGATTGGGAGTATCCACCTCATAGTTTTCACCCGCGCGAATTTCGCGGACACGGAAATTCATGTGTCCTTCCGGCAAACGGATCTGCGTTACGTTTTGATCGAGGTTCAGAAACGACAGCGCGGTCATGCCGCCCAGATGAATCGCGATCTGACCCGCCTGCAATTCCGCCCGCGCGTCCCTATCCACCCAGATTTTGTCATTGACGGTGACCGGCCGATTCTTCTCCGCCAGTCCCCAGTCGCCGGTCCCCCCCGGCTGCAGCGAAACGGAGCCATCGGTCACACTGATGCGCGCCACTCGAGATGGCGGGTCGTGCGTGTCGTCGTTGGTGATGTTGTCGTCTGCGGCTGGCAGGTTGGCGATATTTTCCTGCGCCTGCGCTCGAACCGCCGGTGCCGCAAGGAACAGCACTATCGCCACCATTGATAAGAGCCAAAGAAGTCTTTGTTCGGCTATTTGGGCTTTCATAACCATTTCCCCTGAAGGAGCCCACTTTCTATCGGGCCCTGGGAGCCCAGTCGGTATGCAAGTTCGACTCGATTCCCACTGCATAGAACCCCAACGGTGCAAATAAGTTGCCACTTTGGAAACTGTAGCTAACTGGAACGCTCTGCGCTACTTAAAAGTACTAGTACGGAACCTCCCTGCTCCCATTCTGTCCCATCGGACAGCATTTCCCCCGTACTCTTTTCCGTAGACTTCTGCCTTGTGGGCGCACCTGCGCTTTGGGAGAATCGGATGCATATGAAAAAAGCACTCACGGGTTTGGCGGCGTTGGCCCTCGCCTGTGCGGGTTCCCTCCAGGCTCAAGCCTGGCGGCAAGTTGGTCCTCCAGGAGGAACGGTTATTTCCTTAGGGGCCGATCCGCACAATATCTCGAAGTTGTACATGGGCACTGCCGACGGGCACATCTTCACCTCCAATGATGAAGGCGGGCACTGGCAATTGCTAAGCCGCATCGGTTCCGGTCAGGACGACGTTGTCACGCACATCATCATCGACCCGCGTGATTCGAATCGCCTGTACGCCAGCACCTGGACTTTGTACTCCGGTGGCGGCGGTGTGTATCGAAGCGACGACGCTGGCCGCACCTGGAACGTCATCGGCCTCGCGCACGAAACTGTTCGCGCCCTCGCGCAGTCTTCCACCAATCCAAAACTGATGCTGGCAGGCTCTCTGACGGGCGTGTACCGCTCCGAAGATGATGGCGCCAGCTGGGTCCGCATCACTCCGGAAAATCATCCGGACCTCAATCGCTTTGACTCCGTGGCTTTCGATCCGAAGGACAACGGCATTATTTACGCGGGCACCTATCACCTGCCCTGGAAGACCAGCGACGGCGGCAAGAACTGGTTTCCCATCGTCAAGGGCATGATCGATGACTCTGACGTGATGAGCATCATCGTCGACCCTCTCAATTCCGATAACGTGCACGCTACCGCCTGCTCCGGCATTTATCACAGCATGAATGGCGGCACGCAGTGGGTGAAATACCAGGGCATTCCGAACGTTTTTCGCCGCACGCAATTGATTCGCATGGATCCCACGAACGAACAGATTCTCTATGCTGGCACCACCAGCGGTTTGTGGAAAACCGTGAACGATAAAGACTTCAAGCGCATCACCCCGGTCGAATGGATCATCAACGCGCTGATTATCGATCCGCAAAATCCGCGCAAGCTGATCATCGGCACCGAGCGCGAAGGCATCCAGATCAGTACCGACGGCGGCGAAACTTTCGTTTCGTCGAACATCGGCTTCCAT
>Ga0306926_10004433_pt1 | contig 14740 bp, 14 predicted proteins | sample flu12Cox44000178_FD_203759 | JGI IMG/M metagenome (GOLD analysis project Ga0306926, IMG submission 203759) | Lab enrichment of tropical soil microbial communities from Luquillo Experimental Forest, Puerto Rico - flux8day.12C.oxic.44.000.178 (v2)... | ecosystem: Environmental > Terrestrial >...
CCGTGGCCCGATACGTCACCACCTCCTCCGGCTACATCGCCCACCGCCTGACCGGTCGGTTCGTCGATGCCGCGGCGAACTACCAGGGTGTCTGGCCCATCGACCAGGACACGGCAGGCTGGTCGAGCGATCCCGCCGCGTACGCCGCCACTGGCATGGCGCGCGACATGCTCTTTGACCTGGTCCCCCCCGGCGGCCGACTCGGCGAGGTGACCCACGCGGCGGCCAGGGCCACGGGCATCCCGGTGGGCCTGCCGGTGTACGCCACCGCCAACGACAAGGCCGTCGAGGCACTGGGCAGTGGCCTTGAAGAAGACGGCACCGTGCTGCTGTCGCTGGGCACCTACATCGCGGCGATGACCATCGGCTCCTCCTCCAGGAGCACGGACGACAGCTACTGGGCCAACTTCGCGGCTCAGCCTGGCAAGTACCTGTACGAGAGCAACGGGATCCGCCGCGGCATGTGGACCGTCAGCTGGTTCCGCACCATGCTGGAGGGCTCACATGGCGAGGAGCTGACAGCAGGGATGACAGGTCTGGAGGAAGCCCTTAACGCGGAGGCCAGCGAGCTAGCGCCAGGCAGCAACGGGCTGTTGACGCTACCGGACTGGCTCGCACCCGCCAGCGCGGTCTGGCGGCGTGGTGCGCTGCTGGGCTTCGATGGCAGCCAGGGCCGCGCCCATATCTACCGCTCCATCCTTGAGGGCATCGTCCTGACAATGCTGAATCACACCGCGGCGATGGAACGGGCGCTGGGATACCGCCTCTCGGCGGTCCTGGTGTCGGGTGGCGGATCCCACTCAGACCTGATGATGCAGATCGTCGCCGACGTCTTCGACCGCCCCACCCGCCGGACCGCGGTCAACGACGCCGCCGGCCTCGGAGCGGCCATCTGCGCCGCCGTCGGCCACGGCATCTACCCGGACTGGGGCCGGGCCACGGCGGCGATGGTCGCCGTCGGCGACGAGTTCGCCCCGGACACACGAAACACCCGCGCCTACCAGACGATCAACAAGGTGTACGCGGGCCTGACCACCTTCACAGATCCACTGTTCCGCTCCATGGCCGACGTCCTCCAAGGCCTGGAACGCGCCTGACAAGCCACCGCCAGCCGGGGACTCACCGGGGTCGGCCACGCCGAGCGAACAGTTTCGCCCGGGTGGCCCGCCATCGCCCCTAGACCTCGCAGTCCTCGAGCCCGGCGGCTTCGACCGGTGCATGTGAGGGCCTCACATCGTTCTCTCACAGCTGGCTCATGGGTGCCCGCGCACCATGGGATCACTGGGCGGGCCCGCCCCGTGCCAAAGAGCGGAAAGGGGAACCATCATGGACGCAGACCGCAATCCCCCTGAGGGGGATGTGCCCCCGCCGGGGCTCGCTGGATCGGCGCCGACCGCTGGGTGGGTTCGACTTCCGGGGCCGGGTGAGTCGGCGGCGGATGGCCGGCGGGCACGGCGGGACGGTGTGCGCCAGGTCCGGCGGATGTCGAACTGGACGGCGGCCGCGCTTGTCGCCGGCACCGGGGCCGCGGCCGTGGCCCTGGCTCACCACGCCTTCCCCGTCTCGACCCCGGCGGCAAGCACGGCGTCCGCGACCGGGATCGGCGGCGCGGCGGTAACCAGCGGGGCCGGTGGACCGCAGGCGTCTCACGCGGTCGCGACGACCAGTGGGTCGGGTGTGGTCGTGACCACCCAAACCAAGACCGTGAACGGCAAGGTTGTCGTCACCCAGGTGCGACGCCCCGCCCCCTACCGCGACTACTGATGGTGAACCCAGTGCCCACGCTCACCACCCCCACGCCGCTGTGGCAGCGGGTCGATACCGGCGATGCCACCGTCGCCGTTGCCGAACGCGCCGCGCTGGGCACCGGGGCCAGGGTCGCGGTGTGGCCACCGGAGAGTCTTGGCGGGGCACTGGCCGCGGTGGATGGCGTGCTTGGCGCGCTGGACCGCCAGGCGAGCCGGTTCCGTCAGGATTCCGAGATCTCCGCGATCCACCGCCGCGGCGGCGGCCTGTTCCTGCTGAGCGATGGGCTCGCCGAGGCCATCGGTGTCGCACTGGAAGCGGCACGATGGACCCAAGGGCTGACCGACCCCACAGTCGGCCAGGCCCTCATCTCGCTGGGCTATGACCGTGACTTCGCCGCGATCGATCCGGCCCGGCGCGAGCCGGCCGGCTCCCCCGCCCCGGCGCCGGGATGGGAGCAGGTCCGGCTCGACGGCCCGCTGCTCCGGCTGCCAGCCAATATCAGGCTCGATCTGGGCGCCACCGCCAAGGGCCTGGGAGCCGACCGTGCCGTCCGGGCAGCCATGGCCGCGAACCGGGGGGCTGGCGGGGCACTAGTCAGCCTGGGCGGCGACATGGCGGTCGCCGGGCAGCCGCCGCGCGGCGGCTGGCCCATTCTGGTCGCGGGCGAGCCAGGCCTGGCAGGCTCATCCGGCATCCAGCCGGTCCGGCTGTCCAGCGGGGGGGTCGCGACCTCCTCGACCACCTGCCGCCAGTGGCGGCGGGCCGGCCGCATGCTGCACCACATTGTGAATCCCCGTACCGGGCTTCCGGCGGAAGGGCCATGGCAGATGGTCAGCGTTGCCGCGGCGACATGCGCCGACGCCAACGCCGCGGCCACCGCCTCGATCGTCGCCGGAGCCGCAGCAGAGGAATGGCTCGCCTCAACAGGCCTGCCGGCCCGGCTCGCCACCCACGACGGGCAGGTGCGATACGTGGGCGGCTGGCCGGATGCCGACGGCCTCATCGGCATTCCGCCCGACAGCCACGTGTATGGCCGGGCACGACCGGCAGGAGTGCGGTGAGCGCCGGCCGTCGACCTGGACCGCTGCGGCCCTCATCAGCAGCGTGGCCGCCGCCGTCGGCTACTTCGCCCAACCAGACCCGACCGGCCGTGCCCGCCATCACCACGGTCACGCCGGGTGCGCCCGGCAACGCCAGCACCGCCAGCGGGAGCAAGCCGGTCCTGCCGTCGCCGGTGGTGACCTCCAGCGGCTCAGCGGTCAGCGGGAGGGACGACCGGGGGACAACTGAGCGCCCGTGCCTGGGCGGCGGGCGCCGCCGACGGGAGCCTGGCGCCTGGGCGCGCCCGGAGCAGCTCCAACCGATCCCTCGGGCCAATGGCATCGCCAACGGCCTGCTCAATCGGGGCAGGGCCAAAAGGCCCGTTTTCCTGGGACCTCGGCGCATGGCGGGGTTACCGGACACGGCGCAACGATGGGGACACGATAGCTCGGTGCGGGATGGGAGGTGACCGGGAGTGGCTTCGCAAGGAACAGGAACCGGTGCCGGGCCGCAGGACAGCGTGGCGGTGCCGCTGGCCGGGGAACCGGGCGACCTCGGCAGCCGGGTGTCCCGCAGGCGTCAGGAGCTCAAACTGAGCAGGCACCAGCTTGCCGAGCTGGCCGGGGTGAGCGTGCCGTACCTGGCCTACCTGGAGACCCACCCGGCCAGGCTCACCCAGGCGGCCCTGCAGCAGCTGGCCGGCGCGCTGCAGACTACGCCGGAGACGCTGCTCGGTGCCGCCCCGGGCCGCGGCGGCGCCTCCGGCGGCCCGGTGCTTCAGACGCTCACTGCAGCCGAGTGCTATGACTTGCTATCCCCCGGTGGGGTAGGACGCGTGGCGTTTAACACCGCCGATGGGCCTGTTGTGGTGCCGGTGAATTACGCCATGGCGAGCCAGACGGTGATCTTCCGGACCGCGCCGGACACGCTGCTCGCGGGTTATCTGGATGGCCCAGCCGGGTTCGAGGTAGACCACTTGGATGAGGCGCTGAGCCAAGGCTGGAGCGTGCTGGTGACCGGGCGTGCGGTTCGGGTAACTAGCGAGGCGGACGTGCGCTACCTGGAGCAGCACACCAGCGTCCGGCCGTGGGCGGGCGGCGCGCGGGATGTGTACGTGCGGATCATCCCGCGCAAGATCACCGGCAGGCGCATCCGCAGCTAGCCCAGACCGAACCGGCAAGGGTGCCCTCTGTCGTTCGGCAGGTCGCCGGTCTCCGCTTCATGGAGCCCCTCAGCCGGGAAGTGCTCTGGGTGGCCATCGCCGTATGGCTGCTAGACGAACTGCTCGCCGCCGCACCTACGTCAGCCAGATGCCAGGCAGCACCTGCTTCTTCATGGGGCCTGACGACGGCAGCACGCAGTGCGGTGGCGACCGCACTGCCGTCCGTTCGCGCACTCACCAGGGACCGCCGCATCCCGCCCGGCCGCTACCCCAGCTACCGCACCTACAGCCGAGCCACCCAGCCGCTTGCCCGGGCGGGCCAGCGCCGCAGAAAGGGGTGTGGCGGTCAGCGGCAGGTCCAGCCGCCGTCCACCTAGAGGGTCTGCCCGGTGACGTAGCTGGAGGCGTCGGAGGCCAGGAATAGCAGCGGTCCGTCGAGTTCCCCGGGGCGGGGCGGGCGGCCTAGCGGCGTGTTGGCGGATATCCAGGCGACCTGCTCGGGATCGGCCAGCCAACCTGTGGTCGCGCTGGGGAAGAACGACGGCGCGAGGGCGTTCACCCGCACGCCGCGACCGCCCCACTGGTAGGCAAGCTCCCTGGTCAGCGCCACGACGCCGGCTTTCGTCGCGCCGTAGCCGGCCAGTCCGTACCGGTCGAGGCTGACGGTGGCGGACGGCGAGGCGATGTTCACGATCACCCCGCTGCCCCGGGCGAGCATGTGACGGCCGGCGAGCTGGCTCAACCCGAACACGGCGGTCAGGTTCGTGTCGATCAGGTCCTGCAGGTGCTCCGGGCTCTCATCTTCGGCCGGGCCGGCGTACGCGACGCCGGCGTTGTTGACCAGGATGTCGATCTGCCCGAACCGGCTGATCGCGGCCTCCACCAAGGCCTTGCGGTCGGCACGGCTGCGCACGTCGCAGGCCACCGGCAGCGCATCCCGCAGCCGCGCGGCCGATTCAAGATCTTCCTGATGCCGGCGGGAGGCGAGGACGACGCGGGCGCCCGCGCCGTCCAGCACCTCCGCGAACCGTCGGCCAAGCCCGGAGGACGTGCCGGTCACGATCGCGACCCGGCCATCGAGCGGGGTCACGGGACCAGGCGGTAGAACCGCCAGACCGGGCGCTCGATCGGCAGGATCTGCGCGTCGGCGTAACCCGCCCGCCGGGCGAGGTCCAGCATGGCTGCCGGGCGGATAAGGGTCCCGACCGGCTCCGGGTCGGGGCCGACCCGGCCCTGCGGAAGGCGGCCGAAGATCGGCATGTCGGCGGGCAGGTACATGCGCACACTCAACCACACGCGCTGGTGTATCCCAGCATGTACCGTGGGCAGTCACACCCGGCGAACCGTCACGCTCTCAGGGCGTCCCCGGCTCCGGGGCAGGTGGCCAGCCACGGGTCGCGTCCGCCGCGGGAGGCCCGGCCGGGGCCGGGCGGACGAGCGCCTCGGCCACGCTGTGCAGCAAGCAGCGCATCGTGGCCGCCGCCACGGTGTGCAGGATGGCCCGGTCCAGCGAGGCCCCCAGGCGGCCCAGCGGCGGCCGGTAGGCGCCGGCCAGGGCCAGCCGGGCCGCGCCGGCCCCCGCGGGGGCGATGGTGATGTTGGCATCCAGCACCGGGAACAGCCCGCCGGCCGCCCCCGCCGCCTGCCAGCGCAGCCCGACCGTCATGACCTCCCCGCGGTAGGCCGGGTCCAGGAAGCAGACCCGGACCAGCTTCGCCGCGACCGGGCCCGCCGGGCCCACCTTAAGCAGGCCCGCACTCCCCCCGTCGCAGGCCGCCTGCGAGGTCTCGGCCAGCCAGCTTCCGTGCAGCAGGGCCGCGAACCGGGCCTGCGCCGCGCGGGCCCCGGTCCCCAGGGTCACGTCCTCGGCGACGAACATGCCCCGACCATCCCTGCCGCCCGGCCCACCCGCCGAGGGCCGAAGGTCCTGCCGTTGGTCCCGCTCAGCCAGGGCCTCCGCTGCGCGGGGGCTCGCCCAGGCGCGAGGTCGTTGGGGCTGGGCCGGCACCGACGGCGCCGTTGCGTTCCGGCGGGCGCTAATGCGTGGTGTGCCTGCTGCGCCGCATGTTTGCTTGATATAGTTTGCAGGAATGTTCACGTGCACAGCGAGCCCTCATGGCTAGGGGACGCGCCGTTGCCGGCCCCCGGCGTGTTCACGGCAGCCGAGCAGGGTGTCAGCCGGGCACTCCGCCGGCCGGGCGGCTTACGGCCGTCTCCGGCCCGCCCTGTCTGCGGGGTTGCCGGGCGGTCAGGGGCACGTCAGCTCGAGGGCTGACCGGGCTGGACGGAAGGTGAGGAGGCAGTGTGAGCCGGACGCGGTATGCCCGGAGCGGTGAGTTGCGGATCGCCTACGAACTGCGGGGAACGCTGCATCGGCGGCGGCCGTGGCTGGTCTTGATCCAGGGGGTGGGGCTGGACCGGTCCGGTTGGGAGCCGGTGCTGCCGAAACTAATGCGGCAGCACCGGCTTGTGTTGGTGGACAACCGGGGCAGCGGGCGCAGCGATTTGCCAACCGGATCCTTTGATGTCGCCGATATGGCTGCCGACGTCCTCGCCGTGCTCGATCGTGCCGGTGTCCGCAGGGCCCACATCATGGGGACGAGCCTGGGCGGCATGGTGGCCCAGGAGCTAGCCATTGATCACCCCGAGCGACTCGACAGGCTGGTTCTTGTGTCCACGACACCCGGCTGGCCCTTCGCCTACCCCATGCCGGGCGTCTCCGTGCGGCTGATCGCAGCGACCCGCAGCATGACGCGCGAGGTTGCGCTGCGCCGCCACGCGGAGAATGCGTTGTCCGCGCGCGGCATCCAGCGCCGCCCTGAACTGGCCGGCCGCCTGGTTGAACTCCAGCGCTCGCATCCGCTGGCCCCGGGCGCGTGGTCGGCTCAGGTGGCCGCGGGTGCGCAGTACGCCGGGCGCCTGCGGCAAACGCGCATCCGCGCCCGCACTCTCGTCCTGCACGGTGCCGCGGACACCGTCGTCGACCCGCGCAACGCAAAGCTGCTCGCCGACCGCATCCCAGGCGCCCGCCTCGTCCTCTTCCCAGAGCTAGGTCACCTGCTCTTCTGGCAGGACCCGCACGGTTTCACCGACACGGTTACCTCGTTCCTGACCTGCGGGACGTCGGGGACACCGAGCACTGGTCACCGGGCTTCGGCCGCCGGCAGCAGAGCTGGGTGTTCAGCAAGGAAGCTGGTCACTAGACGGGGTCAACCAGTGGGTCGCTGCAGCGCGTAACCGCCGTCATTTGCGCGTTGCCATCCGGACGGCAGGCGTTGCTGGCCGCGCCGAACTGGTCATCTGGTGCTGACCGCTGGCCGAGCTCCCCGGCCTTGGGTCGGACCGGAATTGGGGGCGCCCGGCGCGTGGCCGCGCGTACCGCGGCCCGGTGATCAGTTACGAGTGGCGCGGGTCACCCGATCCTCTCGCCGTGGCCTGCGGCGGTCGGCGGCACGTCCAGAGTCGGGTTGCGATCGAAGAAGCCCCATGGACGCAACCTGAAGCCGCAGCGCTCGACGGGCATCACCGGCCAGTCCTCTGGCCGAGCGACGTGCGAGAGCCCGAACGTGTGCCACAAGACCAGGTCTTCGGCCTCGAGTGATCGGTCCGCCTCGGTCCACGCGGGCAGTCCGAGGCCACCGCGATGCTGGTTCGGATACTCGCCGCCCGCGTGCCGCTCATCGGCATGAAACGGGGTGACCCACAGGTGGTGCCGGGCGAACGCGGCCCGTTGGCCGAGCGACGTGTCCGGCGGCGCCAACAGAGATGGCGAGCCCTGCGGTATCAGCTGGTAGCCGGTCGGTTTACCCAACGCGTTACGGCGCTTCGCACTCGTCACGACCCAGCTGCGTCCAGAGCTTGTGTCGATCGATCGTTTCGCGGCACTCTCGCTGAGGAGCGGCGCAGATTTCACAATCATGGCATTTCCCCAAGGATTCTCCGGGCCTTCTGGAGCCGCAACGAGGTCGACCTCGTATACCGTGTTCGCAGGCCCGTCAACCTCCATGTCCATGCGAACGTTGAAGAGATGCTGATGATGCATTGCTCCGACTCCCGGCGCGACCACCACTGAATAGGGATCTTCCATTCCCGGAGCGAAACCCTTGGTCTGCATGACGCCAGTAAGCTTCACCTCGAGTTCGAGCGTGCCGTCGAGATAGAAGTACCAGTAGTACCCGTACTCATAATTCAGGTTCGTGCCGATGTAGGACAAGACCAGGCGGCGCTGACGGCGTACCTGCGTGTGATCATCGACGAAGTCCCAGTGTTTCCAGAGGATCGAATAGTCCTCCTCGTGCAAGCAGATGGCCTGCGGGATGACGACGGGCTCGCCGTGGTCGTCATGGATAGTCACGTCGAAATACTGGATGACCCCAAGACAGTCGCAGCCAAGCTCGAGTGAGTTCGCCGCGCGTCCGATGCCGAAGTCCCCGACGTCGAAAGCGCCCTGCCAGTAGTGGGCAGGACTCGGGTCCCCGTATGGCACTACCATCTCCGATATAGAAATCCGGTGCGCGATCGACCGCAATTCGCCGTCGTCCTCAAGGCCGATTCTGTGCAGGACAAGACCCTCCCGGGCGTTGAAGGACCATCGGAACCGCCACCTCTGCCACGCGATCTCGTTCCCGCGAACCTCGAAGCTGACTCCGTCAGGCTGCGCTATCTCAATCGGGCGAAGATCTCCCCGGAGCGGGCCGACGGCGTCCGGATCGTACCGGCCGGGATCGCGGGGCACAGGAACAGGATCGGGGTCTAGGACCTCGATGACATCTCTCGTGTCAAGATCCACGTAGGCAACGACGCCTTCGATCGGCCGGGCGTAAGGGAGATCCGGAATCCGCTCTCGCACGTACGCGAGGGACGCGCACAATCGCCGGCCTTCTTGCCCGGGAATGCCGAAGTTCCCGATCATCCAGGCGTCGACCCTGACGTTGTCCAGGTCTTCGATCCCTCGCCGGTGGATCGCGTCCTGCCAGCGCTGATCCAGCTTAATGAGGTCGATCGCTGCGTCGTATTCCTCGAGCAAGAGAGGGCCCTGCAGCCCCGGCCTCGCGTTCCACTCAAGCACCTCCCGGCGATCGAGCGAAACCACGCCATCGTAGAGTTCGTGCGCCTTGAAGTCGTGCGCGACGACCCAGGCCTGCCGCTCGAATGCCTGCCCCGCGGAGAACCCACGAACGATCTGCTTGGGCGGTTCGAAGAGCCGGATCGCCGGAAAGCAGGTGTCATCGGACAGTTCGGGGAGCCGCTGCACGATCGACCGAGCCAGCCGGATCTCATCCGCTGACAGCGGATCGAGAGGGTGCGAGTAGCGTTCCCCGGGCTGCATCATCACTCTGCTAAGCCTCGAGGAGGCCCCTCTCCTCGGGCGTATCGCCTTCCCCAATGATCTCGGCTGCCTCCGAGAGCCGGCCGGGCTTGAAGATCATGAGTCCGATCATGCCGAGAATCCCGGCGACAGCCCAGCCGATCGCGATCCAGATCGCGAGGTCGGAGGGGTACGGCGGCTTCGGCGAGATGTTCTTGATGAACAGGTAGACGATCGCTGCGACCGCCAGCGTCGGCACGAGCCCGTGCCAGAACGGGTTGAACTCGCCCAGCCGCCAGAAATAGCGCGTGAGGCCGACTTGTGCGAGCGCGTACACACCGAGCGCGCAGAGCGTCACGATCAGGCTCAGCAGGGAGAAGGCCGGTAGCGGCTGGAACCCGAGGCCGAAGCCGAGCCCCATCGCGATTGAGCCCGCAAAAATGACGGTCAGCGCGGCGGCGGGCGTGCCGAAACGGCGCAGCGTCCGACCGAGCGGCCGGGGCATCAACCCATCGCGGCCCAGCGCGAACACCATCCGAGCCGCACCGTTCTGGGCCGCGAGTCCGCCGGCGACCAAGGCGACGACCGAGGCGATGTCGACCAGGACGGTCGGGCCCGCACCCCAGTAGCTCCGCCCGATCGTGTCCCAGGGAGCCGGGTCGGCTGGGAGCTTGGAAATGTTGGACAGTCCGTAGCCCACCGTCGTGACGTAGAAGAAGAAGAGGTAGGCCACGCCGATGAGGACGGTGGTTATCAGGATCGCCCTCGGCACGGTCCGGCGCGGACGCTCCATCTCCTCGCCCAGGTACGCGGGCGCCTCGAACCCGGTAAAGGCGAGCACGCCGAACACGGCGCCGACCACGACACCGCTGAAACCGCTCGGGCTCGACGACGGGTTGAAGACGTGCAGGTGCCAGTCACCACCGGGCGCTCCCTTGAACAGAATCGTGAGCGCCAGGGCGAACAGGACCGCGAACTCGAACGCCAGCAGCGCAAGGTCGGACCGCACCGAGAGCCGGATGCCAATGACGGCGATGCCCCAGATCAGGGCGAGCCCGACCAGCATCAGGAGCCACCAGGGGATGTTCGGCCCGCCGTGCGCCAGGATGATCCCGTTCAGGGTCGCACCGAACAAGATCATGTCGAGCGCGACGAGGACGGGGTAGAACGCGAGGAACAGCCACCCGGCCAGAAACCCGGTACGGACGCCGAGCGAATCACGGACGAAGGCGAAAAATGACCCCGCGTTCGAGATCCGCTGTGAGAAGCGGTAAACGGCGTTCATGATGACGAGCACGACCACGAACGCCACGACGATCGAGAGCGGCATCGCCGCGCCCGCATTCGCCGCGATCGGGATGGGCAAGAACAGTATCGCCCCTGCTGGCGTGATCACGGCCAGCGAAGTGATCACCGCGTGGCGGGTCTTTAGAACGGTACGAAGGCCCTCTTGCGGCCGCCCCCCGGCATCCGTTCGTGAAGCCGACATCGCGATCTCCTGTCGGTCGTGCTAGACGTTTATCGCACGCTGCCGCGGCGCAGGCCGTCCGTCTGTGGTGCAGGCCGACTTGGGGAAGGTGATGACGATGGACGCTCCTTCGGACTCAAGTGCTCTCGCTGCATGGCATCGAAGGCCCCCAGGCGGTGCCCCGCGTCGCTCGGCTCTCAAGCATGAAGGCTCCCAGGCGTCGATGGCAATAGGTACGATCCGGTGAGCGAAACTATCGCTGTGGACAGCATGCTGAGGGGCACCCGGTGAGCGATCGTGCGCAGGAGCCCGTGGCGCCCTACATGGCAGTCGGGCTCTCGACCGTGGTGCACGGCATCGGCAGCCGCCGCGACATCGAGCGCAACCTGCAGATCGTCGAGGACGGGATCCACGCGGCCGTGTCGATCATCGGCATCAATATGCCGGTGCGGCTGATCGCGCTCGCCGAGGGGGCCCTGACCGGGTTTACCGATGAGATCTTCGACATCCCGCACGTCACCGCGGCGCGCGAGCTTTTCATCGACATCCCCGGCCGCGAGACGGAACGGCTTGCCGCGCTCGCCCGGCTCTATGGCACCTACATCGTGGTCCAGTGCAAGGCGCGCTGGCCCGAGGTGATCGACGAGCGCTTCTTCAACACCCTGTTCGTCATCTCGCCGCAGGGCGAAATCGTCCACAAGGCGGCGAAGAACCATCTCTGGTGCCGCGAGCGTTCCTGCGTCCCGCATGACGTCTACGACCGCTGGGTGGAACTGTTCGGTGACGGAATCGAAGCGTTCTACCCCGTGCTGCGCACCAGAGACATCGGCAACATCGGCACGATCTGCTGCTCCGACGGCGAGTACCCAGAGGCGGTGCGCGCGCTCGCGTTCAACGGCGCCGAGGTTGTCTACCGCCCGAGTGAGGCGGTGCCCATGACTCAGATGGGGATGGAGCCCGGCGGAACCTGGCTGCTGCAGAACCGGGCGCATGCCCATTTCAACAACGTCTACATGGTCTGCCCGAACGTGGGCCCGGTCTACGTGCACCCGCAGATGGAGCACCCGTACGACATCGCGGGCGGCAACTCACACATCGTCGATTACCAGGGGAACGTGCTCGGGCATACCGCATCGGGCACCAACACGTTCGTGGCCGGGATCATCGACATCGAGGCCCTCCGCCAGTTCCGCACGATGAACCTCAACTCCAACTGGATGAAGGACCTGCGGACGGAGATCTTCCAACGCATGTACGAGCAGCCAGTCCACCCCAAGAACCTCTGGCTCCACGCTGACCCGATGCAGCACGCCGGCGTGGACGATATCTACCGCGCGAACATCGGCCGGCTCGTCGCCCGGGGCAGCTTCACCCCGCCGGCCCGGGCGTTTCCCGGCGCACGGTACCTCCCGCCGGCCGAGTCCCCCGAAGAGGCTGACTGGGAGCAGGTGCGTGCCTTGTGGGAGCCAGACGAGTAGCCGCGGACAAGCGAGGCCTGCCATGGGTGTCTCCGCGAAGTTGACCAGGCAGCCAGCTCACTGATACGTACTGGGCATGCGGTCCACTGGGCGAACCGGTACCTCGGTGCTTGAACGGGCCTTCTCCCTGCTGGAGGTCGTCGGTTCCGACGGCACGAGCGTCGGGCTAGCCGAACTGGCCCGGCGGGCGGGACTGCCCAAGGCCACTGCCTACCGCCTGGCCAATCAGCTCGTCGAACTCGGTGCACTGGAACGGGTAGGAGAGGAGTACCAGCTGGGGCTGAAGCTGTTTGAGCTCGGGAGCTCGGTGGCACGCCAGCGGGAGCTGCGCGAGGCGGCCTTGCCGTTTATGGAAGACCTCTACGAGGCCACTCACGAGACCATTCACCTCGGCGTGCTGGACGACGCTGAAGTCCTCTACGTGGAAAAGATCGCCGGGCGGCGCGGGAACGGCGTCCCAACGACGCTTGGGACACGTAAACCCCTGCACTGCACGAGCCTGGGCAAGGCGATCCTGGCTTACTCGACCCCCCAGCTGGTGCAGACCGTGATCCAGAATGGCCTTCCGCGCCGCACCGGGTACACGATCACGGACCCACATCGGCTCCGGCTTGAACTGGCGCGCATCATCGAAACCGGAGTCGCCTACGACCGAGAAGAATATGAACTTGGCATCACGTGCGTCGGCAGCCCGCTGCTGAATGCGGCCGGGCGAGCCTGGGCGGCGATGTCCGTCACCGGGCCCACCACGCGTTTTCGTCCCGAACGGACCGCCACGGCCGTGCGGACCGCCGCACTTGGACTCACCAGAGTGCTTGGACTCGCCGGAGTGGTGGGGGAGTGATGGCCCGAGGCCCGATCTTGCGCGAGCACGTGGGTGCTTGGCGGCCTGCGCTCATGGTGCATCGGGGGCGGAGCCGGCCCCGGGCAGGGTCAGCGCCCCCACCTGTCGGAGCATGGTCGCGAGGTCAAAGTAAACCGTCTCCCCCCGGATCAGCTCGCCGGCGAATTCCCAGATGACGACGGTGTCAACCTGCACCAATCGTCCTGTCGGCGCGATCCCGAAGAGCGGCCCGCGCTGAGTGCCCGACAGGCTGTGCTCGGTCACCGCCAGCTCGCCTTCGATCGCGACGATGCGCCGCAGCTGCACGTGAAGGTCCGGGAGTGCGGCCCATAGCCCTCGGTACCGCCTCGCCACCGCGTCGGGCCCGCGGTACAGGGGCGACGGATCGCACAGCACCAGGTTGTAGCAGTCCTCCGTCATCCCGGCCAGCAGGGCCGAGAGGTTCTGGGTGCTCTCTGCCTCGAGGTGTCTCTCGATCTCCCGGGCCATGGCCTCCCGTCGCTCCGGCATGGCTAGCCACTTCCTTCGGTCGCGGTCCCGCCTCCCTCATCGGCCGTCGGGATCGGCTTGAGGCCGAACAGCTCAGCCGCGTTCCGCCCGCAAATGGCGGAGACGCTCTCCTCCGGCAGGGAGGTGGCCAGCACCAGGTCAAGCGCCGCTCGCTGGTTCCCGAAGGGGTAATCGCTGCCGAAGCAGACCCGGTCCGCGCCGAGCAGCTCGACCGCGAGTTCGAGTGCCTGCGGCGAGCCGGCGATCGTGTCGGTGTAAAGCCTGGTCAAATAGTCACTCGGCCGCCGGCCTTCGGGTAGCGGGCACGGCAGTGCACTTCTTGCGTATTCCCGGTCGACGCGGCCCATGAGCAGGGGCAGCAGGCTGCCCGCGTGAGCGAGGATCACCTGCAGGTCAGGGTGCCGATCGAAAGTCCCCGCGAAGACCATCCGCAGGATCGCGGTGGTGGTGTCGAACAGGAACCCCGCCGCGCAGATCAGCCGGTACTCGCTCAGGGCGGAGACCTGAGCCGGCACCGTCGGGTGCAGCAGGAGCGGCATCGAAAGCGACGCCGCCACCCCGAAGGTGGCGTCGAACGCGGGATCGTCGAGCGGCCGGCCGGCCACGTTAGAGCAGGCCATCGCGCCCCTGAGCCCAAGAGACGCAGCCCGCGCGAGTTCCTCGACCGCGGCGTCGGCGGCCTGCCACGGCAGCGTGGCGAGACCTTCCAGCACACCCCGGTTCGCACCGACCAGGTCGGCGAGCTCGTCGTTAGCGTCTCGGGCAACGGCCGTGGCCTCCGGCCGAGCCAGCCGCAACACACCTGGCTGGTTGATGCTGACGAGCGCGCGATCGATTCCCGTCCGATGAAGGGTCTCGAGCAGATGCCCGGGGTCCGCCAGCCGGGCGTCGATTCGCTCCACGTAGCTGTCGCCGAAGTCCAGCAGGAGCCACCCATCCTGCCGTTCTGCTCGCGGAGGCGTCGTGCGCCTCAAGAAGACGTTGAGCAATGCGGGCGGGAGGTAGTGGATATGTACGTCAACGACCGGGCGCGCTCGCACGGCGCTCACCTTCCCTCCCTCACGAGCCTGACATCAGCTCGAGCCAGAATCGGTAGAACTCCCGCTGGTTCACCTCGCTCGGCTCGGCGCTGATGTTGCCCGGCAGGTGCGGCAGCTGGTCCTGGTCGTGCCCGAGGTGG
>Ga0306926_10004437_pt1 | contig 14732 bp, 10 predicted proteins | sample flu12Cox44000178_FD_203759 | JGI IMG/M metagenome (GOLD analysis project Ga0306926, IMG submission 203759) | Lab enrichment of tropical soil microbial communities from Luquillo Experimental Forest, Puerto Rico - flux8day.12C.oxic.44.000.178 (v2)... | ecosystem: Environmental > Terrestrial >...
GCAGGTATGTCCAGAGGCGGCCTTCGCGGTCCGTAGCGTAAGCAGCGTACAACGCTTCGCCGTGCCGGGTGCTGTCGATTGGTTCGACCCGGCAGAAGCGTCCGCTCATCGCCGCAAGGGATGGCAATTGCCGGGGTAACCAGCTCGGCACGGGACGGCCGAGCGGGAGGTCGCTCGAGGCTACGTTCAATTTCCCAGACATCCCGTCTTCGCGGCCACAAACGCCGACATTCCACGAACCTCCGAGCGTACAGATAGAGCATCGTTTTTCGGAGACGGTTCGGCAACGGTAAATCGTGACCCGTTCCGCGGTGCTGCAATCTACCCTGGGACGCTGCGGGCTCGCGAACGGCCGGTTTCTGTCGCAATTAAGCCATCCCGCCGGTGCTGGCCGGGCGCGTACTAATGCCCTTTTCCCGCCATTCGTCCCGGTTCCTTATTCGGCGGCCTCAGGTTAATGGGGCGCGGGCGGGGCAGCGCTGAAACCGTTATGCGGGAAAGGCTCTATCCAGCGCTTCGAGGTCCTGCTCCGACAATTCCAGGCCGAGCGCGGCGGCATTCTGCTTGACGTGCTCGACGGAACCGGACTCCGGAATCGAAACCGCAATGCCGCTGCGCATCGTCCAGGCCAACGCGACCGCGGACGGCGGCACTCCCTTGGTGGCGGCGACGTTGGCCAATCCGGCGTTGCGAAGGAGGCCCGATCCGTCACCGCCAAGTGGCGAATAGGCCATGATCGGCAGTTTGTGCTGCAGACACCAGGGCAGTAGATCGCGTTCGATGTGCCGATTGGCGAGGCTGTACTCGACCTGATTGATCGCACAGCGATCACCGGCCGGTACGCGCAATAGGTCTTCCATGTCGCCGACGCGGAAATTCGAAACGCCCCAGCGGCGGATGCGGCCTGCGGCCTTGAGTTCCTCGAATGTGCTGACCACCGGCGATAGATCACGAATGCCGTCCCGCCAGTGCAACAGATACAAGTCCAGGTGGTCCGTGCCGAGCCGTCCGAGGCTCCCCTCGCAAGCGCGGCGGATCCCCGCCGGATCGGCATGCGAGGGCAGCACCTTCGACACAATGAAGACGTGGTCGCGTTGACCGGTAATAACCCTGCCAATCATTTCCTCGGCGAGGCCATCACCGTAGGCCTCAGCGGTATCGATCAGCGTCAAGCCGAGCGAGATCCCGACGCGCATCGCCTCTTCCTCGGCCTCGATCGGATGTCGCATCTGGCCCAGATGCCACGAGCCCTGCCCAAGCGCAGGAACGAGCGTACCGTCCCCGAGGCGGACGGTCCGGGCCGAGGCAGCCGCAGCCGAATTCGAGGAGAAGTCCGCCGGTATCGATGCCAAACCCGCCGCCAAACCGCAGAAATACCGCCTTGAGATTCCGCCCATCGCGGTCCCGCTTCCCGCCGGCTAAAACGCCACGAATGCCGCGCCGGTGTGGCCAGAGATCCGGATCGCAAACCTCAAATAAGAAGACTTGCTCTGGATCACAGGGCCCGATTGCCGCTGGCCGGGACGAAAATAGCCTCTGACCGCGCGTTCGCCCTCACGGCGGGCCGTCGAAAACCACGTCGAAGGGCGCGAAGCGGCGGAAGTCGGCATCCCGAAAGCGAAGGGCAGGCTAGGCTCGGCAATCAGCGTAACCTGCCCCTCATGGTCAACGCTGTTGGCGTTGAAGTTCATGGTGAGCGCGTCATCGGCCAGAGAAAACAGCTGGATCAACGGGCGCCATTCCGGTCCGCGTCGCCGTCTCCTGGGGTAGCAGCAAGGGGATGGTCATGCTCGTATCGAGCCCCGGCACGATCACCGACTGTGTGATTGGCGCACCGGGCTCGCCAGTGACCGCCTCGCTAAAGGTTACCACCGCCCCCGGCTGGCACCCGTCTGTGCTGATGTTGACATCGTAGTGATTGTAGCCGTCGTTCCCAGGGTAGTACGGCGAGGGGAGCGGCGCCACGTGGCAGCCCGGGAAGGCGGTCACATGGGGGCGGTCGCCGCCACTCGGATTGAACCCGCCGCTGCCGATACCCAGATACTGGATGCCAACCGTGAACACCGTGTTGACCGCCAGCGGCGCGCCCAGCGTCACCTGCAGCGTGCAGGTGTAGGCGTTGCCCCCCTGTGCCGAACAGCCGGTGATCTCGGGGTCGACCTTTTTAGTGGGTATCTGGCTGCTCGACAGGGTCAGCGGCGTCGCCGTCCATGGCTGCTCGCCCACTACTGACGGGCTACTGACGCAGCTCGCGGTCAGCAGATAGTCGCCGAACGGGAAGTAATCCGGCGGCACGGTCAGGACGACAGTCGGGAACCCGGTGACGCTAAGCGGGTATGGAGCGTTGGGTGTCAGCGCCGTGAGGTTGAGCGTAAACGGGTTCTGCACCTCGGCGCCGCTGCGTTCGCAGAGCCACCTATCCTGCTGGTCGGGCCGGATGGTCAGGGCCGGCGGGAAGGCGCTGTCGCGCACCAAGGTCGATGTGAACGCGTTTCCCGTGGCGCACTCGAGGTGCACGTCGTAGCTGCCCCGGCGTTTATACGTCGCCTGCACCGTACCGTTTCCGCTAAACACTTGCGCGTCCGGACTGGAGGGATCCGCGGCCGGATAGGCGGTAACCTGGAGCGGCACGTTGTACGGTGAGTAGGAGCAGGTGAACGACAACTCAACGGGATTAATGGGTTCGGCGCTCAGCTGGAACAAGTTACCGAAGTACGGGATGACGATGCGACTGATCTGGACGCCGCTCGACGAGCCCGGAGGATCCAATGGAGAACCCTGCCGGGTGCACGCGGCGACCAGGTAGCTGCCGTCCGGGGCGGGACCCGCTCCCGGGAAATCGCTGGTCGACACGGTTCCCTGCACTCCGGGATAGCCCTGATCGGTGGTGAATGTCTTGATGTTCGGGCTCTGCGGCCCCTCCACCACGGGGTAAACGACCATCGTTGTAGGGCCGAAGATCACGGGGTTGTTGCAGCTCACCGTCACAGACGCGCTCGTTTCCTGCTTCCAGCTCAGCGCCTCCGGGACCAACGACTGATTCAAATACAGCGCGGTCTGCACAATCGGCCAGTTGTCCCACCCCTCGCCAGCCGGATCGCCCAGGAAGTCCCCGGCCACGACGTTGAGGTTGGCGCGAGAGGGATTTTGGGTCGGGCTGGCCGCCAGAAATTTCAGGGATAGCAACGACGCGTTTTGCTGGGGCGCGAGGGCGAGGATGGATAGGGGCGGATCCGGGCACCAGTCTGACGACCAGGGTGTCCCCTGGACTGCCAGAACGTAGGCTCCCGTGACTAGGTTTTTGCCGCCGTCGGTCCGAGTGGCCAGCCTCGGAGAGAGCTGGTCCCAGATGTTCTGGGCCCAGCACCTGCCGGCCCAGGTGCCCCCCTTTATCATCGGGTTATCGCCCGTGCAGCTGGACCAGCCGGTGACGATGATCTGCGGCTGACCGGGCAAGGCCCAGATCTCGTTCATCGACAAGTCGGTCAACGCTGTGTTGGGTGGCAGCATGCTCGACTGGAGTACTTTAGCCTGAGCACGTTCCCAACCGAGGGTGGCATCGCAGATCGCCTTGCTCTGACTCGAGTCCTTGTCCTCGTCGGATACTAACATGTCCAACCAGACGATCTCCTTCTCGTGGCCGGGCTGGTTGATCCAGGTGACAATGTCGATCAGCACCTTCGCCATCTTGAGGTAGGACGGACTGGTGTTATGGAAAACGAAGAAGTCCTTGCCCGCCTCCCCGTCCCAGTAGCTGAACCGCAGGTCCAGATAGCGGCTGCCGGCGTTGAGCTGGGCGGTAATGTCCTGGCTCTGGGCCTGGGTGACTATCGCCTCGATCGGACCCCCCGGCCAGCATTCACCAGCCGGACAGAACGGGCTCGGGGCCTCGTAGGTGGCGGCGTCGTGCGAGCCAGGGATGACCACCTGCCGCAGTGGGCGTTGGCCGATGATGTCCTTCTGATCGGCCATCCAATGGTCCTCGACGGGGACCGCGGCGGCCGGCTGCGCCTTGTGCCTGCCAAGCGGCGGCTCCTCGCCGGTGCAGGCCGACCAGTCGGTCACCACGCGCGGCTGGGCTCTCCAAGCACCGGTCAGTTCTGCCGGCGTCAGCTCGTCCAGTGCCTTGCCTGCGGGCAGGTCGCTCGCCCTGAGCAGATGCGGGCCGAGGGCGTTCATGAAAGCCTGGCAGGCGGCGTCAAAGCGGGCCGGGTTGGCCGAGCGCGGGTCAATCCGCAGCCCGATCATGACCATCGCGTGCTCGTGCCCGGGCGCCGCCAGCCAGCTGCCCAGCGGCGGGAACAGCGCGCGCAGCGGCTGGTGCGAGACGCCCTGCGGGCCGGCGAGGTAGTAGTCGGCCTGGCCGTTGCCCGCGTCCCGGTAGCGCGCTTGCAGCAGCAACAGGCGCGTGCCCTCGTCGAGCGCGGCGGCGACGTCGAGCCGTTCGTCGGGCGCGCCGGTGGACTGGACGATGAGGTTGGGCGGGTAGTCCTTCGGTCCCGAGCTGGTCGACGGGACGGCGCCGACGATGCCGCCGGCGGGCAGCAGCGCGAGCACGCACGCGGCGACGGCGACGAACATGCGTCGCGACCAGCGATGCCGGGTAGCCGCGACGGCGAAGCGGCCGGTGGAGGGCAGGTAGTGCTGGCAGTACATAGGACGAACCTCCTGGGTCATCGGGGTGTGCCCATCGCGGCCCAGCCCGATCAGGCCGGGCACTGGGTGCGGTAGCCGGGGCGAATACAGCGGTGGACGGTAAGCGGTGGGGCGGTTAACTTCTTTGGTTGAGAAGCTCAATTGTTCTCAAGCGGGACATCCCCATGGTCGAGGGGGAGATCAGCTTCGGCCGGTTCCGACTTGACCTCGCGCGGCGCGAGTTGCGGCGCGATCAAACCCTGGTGCGCCTCGGCAGCCGGGCGCTCGACATCCTCTGCGTATTGGCCTCGGCCGAGGGCAAAGTCGTCAGCAAAGACGAGCTGATGGAGCGGGTGTGGGCCGGGGTCGTCGTCGAGGAACACAACATTCAGGTGCACATCTCGGCGCTGCGCAAAGCATTCGACGAAGACGGGGACGGGGGAAGCTGGATCGTCACTGTCCCCGAGCGCGGCTATCGGCTCCTGCGTCCGCGAGAACCGCCCGTAGCCAACGACCCTGATCCTGCTCCAGGGCGGAGCTTGCCGGTTGCAGACAAGCCCTCGCTCGCCGTGCTGCCGTTCGACAACCTGAGCGGCGATCCGGAGCAGGAATATTTCGCTGACGGGATGGTCGAGGAGATCATCACCGCCCTCTCGCGCATTCGCTGGCTGTTCGTGATCGCTCGGAATTCGAGCTTTGCCTACAAGGACCAAGCCGCAGACGTGAAGCGCGTCGGTCGCGAGCTGGGTGTCCGGTATGTGCTCGAAGGCTCGGTGCGCAAGGGTGCCAACCGGGTCCGCATCACCGCACAGCTGATCGACGCCGGCACCGGGGCGCATTTATGGGCCGATCACTTCGATGGGCCACTGGAAGATATCTTCGACCTTCAGGACAAGGTCGCTTCGAGCGTCGCCGGCGTCATCGAACCGACGCTGGAAGCCGCCGAGATCCGACGATCGGACGAACGGCCGACCACCGATCTCACCTCTTACGACCTGTATCTGCGGGCCCTGGCGCACCACCACTCCTTTGAGAAAGACCGGATCGTCCAGGCCCTCGACCTGCTGGGACGAGCGATTGAGCGCGATCCCGGTTACGGTCCCGCTCTCGCCCTGGCGGCGCATTGCCATACCCAGCTCGATCTCAACGGCTGGACGGATGACCGGGAGACGAACCGTCACGCGGGGCTGGATTTGGCGCGGCGCGCGCTGCGAGTCGCGGCAGACGACCCGGACCTCCTCGCCCGCGGCGCTTATTTGCTCGGCTATTTTGGCGAGGACATCGATGCCGCCATAGGCTTGATGGATCGAGCGCTCGTCTCTGGGCCCAGTCTTGCCCACGGGTGGTTTTGGAGTGCCTTTCTGAGGCTGTTCGCCGGTCAACCCGATATTGCGATCGACCATTTCGAGAGGTACAGGCGTCTCAGCCCGCATGATCCGCTGCTACCCCGGTGCCTTAGCGGGATCGGCACCGCCCACTTCTTCAATCGACGGTTCGAAGAAGCGGCGAAGCTGCTGCTCATGTCGCTGGAGGAGCTTCCGACTTACGCGCCGACCTATCGCTTTCTTGCGGCCAGCTACGCTCATCTGGGGCGGCTGGACGAAGCGCGCGCTATTGTCGCTCGATTACGGCGGATCACCGGCGACGTGGAAACGAACGCCAGGCGGTGGTTCCGTAACCCCGAAAATCGCGAGCTCATCTTGTCGGGCCTGAGGCTCGCGACCAGCGACAATCGCCCGAACGGGACACTGCCCAGCGCGGTCTCGATCCGCCATCGTGAGGCCGAACGCCGCCAAATTACCGCCTTGTGCTGCGAACTGGTCGCCGTGGCGCCAGGAGGCGACAGTGTGGGTCTTGAAGACCTGCGCGCGGCGGTCGGCGGCTTTCAGGGCTGCGTGTCAGCGGCGGCCAATCGCCATCAAGGGTTCGTGTACAGGGATCTCGGTAACAATGCGCTGGTCGCGTTCGGTTACCCCGAGGCGCACGAGCACGACGCCGAGCAGGCGATCCGTGCCGGCCTCGAATTGTGCGCGGCGGTCAGAACTCTGCAATCCAATGCGGACGCGTCGGTGCGGTGCCGGGTCGGCATTGCGACTGGCGTGGTCATCGTTGGCAATCCCGCCGGGGTCGGAACGGCTCTGAGCGAAAGCATAGTTGGTGACGCACCGAACCTGGCCGCACGGCTGGCGCTATCGGCGCAGCCCGACACGGTGGCGATCGATTCGGCCACCCGGCGCCTGACCGGCAACCTGTTCGATTGCCGGGAGCTCGGCGCACTCGAAGCCACCGGTGTAATCGACCCGATACGGAGCTGGCAGGTACTTGGAGAAAGTGGCGCCGCGAGCCGCTTTGAGGCGCTGCGCGGACCGGCATTGACCCCCCTGGTCGGCCGCGCCGAGGAGATCGACCTGCTGTGGCGCCGCTGGGCGCGCGCCAAGACGGGCGACGGCCAGGTGGTGCTGGTCTCCGGTGAGCCCGGCATCGGCAAGTCGCGCATCGCCGCGGCGCTTGAAGAACGGCTCGGCGATGAGCCGCATCTCCGTTTGCGCTACTTCTGTTCTCCTCATCATCAGGACAGCGCGCTGTTCCCGTTTATCGAGCAGCTCGCTCACGCGGCGGGGTTCGCCCGTGACGATTTGGCCGCGGCCAGGTGGGAAAAGCTCGCAGCCTTGCTCGTTCGCGCGGCACCCCCTGACGAGGATATAGCACTGCTCGCCGATCTCTTGTCGGTGCCTGCTTGGGAACAGCGTCCTCTGCCGAATCTCAGTCCGCAGCAGAAAAAGGACCGGACATCAGCGGCGCTGGTCCGGCAGCTCGAAGGCCTGGCGAGGCGCCAGCCGGTCGTCATGGTCTTCGAGGACGCGCATTGGATCGACCCGACCTCGCGCGAGCTGCTCGACCTGTTGATCGAGCGCATCCGCCGCATGCCGGTATTGCTGCTCGTGTCGTTTCGCCCCGAGTTCCCGCCGCCCTGGACCGGCCAGGAACAGGTCAGCACGCTGGCGCTCAGTCGCCTCGACCGGCACGACCGGACCGCTTTGGTCGAACAGATCGCCGGCAAGGGGTTGCCCGCCGAAGTCGTCGCCCAGATTGCCGAGCGCACTGACGGCGTGCCGCTGTTTATCGAGGAATTGACAAAAACGGTACTGGAGAGCGGTCTGCTGCGCGAAGAAGCGGACCGCTACGTGCTCGACGGCACATTGCCGCCATTCGCGATCCCGACGAGCCTCCACGCCTCGCTGCTGGCGCGGCTCGACCGCCTGGTCTCGGTGCGGGATGTGGCGCAGATCGGCGCGGCGATTGGACGTCAGTTTCCCTATGGGCTGCTGCATACCGTCTGCCCGCTTCCAGAGAACGAGTTGCGAGCCGCACTCTCTCGCCTCGTCGCGTCCGAGCTGGTGTCGCAGAGAGGGACCGTGCCTGACGCGGTCTATACGTTTAAGCATGCGCTGGTGCGCGACGCGGCGCATGGCAGTCTGCTGCGCAAGGACCGACAGCAACTGCACGCAGACATCGCCGAAGCGCTCGAAACCGATTCACCCGAGATCGCGGGAAGCCACCCTGAGCTCCTCGCGCAGCATTACGCCGAGGCCGGGCGTATTGAAAAATCCGTGATGTATTGGGGCAAGGCCGGGCATCGGTCTGCTGCCCGCTCGGCAATGGCGGAAGCAGCTGCGCAATATCAAAAGGGGTTGGACCAGCTGGCGCTGCTGTCGGACAATCCCGATCGTCAGCGACAGGAGCTCGAACTTCGCAGTTCGCTGGGCGCGGCCTTGCTGGTGGTTAAGGGCTATGGCGCCCCGGAAGCGGGCCAGGCCTACATCCGCGCACGAGAGCTGTGGGAGGAGCTAGGGTCTCCCTCGGAGTTCCTTCGGGTTCCTTATGGTCAGTCACTCTATCACATGAACCGCAGCGAATTCGATATGGCGCAGTCTTTGGCTGACGATTTGCTCCGGCTGAGCCGTCAACGCAACGACTCCGCCGGTCTTATTTTGGGCCATTATACCTCCGCCCGAAGCTTAGGGTTTAAGGGTAATTTACCGCAGTGGCAGTCGCATCTGGAAGCAGCGCTTGCGCTTTATGATCCGATCTGCCACCGATCGCTTATCGAAGACGCTGGATTCCACCCATCTGTAGGAGCACGGGCGAATTTAGCGATTGTCCTTCTGTTGCGCGGCTTCCCAGACCAGGCATTGGTGCAGAGCCAAGCAGCAGTTGCCGAAGCTCGGACGCTAGCTCATCCGCCGACATTAGGCGTGATCCTGCATTATAGCACCACAGTGCTTTCGCTCATCGGAGAGGATCCAGCACTGAATGAGGCGGCAGACGAGCTGGTTGCGATAGCAACCGAGCAAGGCTTTCCCTTCTGGGGTGCACTGGGAACGATCTGCCGCGGCTGGGTCAAGGCCAAAGGCGCCCATATTATAGAGGGGATATCTCTCTTGCGGCACGGTTTGAGCGCGTTCCGCGCCACCGGGGCGCAGGCATGGGTTCCTTATCTTATCGCTCTCCTGGCCCGGGCATGTGAGATTGCAGGGCAAGTTGAAGAGGCCTCGACCCTGTTGGACGATGCCATGCAGATCGCCGAAAGGACAGGGGAGCGCTGGTTCGAAGCGGAGCTATACAGGCACAAAGGCGAGCTGCTGCTGAGGCAAGATCACTCCGAGGCCGCCGAGGAACTGTACCAAAAGGCGTTGAGCATCGCCCAAGAGCAGGGAGCCAAACTTTGGGAACTGCGCGCCGCGGTGAGCCTCGCCCGGCTGCGCCGCGATCAGGGGCACCGCGCCGAAGCACGCGACCTGCTCGTGCCGATCTACGGCTGGTTCACCGAGGGTTTCGACACACCCGATCTCAAAGAGGCTAAGGCAGTGCTAGACGGGCTCGATGCGTAGCCGATTACTTTACTTTTTCATCGGAAATCCCGCCCGATGACCGGCATCCTATCTGCACGCGATGACCACCCTTTCTAGTGGCAGGCTCGATTGGTTCACGCTTTCCGGCACCCGAGCCGCGGGATCTCGGCGCCGGGTCATGCTGCACCGCCCGGCCGACGGCACTGTCGAGTAAGACCGCCGATTACGGGCAGATATAGCCGGCAGCGCTCGGGTTCTTGAAGCAGCCGACCGACTCCGGGAAGAGGTGCTTCGGCAGCCACAGCACGACATCGGGGAGGAAGATAGACGCCGCGATTGTTGCGAAGAACACGACGTAGATCGAGAACGAGGCGCGCAATGCCTGCGAAAAGCGCACGCCGACGAACTTCGACGCCATCAACAGCGCCAGCCCGTAAGGCGGGGTGATCAGGCCGAAGGCCAGGGTCACGATCAGCACGACCCCCATATGCACCGGGTTGATCCCGCCGATTTCGGTTAGTGCGGCGACAATCGGCATGAAGATCACGATGCACGGGATCGGCTCGATGAAATCGCCGACGATCGTGAACAGTGCCACGAGCGCAAACATGATCTTGTAGGGATCGTCGCCGGCGAGCCCGGAGATCCAGCCGGAGACGACGATCGGGCCGCGCAGATAGGCGAGCATCCAGCCAAAGGCCGAAGCGGCGCCGATCGTGATCAGCGGCAGCGAATAGATCAGCCCGGCATGGGCGAAATCGCGCGGAAGGTTGCGCAAATGCCCGAAATTGAGCAACGGGATCACGACTACGAGGATATAGACGATGGCGACGACCCCGGCTTCGCGCGGTGCGAACCACCCGGTCATGATGCCGCCCAGCAGGATGATCGGGATCATCAGCGGCAACGCTGCGGCCTTGGTCGCCTCGGCGAAATTCCAGAACGACGAGCGCGGCCGGCGAAACCCCGCCGGCCCGAAGAAATAACAGTAGATCATCAGCCCGAAGCCGATCATCAGGCCGGGGGCGATGCCGCCAAGAAACAGTCCGGCGATCGAGACGTTGCCGATGGCGCCGTAGACCACCGCCATGATGCTGGGCGGGACCAGGTTGGCAATCGTCGCCGCTGCTGCGATCAGGGCTGCGACAAAGGCAGCGTCATAGCCCTCCTCGGACATCGGCCTCGCCATCGTCCGGCTCAAGACCGCGACATCGGCCGAGGACGACCCGGACATGCCGGAAAAGAACATACTGAAGACTGTGACCACTTGCGCCAGCCCGCCGCGCACGTGTCCGACCATCGCCTGCGACAAATTAGCGATGCGGACGACGACGTTGGCCGAGGTCATCAATTCGCCGACCAACAGAAAAAACGGCACCGCCATCAACGGCTCGGCGTCGATGCCGTTGAACAGCTGAGCGATGATCGAGGGCAGGCTTACCGGTGTGAAGAGGGTGCCGATTACGACCCCGGCGATCAGCGAGAACGCCACCGGCACACCGAGATAGCCAAACGTCAAGAACAGCACGGCCATCAACGAGACGATCAGCCCGTTCGCCGTCATGCCGAGAGGCGATCCTCGATCAGACCCTCGGCGAGAGGTTCGGGACTGCGGCCGGAAAAGTCGTTGCGCCAGCCGTTGACGAGCTGCTCGACCGTGAAGAGCGCGATCAGAGCGCCCGACAGCGGGATCGCGGCGTAAAGCGAGGCGAGCGGCGTCATCGACGGCATACGGAAATTACCGAACCCGGCGAGGAAATTGAGGTAGCCAAACCAGACCATGCACAGCGCCGCGGCGAGGACGACGAAGCGGTTGAAGGTCTCGGCGACGAGCCGCCAACGTCCGCTCATCGCCTCGGTGATCGCCGACAGGCAAAGGTGGTCGTTGCGCCTGGTGGCGGCCGCCGCCCCGATGAAAATGCCGTAGACGAAGAAGGTCATCGTGACTTCCTGCAGCCACAGCCACGGGTAACCGAGCGAGCGGGTCACCACGTCGAGGAAAACGGTCGTGCTGAAACCGGCCAGAGTGATGCCGCAGAGGATCATCAATATGTGTTCGACCGGATCGAGCACGCGCCATTTCAAATGGCGGTCCCGTTCCAGCACCAGCGCATAGCGCCGGTGCTTCACTCGATGACCTCGTCGGCGCGGACGAGGATCGACGGCGGCACGGTCAGGCCCAGCGCCTTCGCGGGCTTGAGATTGACGACCAGTTCGAAGGTTGTCGGCTGCTGGACCGGCAGATCCGCGGGCTTAGCGCCGTTGAGTATCTTTCCGGTGTAGACGCCGAGCTGGCGAACCGCGGTAGTGATGCTTGATCCATATGAGATCAGGCCGCCGGCATCAACAAATTCACGCTGCGGATAGATTGCCGGCACGGCATGGCGAGCTGCCATTGCCACAAGCTGCTCCCGCTATCGGAAAAGCACGACGACCAACGCGCGACATTGACTAGAGAGGCGAAGACGCCGTCGATCTCGTTGTCGGTGCTAACCCTTAGGATCTGGAGCTCCAGGTTCTTCGCTCGCGCCGTTTCTTGTGCCTCTCTAATGAAGCGCTCGGCATTCGGGTCGTTCGGATTGAGAAGCAGACCGAGCGGCAATGGCGCGATGATCTCCCACTCGTGGTCGGTCAGATCGCTTCCGCGACGGAAGCGCTCCCGGCTATGCGGCTCGTCGGGTCCGGATCAGGCCGTCCGAACCGGCTTCGACGGCCTTGTGAATTACGGCCAATGCGCCGGTGAGGCGGTATGAGCCAGACCCGCCGTCTGGCCGCGATTCTCGCCGTCGATGTGAGCCTTGCAGCGCGCGTCGTCGTGGACTAGACTAATAGGACTTAGTCGAGTTGGACTGCGACATGCTGACCGTCAACATTCACGAAGCCAAGACCCACCTGTCGAGGTTGGTCGAGCGCGCCGCAAAGGGCGAGCCGTTTGTCATCGCCAAGGCGGGAAAACCGCTGGTGAAGGTCACGGCGCTGGACACGCCGGCGGCCAGGCAAGTTCGGCGGCTGGGGTTCATGGCCGGACAGATCGACGTACCCGACGATTTCGACCGGATGGGTAATCCGGAGATCGAGGAACTCTTTCGCGGCGATCGATGAAGCTGCTGCTGGACACCCATCTGCTGCTATGGGCCGCCGCGCAACCCGACCGGTTGCCGGTTGCCGCCCGCGAGTTGCTCGACGATCCGCAGAACGAACCGATCTTTAGTTCGGCCAGCTTGTGGGAGGTCGCGATCAAGCACGGCCTCGGTCGCAGCGATTTTCGGGTCGACGCCCGCCTTCTGCGCCGCGGTCTCTTGGATAACGGTTATGACGAGCTGCCGATCACCGGCGAACACGCCGTCGCGCTCGACAATCTGCCGCCAATACACAACGATCCGTTCGACCGCATTCTGATCGTGCAGTCGATGGTCGAGGGCATCACCTTACTGACCGCAGATCCGTTGGTTGCGCAGTACACGGCGCCGATCCGAAAGGTGTGATGCGAAGGCGCGCCGAGGGTAGAGACGCTCCGCCGCCATCGGCTGTCCCACAAGGGGAGCGCCGGGTTGCGACCAGGGGACAACTGGTCCTGCCGGCGCCAAGTTGCGCTGGGTGGTTAACCCCAGAGTCGCGCGCTGGCGACGCGTGCGCCTTCGGCGAGTGCCGAGAACTTGGCCCAGACAACCGAGGGTGCCACCGCGTTATTGACAAAGGCGAAGGTCGCAAAGCCGCAATCGGCGCCGGCGATCACCCGCTCGCGCCCGACGATGTCCGCATAATGGCAGATCCGCTGGGCGATCAGCCGCGGATGCTCGACGAAATTGGTCGTCGAATCGATGACCCCGGGAACGAGAATCTTGTCGTCCGGAATTTTCTTGCTGCGCAAATCCTCCCACTCATGAGCGTGCCGTGGATTGGCCGCCTCGAACGACAAGCCCGCCGGCCGCGCCTGCATGCATATGTCGAAGGTCTTGGCCAGCGGGATGTCGTGAGTGTGCGGTCCCTCGTAATTGCCCCAGCACAGATGCATGCGCATCATTTCGGGCGGAATATTCGCGGTGGCATGATTGACTGCCGCGATATTGCGCTCGGCAATGCGCAGAAACTCGTCGTCGGTCAGGTGCTGGTATTGGTTATGGCGGGCCGAGCCGAGGTCGGGTGCGTCGATCTGCAATATGAAGCCCGCCTTGACGATCTCTTCGTACTCTACCTTTAGGGCATTGGCCAATGCCCCTACATAGGCGTCCTCGTCCTGGTAGTAGCGGTCCGGGACGAATTTGGTCAGCACCCCGGGTGAGGCCGCATTCATAAAGGCCTCGACGGGTTTCGCTACGGCACAGGCGGAGGCAAGGTTCGCAAGGTCTGTCTCCAACGGCCGCCGATCGCTGTAAGTGACCGGACCCGTGCAGCACGGAACCGCTTCGCGGCTGAACCATGAGATGCGGCGCGTCTCGTTGAGCCGCTGCATGTAGTCGGGATGGTCGAGAAGGTCGCGATGAGCGGCGGTCTGCGGCGGCTTGTCGTTGTCGCCGCCGCGGAACGAACCGATCCCGGAAAAACGGTGACGAATATAGGTGGTGTAGGAAATCTTGCCGAGAGCTCGCCGTCGCAGACGCTGTCGATGCCGGTGGCGACCTGCTTGGCGACAATCTCGTGGACGCTGGTGGCGAGCCGCGTCTCGAAGGCCGGTTGGTCAAATTCGCGGCCGGTCTCGCGCGCCTCGAGCAAAGTCAGTAGATCCGGTGGCCGAGGCAGGCTGCCGACATGGGTAGTCAGGATGCGGTCGGTGCTGAGCTTCATCTCGTGCGTGCCCTCCTCTCCGGCGTCGGATGGTTTCACGCGCCGCCCAATCGCGCAAGGTATCGCGGGTCGGCATCGGCTGGGCGGCGTTGGACAGGAATACCCACCCCGCCCTATAAGCGGTGGCAATGGGCAAGATCCCGTTCCTCAAGATGCACGGCCTCGGCAACGATTTCGTCGTGCTCGACGGCCGCCGCGCTGTGATCACGGTCGACGCAGCCGCTGCGCGCGCTTTGGCCGATCGGCGGACCGGCATCGGCTGCGACCAGGTGATCCTGCTCGAGCCGCCGCGAGAACCGACCGCGCAGGTTCTGATGCGCATCCGCAACCCTGACGGCGGCGAGGCCGAGGCATGCGGGAACGCCACGCGCTGCGTCGCCGATCTGCTGGCCCGCGAAACAGGCAAGGCCAAGGTACGGATCGAGACCGTTGCCGGGCTGCTCGACGCCGAAGCACTGC